>VAPL010077704.1_pt1 | contig 23926 bp, 24 predicted proteins | sample 3395061 | NCBI WGS metagenome assembly VAPL01 (sample SAMN08290444, study PRJNA428436) | hydrothermal vent metagenome | isolation source: Deep-sea hydrothermal vent chimney 2 | place: Pacific Ocean: Juan De Fuca Ridge | depth 2182 m m | reverse complement strand
GAACCCGGCCTCACCGATGAAGAGGCCCGCAGGCTGCTCCTGCCCGATACCATTTTTCCTGAAGATCCGACAGTGGATGAAGAGCGCGAAGCCTGCCGGGCAAGGGCAAGATGACCATTACCGGCAAGCTTGGCGATGTGATGACCGAATCCATTCAGGCCGCGAAATCTTTCGTGCAGTCGCGTTCGCTGGAATTCGGTATCGCGCCGACCATGTTCACCCATAAGGATATTCACGTTCACGTGCCAGAGGGGGCGACACCCAAAGACGGTCCCTCGGCCGGTGTCGGCATGGCGACATCGATTGTTTCCGTGCTGACCGGTATCGCCGTGCACAAGGATGTCGCCATGACCGGCGAGATCACGTTGCGCGGCCGGGTGCTGCCGATCGGCGGCCTGAAGGAAAAACTTCTCGCCGCCTTACGTGGCGGCATCAAGACGGTGTTGATTCCCCATGACAATGAAAAAGACCTGGCCGAAATCCCCGACAACGTGAAAAAAGGGATGACCATCATCCCGGTTTCGGATGTTGGCGAAGTGCTGAAACACGCTCTGGTCGGTAAACTGACGCCCATTGAATGGACCGAGGAAATGGAAAACGAGGCGGCGGCCCTGGCCGGTACGAAACGGGATGTCGGCGGCGTCGTTACCCATTGAATCGACAATTTACCGAATCTGTGAAAGATTCGGTAAACCGAAAAGCGCCGACTGATTTGATATACGAAAGCGCCGTTGCCAATTCTCGCAGCGGCGCTTTTTTTGTTTTCCAGAAGATTTATATGGCGGTCGGTCAAGGGCCATGATTCTATTGCCTTTTTGACAGCGGCGTAATTTCTGCAATCCGGAAAACTTCCCGGAACCCGCAAAAAACTGGGGAAAACTGCGGTTGTGCGATTGACGGCGGCGCGAGCCCCCCTATAGTATCGCTGATGCTTTGGCGCTGACGCGCCCCGTTCCAGGCATACTTATTTTTCCTTACTCTCAAACAAAAAAAGGGGGGTTTATCTTGAATAAAAATGATCTTGTCGCCGCCGTAGCAGATAGTGCCGGCATGTCTAAAGCCGATGCAGCCAAGGCTGTTGACAGCGTGTTTGAATCGATTTCCGGTGCCTTGTCGAAAAAGCAGGAAGTTCGCCTGGTCGGGTTTGGTACTTTTAGTGTCGCCCATCGCAAGGCGTCGACCGGTCGTAACCCACGGACCGGTGAATCAATCCAGATCAAGGCCTCGAACCAGCCTAAGTTCAAGGCCGGGAAGGGACTGAAGGAAGCCGTAAACTAATACTGCGGCAGATTTGAAAAAAAGTGCCGGCGCATGGAGACATGCCGCCGGCATTATTTTCTACGGCGTTGTTTCCTGCGCTATGGATGGCAATAGGGGCGATTAGCTCAGTTGGTAGAGCATCTCGTTTACACCGAGAATGTCGGCGGTTCGAACCCGTCATCGCCCACCACTTTCTATGAAATGGATTCTCGTTCGTGAAAATCATGGTTCATGGCTTGACACCCGGCAGGGGTGGCTTTACATGAACCCCTTCCAGCAATGGAAACCCCGATAAAGGGGGTGTAGCTCAGTTGGTTAGAGCGCCGGCCTGTCACGCCGGAGGCCGCGGGTTCGAGTCCCGTCACTCCCGCCATTTTTCATTCCAATACAATAAACTGTCCGGGTTCGACAGGGAAAATCCATTTTACGATGCGGGCTATTTGCAACACTGCAAAATGTGCTAAACCGGATGCGAGAATCTTGCTGTTTTTTGGCCGGCAATCGCGCTAAGGTTCGGCAAGGGATACGCGAAGGGACCATTGATGGACCAGCTACTGCTAGACTATTTTCCGATCCTGATTTTTATCGCCATCGCCGTGGTTGTCGGAATCGTCGCCATGGGTGCTTCGTACATGATGGTGCCGCAGCATCCGGACGTGGAAAAAACATCGGCCTATGAATGTGGTTTCGAGGCTTTCGACGACGCCCGTGGTAAATTCGATGTCCGCTTCTATCTGGTCGCCATCCTGTTCATCATCTTCGATCTGGAAGTCGCCTTCCTGTTTCCGTGGGCGGTGTCGCTTGGCAAAACCGGCGTTTTCGGATTCTGGTCGATGATGATCTTCCTGGGGGTCCTTACCATCGGTTTCATCTATGAATGGCGCAAGGGGGCCCTGGAATGGGAGTAACCCCAGGACAGCCGCTGCCCCCGGGTGCCGAACAGGATGCGGTGCTGGGCCGTGTCACCGGCGAATTGCATGATCGCGGTTTCGTCGTCGCCAATCTCGATAAGATGGTCAACTGGGCCCGAACCGGGTCGCTGTGGCCGATGTCGTTCGGGCTGGCCTGCTGCGCCGTCGAAATGATCCACGCCTACATGCCGCGCTATGATCTTGAACGCTTCGGCGTGGTGCCCAGGCCGAGCCCGCGGCAGTCGGACCTGATTATCGTCGCCGGCACCCTGACCAACAAGATGGCCCCGGCTTTCCGCAAGGTTTACGACCAGATGGCCGAGCCGCGCTATGTAATTTCCATGGGTTCCTGCGCCAACGGCGGCGGCTATTACCATTATTCATATTCGGTGGTTCGCGGATGTGACCGGGTGGTGCCGGTCGATATCTATGTTCCGGGATGCCCGCCGACCGCCGAGGCGCTGATTTACGGTATTCTGCAATTGCAAAAGAAGATCCGGCGGACCGGCACATTGTGGCGCTGATCGGATAGATTTATTTCAAGCGGCAAAGATAAGGCCGCGGCCTGAAAGGGGTCGGAAGGGGTGATGGATTTAGCGTTAAAGGATCTTGGCGACATGCTTGCCGACACGCTTTCGGCGGAGGTCATCGGGGCCGAGCTGAGCAAAGGCGAATTGGCCGTTACCGTGCGCCCGGAATCGATCGTCAAGGTGCTGACGTTCCTGCGCGATAACGTCAATTGCCAGTTCAAGTTGCTGATGGATGTCTGTGGCGTCGATTATCCGGAACGTGAAGACCGTTTCGATGTGGTCTACAACCTGCTTTCCATGAGCCATAATTCGCGCATCCGGATCAAGCTTAGTGTGCCCGAAAACGTCCCGGTGCCGTCGGTTACCGGCGTCTTCAGTTGTGCCGTGTGGTGGGAACGTGAAGCCTGGGATTTGCTTGGTATTTATTTTTCCGACCATCCGGACCTGCGCCGGATCATGACCGACTATGGCTTCGAGGGGCATCCGTTGCGCAAGGATTTCCCGCTTACCGGTTATGTCGAACTGCGCTATGACGACGAGGCCAAGCGGGTCGTATACGAACCGGTGAAGCTGACCCAGGACTTCCGTAATTTTGATTTTCTGAGTCCCTGGGAAGGAAGCGAAAAATTTCTGCCCGGCGATAACCAGGACGACGCGCCCGCGGACGGGCCGGCCAAGGGGGATGGCTGATGGCCGAGACCAGTATTAAAAATATGAATCTGAATTTCGGGCCGCAACATCCCTCGGCCCACGGGGTGTTGCGCCTGGTGCTGGAAATGGACGGTGAAATCATCGAACGCGCCGACCCCCATGTCGGGCTGTTGCACCGGGGTACGGAAAAGCTGATAGAACACAAGACCTATATTCAGGCGGTACCGTATTTCGATCGTCTGGATTACGTTTCGCCGCAAAATCAGGAACACGCCTTCGTCCTTGCGGTCGAGAAGCTATTGGCCCTGGAGGTGCCGCCACGGGCCCAGTATATTCGCGTTATGTACGCCGAAATCGGGCGCATACTGAACCATATTCTGAATGTTACCGCGTATGCCATGGATGTTGGCGCGATGACGCCGATGCTGTGGGCCTACGAAGACCGCGAACGGTTGATGGAATTTTGCGAGCGGGCCTCGGGGGCCCGCATGCACATGGCATATTTCCGGCCGGGCGGCGTGTCGGCGGACCTGCCCGACGGCCTGATGGACGATATCGCCGCGTGGTGCGAGAAGTTCCCGCAAATGATCGACGAGTTGGAGACCCTGCTGACTGAAAATCGCATTTTCAAGCAGCGCACGGTCGATATCGGCATCATCAACCCGGAACAGGCCATGGACCGGGGCTTCAGCGGGCCGAATTTGCGGGCCTGCGGCGTGCCCTGGGATTTGCGCCGCGCCCAGCCTTACGACGCCTATGATAAAATTGACTTCGACGTTCCGATTGGCAAGCATGGCGACTGCTATGACCGCTATCTGGTCCGCATGGCTGAAATGCGGGAAAGCGTCAAGATCATCAAGCAGTGCCTGGGAAATATGCCGGTCGGGCATGTCAAGTCGCAGGATCACAAGGTAACGCCGCCGCCCAGAGCCGCCATGAAGGGCTCTATGGAAGCGCTGATCCACCACTTCAAGGTCTTTACCGAAGGTTTCCATGTTCCCGCCGGCGAGACCTATACGGCGGTCGAGGCGCCGAAGGGGGAATTCGGCGTTTATTTGGTATCCGACGGCACCAACAAGCCTTATCGTTGCAAGATCAGGGCACCCGGATTCGCCCATCTACAAGCCATGGATTTTCTGTCAAAGGGGCATATGTTGGCCGATATTGTCGCCAATATCGGATCCCTGGACGTTGTTTTCGGCGAGATCGACCGATGAGTAAGTCTGACACCCAGTTCGAACAGCCCGCCGAATTCGCCTTTTCAAGCGAAAACGAGACGAAGATCGCGGCGATTATTGCCAAGTATCCCGAAGGCCGCCAGCAAAGCGCGGTGATGCCGTTGCTTGATCTGGCGCAACGCCAGCATGACGGCTGGTTGCCGCGGGCCGCCATGGTTCATATTGCCGAACGCCTCGGAATGCCGGAAATCAGGGTCTACGAGGTGGCGACTTTTTATTCCATGTATAATCTGGCGCCCATCGGCCGCCACCATGTTCAGGTTTGCACCAACCTGCCGTGCTGGCTGCGGGGTTCCGATGACATCGTACACGCCTGCGAAAACCGGCTTGGCGTCACCCTCGGCGAAACTACCGAAGACGGGAACTTTACGCTGTCGGAGGCCGAATGCCTGGGGGCTTGCGTAAACGCCCCGATGATGCAGATCGGCGACGATTATTATGAAGATCTGGACGCCGCCCGGACGGTTGCCGTAATCGACGCGCTGGCAAACGGCGAAACACCCAGGCCCGGCCCGCAAAACGGTCGCAAGGGTTGCGAACCGGTCGGCGGCCTGACCTCGTTGACGGACCGGAAGGAAGACGCCTGATGCTTAAGGACAGTGACCGCATCTTCCAGAATATCTACGGCCTCAAGGATACCTCGCTGGCCGGCGCGAAGGCCATCGGCGACTGGGACGGCACCGCCGGACTGATCGGCAAGGGGCGGCAATGGATCGTCGATGAAATCAAGAATTCCGGCCTGCGCGGGCGCGGCGGTGCCGGTTTCGGAACCGGCATGAAGTGGTCATTCATGCCCAAGGAAACCGCCGGACGGCCGGTGTTTCTGGTCATCAATGCCGATGAAGGCGAGCCCGGAACATGCAAGGATCGCGAAATATTACGAAACGAGCCGCATAAGCTGGTCGAAGGTGCCTTGCTGGCGTCCGTCGGCATCGGCGCCGGCGCCGCCTATGTCTATGTGCGGGGTGAATTTCGCCGCGAGGCCGAGGCCCTGCAACGGGCCATCGACGAAGCCTATGAGGCCGGACTGATCGGCAAGGATGCCTGCGGTTCGGGATACGATTTTGAAATGTATGTGCAACTGGGCGCCGGGGCCTATATTTGCGGCGAGGAAAGCGCGCTGATTCAAAGCTTGGAAGGCAAGAAAGGGCAGCCCCGCATGAAGCCGCCCTTTCCCGCCAATGTCGGCCTGTATGGCTGCCCGACCACGGTCAACAACGTAGAATCGATTGCCGTCGCGCCGACTATCCTCAGGCGTTCGGCCAAGTGGTTCGCCTCGTTTGGCCGCGAAAACAATACCGGCACCAAATTGTTCTGCATTTCCGGTCACGTCAATACGCCGTGTACGGTCGAGGAATCGATGAGTATTACGTTGAAGGAACTGATCGAGACCCACGGCGGCGGCGTCATCGGCGGCTGGGACAATCTGCAGGCGGTGATTCCCGGTGGGTCGTCGGTGCCGATGTTGACCAGGGCCATGTGCGACACCGCGATCATGGATTTCGACGGGCTGCGCGAATTGGGCAGCGGGCTTGGCACGGCGGCCGTTATCGTGATGGATCAATCCACCGATGTGGTTCGCGCCATTACCCGGCTGTCGCGGTTTTACATGCACGAAAGTTGCGGCCAGTGCACCCCCTGCCGGGAAGGAACCGGCTGGTTGTGGCGAATGATGGAACGGATGGCCAGCGGCGACATGAGCATCGATGAAATTGATCTGGTCGAAGAGGTCAGCCGGCAAATCGAAGGCCACACCATCTGTGCGCTCGGCGATGCCGCCGCCTGGCCGGTGCAGGGCCTGATCCGCCATTTTCGCCCGGAAATCGAACGCCGCATAACCGAACGCCAGGCCCTGAACGCCGGAGAAGCGGCATGAGGAGCGATTGAATGCCGAAACTGACCATTGATGGCCGGGAAATCGAAGTCGCGGACGGCCTGACCGTATTGCAGGCCTGCGAGCAGATCGGCATCGAAATTCCGCGTTTTTGTTATCACGAGCGCCTGACCATCGCCGGCAACTGCCGCATGTGTCTGGTCGAAATGGAGCGGGCGCCGAAACCGGTAGCGTCCTGCGCCATGCCGGTCGGCGAGGGCATGGTGATCCGCACCAACACCCCGGAAGTTCAGAAAATGCGTAAAGGGGTGATGGAATTCCTGCTTATCAATCACCCGCTCGACTGCCCGATTTGCGATCAGGGTGGCGAATGCGACTTGCAGGACCAGGCCTTTGCGTATGGCATGGATCACAGCCGCTACAAGGAAGGCAAGCGGGCCGTCGAAAACAAAAATTTCGGGCCGTTAATCAGGGCGGTGATGTCCCGCTGTATCCATTGTACCCGCTGTATCAGGTTTTCCAGCGAGATCGCCGGGGTGCCGGAAATGGGCGCTACCGGGCGCGGCGAGCATATGGAAGTCGGCACTTATATCGAACGCGCGCTAACCTCGGAATTGTCGGGCAATATGATCGACCTGTGTCCGGTCGGCGCGTTGACTTCCGCCCCCTATGCCTTTTCGTGCCGGCCGTGGGAATTGAAAAAGACCGAAACCGTCGATGTCATGGATGCCGTCGGCTGCAACATCCGGGTCGATGCCCGGGGGCCGGAAGTGATGCGGGTACTGCCGCTGCTTAACGAAGATGTCAACGAAGAATGGATTTCCGACAAGACGCGGTTCGCCTGCGACGGGTTGAAGCGGCAGCGCCTTGATACCCCTTATGTGCGCCGGGACGGTAAACTGCAACCGGCCACCTGGGATCAGGCCTTCGCCGCCATCGCCGAAAGACTGAAAGGCACCGAAGGCGCGAAAATTGCCGCCATCGCCGGCGATCAGGTTTGCGCCGAATCGATGACGGCGCTGAAGGATCTGATGACGGCGCTGGGATCGTCCAGCATTGATTGCCGTCAGGACGGCGCCAAGCTGGACCCGTCGGTACGCGCCGGATATCTGTTCAACAGCACCATCGCCGGGATTGAAGATGCCGACGCCTGCCTGATTATCGGCGCCAACCCAAGGCGGGAAGCCGCCGTTATCAACGCCCGCATCCGCAAGCGTTTCCTGATGGGCGGCTTCAAGGTCGGCTTGATCGGCGAGGCCGCTGACCTGACATATGCCTGTGAATCCCTGGGTGGCGGGGCGGAAACGCTTGGCCAGATCGCCGATGGCAGCCATGCCTTCGCGAAAGTCCTGGAAAGCGCCGACCGGCCCATGCTGATCCTTGGGCAAGGCCCGCTGATGCGGCCCGACGGGGCGGCGATACTGGCCCTGGCGCGGGCGGTGGCGGAAAAATATGGCATGATCCGGGATGACTGGAACGGCTTTAACGTACTGCATACGGCGGCGGCCCGGGTCGGCGGGCTGGATTTGGGCTTCACGCCGGGGCCGCAGGGCCTGGACGTGGCGGCTATTCTCGACGCCGCGGCGGCTGGCGGCATTGATATGGTCTATCTTCTGGGCGCCGACGAAATAGACGTTGCGAAACTGGACAAGGCCTTCGTCATCTATCAGGGCCATCACGGCGACAACGGCGCCCATGTCGCCGATGTGATCCTGCCGGGAAGCGCCTATACCGAAAAGGACGCGACTTACGTCAACACCGAAGGGCGGGTGCAGCAGGCCCGTATGGCGGTCTTTCCGCCGGGTCAGGCACGCGCGGACTGGGCTATTATTCGCGCCCTGTCGGCCGCCGTCGGGCATCAGCTTCCGTATGATAATCTGGCCCAGGTGCGTCAGCGCATGGCGGCGATTAATCCGGTTTTCGGCGATCAGGCGCCGGTTGCCGCGTGGGGCGATTTCGGCGTCTTGGCGGAACCGCAGGCCGGCGGCTTCGCCTCGCCTGTCGGTAATTTTTACATGACCGACCCGATCAGCCGGGCTTCGCAGACCATGGCGGCCTGCACCCGGGCCTTGCTTGACGATACCCATGGAAAGACTGGCACCGATGGTTGAACTGTGGCCCATGTTGTGGAACGACTACATCTGGCCGGTGGCCTGGATCGTCATCAAGATCGTCGCCATCCTGGTGCCGGTGTTGCTGTCGGTCGCTTATTTTACATATTACGAACGCAAGGTTATCGGGGCCATGCAGATACGCCGGGGGCCGAATGTGGTCGGCTGGTTTGGCCTGTTGCAGCCGATCGCCGACGGCATGAAATTGTTCCTCAAGGAAATTATCATCCCGGCCGGGGCCAACCGGGGGATATTCATTATCGCGCCGATGCTGACCTTCGGCCTGGCCCTGATTGCCTGGGCGGTGATTCCGTTCGGCGATGGCCTGGTGCTGGCCGATATTAACGTCGGTATCCTGTATCTGTTCGCCATATCGTCGCTTGGCGTTTACGGCGTGTTGATGTCCGGGTGGGCGTCCAACTCCAAATATGCGTTCCTCGGCGCGCTGCGCTCGACGGCGCAGATGGTGTCTTACGAAGTCTCCATGGGGTTCGTCATCATTACCGTGTTGCTGTGTGTCGGGTCGCTGAACCTGACCGATATCGTGATGGCGCAAAAAGGCATGTGGTTCATCATTCCGCTGTTTCCCATGGCGGTTATTTTCTTTATTTCGGCGCTGGCGGAAACCAACCGGCTGCCGTTTGACCTGCCCGAGGCCGAGGCCGAACTGGTCGCCGGATATAATGTCGAATATTCCGGAATCGGCTTCGCGCTGTTGTTTCTGGGCGAAAACGTCAACATTATCCTGATGTCGGGGATGACTACGGTACTGTTCCTGGGCGGCTGGCTGCCGCCGTTCGATATGGCGCCGTTCACCTGGCTGCCGGGGCCGGTATGGTTCGGCCTGAAAATTTTTATCGTGCTGTTTTTCTTCCTGTGGATCAGGGCCACCTTTCCCAGGTATCGCTACGACCAGCTTATGCGCCTGGGCTGGAAGGTGTTTCTGCCCATATCGCTGGCTGCCGTGGCCATCGTTGCCGGGGTGCTGGTGGCGTTCGACCTTACACCGGCGGCGGGGGGGATATAGATATGAGCTTCATCGCGCGCAGCATTAAGGCTTTTTTCCTGACCGAGCTGCTGACCGGCATGTCGCTGACCCTGCGCTACATGTTTCGCCAGAAGGTAACGCTTGATTATCCGTATGAAAAAGGCCCCCTGAGCCCGCGCTTTCGCGGCGAACATGCGCTGCGGCGCTATCCGAACGGCGAGGAACGCTGTATCGCATGCAAACTGTGCGAAGCCGTTTGCCCGGCCCAGGCGATTACCATCGAGGCCGAACCACGCGATGACGGCTCGCGCCGGACTACCCGCTATGATATCGACATGACCAAGTGCATATTCTGCGGCTACTGCGAAGAGGCCTGCCCGGTCGATGCCATCGTCGAAGGCCCGAATTTCGAATACGCCACGGAAACCCGCGAAGAACTGATGTACGACAAGAACAGGTTGCTGGCCAACGGCGAGCGCTGGGAAATTGAAATCGCCGAACGGCTCACCATGGATGCGCCGTACCGATGAGGACCATTCGATGATTATCCAGGGATTGACCTTTTACATGTTTGCGCTGATCGCCATCGCCTCCGGTGTGATGGTCATATCGGCGCGCAATCCGGTTCATTCGGTGTTGTTTCTGATTTTGGCGTTTTTCAATGCCGCCGGGCTGTTCGTGCTGCTTGGCGCCGAATTCCTGGCGATGATCCTGGTTATCGTTTATGTCGGCGCGGTGGCGGTGTTGTTCATGTTCGTGGTGATGATGCTGGACATCAACTTCGTCGAATTGCGCCAGGGCTTTTTGCAGTACCTGCCGCTTGGTATCGTGGTCGGCGTGGTGCTGGTGATCGAATTGGGGGTAATACTTGGCGGTTGGCATTTCGCGCCGGGAGCGGCGGCGCGGATCGCCCAGGCGACGCCGGACGGAATCGCCAACACCCGGGCGCTCGGCAACATCGTTTACACCGATTACCTGTACCTGTTTCAGGCGGCGGGGATCATCCTGCTTATCGCCATGATCGGGGCCATCGTGCTGACCCACCGGAGCCGTCCCGGCGTCCGCAAGCAGCGTATCGCCGATCAACTGGCGCGGCAACCGGGCGACACGCTGGAAATCCGCAAGGTGGAAATAGGGAAGGGCATCTGATGTTTGAAATTGGCCTGACCCATTATTTGATCGTGGCGGCGATTTTGTTTTCGCTCGGCATCGTCGGCATATTCATTAACCGCAAGAACGTCATCATCATCCTGATGTCGGTGGAACTGATGCTGTTGGCCGTCAACATCAATCTGGTTGCATTTTCGTCATTCCTGGGCGATCTGGTCGGTCAGGTGTTCGCCATATTCGTGCTTACCGTGGCTGCCGCCGAAGCGGCCATCGGTCTGGCTATACTGGTCGTGTTCTTCCGCAATCGCGGCACCATCGCGGTCGAAGAAATTAATGTGATGAAGGGGTAGCGGAACGATGATTGCAATAGCCGTATTCCTGCCGCTTCTGGGGTCTTTCCTGACCGGATTTCTGGCTTTCTCCGATGTCCGTGGCGACAAGGCCAAACAGGCGCGGGTGTTCCGCGCCGCCCACTGGACGACCTGTGGCTCGCTGGTCATTTCGGCGGTGCTGGCGATAGTGATTTTCGTGGACGTGGCGCTTCGCGGCAACGCCCAAACGATACAACTGTTCACCTGGTTCAATTCCGGGTCGCTGGATGTTTCATGGGCCTTGAAGGTTGATACCCTGACGGCGGTGATGCTGATCGTGGTTACCGTGGTTTCGGCGATGGTCCATATCTATTCCATCGGCTACATGAGCCACGACCCCGACGTGCCCCGGTTCATGGCGTATCTGTCCCTGTTCACGTTCTTCATGTTGATGCTGGTGACCGCCGATAACCTGGTCCAGTTGTTCTTCGGCTGGGAAGGGGTCGGCCTGGCGTCGTATCTGCTGATCGGGTTCTGGTATAAAAAACCATCGGCCAACGCCGCCGCGATCAAGGCTTTCGTGGTTAACCGAATCGGCGACTTCGGTTTTCTGCTGGGTATTTTTACGGTTTTCGTAATATTCGACAGCGTCAACCTGGATACCATTTTTGCCGCCGCGCCGGACAAGGCAGATGCGACGCTCAAGGTGTTTGGCGGCGAATTTCAGGCCCTGACGGTAGCCAGTCTGCTGCTGTTCGTCGGCGCCATGGGCAAATCGGCGCAGCTTGGCCTGCATACCTGGCTGCCCGACGCCATGGAAGGCCCGACCCCGGTGTCGGCCCTGATCCACGCCGCGACCATGGTCACGGCGGGGGTCTTCATGGTCGCCAGAATGTCGCCGCTGTTCGAATATTCCGAAACCGCCCTGACCGTGGTCACCATAGTCGGCGGCTCGACGGCGATTTTCGCCGCAACCATCGGCTGCGTGCAAAACGATATCAAGCGGGTAATCGCCTATTCGACCTGTTCGCAACTTGGCTACATGTTCTTCGCCCTTGGCGTTTCGGCCTATTCGGCCGGCATATTCCACCTGTTGACGCATGGTTTTTTCAAGGCGCTGCTGTTCCTGGGCGCCGGTTCGGTCATTCACGCCATGTCCGACGAACAGGATATGCGCAAGATGGGGGGTATCTGGCGGATGATTCCGGTGACCTATGCGTTGATGTGGATCGGTTCGCTGGCCCTGGCCGGAATATGGCCGTTCGCCGGTTTCTATTCCAAGGACATCATCCTCGAGGCCGCCTGGGGGGCCGGTACCGGGGCCGGAAATTACGCCTTCTGGATGGGCATTATCGCGGCTTTCCTGACCGCTTTTTATTCCTGGCGGCTGCTGTTGATGACCTTCCATGGCGAATCCCGGGCCAACGAAAAAGTTCTGGCCCATGTTCACGAAAGCCCGAAAGTGATGCTGCTTCCGCTGATCGTACTGGCGCTTGGCGCGATGTTCGCCGGTTATGTCGGGTATGACTCGTTCGTCGGCGGCAAGGCGGAAGAATTCTGGGGGGCGTCCCTGTTTGTTCTGGATACCCATCAGGCGCTGGAGGCCGGCCATCAGGCGCCGTTCTGGGTCAAATACCTGGCCCTGTTCGTGGGCCTGGCCGGGATCGCGCTGGCTTATCTGTTCTATGTGCTGGCGCCCGGCCTGCCGGGGATGCTGGTCGACCGTATACGCCCGATATATACCTTCGTTTACAACAAGTGGTATGTGGATGAACTTTACGATTTCATGTTTGTCAGGCCGGCCTTTTATCTGGGGCGTAATTTCTGGAAAATCGGCGACGGCATGTTGATCGACGGCGTCGGCCCCAACGCCCTGGCCGCCGTGACCCTGAATATCGCCCGCCGCGCCGCGCGTTTGCAAACCGGTTATCTGTACCATTACACCCTGGCCATGCTGGTCGGCGTCGTCGCCCTGATTTCAATGTACATTCTGGCCGGTGGGTAAGGTCGCCATGGACAATTTTCCGATCCTTTCGCTGTTGACCTTTATCCCGCTGATCGGCGCCGGCTTCATCCTGACCATTCGCGGCGAGGCGGAAGTAGTCGCCCGCAATGCCCGTTATGTGGCGCTGTGGACATCATCGGCGGTGTTCCTGCTGTCGCTGCTGATCTGGTTCAATTTCGACACCACCACGGCGGACTTCCAGTTTGTCGAACGGGTCGCCTGGATGCCGGAATTCAATATTTCCTACCATATGGGCGTGGATGGCATTTCCATGCTGTTCGTGTTGCTGGCGGCGTTGTTGACGCCGATCTGCATCATCGCCAGCTGGCAATCGATCACCGAACGGGTCAAGGAATACATGATTTCCTTCCTGATCCTCGAAACCATCATGATCGGCACGTTCGCCGCGCTTGATCTGATTGTCTTTTATATTTTTTTCGAGGCCGTACTGATCCCGATGTATCTGATAATCGGGGTCTGGGGCGGCCCCCGGCGGGTCCACGCGGCGATCAAGTTCTTCCTGTACACCTTGTTGGGATCGGTGCTGATGCTGCTGGCCATGCTGGCCATGTATTCGGATGCCGGCACCACCGATATGACGGTGTTGCTGACCTACAACTTCCCGGCGGGGATGCAGACCTGGCTGTGGCTGGCGTTTTTCGCGTCGTTCGCCGTCAAGGTGCCGATGTGGCCGGTCCATACCTGGCTGCCCGACGCCCACGTCGAGGCGCCGACCGCCGGTTCGGTTATCCTGGCGGGCGTGCTGTTAAAATTCGGCGGCTACGGCTTCCTGCGCTTTTCGTTGCCCATGTTCCCCTTGGCCACGGCCGATTTCACGCCGCTTATTTATGCCCTTAGCATCGCCGCCGTTATTTACACATCCCTGGTCGCGCTAGCCCAGGAGGATATGAAAAAGCTGATCGCCTATTCCTCGGTTGCCCATATGGGATTCGTCACCATCGGCGCCTTTACCTTGACCGTGCAGGGGGTCGAAGGGGCGATCTATCAAATGCTCAACCACGGCATCGTTTCCGCCGCGCTGTTCCTGATTGTCGGGATCGTGTACGACCGTACCCATTCACGCGAAATTTCCCATTACGGCGGGCTGGTGCATCGCATGCCGGCCTATGCGGTGGTCTTCATGGTGTTTATGCTGGCATCCGTGGGCCTGCCCGGCACCGGTGGTTTTATCGGCGAATTCCTGGTCCTGGTCGGCGCTTTCAAGACCGACTCCTGGCTGGCCGCGTTCGCCGCGACCGGCGTTATCCTGGGCGCCGTTTACATGTTGTACCTGTATCGGCGGGTAGTGTTCGGCGAATTGACCAAGGAACATCTTATGAAGATTACCGATTTGAACCGGCGCGAGGTCTTGATATTCGCGCCGCTGATCATACTGGTGTTCTGGATGGGCATATATCCGGTTTCGTTCCTGGATGTGATGCATGTTTCGGTCGCTAATCTGGTCGATCAAGTGACAAGTGCGCAGGCTGCCGGCGGCGGCCTGGTCGCGGGACAATGAAGGTGGAATGATGGCTCAAGTCCCCAATTTGGCGCCGGCGCTGCCGGAAATATTCCTGGGCGTTATCACCATGGCGTTGCTGATGCTGGGCGCCTTCCAGAAAGCCGACGACAAGGTGGATGAGGCGCGCGTTGCGCAACTGATATCCAAGCTTGGAATTATCACCCTGGTGCTGACCATGATGTTGGTCGCGACCGTGTCGGGCGGGGTGATGACCACCTTCGGCGGCATGTTCATCAGCGACCCGTTTGCCATTTACTTCAAGGTGCTGGTCCTGATCGCCTCGACGCTGGCGCTGGTGCTGTCGCAGGATTACATGGAACAGCACGGCATCGCCCGCTTCGAATATGTCATTCTGGTATTGTTCGCGACGCTGGGCATGCTGGTGATGGTGTCGGCCAACAGCCTGATGTCGCTTTATCTTGGTTTGGAAATGCAGAGCCTGTCGCTGTACGTGATAGCTTCGTTCCATCGCGACGACGCCCGTTCGACCGAGGCCGGCCTTAAATATTTTGTCCTGGGCGCGGTCGCCTCGGGGATGCTGCTTTATGGCAGTTCTCTGGTTTACGGCTTTTCCGGAACCACCGATTTTGACATTTTGGCCGGGATGTTCAGCGGTGACAACGCCGGCGTACGGGCGCCGGTCGGGCTGATCGTCGGTATCGTCTTTATCCTGGCCGGGCTCTCGTTCAAGGTTTCCGCGGTGCCGTTTCATATGTGGACGCCGGATGTTTACGAAGGGGCGCCGACACCGGTCACCGCTTTTTTCTCGGTCGGCCCAAAACTCGCCGCCATGGCCCTGTTTATGCGGGTCATGATCGGCCCGTTCGGCGGCCTGGTGGCGCAATGGCAGCAGATCGTCATCGCCATTTCCATAGCCTCCATGGTGCTCGGCGCTTTCGCCGCAATCAATCAGACAAACATCAAACGCCTGATGGCCTACAGTTCAATCGGCCATGTCGGTTACGCCCTGATCGGGCTGGCGGTCGGCACCGAAGAGGGAATCCGCGGGGTGCTGATTTACCTGGGGATTTACCTGTTTATGAATCTGGGCGCCTTCGCCTGCATCCTGACCATGCGGCGCGGCGACAGGATGGTCGAAAATATCAGCGATCTGGCCGGCCTGTCGAAGACCCATCCGCTGGTCGCGGCGGCGATGGCGATTTTCATGTTCTCGATGGCCGGAATACCGCCGTTGGCCGGATTTTTCGGCAAGCTGTATATTTTCCTGCCGGCCATAGAGGCCGGGTTCTACGGCCTTGCCACCATCGGCGTTTTGACCAGCGTGGTCGGCGGGTTTTATTACATCCGCATCATCAAGGTGGTTTATTTCGACCCGCCGACGGATACCCTGGAACGGCCCATTGGCCGTAATCTGGCCACGGTAATGCTTGGCGCCAGTGTTCTGGTGGCGCTGTTTTTCATAGTTCCCGGGCCGTTGCTTGACGCCGCCAGTATCGCCGCAGCGTCACTTTTTTAACTGATGAGCCGCGACGTTATCCTGCCCAGCCCCTTCCGGGTGCTGGCATATGACAGTATCGACAGCACCAACGAAGAAGCAAAGCGCCTGGCCCGGGCCGAAGTCGAAGACGGCGCGGTGGTGTGGGCACTAAGGCAAACGGCGGGCAAGGGGCGGCGGGGCCGAAGCTGGCAATCGGAAGCCGGCAATTTATATTGTTCGCTGTTGTTGCGCCCGGAATGCCACGCCCGGCGCGCCCTGCAACTAAGCTTCGTCGCCGCCCTGGCGATGGCCGAAACGGTTTCGGCGGTATTGCCCAAGGGCGCTTTCGTCCATTGTAAATGGCCCAATGATGTGCTGATCGAAGGCCGCAAGGTATCGGGCATCCTGCTCGAATCCCAGGCCGTGGCGCTCGGCGGTATGGACTGGCTGGTGATCGGCGCCGGCCTCAATATCGTCCATTTCCCGGATGATGTGGAATATCCGGCGACCTCGCTGCTGGCCGAAGGAGCAAAGGGGCTGAGCCCGGAAACCATGCTGGAATCATTCACCAGGCGTTTCCTGGCGATCATGGTGACCTGGAAGAACATGGGCTTCGAACCGGTCCGCCGGGCCTGGCTTGGGCGGGCGGCGGGCATCGGCAAGGAAATTACGGTGCGCCTGGAACGCGAGACATTTACCGGCATTTTCAAAACCCTGGATAAGGACGGCGCCCTTATCTTGTTGTTGCCAGACGGCTCCGAGAAACGTATTACCGCCGGAGATATTTTTGTTCCGCTGGTTTCAATATTCGATCATCGTGAGCAACAGGAACGCCGAAAAACCCGGAAGGCCCGGGATCTTCGGGAAAACAGAGGAATATGGCATGTTACTGGCGATTGATTCCGGAAACACCAACACGGTATTCGCGGTATTTGACGGCAACGGAGAAATACAGGGGGAATGGCGCTCTTCCAGCGACAGCTATCGCACCGCCGATGAATTCGGCGTCTGGCTAATTCAGTTAATGGCCATCGCCGATCTGGACCGCGACATGATTGATGCCGCCATTATCGCCACCGTGGTGCCGGCCAATCTGTTCGATCTGAAAACCCTGTGCCGGAAATATTTCCATAACGAGCCGCTGGTGGTCGGTGAACCCGGAGTCGACCTGGGAATCGATGTATTGATGGAACAGCCGGAAGAGGTCGGGGCCGACCGTTTGGTCAACGCCGTCGCCGCCCACGACCGTTATGGCGGCCCGCTGATCGTCGTCGATTTCGGTACCGCCACCACGTTTGACGTCGTCGATGGCGAAGGCGCCTATTGTGGCGGCGTTATCGCGCCCGGGGTCAATTTGTCGCTGGAAGCCCTGCATATGGCGGCGGCGAAACTGCCCAGGGTTGCCATCGGCAGACCCGACCGGGTCATCGGAAGGGGCACGATAGAAGCCATGCAATCGGGTATTTACTGGGGATATGTCAGTATGATCGAGGGTATCGTCAGGCGCATCGCCGAAGAATTCGGCGCTCAGATGAACGTTGTCGCCACCGGCGGCCTGGCCTCGATGTTCTCGCAATCGACGGACGCCATCGAAAGCGCCGACCCGGAACTGACCCTGCGCGGGCTTTATGCCATACACCAGCTTAATAAGTAGGAAATATGCCAGAAAAAAATGAACTGCTGTTCGTGCCGCTCGGCGGGGCCGGGGAAATCGGCATGAACCTGAACCTCTACGGTTTTGGGCCGAAGGATCGCGAGCGCTGGATGATGATCGATCTGGGGATTACCTTCGGCGACGCCAGTATGCCGGGCGTCGATGTGGTGATGCCCGATCCGGCCTTTATCGAGGAGCGCCTGGATCAACTGGATGGCCTTGTGTTGACCCATGCCCATGAAGATCACCTGGGCGCCGTGGCGTATTTATGGCGGCGCCTGAAGTGTCCGGTTTATGCGACGCCGTTTACCGCCAGTATCCTGGGGCATAAACTGCGCGAGGCCGGACTGCAAGGCCAGGTGCCGGTGACTATCGTGCCGTTGAAGGGCAGGTTTTCGGTCGGGCCGTTCGATCTGGAACTGATCTCTCTTACCCACTCGATCCCGGAACCCAATGCCATCGCTATCCGCACCCCGCTGGGCATGGTCCTGCACACCGGTGATTGGAAATTTGATCCGGACCCGGTGGTCGGCGAACCTTCCGATGAGGCGGCGCTGAATGCGCTTGGCGACGAAGGAACACTGGCCATAGTGTGTGATTCGACCAACGTCTTTACCCAGGGTTCGTCCGGTTCGGAAGGGGCCTTGCTGGAAAGCCTGACGCAACTGATCGGCGGCCTGACCGGGCGGGTCGTGGTCACCTGTTTCGCTTCCAACGTCGCCCGCCTGGAAACCATCGCGGCGGCGGCGGCGGCCAACGACCGGGATGTGGTTTTGGCCGGGCGATCGTTGTGGCGTTTTCAGGAAGTCGGGCGGGAGCACGGTTGCCTTGAAGACACCGCCGCGTTTCTGGATGAAGACGCCGCCGGTTATCTGCCGCGCGACAAGACGCTGATTATCTGTACCGGATCGCAAGGCGAACCGCGCGCCGCCCTGTCGCGTATCGCCGGCGGCGGCCATCCCAGAATTTCGCTGGAACAGGGCGATACGGTAATTTTTTCATCGCGGCAAATTCCGGGCAACGAGACATCGATAGGCCGGCTGCAGAACCAGTTGGCGCGTATCGGCGTCGATGTGCTGACCGAGAAGGATCATTTTGTCCATGTTTCGGGGCATCCGGCCAGGGATGAATTGGTCCGCATGTATCAGCACATTCACCCGAAAATTGCCATCCCGGTACACGGCGAATTTCGTCATATGGCCGAACACGCCAGGCTGGCTACCGGCTGTCAGGTCGGCGCCACTGTGGTTGGCGAAAATGGCTCGGTGATACGCATCGCGCCCGGCAAACCCGGTGTTATCGATCAAGTCAAATCGGGCCGGCTGGCGCTGGAAGGCAACCGGCTGGAACCCTTGAACGGCGAACTGAACCGGCAGCGGAAACAGGCCTTGTGGAACGGTGTGGCGATTATGTCGCTGGTCGTCGATGGCGATGGCAGATTGCTCGGCGAACCGGAATTGACGACACTGGGCATCGTCGAAAGCGACGATGATCCGCTGCTGGAACGGGCCATAGAGGCCGCCAGGCGGGTACTCGAAGACATGCCGATGGGTGGCCGGTTGTCGGCCCATGCCGAAAACGAGGCGATCCGCATCGCCGTGCGCCGCACCTTCCGCGAAGCCATCGGCAAGAAACCGATTACGCAAATTCACCTGCACAGGAGTGAGTGATGATTGGCAAACTTAATCATGTCGCCATGGCGGTGCCCGATTTAGTTGCGGCGATTGCCCAATACCGCGACGTTCTGGGCGGTCGGGTGTCGGAACCGGTGGATCAGCCGGACCACGGCGTCACGGTGGCGTTCGTCGACCTGCCCAACAGCAAGATCGAATTGCTCTATCCGCTGGGCGAGAATTCGCCGATCCGGGGATTCCTGGAAAAAAACCCCGCCGGCGGGATGCATCATGTATGCCTGGAAGTGGAAGACATCATGGACGCCAGAGACCGGCTTGTCGCCGGTGGGGCCAGGGTGCTTGGCGGCGGGGAGCCAAAAATCGGCGCCCACGGCAAACCGGTGCTGTTTCTCCACCCGAAAGATTTTTCCGGCTCGCTAATAGAATTGGAACAGTCGGAAGGGGCGTAATATGGCCGAAAATAGCAATCCGTTCGGACCCGCTGGCTGGACCCCCGCCAATCTGCCCCGCTGCGATGGCAAGACTTTCGTGGTCACCGGCGCCAACAGCGGCCTGGGCCTGGAAACCACAAGGCGCCTGGCCGCACTGGGGGGCAGGGTGCTGATGCTGTGCCGCAACCGGGTCAAGGGCGAAGCGGCGGTGGCCGGAATCAAGGCGGCACTTGGCGCCGATGCCGAAGTGATTTTGCTGGACCTGGAACTGGATGACCTGAACTCGGTGGAAACGGCGGCGCAAAATGTGCGCAATCTGGTTCCGGCTATCGACGCCCTGATCGCCAACGCCGGGATCATGATGACGCCCAAACGCGAACTGACCAAACAGGGCCACGAACTGCAATTCGGCACCAACCACCTGGGCCATTTCGCCCTTTGTGCGCGGTTGGCCGATCTGCTGGAACCGACCGCGGGGCGCTATGTGATCGTCTCCAGCATCGCCCACGATTGGGGCCTCAAGCGAATAAAGTTCGAGGACATTACATTTGCGAAAGGCTACAACTCCACTGCCGCATACGGCCAGAGCAAGCTGGCCAACCTGCTGTTCATGCGGCAACTCGACAAACGCCTGCGGGCCAAGGGCAGCGGGCAGAAGGCCATCGCCTGTCATCCGGGTTATTCGGCGACCAATTTGCAGACCACCGGCCCCGGATTGATTTCCGGATTGTTCATGAAACTGCTGTTGAATCCGCTGGTGGCCCAATCCGCCGAACGCGGCTCATGGTCCACCGCGCTGGCCGCCGCCGAGCCACGGGCCGAGGGCGGCGCGTTTTATGGGCCGGTCGGTTTTATGAATATGCGTGGCCCGGTGGGGCGGGCGGCAATCGCCCGGCCAGGCGAAGATGACGAGGCGGCGGCCAGGCTTTGGGATTTATCGGAACAGGCGAGCGGGGTCAGTTGGCCCTGACCCGGAAGGGATGCTATAAAATTATATGAACTGGTATTGCGATCAGGCCCCCGGCCACCCCCTGCATGGTCCTTACCATGACGATGAATACGGCCTGCCGAGGGGCGGCGAGGAGGTGCTATTCGAATTGCTGGCGCTGGAGATTTTTCAGGCCGGGTTGTCCTGGGAACTGGTATTGAAAAAGCGGGACGGCATCTTCAAGGCGTTCGATGGTTTCCATGTCGATACGGTGGCCGATTACCAGGACCGGGATATTGAACGCCTGTTGGGCGACGCCGGCATTATTCGCAATCGACTGAAAATTACCTCGATCATCGAAAACGGCAACCGCATCCGGATCATGCGCGAAAGTCACGGCGGTTTCGCAAAATTTCTTGAAGGCCATCACCCTCTGGTTAAATCCGACTGGGTTAAACTGTTCAAAAAAACATTCAAATTCACCGGCGGCGAGATCGTCAACGAGTTTCTGATGAGCCTCGGCTACCTGCCCGGAGCCCACCACGAAAGCTGCCCGGCCTATCGCCGTATCATCTCGAAAAAGCCACCGTGGAGCCGGGTCGAAGAGGAATTTTACAGGGAAACACCCCCGTGAAATACGGAATAGCCATGATTTTGTCGGCATTTCTGTTCGCCGTGCTGATTCCTGCGGAACCGGCCATGGCGTCAAAAGTCAGGGTATCCGAACGTATTTGCAGGAAGATCGCCAAACAGCTCCCGGCGGACGGCGGAGCCTATCGGGCCGGGGTCGATGTACGCGGCAAAAAAGTAGTGGCGGCCGATTTGGGTGGCGCCGCGCCGCTCAAGCTTCCGAAAGACATAACGTTCGATTACGGCATCGATATGGACAAGAAATACGGCCTCGGCAGTTCCGGCGCTTCGACCGGTGAATCGACAATTGGCAAGGTCACGGTCAGGGGCGGCAGGGTATATTGGAACGGCGAGCCCATGGACGGTGGCGACCGGGACGCGGTTGCCGCCGAATGCGCCAGGGTTTATGGCAAGAAATAGGGCTGCGACATTGCGGCGGGGCCGCAGTTGGCATAAAGTCCGCGCCATCGCAATCGATTCAAATTCCAGGGTTTTTTGTCCATGAAACTGTCCAGTTATTTCCTGCCGACCTTAAAAGAAACCCCCTCGGAAGCGCAGATCGCCTCGCACCGCCTGATGCTGCGTGCCGGCATGATCCGCCAGTCCAGCGCCGGTATCTATTCGTGGCTGCCGCTGGGTCTTAGGGTGTTGCGCCGGATCGAGCGGATCGTGCGCGAGGAACAGGACGCCATCGGCTGTCACGAAATGTTGATGCCGACCATTCAGCCTGCCGACTTGTGGCGAAAAAGCGGGCGCTATGACGATTACGGTCCGGAAATGCTGCGCATCCGCGACCGTCACCACCGCGACATGCTGTATGGCCCGACCAACGAGGAGCAGATCACCGAAATTTTTGCCGGTTCGATCAAAAGTTACAAGGACGTGCCGCAGTTGCTCTATCACATTCAATGGAAATTCCGCGACGAAGTACGGCCCCGGTTCGGGGTCATGCGGGGCCGCGAATTCCTGATGAAGGACGCCTATTCTTTTGATCTCGATACCGACGCGGCCAGGAAGTCCTACAATAAAATGTTCGTCTCCTACCTTAAGACATACCGGCGTCTGGGCTTGCGGGCGATCCCCATGGCCGCCGATACCGGCCCCATCGGCGGCGACATGAGCCACGAATTCCTGATCCTGGCCGATACCGGCGAAAGCGAAATCGCCTGTCACCGGGATTTTCTCGACAACGATTGGCTGGGACAGGTTGATATGGCCGGTGACTTGCAGCCGACGGTCGATGCCTTCACCGAAAAATACGCGGCGACCGACGAAAAACGCGATCCCGCCGCCGAACGGGCGCTGGGCGATGACCTGATCACCGCGCGCGGCATCGAAGTCGGCCATATCTTCCATTTCGGGGCCAAGTATTCCGATAAGCTGGGCGCCGTAGTTACCGGTCCGGATGGGGAAGACATCACCGTTCAAATGGGTTCATACGGGATCGGCGTATCGCGGCTGGTCGGCGCTATTATCGAGGCCTCGCACGACGAAGCCGGCATTATCTGGCCGGCCAGCGTAACCCCTTATGATGTCGGCCTGATCAACCTCAAGGCCGGCGATGCGGCTTGTGACGGGGTATGCGACGACCTGTACGACAAACTTGGCCGGGCCGGTTTTGACACGCTCTACGACGACCGCGACCGCAAGGCCGGGGTCAAATTCGCCGATATGGACCTGATCGGCCTGCCGTGGCAACTGGTGATCGGCCCGCGCGGAATCAAAAACGGCGTGGTCGAGCTGAAAAACCGCAGGACCGGAGAACGTCAGGAACTGTCGCCGGACGCCGCGCTGGCCGGACTGGCGGGGTAGCCGGGCCGTGTTTTCCTCATTCGAATGGATGATGGCCATGCGCTATCTGCGGGCTCGCCGGCAGGAAGGTTTCATCTCCGTCATCGCCTGGTTCTCGTTGCTTGGAATAGCCCTTGGCGTGGCCACGCTGATTATCGTTATGTCGGTTATGAACGGGTTCCGGGCGGAACTTCTTGACCGTATTCTCGGCATCAACGGTCATTTGAGCGTTTATGGTAAAAATGACCGGTTGACCGATTTCGACGATCTGGCGGAAAAAATTCGCCGGCTGCCCGGGGTCAAGTCGGTAACCCCGATTATCGAGGGCCAGGTTATGGCGACCAGCAAGGATATCGCCAGCGGCGCCGTTGTCCGCGGTTTCAGGAAACGTGATTTGTTGTCCAGGCCGATAATCGCCGACAAAATCGAAGCCGGAAGCTTGCAGAATTTTGATAAGAACAGCGTCGTTATCGGCGCCCGTCTGGCCCGTAAATTACGGCTGGGGATCGGCCATAAAATCACCTTGATATCGCCCAAGGGTAATGTCACGGCCTTCGGCACGGTGCCCCGGATGCGTTCCTATAAAGTCGCGGCGACCTTTAATATCGGCATGTACGAATACGATTCCGGGTTTATTTTCATGCCGCTGGAATCCGCCCAGGTTTATTTCCGGATGCCCGGCGCGGTCACTAACCTGGAGGTGTTTGTCGATGATCCCGATGCGGCGATGGCGGTTGGCCGCCTGATTCCGCCGCTGTGGGATAAACCGACGCGCATCCACGACTGGCAGATGGCCAACGCCAGTTTCTTCAACGCCATTCAGGTCGAACGCAATGTCATGTTCATGATTTTGACGCTGATTATAGTGGTCGCCGCTTTTAATATAATTTCCTCGATGATCATGCTGGTCAAGGACAAGGGCCACGACATCGCCATCCTGCGCACCATG
>VAPL011018700.1_pt1 | contig 23975 bp, 28 predicted proteins | sample 3395061 | NCBI WGS metagenome assembly VAPL01 (sample SAMN08290444, study PRJNA428436) | hydrothermal vent metagenome | isolation source: Deep-sea hydrothermal vent chimney 2 | place: Pacific Ocean: Juan De Fuca Ridge | depth 2182 m m | reverse complement strand
GTTCGCCAGATTTACGTTTCTGATTTTTATGAGCCTCTTCTGAGAGATTATATGCTTTTGTTATAAGGGCGATGTCCTTTTCATTTGGGGAATCAAGTTGACTAATTATTTCCTTGACAGTTATCATAATCGTCATTATACTGCTTTATTAGAATTGTGCAAATTTAGGAGGGACAGAAAATGTGCAATAAGAATCGTACTACTGAGAAAACTCGGTGTCGCTACTGTTCGCAAGTTGTCGACAGACCCTGTAGAGCCGAAGAAGACTCCCATGATTGTCCTTATGGGCAGGAGCGACTTAAGTCCGACACTGACCAGGAGAAGAAACTTCCACCTGGTGCTTCATTAGATGAGGTGATTGCGTTCGAAAAAGAACGCTCTAAGCAGAAGCGTCATTCCAGTGAACCTTCTTCCGGTGCTCATGTATTCGGAACAAAATCAACAGGATTTCTGAAGGGGATATGACAAAGCAAACAAAAGGCCGTCGCCTAAAACACGACGGCTTTTTTCGATACTACTTTTTTACCGCCTTCTTTTTTACCGCCTTTTTCTTACCTCGAGTCTTTTTTTCTTCTGCTAGTATTTCAAGAGCCCGATCTAATTTTATAGCGTACACATCATCTGTTTTCAGTGAGCGAAAATCTCCATCATGCACGATAAATGGTCCAAAGCGTCCTATGCTTGCTGTGATGTCTTCGTTTGTCTCAGGATGCTTTCCGAGTATGCGAGGTAGGCTCAAATATTTCTCTGCGTCTATCATTGTGACTTCGTCGATATCTTTTTCTTTTGGCACGCTCGCTCGGCGTGGCTTTTCTTTTTTTTTCTCTCCTTTTGCTGGACTTGCTCCCATTTGAACATATGGACCAAAACGCCCTGTGAGCAGATATACATCCTCTCCTGTTTCGGAATGTTTTCCAATTGGTTTGTCTGGTTCTATAATCTTTCCTTCTATTGTCCGAGCGCCTATACATTCTGGAAACTTGTCGCAACTCATAAACTTACCACCTCGTCCAAGCTTGATAATCATTTTGCTTTTACACTTAGGACAGTCAAATTCATCTGGGGCGTCGCCAAGATTTGTTATCTTGTCCATACTCTCTTTTGATTTAACATCTTTACTAAATGGAGTATAGAAATCTTTTAATGTTTTTTCATATTTGCGTTCTCCTTGTGCTATTTCATCAAGCTCATTTTCCATCTCTGCTGTAAACGAATCACTGATATATTTTTCAAAATTCTTCTCAAGAAATGAGCTCACCACATCTCCAGTGTCAGTGGGGAAGAGAGTTCGTCCTTCTTTTATTACATATTCACGGTCTTGGAGTGTCCTCATGATAGATGCATATGTGGAGGGGCGTCCAATGCCACGTTCTTCAAGTTTTTTAATAAGACCAGCCTCTGTATAACGGAAAGGTGGCTGGGTTTGTTTACCTTCTGACCCCATATCTTTAAGCGTTATAGGTTCATCTTTCATTACTTTGGGAAGTTCAACATCTTCACCGCGTGCTCGTGGATCTGCCTTGAGCCATCCTTCAAACATAACTCGTGATCCATTGGTAGCAAAATTTGGAATAGCATTACTTTCTGTTTCATTTATTATATTGGCAGTTATTTTAGTGCGCAGTATTTCTGCATCTGACATCTGAGAAGCAACAGTCCTTTCCCAAATTAAAGTATAGAGACTCTTTTGGTCTTCGTTATTACCAGCACTTTCTTTAAGGAAGTTTGAAGGTCGAATAGCTTCATGTGCTTCTTGTGCACCTTTGCTCTTGGCTTTAAATACATTTTTGTTACTGAACTTAGCTCCATACTTATCTTTAACAACTTCTTCAATATGGGTAAGTGCTTGATTGCTTAGATTGGTACTATCAGTACGCATATATGTTATATGTCCAGATTCGTATAACTTCTGTGCAATACCCATAGTACGACTTGGCGCAAAACCTAGCCGAGTGCTCGCAACTTGTTGCAGTGTTGATGTTATAAATGGTGGTTTCGGCGAGCGTTTGGCTTTCGTTTCTATAACGTCCTTAATCACCCAAGCCCCCTTCTTTCCAACTTTACAGATCCTTTTTGCCTCTTCTTCTGTTTTTGGTTCTTTAGTACACGTAAGCTGAAAAGCTACTTTTTTTGCAGTTGTTACGTCGGCAGTTAGTACCCAAAAATCTTCAGGTATAAACGCACGTATCTCACGCTCACGCTCCATTATGATTCGAAGTGCGGGTGACTGAACGCGTCCTGCAGATAGTCCATAGCGTAGCTTTTTCCATATCAATCCAGAAAGGTCATAACCAACAAGTCTATCTAGTATGCGTCTAGCTTCTTGAGCTTTACGCAGATTGTCATCTATCAATCTTGGCTGTGCAACAGCTTCTTGCACAGCTTCTTTTGTAATTTCGTTAAACACAACTCGTTTAGGGTCTTTAAGTTTTAGTATTTCTTTCAAGTGCCATGCGATTGCTTCACCTTCTCGGTCGGGGTCAGTTGCAAGGAGCACTTCATCAGATTTTTTAGCTAGTTTTTTAAGTTCATTTATGATGTCTTCTTTACCTTTTGATATTTCATAGTTGGGGACAAAACCTGCATCTATATCGATAGCATTTTTGTTACTTTTTGGTAAATCACGAACATGCCCCACAGATGCGCGTACTGTGTATTTATCATCAAGATATTTTGAAATAGTTTTTGCTTTTGCTGGCGATTCTACAATTAATAGTTTCATCCTGTTAGAGATAGGACACCGATGTAAACAACCTTTGTCCTAAAATTAAATGTGTTAATAATATTTTATATTGTTGTATATATCGTCCCAGTGTCCGACAGTCTCCTCTGGAGGACTTATCTCTAACGGGATTCATAGGAATATATATTTACAGTAAGTATAACCATCTGTCAAATGTTAAGACAGTTAAGTTTGTCGTAATTCTCCAAGTCTTTCGATAATTAAACCTTTTAATTCCATACTAGAAAGTAGTATATTTATATCTCTAATAGGTAAGTCGAGTGCGTCTAATAAAGTATCTCTCTTCATAGGGTGTGCAAGTAGATGTAATACTTTTTTTTCATCATCTCCAAGGTCTTCTGTGTTCTTTTCAGTAGACTGGTTTGCTTCTTCTCTTTCTAGTCCAAACACTTCGAGAATATCATCACTCTCTGTGATTGGAGTAGCACCGTTTTTAATAAGCATGTGCGGCCCGTATGAAAGACGTGAGAATATTGAACTTGGGACTGTGAGTACGTCACGGTTGTATTCCATCGCAAGTCTTGCTGTTATAAGAGTCCCTGATCTTTCCCCAGCCTCTATTATCAGCGTTGCGTGAGACATGCCGGCCATTATTCGATTCCTTTGTGGAAAGCTATATGGTGTAGCTCGAAACATGGGTTTAAATTCTGAAAGAAGCGCTCCTCCAGCGTCAAGGATATCTTGTGCGAGTAGTTTATTTGTTCTTGGATATAAGACAGAATCATCTAAACCAGAACCAGGGACGGCAATAGTTGGTAGACCTACATCAAGGGCAGTTTTGTGTGCAGTCGCATCCATGCCCAGTGCAAGTCCAGATACGATTGCGATATTAAATCCCTTAAGCCCTTTAATAAGTGTCTCGCACACATCTTTCCCATACGGAGAGTGTCTTCGTGAACCAACAACGCATAGTAGTTTAGTGTCCTGTTGTGGGAGTTTACCACGTACGTACAGCTCTTTTGGTGGGTCAGATGTTTCTTTTAATAGGTGTGGAAATTCAGAGGATTTAAGTTGTTTAACATGTGTCTCCATAGTAATATGTATCGTATCACGTATATAAACAGTAATTATGTTAGATATTAACTTCATTAGAGAAAACAAAGATCTTGTTAAGGAAGGTGCTCGAAAAAAGCATATGGATTTTGATATTGATAGTCTTATTACTCTTGATGATAAAAGGCGAGAGATATTGAAATCAGTGGAAGAAAAACGCGCAAGACAAAATAAAGCAAATGAAGAGATAGCAAAGTCAGAAGACCAGAATGTTCGCTATCAGGCTATTTCTGAAATGAAAGAACTTAAGGCAGTATTACAAAAAGAAGAAGAAGAGTTGAAGGGTGTTATGGAAAAGTGGCATACGCTTATGCTACAAGTTCCAAATGTTCCAGACATGTCAGTGCCAGAGGGAAAAGATGATGAAGATAATAAAGAAATAAAGGTGTGGGGAGAGAAAACTCAGTTTTCGTTTGAGCCAAAAAATCATGTAGATATAATGACAGCGCTGGACATGGTTGATTTTGAGCGTGGTACAAAGGTGCATGGGTTCCGTGGGTACTTTCTTAAAAATGATGGCGCACTTTTGTCATGGGCTATTTGGAATTACGCAATGGACTTTTTCCTTAAAAAAGAGTTTACCCCAATGATTGTTCCCTCGATAGTTCGTAAGAGTAATTTATACGGCACAGGACATTTACCAAACGAAGTTGATGATATATATAAGACGCAAGACGATGATTATCTTGCTGGTACGTCAGAGATATCAACAATGGGATATTATGCCGATGAGATTCTAGATGAGAAGATTTTTCCAGTAAAATTCTTGTCGTTCTCCCCGTGTTATAGGAGGGAAGCAGGAAGTCATGGAAAGGATACAAAAGGACTCATTAGAGTGCATGAGTTTTTTAAGCTTGAACAGGTTGTTTTATGCGAAGCTAATCATGAAGAGTCTGTGCGACTACATGAATGGATAAATAGAAATACAGAAGAGTTTATTGAATCACTTAATATTCCGTATCACACAGTACTTAATTGTGGTGGAGATTTAGGACAAGGTCAGGTTAAGAAGTATGACATTGAGCTTTGGGTGCCACTTGAAGAAAAATATCGCGAGATAAGTTCAGCGTCGTATTTCCATGATTTCCAAACACGACGGTTTAATATTAAATATAGAGACAAGAATGGAAAAGCTAAATATGTCCACTCTCTTAACTGCACCGCGATACCAACACCAAGAATCCTAGTATCGCTTGTAGAAAATTTCCAACAGGAAGATGGATCTATTAAAGTTCCAGAAGTGTTGCAAAAATATTTAGGGAAGGACATAATATCAAAATAATATAAATCCCGTACGAAATCATGGATACAAACATAATATATGGAAAATAAGTCGATAATTAACAGAGGATTTAACTTTAGGACAATGGCAACATTAGTCCGTGTCCTATTTCGTACGGGATGAAGTGGTTTAGGAGATGTAAAGTAGCACGACCAGAAAGACTTGCTAAACGTAGGCGTAGATCTTTTTTATGGAAAATTGTTGGTAGCGTGGTCGTCATTATACTTTTAATAGGTTTAGGTTCGTGGGTATCGTATCGTCCATACTTGCAGATAAACAATATTGTTATAAATGGAAGTAGTGTTATTTCAGACTCAAGAATAAAAGATGTTACAGAAGAGGTTCTTGAGGGTGGAAAATATTTTTTATTATTTCCGCGTACAAACAGTTTAATTTTTCCAGAAGAAGAGATAGAGTCTTCTATCTTAACCACATTTAAGCAAATTGAGTCAGTTGATATCGTGCGTACTGACCTTCAAACTTTATCCATGGAAATAGAGGAGCAGAAGCCGTATGCTCTTTGGTGTACTGATAAAAGTAGTGAATTAACAGAGGATTGTTATTTCATTAATACGGAAGGGTTTGTATTCTCGAAAGCACCCAACTTTACGGGTAATGTCTTCATGCGTTTTTATGGAGATTTAATAGGTCCAGATTATGTAGGTAAGTATTATTTAAAAATAAACGACGAATTTAATAAAATGAACACTCTTATTGATTCACTTAAAAAGTTAGAGGTTATACCTATCGAATTACACACAGTAGGTGTCTCAAATATGGAGCTTTATCTAGAAGGTGAGAGTAAGATTATCTTCACAAGAAAACAAGGATCGTCTGAGGTGCTCGATAACCTTACTGTCGTTCTCGATTCAGAAACATTTAGAGAAAAGAATACAGAAGACATAGAATACATAGATCTACGTTTTGGTAATAAGGTATATTTTAAGTTGAAATAAAAAACCCGTCACGTAGCTACTGTGACGGGGGAGTTTTGCGAGGTGGTGTGGATTGACCGGTAAATCTTTTATGTAGACTTTCATCAATTCCTTCGTAAGAGTCTTTTTAAAGACGCTACAAATCTTGGAAAGAGAGCATTTGGTACACGCCCACCATGTTTCTTTTCTTCAACTTCCATTCTTTGCAGCGATCCGGCAATTTGTGACGGACTATTCAATCCAGGTAAAAATACTTTAATCTTACTGTCATTATCCACTGGTGTCATAGTTTGAGCCTTTCCTGTGTTAGTTAAAAAATGATGCTTTTAAAGTGCTACTTACATTAATATAACACAAAAGGCATATTAAGCTTATATAAAATAAAAACGACCGCTTTTTTAAGGCGGTCGTTATTATCTTTCATGTAACAGGTCGTCAATCTGGCAATTTATAAATATGTGCGGGAACAAACTCTTTAATCCATTCTTTGTCTCCAGAGGCAAGGCTATGCGCCAGTACCTCTGCTAATTTTTTGATTTGGTCGGCGTATTTGGTTGGTTTTTTACAGAGAAGCATAATTACTAGCTTTATAATTTCTCTACTCTCCGTATTTAAACTATTTTTTAAAACACTGCCAAGTAATCGCAAGATCTCATCTACACATTTCTTCTCCTCTTTGATTACTTCTGCTATTACAGTCATCTCGATCTCCAATTCATACAAGTTTTTTCTGTCTAGTAGTATATATGTCATGGTGTGGTATATTTGTCAACATGTTACAAGGAAATGAGATAGGGTTCTGGGGGGAATTAAAAAAACCATTTTTTGTATTAGCACCAATGGCAGATGTCACTGATGTCGCTTTTAGGCGTGTTATAGCGAAGTATGGCAAGCCAGATGTTATGTGGACGGAATTTATTTCTGCCGATGGGTTATTTTTAGCAGATGAAAAAGGACAAAAAAAGATAAAAAGAGACATGAATTACTCTGATGGAGAGCGTCCGATTGTTGTACAATTTTTTACTTCAAGTTCAGACATCATGAAAAAAGCTGCAAAATATGCTGTTGAGTGTGGATTTGATGGGTTTGATATAAATATGGGGTGCCCAGATAGAAGTATTGAAAAACAGGGTTCAGGTGCTTCTTTAATGAAGACTCCTGAATTAGCTCAAGAACTAATACAAGCTGCGAAAGACGGAGTAGATGAGGTTATAAAAGAAGGTGGTAAATATATTCCAGTCTCTGTAAAGACTCGCATTGGTTACAGTACAAATATTCTAGAGGAGTGGCTGCCTGCGCTACTTAAAGCAAAACCAGCCGTAATTACGGTTCATGGGCGAACACGTAAAGAGATGTCGAAAGTCCCCGCTGATTGGGGTCAGATAAAAAGAGCGGTTGAAATACGAGACGAGTTAGGAAGCGGTACATTTATAATTGGTAATGGAGATGTCGTCGATCTAGAAGATGCCCAAAGAAAGGTAGATGAGACAGGGTGTGATGGAGTGATGCTTGGGCGTGCAGTTTTCGGTAACCCATGGTTATTTGATCGAGATAAAGGAGAGGTTTCAATAGAAGAGCGTCTCACTGTTTTAGTTGAGCACACCAAACTTTACGAAGAGCTTCTTGGAGATGTAAAAAGTTTTAATGTAATGAAGAAACACTATAAGGCGTATGTAAGTGGGTGGGATGGCGCAAAAGAGCTTCGCATAAAACTTATGGAAGCTAAAGATGCATCTGAGGTTGAAAATGTAGTCTCAAAATACCTTAAAACTTGACTTATATAGCGCTTCCTGTTAAAGTATTTATGGAATTGTCCACTAAAAAATGATTTAAAGGAATAAATAAAGAATGACTGAGGGAAGTGAAGTACTGGTTAAAAACTCTTTTGCCGACCTAACATTTGCGAACAAGCAAGATGTTGGGATGCCAGTTAAAGTTGTAAAAGTTACAGAAAGGGAGGGAATACTACCATTAATCAAGATCAGGACAGTATCTGGTCAATTACTTGAGTTGTTTTTGGATGCTTTTTTGTTTATAAAGTCTATAGACATCTCAAGCTACTGGAAACAGTGGATGGAAAAAACTTTATCCATTTCATCAGAATTTAAAGGAGGTTTGGCCGTAACAGCATAACCTCAACATAAGCCGCCTGCGTATTACGTATGGCGGCTTTTTCGTTTACAAATTATTAGTTTAGGGTGGTATAATCTTTTCATGTCAGCAGATTCTAATGCCAGCCAAAATAGACAAACAGCGCTCTATAGGAAATATCGTCCTGAGGAGTTTAAAGATGTGCTCGGGCAGGAGCATATTGTCTCTGTGCTTGAGGGTGCAATAGAGCAGGGAAATATATCACACGCATATCTTTTCTCTGGTTCTCGAGGAACAGGGAAGACAAGTATTGCGCGTATACTGGCGCGAGCGATAGGAGCATCACAGAATGATATGTATGAAATCGATGCTGCTTCAAATCGTGGTATTGATGACATACGAGCACTTCGTGAGTCAGTACACACACTTCCATTTGAGTCTCCGTACAAAGTTTATATTATTGACGAGGTACACATGCTAACTAAAGAAGCTTTTAATGCACTCTTAAAGACACTTGAAGAGCCACCAAAGCATGTTGTGTTTATGCTGGCAACAACAGAAGAAGGGAAGTTACCAGAGACGATAATATCGCGATGTCAGAGTTTTACATTTAAAAAACCAAGCAGACAAATTTTAGCAAAAATGATAACGGATATCGCGAAGAAGGAAAAATTCTCACTAGAGCCAGCTTCAGCGGATTTAATAGCGATGCTTGCAGAGGGTTCGTTTCGTGATGCACATGGAGTTTTGCAAAAGATACTTTCATCTTCAAAATACAATAAAGTAAGCATAGAAGAAGTAGAGCTTGTAACAGGGGCGCCAAAAGGGAAGCTTATTAATAATTTTATCGAAGCTATTGCAGAGAAAAAGCTTGAAAATGCACTTGAGGTTGTAGGGGACGTAGTGGCACAGAACCTTGATATAAAAACATTTATGAAGCTCGTACTCCATAAAGTACGTGTGGTCTTGCTCCTTAAATATGCAAAAGAAATGGAAAAAGGGTTTAAAGAGCAGTTTGTAAAAGAAGATTTTGAATTTCTTAAAAAATTAAGTGAGGGCAAGGAGTCTCATATTAATTCAGTTGTACTATATGAGCTCCTTGGAGCATATGATGCAATATCTCGTTCATATATTCCTCAACTTCCAGTAGAGCTCGCTCTTGTGAAGTTACTTAAATAGACTTGATTACATACTTTAATTAAGGCAATATTACGTAGTAATTTAATATTGTAGTAGACAATAGAATAATTGCCGGATCGTCTAAGTGGTGGGAATGAAATATAAACTGCTTTATATTTCATCCGATTTCTGCGGAACAGAAAATCGCCGTTGTTGAGTCTAACGAAACAGGCGATAGGGTAGGTTTTTGGTACTTTAAAATTTAATATAATAAAACGACATTGTTTTCAAAGCTGCCGGATCGTCTAATGGCAGGACACTAGCTTTTGGTGCTAGCTATCTAGGTTCGAGTCCTAGTCCGGCAGCTTTGAACGAAATGACACACAAAATAAACAGCCAGAGTACTCTGGCTGTTTATTTATGGCTGTAAATATAAGACAAATTACATCTGATTTTGAAAGAGACCATTATTCAGATTTGGACGGATTTAGAACGTTGCGTTTACCATCTTCGATTATTCCTGAAAAGTAGGCTCTATTGTAAAAGCGATAATAAAAATTGTTGCTCAATAATTAAGTCGTTGGACATATAAATATTAGGAGTATACTGGATTTAACATTACTAGACTACTAGAAACACAAATATATGCTTTTTACTAGAAGTGGCTTCAGATTGTTTGCAAAGTTTGACTTAGGTGCAGTCCTTGAAGCACAAACAAAAAAAATAGAAGAAGAAGTTCTTGCTGATTCTTCTGTTGTAAATTTAAAAGATGAAGAAAAGTACATTCAAAACCTTGTTGAAGAAAAGTCAATTGCAAGAGTTGTCTTGGATCCATCAAAAATAAAAGTTGACCTTACAAAAGCAATGATTCCAGCAAAATATTTTCCAAGTTCTTTCGGTGTAGATCGAGGTGAGGAATATGAAAAAAAGATCGCGGTATTTTCTGTTCCATTTTCAGGCGACAAAGAACTACTTGAATCAAAGCCGTCAACTTTTATGCTTTGGAGTGAAGAAGTGTCGGTTGAAGATAATTGTATTGTATTTGAGATTATTGTCTTTTCAGATGATGCTGATTCACTAAAAAAAGAAAGAGACGATATTGTAGGGAAGATTCAGCAACGACTTGATAACATTAATCAACAAGTTGATGGTTACAATGAAACTCTCAACCAGAAAATAACTGGCTTCGTTAAGCAGTCAAAAGAAAACCATAAAAAAGATTCAGATCTTTTATCTGAACTCAATTCTTAAATTAATGGACGATAAAGGCAAAAAAGGTAAAGAAAAGATAGATGAGACACAAAGTACCACAAAAGGTGTCAGTGAAACTAAGGGTGTAATAAGAAGAGATATAGAAATATTATCTGGAAATGAAAGAGAAATTTTAGAAAGACTTCTAGGTAGTGAATCTCTAAAATACACCAGAGTTTCAATGGCTGCTCTAAGCAGCCTCCCTTGGGTAGGTTCTGTAATAAGTGCTGCAGCAGCTCTTTCTTCTGAAAATGACCAGCAAGATATGAATAAATTTATTTATCTCTGGGTAAAGGAACATGAGGAGAAATTAAAGCAATTGTCAGTAGACTTAAACCAGATTTTTGGGAGATTTAAAGAGTTTGGTGATAGAATAAATAAAAGGATCGAATCAGAAGAGTATATAGCATTAGTTAAAGCGACTTTTTCAAAATGGGATCAAGCAGAGACGCTTGAAAAAAGAAATATGTTAAGGAAGCTGATCACTAACGCTGGAGGAATAAGTATAGTTCAAGATGATTGGGTTAGATTTTTTCTGGACTGGATTGAAAAATATCACGAATTCCATTTTCAAGTTATTTCAAAGATATATAATCACCCAAGGATTACAAGAGGTGAAATATGGCAAAATCTTAGAGGAGAAATTCCAGAAGAACGTTCTGCAGAAGCTGATTTATTTAGATTACTAATTAGAGACTTAAGTACAGGAGGTGTAATAAGACAAGAATCTACATCAAAAGGAAAAGGTAAATCTGCCTTTGATCGTACTGATCCGTATATCTTAACCGAACTTGGTTCTCAATTTGTACACTACGTGATGGATGATTTATCTATTCAGATAGAAGGGGAACAAACAAAATAAAAAGTTTATGTTTACTATACCTGCAAATTTTATCTGTCGATTTAAAACTGGAGATAATATAGTTTACAACCTACGTGTGCAAGGAGTTCTTTATGAGCAATATAGAGCACTTGCAAACAATACTGAAAATCAATGTTTACTTATAAAACCTATAATTTTAATAAATGTAAGTATTTCCGAGGCGCTGCTGCATGATTTTTTATTAAGAATAAAAGCGAATGTATACGAAGGTGTATTGAATCTTAATCAAGAAATAATCAGAGCTATTCGAGGAAAGAGATTTGACCAGTTTGAACATTATATTGCGCAAGCAAAGAAGCACGATTTATTTGATTCAAGTAACACAAATTTTTATGATGTGATGGATTCGTTGCGTAAAAAGAGAAATAGAATTCACATTCAGAACACAAAAGGGTACGAACCAGTAGACGAAGTAGAGGTTTTTACAGATATGAATAAAATTTCTTCTGAAAAGGTGCTTGAAAAGATTTTAGACACCTTAAGTCAAAGGTATGCTCGTGATGAACGCCTACAGTCTGTTGATGATTTTATATTGCCGTGGAATAGACATTTTGAATAAAAGTTCTAACGTCGTCCCAGACAGCCAGCCCGTTAATTTTGATGTATAATTTTAGTATGAAACATTCAATGAGATTTTTACTTCAGTAGAAAAAATACGCAAATATTTTCTTGTCATTATTTGGGTTACAGTTATTGCAGTCGTACTTCCTGTTATAGGACTTATGTTTGCAATTCCGTCATTCATAAATACATATACTAGTTCACTCGAAGGACTTTTATAAAAAAGCTGAATCTCAAATTCACTTCGCAGGTTACCCTTTTTCCCAAAGGCAACTAAGAAAGGATTTTAATAGAAAAGACCGTGCGGATAAAAACCCGCACGGCTTAAAATATTTTGAATTAATCTTCCTCAGCAAGCGCAATATGAATGTCCTGGAATATCTTTGATCCGTATTCCATAAATCCAGTTGCGATTTGCGTCTCGTCTGCACCCGCTTCAGTGTAAGCTCTATGCACCTCGGCTGAGAGAACTCCACCACAACCGTAAAGTTTTATACCGTTTTCTTTACATTGTGGCGACAGAAATGCCACTTGCTTGACTCCGATATCTTGAAGTATTGCTCCAGCTTGACCACCTTTGTCAACGGATAGCCGCTGTGTACCGTCGGGAGATGAACTTCCAAGTAACGTGTTTGCACTCACTATGGTGTAAAAACCATGCTGTAAACAGAATTTAATGACGTTGTCGAGCATTTCCTCGGTCATTTCCGGAGCAATCTTGATTGCTTTTGGAATACCAAGAGTCTCGGTTTCCTTCATCAACATATATAGAGCATTTGAATCATGCGCGAGTACTGGATGGAGTCCATTCATACTTCGGTGATTTGGACATGCTGCATTTACTTCCACTTCACTGATGTGGTGTGAAAGCTCAGAGTTATTGAGCATGTCACACATTTTTACAAGATCACCTTTTTGAAGTTCCACAAGGCTAACACGAATACGCGCTGTGCTGTTGCTGGTCATGTCTAGTAGGCGAGTAATAGTCGGTAGGTCTTCGCGCAGAAAGGTCGCTAGCCCTTGATTAGTAAGCCCAACAGCGTTGATCGATGTATTGGTCTTTGGGTTAAACCAGTACGTCGGTTCAGGGTTTCCTGTCCGAGGCTTCAAAGTGAAAGAGCCAAAAGTGATGTGACTCGTCAGACCAAACAATTCTTGACCATGATCCATCTGAGGGAAGTTTTTAATCATTCCTGCAGCAAGCCCAATCTTAGACATATTTGTGTCTATCGACATTCTTAATCTCCTCTTGTTTAGTTAAAACAATAATTGATACCAATCTTATATTCTGTGTGGAGTGTATCACAACCAAAGATAATGCAATAGGTCTGTTTTTATTAGGGTTTGCTATCAAAATGGAATCTTGATACACTCGCTTTAGATTATCTGAACACTTCACTAAAGTAGTCGATATAGAAAAGGAAGCAATAGAATGACTGAAACAATAACTAATGAACTATCAATTGTTAAGCCGTTTGATGCACATCTCCATGTACGTGATGGAAATGTTCTTAAAGCAGTAATAGGACACTCTGCACGACAGTTTGATTCGGCAATAATTATGCCGAATCTTAATCCGCCAATTACAACCACACCACAAGCAGATGAATATAAAGCAGAAATCATGTCTGCTCTTCCAGACAAAAGCACTTTTAAGCCACTTATGACGACGTACCTTACGGACGACACAAACCATAGTGAGCTCATGTGGGGATTTCATAATGAAAGTTGGGTTGCGGCAAAGCTTTACCCTGCAAATGCGACGACAAACTCAAAGCTTGGCGTTACTGACATTAATAATATCCACGACGTCTTAAAAGCTATGGAAAAATTCAAAATTCCATTGTTGATGCATGGAGAAGTTGTGCATGACGACGGCGTCGAAGTTGATCCGTTTGACCGCGAGGATGTTTTTATCAAGAAGGTTCTTATACCGCTTCGCGATTCATACCCTGACTTGCGCATCGTGTTCGAGCATATTACAACCAAAGAAGCGGTTGATTATGTGATGAATGACACGAGTGGGAATCTGGCTGCGACTGTTACAGCTCACCACCTCTTGATTACACGAGATGATTTGTTTAGGGGTGGTCTGAGACCACATCTGTTTTGTCTTCCAGTTGTAAAACGAAGGGACAATAGAACTGCTTTAATTGATGCTATCGCATCAGGAAACCCGAACATTTTTTGTGGTACAGACTCGGCTCCACACCTAAAAGGTAAGAAAGAAGTCGAGTGTTGTCCGGGCGGTATATATTCAGCCCATGCAGCTCTTGAACTTTACGCAACTGTTTTTGATAAAGCAGGAGCACTTGAACATTTTGAGGCATTCATGTCGCTTAATGGGTCTAAGTTTTATGGTATTAAACTTTCAGAAGAAATGGTTACCTTACGTCGTGAACCTTGGGTTGTGAAAGAGTCTGTCCCTGTTTGGGCAACTGAAGAAAGGGGGGTCTTGCCCTCTGACCAAATTCAACCATTTTTCCTTGGTGAAGAACTTGAATGGAAGATGGTTGGCTAACTGTCGAAAATTATGGCGCCGAGCTTTGATCGGCGCCATCTTTCTTTTTCGTGTACAAGGGCTCATAAACGGCTCTAAACACCACAAAGAAAGCCCCCATTTGCGGAAGCAAACGGGGGCTTTAACCATTTATAGCCATGCCGCAGCACTCTAATTTATCCAAGGAAAGACCTTGGATTTTGTATAGGTTATTTTGCTACAATTTAACATATGAAATATGTTGTTTATATTCTTAAATGCGGTGACGGTACTTTGTATACTGGCTCAACTATTGATTTAGAAAAGAGACTTCGAGAACACAATGAACTTAAAAATGGTGCTAAATATACAAAAGCACGTCGCCCTGTTGTTTTGGTATACAAGGAGAATGTAAAAGATGTGGCGGAAGCAAGGAGAAGGGAAGCAGAAATAAAGAGAATGACCAGAGATAAAAAGTTAGTTTTAATAGACTAAAAAAATATTACAAATATATTTATATGACTGGTTTATGTGACAAAATACAAAAGATACGTAAGGTATAAAAAAACAAACAGCAAGAGTACTCTTGCCGTTTGTTTTTTGTTGTCTGTTTAGATATTTTAATTTAAAAAAATTATTTTGATTTTCTATTGTTTCTTACGTACTTAAGAGCAGTTACAAGTCCTGTTATAGCCAACCCCCAGAAGATAATCATAAACAGGCTTCCCCAAAGTCCTGATCCTCTGTGGAACCCATACATAGAACCAGCACTAAAAAAGCAACCAGATCCAGTATTGTAATATCCTCCCATCATGCGACCCATCATCATTGAACCAGCTCCTGGATGCTCGTCCATAAGAACAAGAAGTCTATCCATGTCTGCTTGAGACATGTCGTCTGATATTGTCTTTAACATAAGACCTTCCATTTCCTCATGTAAATCATTGCCAAGTGCACGATCTTCAGCTTCTTGCATCATCATGAAACCTTGTCCGAAGTCTGTGTTAGAGAATGACGAAGTGTCTCCTGAATGAGCGCTTGATAATAACGGCATAGCAATAGCCACAAATAGTAGCGGTAATAGAATCTTTTTCATAGTAATTTATGAAGTTAATACGTTAATAATATACGGTTCACACTCTGTCTTAATGGTGGTGTATCACAGATGCTATAAAAAACACTTGACCTATAATACCCCCATGGGGTATTATACACTGACATGAAAAAAGAAGTAAAGAAGAAATTGCTACGAAGACTTAAAATAATCGAAGGTCAGGTCAAGGGGCTCTATAAAATGATCGAAGAAGGGGAGTATTGCGTTGATGTTATTACTCAGACATCTGCTGTACGGCAGGCTCTTTCTTCTATTGAAGATATGATGCTTGAAAACCACTTATCTACACATGTGGTTCAACAAATGAAGAGTGGTAAACATAAACGCGCAATAGATGAAATTTTATCAGTATATAAATTATCAAAGAAAAAATAACATATGAATATAAACAACATTGCTACTATATCTTTTACATTAGTTGTTGTTATAGGAATCGGTTACTTTTTTACAACTAGTATGAATAACAACAGTATGATGACAGATGTAGGACATCATGAAAACGAGATGGTAGAAAGTCACGAAATTTATCCAGAAGATGTAGCCAACAAAATTAAAAATAATAAAGATATTATTTTACTAGACGTACGAACTTTAGGAGAATATGAGGAAATCCATCTAAAAGGTGCTCTACTTCTTCCAGTTCAAGAATTATCACAGCAGTCGCTAGCTAGTATTGGATTGGGAGAGTCCTCAAAAGACAAAGAGATCATTATATATTGCAGAAGCGGTGCGCGGAGTAAGACCGCATATGACATTATGAATTCACTTGGTTACACAAATATAAAGAGTGTTTCAGGAGGAATGATTCATTGGGAAGAAGATAATTACCCATTTACTGAAACAGGAGCGCTTACTGGTGCGAACACAGCGAGCGGGAATGATGTAGACGCATCTTCAGATGGTCCAAGGATAACTCTTGACCGTATTATGCATGATTTCGGTGTTATCACACAATATGGTGGTGTAGTAGAGACAACTTTTACAGTAAAGAATGAGGGAACAGAGGAACTTGTAATAGGAGATATTACAACAAGTTGTAGTTGTACATCTGCAAATGTTGCTTCACGAACCATTCCTAAAGGAGGAGAGACAATCCTCACTGTGTTTTTCAACCCAGATTTTCATGAAGAACCACTTGGTGTATTTAAGCGCACGATTTTTATCCCAACTAACGATAAATTAACACCTGAAGCTGAAGTGGCAATACAAGTCGACATTAAAGAAGGGGAATAGTTTATTAATTTAATATTAAGAAACAATGAATAAATATATAATAGGAGCATTAATACTTGTAGGGATACTCATAGTTGCTTCATATGGATTAACAAAAGATGAAACTTCTCAACTTACTGAAGTTGCATCGGTTATAACAGTTGTTGAACCATCACATGACTTCGGTGACATAGACATATTTAGTGGAAAAGTAAGTACTACGTATACACTTAAAAATGAAGGAGATGAAGATGTTAGTATTTTATCGGCTGTAACAAGCTGTATGTGCACAGCAGGAAAAATAGGTGATTTAGAATTTGGTATGCATGAAAGTTCTGGTAAAACTGTGATTATTCCAGCTGGAGAAGAAAAGACTCTTACTGCTACTTTTGACCCTCTTGCACATGGACCAAATGGTATAGGTAAAATAAAGCGAGAATTAATGCTTAAAACCAATTCTACAGTTACACCAGAGATTAAAGTGACGTTTTCAGGCAATGTTGTTAAAAATGATGTTGAATAAGTGGGTTATGGTTTTATATAATCTAAAATATAATTAATATATGACTTCAAAAGTTTTTAAAATTTGGCTTGTATTCTCGGCATTTGTACTTTTGTCGATTATTCTCATTGGGGTCTTCAGTTTTATGACCTCGTCTGAGTTCATACCTGGATATTCTCTCGCATTTCTTGCGGGGCTTTCTATGATAGTACTACCATGTACATTTCCGCTTGTCTTTATTATTGTTCCGTTAGCTCTTTCGCGAGAAAAAGGTAAGGGGTTCATGATGGCACTTCTCTTTGGGCTTGGACTCATTGTTACATTCACTATATACGGAGTTGTCCTTGGATGGCTTGGTGGATTTGTTGCATTGTACAAGATTATAAGTGCTATGCTTTTGATTGGAGGGGTCGCGGCACTTTTCTTTGGTATTTCGGAACTTGGTCTTGTGAAGTTTAGATTACCTTTTAAGCAGACAATCATGCCTAAATCTCTCCAAGGCAAAAATGACTATTTGAGGAGTTTCTTTTTAGGTTTTTTCTTAGGCAATGCTGGTGTAGGATGCCCTAATCCTGCGTTTTATATTTTATTTGGTTATGTTGCGACTGTTGGAATACCAACAGTAGGAGCTTCGCTTGGCGCTATACATGGACTTGGTAGAGTCGTACCACTACTTTTCTTGGTGGTCTTGGCAGTCTTAGGAATTAACGCTATGAGCAAGGTTAGTGACTATCAAGAAAAAGTGAAACGGTGGGTTTCATGGATGTTGGTTGGTCTTGGTGCATTCATATTAAACTACGGCATATTTGGTATGGCATGGTTTGAAGATTCTATCATCCATCAAGCGTGGAATAGATGGTTAGAAATTGCATTTCCTAGAATTGCTGAGTCGGGTGCTATTGAAGCCTCGCTCAGTATCCCATCTGGTGAAGGTGGTATTGTCCCATGGCTTGTATTTGGGGGTATTATCGGAGTAATTGTTCTTTGGGACGCTATTCATTCAAAAAGAAATATTAAAAATATATGAACCCCGTTAGAAGTTTCTCTAAATCGGGTTAATGGGACATAATAAATATAAAATATGTATAAAATTAAACATAGTAGTTATGTAAGACAGACTTCTAACGGGGTGAAATTAACCATTCTCACAATCGCATACTTTCTACTGTCGTCCGCAACTGTGTTTGCTCATGAAGGAGAGGAAAACATCACCGTGATTTCTGAGGCGGATTGGGTTGGACCACTTGTTGCAGTTTTAATTATTGTCGCGACAGTAGTTGTAGCAAAAATTATTAAAAAAGGTCGGAAAAATTAATAGTAAATTAATAAATTATAAAAATTATGTTAAAAGTAACACTTATTCGTCCAGATGGATGTGCACATTGTAAAGCGGTAAAAGCAACACTTGAAGAAATGAAATCAGATTATCCTGATATAACAATCGAAGAAGTTGATATGGTGACCCCTGAGGGACAGGAAATGGTTAAAAAGTATGGGATCCTTTCAAGTCCTGGTATTTTGGTCAACGATAAATTTTTTGTTTTTGGAGGTGCAACAAAAGAACAATTTACAGAAAAATTTGAAGAGTTGGAAAAAGATAAAAATTAATTAAATAATAGAAACAAAGTGACACAAAAGAATGTGAGTATGGAACATTGTGGTGATAAGCAACACGACGCGTGTGGCGTCGAGCATTCTAGTAGCCCTGGGATGGATCACGGTTCATCTAGGGATTTTCTTCGTAGATTTTGGATTGTTACATTTCTTTTAATTCCACTTATATTTACAAATGAATCCGTAGTGGGGTTTATAGGAATAGGTACACTCCCTCTTGGTAAGTGGATTCAGCTCGGCATAGCAACAATTATATTTGGTTTTGCTCTAGTGTTTTTCGAGCACGCATCGCACGAGATAAAGGCTCGGAAATATGGAATGATGACCCTGGTCTCTCTGGCTGTTGGTTCAGGGTACCTTTTTTCTGTAGTTTCTACGTTTATACCAGCACTAGACGCAGAGTTTTATATTGAAATATCTACACTTATATGGGTACTTCTTTTTGGGCATTATCTTGAGGCACGCTCTAGTACTGCTGCTGGTAATGCCCTCCAAGAAGTTGCTAAGCTTTTACCTAAGAAAGCCCATAAGATTGTAAATGGGGTGGAAGAGGAGGTGGGTGTTGAACTTCTGAAGGATGGGGATATCGTACTGGTAAAACCAGGAGAGAAGATTCCTGCAGATGGAATTATTAAAGAAGGTTCTGCGAACATAGACGAGTCACTTATAAGTGGGGAATCAAAACCTATTGAGAAAAAAGAAAAAGACGAAGTTGTGGCTGGTTCTATATGTTTAGATGGTTCACTTGTCATAGTGTTATCTCGAGTTGGTGAAGACTCTACTATTGGTCAAATTCAGAAACTTATTTCTGACGCACAAAGTACAAAACCACGCTCACAGCGTATTGCAGATAAAGCCGCTGCTATGCTTACTTTTATTGCTGGTATCACCGCTCTCTTAACAATTCTTGTGTGGTCTGTGTTTATGGGGGAACCGTTTGTGTTTTCTATTACCCTTGGTATCACCGTGCTTGTTGTGGCGTGCCCTCATGCCCTTGGTCTGGCTATACCGACAGTCACCACCATCACAACTTCACTGGCGGTAAAAAATGGTGTGTTTATTAAAGATTTGTCAAAAATTGAAGTTATTAAAAAAACTAATTATGTTGTATTTGATAAAACAGGCACCTTAACAAAAGGAGAGTTTGGGGTGACTGATATTGTGTCATTTAACGAGCACACAGATGATCAAGTATTAAAGATAGTTGCATCTCTAGAACAGCACTCTTCTCATATTATTGGGAAGTCTATTGTAAATTATGTAAAAGAAAAAGGGATTGTTTTGAGTAATCCTAAGCAGTTTAAAAACATAGCAGGTAAGGGGGTTAGTGGCGTGGTTGATGGTGTTGAGCATGGAGTTGGAAATCATGCACTTATAACAGACGCTAAGATATCAGATACTGAAGCAGAGAAGGTGTATGCAGATTTTTCTGCAGAGGGCAAGACGTCAGTATTTATTACAAGTGACAAGAAGGTAGTTGGGGTGATTGCTCTTTCTGATGAAATAAAAGATGAATCATATAGCGCTGTCAGTAAACTACACAAGCTTGGGGTTAAGGTCGCGATGCTTACTGGTGATAACAATGATGTTGCGGGAGGGGTAGCAAAAAAACTCAACATAGACACATATTTTGCAAATGTTCTACCTGAAGATAAGTACAATCATATAAAAAAATTACAAGAAGACGGTAGTGTAGTTCTTATGGTAGGCGACGGTGTAAATGATGCGCCAGCATTAACTCAAGCAAATGTAGGTATCGCAATAGGGGCTGGTACGGATGTTGCTGTGGAGGCTGGCGACGTAGTGCTTATGAAGAGCGACCCTAGGGATATTGTTAAATTACTTGTACTCTCAAAAGCAGTATATACAAAGATGATTCAAAATCTTGTGTGGGCGCTTGGCTACAACATTGTCGCCATCCCAGCAGCAGCAGGAGTGTTTGCGGTATTTGGATTTTTCTTACGTCCAGAGATAGGCGCTTTACTAATGAGCCTTTCAACGGTTATCGTTGTTATTAATGCATTATCTTTAAAGCGAGTTAATTTAGAGGTGGTATAATAGGGGCTATTATATATAATAAAAATAAGTAAAATTGAGTACCATGGAAGATCAGACTGTAAATATAGAAAACAAAGAAGAGTATCAAGAGCAAGAGACAAAGAATAATATTTTCGTTCCAGTTGCGATTGTAATAGCTGGAGCCCTTATAGCATTTGCAGTGGTGTATAGTAATGGAAACAGTGTGTCGAAAGAGGTAAGCCCTACTGACAGTGTCCGCCCTGTAACAAACGAAGATCATATATTAGGAAATCCAAATGCTCCCGTAAAAATTGTTGAATATTCTGATTTTGAGTGTCCTTTCTGTAAGTCATTCCACGTTACAATGAACCAAATCATGGATGAGTATGGTCCAGATGGACAAGTGGCTTGGGTATATAGACATTTTCCAATTGATCAATTACATCCAGTGAAAGCGCGCGTTGAGGCAGTTGCGACAGAGTGCGCTAATGAGATAGGTGGTAATGATGTGTTTTGGAAATTCGCTGATAGATTGTTTGAGTTAACACCATCTAACAATCAAATCAATATTGAAGTGGTTATTCCTCAAATAGTCAGAGAGCTTGCTATAGATGAGCAGAAATTTAGTGCATGTATGAATAGCGGGAAGTATGATAAGCACATACAAGACAATATAGATAATGCAATTGAGACTGGAGCCAGAGGTACTCCGTGGAGTATAGTTATCGCGGAAAAAAGCAAGACAACATTTCCACTTTCTGGTGCTCAGCCGTACTCAACAGTAAAACAACTTATTGAAATAGCTCTAAAAGAGAAAAAATAATTGTGTTAAATACTTTTAAAAAGGTTTTCTCTCAGATAAAATATATAGCTACTGCAGTTATTATTGCAGTAGTGATATTTGTATTGGCGGTGTGGCTATCAAACGTCAGTTTGGTAATTGACATAGTATTTAATTCCAGTGTACCTATTACAGACAAAATAGGTTTCATGTTTAGTTTTGTTGGGTCTATACAAACAAATTTTACGGCTATTTCTGCAAGCTATACGATTATTATAGCTGTACTGTTTGGTATAAATATCTCACTTTTGGTTTATTATATACGTAGTAGACAAACAAAAAGTTTAGCATCTGGTACTACTTTGAGTGTAGGGGGCTTGGTTAGTGGAGTGTTTGGTATTGGCTGTGCTACATGTGGTACATTTGTATTCACTTCAATATTAGCCTTATTTGGAGCAAGTGGCTTACTTGTCTATTTACCTTTTGGAGGTGAAGAGTTTGGCTTTCTTGGTGTAGGTTTACTTATTTATTCTTCTTACATAATCTTGAAAAAGATAAAGGAACCTTTGGTGTGTGAGTAATATGAGTGACACGATTGAAAATTATACTTCGTGAGCATACTTACTACTGTAATTTATTTGTGTAGTTAGACAATTAACATTATTATAATGGATATGAAAGTAAAGAAAATTTTTATTGGAAGCTGGTTTCAACGCACGACACTTCATTTATCTGAGATATATGATTTCTTGACCACTGCTGAGTCACCACTTGACCTTGATAAAAACAAATTAAAAACCTTAAGAGATAATCTTAATATTATTAGTGTAAAGGATGTTCATGAGGAGTTTGAATATCTGCACGTGATAGCAAAAAATAATATCTCTTTTAAGATATACGAAGATGGTCTTATTGTGCTGAGTCACGATACCAATAAGATTGAGGATATAAAAAATGGTATGGAACTCCTTTCTTCATATTATGAGAACGAACTTTCTGAAGGTATTTCGTATATATTTAGTCTTGGCGCTCCTATTCCTAAAGAGCTCGCAAATATAAAAACAGTATATCCATATTTTATCGTGCTTGATAATGCACATGAAGGTAATATAAATACACTTTTGGATGATTTTAACCAAAAGAAACACTTTGAGATTAAGAAAGATACTTTTGAAGTGTATAGGGGAGATACTTTATATATAGTCAATTTACTCGGGGAGTCACTCGAGTCAATAGAGCGGTTTATAGGTGAACAAATCTTTATTAGAGAGTTTAAAGGGCAAATGCATAGATATTTGAATCTTCATCGTGTTATTTGGGAAAATATTGCAGAAGTGAAGGAACGAGGTTCTATAAGAGGAAAAGAAATAAGAGGTTTTAAAGAGAAGATAGAGGGATATAATAAATCAATCAGTATGATTGGTACTCGTATCAACCAAATGGGGGCATATATTAATACAAGAGGTAGCATAATTAAGAATAATCCTCAAATGGAGAAGTTTGCTGATGTGTTGCAGTTTAAATACGATACATTAAGTGACACGTTGTCGTATGTGAAAGAGATTTGGGGTATGACTCGGTCTTATGTTGATTCCGCCTTAAATGTTTTTGGAGATTTGCAAGCAAAGGCAACGAGCAACTCTATTAAAAACCTAACAGTAGTAACCTCTATGGGGGTTGGTGCTACATTACTTGGGCTTTTTTCAAAAACCGAGCTACCGTCATTTACATTAAATGGCGTCTATTATTTTGCAATCCTTGCATTTGTTGGATGGTCTGTAAATAAAATAATGAATAAGATTTATTTAAACAAAGAATACTCAATAAAAAACATAAAAGTAAATAAAAATATTACATAATATTTATTTAGGCAATTTTGTTGAAATTAAAAGTATATATATGGCTTATATAAAGGCTTAAATACATAAAGCAGTGTAAAATGCGTGCATTAGCTGTCTATTTAGTATACTCTGTTTAATACAGTGTTTATTAAATATTAAGTTAACATATATTATATGGATGAATTAAAAGGACTTTGCATGAGGTGTCGAGATGAAAACAAGAAGCCAACAATGCAAGTAATGAAAGATATTGTTATATCAGAAAAAAATAATCGTTTTTCTGCTAAAGGACAGTGTACAACTTGCGGAGGAAACATGTTCAAGTTTATGTCTAAGGATGACGCTGCGAAGTATCAATAATAATAAATAGAGTTATACACAACATATACACAGGATTTACACAAACGGTGGTTTGCAAATATTTCTGTTATTAGTATAATTTTACTACTTGAACATTGACGGTTGATTTCGCAAGAGAGAAACCACTCGATATGC
>VAPL010328214.1_pt1 | contig 23983 bp, 21 predicted proteins | sample 3395061 | NCBI WGS metagenome assembly VAPL01 (sample SAMN08290444, study PRJNA428436) | hydrothermal vent metagenome | isolation source: Deep-sea hydrothermal vent chimney 2 | place: Pacific Ocean: Juan De Fuca Ridge | depth 2182 m m | reverse complement strand
GGCCGACAGCTGACGCTTAATTTTTAAATTGGGTTGCTTAAACACCCTGTTAACGTAATGGGGTTTACATAATCTAGGTATAACCACTAATGCTATATTGTCGTATATAAAAAAAGCCCCGAATTCGGGGCTTTTTCATTATTAAATAAAGTATTATTTATTTAACTTCAATTTTTGCTTTGCTACGTAAGTTCAAAACATATTCTTGTAAACGTTTGTTTTGAATAATCGGTTTGATTTGATTTTTAACATCTTCAAACTTTGGTAATTCACGTTTACGTGAATCTTCTAGTTTAATAATGTGAAAACCGAAACGTGTTTTAACAGGTTTTTGGCTGTGAGTGCCTTTTTTCAGTTTGGCTGTTGCTTTAGAAAAGGCAGGAACCATTTGTGCAGAAGAGAACCAACCTAAGTCACCACCATTTTTTCCTGATGGGCCAGTAGATTCTTTTTTAGCAACTTCTTCAAAGTTTGCACCATCGTTAAGCTCTGCAATTAATTTTTTTGCTTTTTCTTCATCTTTTACCAGGATGTGACGGGCTTTAAATTCTTTTGGATCTGCTCCACCGATTTGTTTGTCATAAACTTCTTTTAATTCTTTATCACTAACAGGTTTAGATGCAGGTGATTGAGCAATCAAAGCCTGAATTAATAAGTTATTTTTAAGTAGTTCAAGTTGAGCTTTTATTTTTTTATTTTTATGTAGTTTAAGTTTTTTCGCTTCTTGTAGAAGAACTTCACGATTAATTAATTCATCTAAAATAACCTGACGGTTAATAGGAGCTGCTTGTTTACCTTTAGCATTCTTAGCTTGACGTTGTTTTAAATGATTTTGGTATTGGGTTTGTGTAATATTTTTACCGTTTACTGCAGCGACTGTATTTTTACCTAAAGCAAAGGCTGAGTTGGATAGTAATGTTGCGAGTAAAAAACTCGCTGCACTTAATGTAATTCTGTTCATATTATTTTCCTTAATGATTTTCTTGAATTAGGGTAATACTTTTTTAAAGGGTTTAACGATAACTGAGTCATAAACTCCCGCTTTAATATAAGGGTCTTCATCGGCCCAGGTTTGTGCTGCTTTTAATGATTCAAATTCTGCCACAATTAACGAGCCAGTAAAACCTGCAGGACCGGGATCAGTGTTATCAATAGCAGGGTGGGGGCCAGCTAATATTAAACGACCTTGCTCTTTTAGTTCTTGTAGACGTTCTACATGTGCTGGTCGAACGGAGAGTCTTTTTTCCAGACTGTTTTCGACATCTTGTGAAATGATTGCGTACAACATTTTATTCTGCTTCTTTTTTTAATTTATCTTCTATTTTGTCGTTTGCTTCCGTCTTTTCTTCAGGCATGTGTTTTGCCAGAAAAACAGCCTGTAAAATAACAAATAGAACTGTTAGTCCCAACATACCATAGGTTTTAAAATCGACCCATGTACTGAGGTCGTAATTAAATGCAACATACAAGTTTGCAAAACCCATCGCCGTAAAGAAGGCAACCCATGCATAGTTTAATTTGTGCCAAATAGTTTCTGGTAATTCAACAGCGTGAGCCATCATTCTTTTAACAAAAGGTTTTTCGCCGAAAAACTGACTGCCAAGGAAAGCAATCGCAAACATCCAGTTAACTCCGGTTGGTTTCCATTTAATAAAGACAGGATCTTTTAATATTAAGGTGGCACCACCGAGTACTGTAATGAGTACTAATGTGACGATATGCATTTTTTCAACACGTTTGTTTTTAAGCCAGAACAGAAAAACCTGCAGTATGGTAGCAATAATAGCCACCGCAGTTGCCGCGAGCACACCTTCCTGGGGATCGTCGTAAAATTTAAAGGTAATAAAAAATAATGCGATAGGGAAAAAATCAAATAAAAACTTCATAGGTTAAAATCACTTCTCTTAAAAATATGTTCAAAGTTGGGTTTATTCGTTAATTAATAAAATTGCCGCTTCATCAGGTAAAGGTAATAAAAGCGGCTCAAATATTAAATTCATAATTCCGACGATATGTATTCTAGTCGGAATTATACCGTGATTTAAGCTTAATATGCGCTAAGGATGCCCCTGTTCTGATTTGTCTGTGTTGGCTTTTATTATTTTATGAGTGGAATTGGTTGTTTTTTCTACAATTTGAAGATTATTTTATCCTCAACTCTTGCCGCTACCACCCAGTTGGTATCCTTTATATTATGCTATTACGCTTTTAGGACAGTATATGTGGAAAATTGTTTCAGTTGTATAGAGAATTTTATGCATTATTGTTTATTGTCCTTACACAATAACAATGGTTTCTGTATTCGGGTAAACTCTTGTTAACTATGAATTTACACTGCGATTTACACAGTCATTCCACGATTTCTGATGGAACATTAACTCCAACAGAGTTGGTTTTGCGTGCCCATGAAAAAGAAGTCGAAGTCTTTGCTTTAACCGATCATGATGCGACCGAAGGCTTGAAAGAAGCTGCTGAGGCAGCCTCTAAAGTCGGGCTCAATTTTGTTGCTGGTATTGAGCTTTCAGTGACATGGAGTCATCAGACAATTCATATTGTTGGGCTTGGAATTAATCCTGATGATGAGACTCTAAATCAAGGTTTAAAAGTATTACGTGAATTTCGAGGCCGCCGTGGTGAAGAGATTGCACTTAAATTAGAAAAAAAGGGTTTAGAGAACCCACTTGAAGGCGCAAAAAAGTTTGCTAATGGTGAAATTTTAAGCCGTACCCATTTTGCCCGCTATTTGGTGGAGCAGGGTAAAGCAAAAGATATTCGTCAGGTTTTTAAACGTTATTTAGTTAGAGGGAAGCCGGGCTATGTGGCCGGCAAATGGGCCAGTTTGGAAGAGGCCTTGTCCTGGATTCATGGCGCGGGCGGTATCGCGGTTATTGCCCATCCTGCACGATATAAAATTTCAGCAACACGTTTACGCCAGTTGATTGCTGAATTCAAAGAACTTGGCGGAATAGGTTTTGAGGCTATCTCGGGTAGCCACAGTCCAGATGAAGAGTTGAGAATGGCACAATTGGCCAATAAATTTGAGCTATATGTGTCTAAAGGCTCGGATTTTCATAGTCCGGAAAATGTCTATCGAGAATTAGGCTATTTACCGGATATCCCTTCGGGCAGCATACCTATTTGGCACAGTGATGCATGGAAAGAGCGGATAGGCGCGGTTAAATTGGATGAGCTTAAGTGAGCCAGTTTTTCCAAATTCATCCCGATAATCCGCAGCAACGGTTGATTCATCAAGCGGTTGAGGTGTTACGCAAAGGTGGCGTTATCGTTTATCCAACCGATTCTGCTTATGCTTTGGGTTGCCATATTGGCGATAAAAAAGCGCTCGATCGTATTCGTGCTATTCGACAGGTTGATAATAAACACAATTTTACCTTGATGTGTCGTGATTTGTCCGAAATCAGTATTTACGCGAAGCTGACCAATAACTCGTTATATCGAACTTTGAATGCACATACACCGGGTGCTTATACCTTTATTCTTAAAGCAACTTCTGAAGTGCCGAGACGATTAATGCACCCAAAACGACGTACGATAGGGATTCGCGTACCGGCAAACCCCATTGCACATATGATGCTTGAAGAACATCGCGAGCCCATTATGAGTACCACGCTTATTTTACCGGGAGATGATATGCCGCTAACCGATCCTTATGATATTCGTGAATTACTTGAACATCAGGTCGATTTAGTTATTGATGGTGGTTATTGCGGACTTGAAGCAACCACAGTTGTGGATATGACGGATGATATACCTGAAGTGGTGCGTAAAGGTGAGGGTGATTCATCGCCATTTGAGTGAACTTATATAATCATGGGCTTTTGACTCGACAATATTCCACGTATAATCCGTCTCATAATGCGAATAATAAAACCATCATATACATCCGCCTAATCTAGCGAAAATACTAAACTTCCAAATGGAAACTCTCAGGAGAAAAGATTGAATTCTTTAACGAATCAACAGCAACGTGTGTTGTCTGGCATGCGTCCAACCGGCGCTTTACACCTTGGTCATTATCATGGTGTTTTAAAAAACTGGATAAAACTTCAGCATGAACATGAGTGCTATTTTTTCGTTGCAGATTGGCATGCGCTGACGACACATTATGAAGAGTCCCATATCATTCAAGAAAGTGTCTGGGATATGGTGATTGATTGGCTGGCTGTGGGTGTAAATCCGGGTTCGGCAACGTTATTTATTCAATCAAAAGTACCTGAGCATGCGGAGCTGCATGTTTTACTTTCGATGATGACACCACTTTCATGGCTTGAACGCGTGCCGAGCTACAAAGATCAACAGTTAAAGTTAAAAGAACGTGATCTTGGTACTTATGGATTTCTAGGTTATCCGTTACTGCAAAGTGCAGATATCTTGATGTACAAAGCAGGTTTAGTCCCTGTGGGGGAAGATCAAGTTGCACATGTTGAATTGACCCGAGAAGTGGCAAGACGCTTTAATCATATTTACGGTCGTGAAGCAGGCTTTGAAGAAAAAGCCGAAGCTGCAGTGAAGAAAATGGGGAAGAAAAATAGCAAGCTTTACAATGAGTTACGTAAGAGTTATCAGGAAAAGGGTGATACGGAAGCACTCGAAAAAGGTAAAGCTTTATTAGATACTCAACAAAATATTACGCTTGGTGATAAAGAGCGTTTGTTTGGTTATTTAGAAGGCAGTGGTCGTATTATTTTGCCAGAACCTGAGTCTATATTGACTCCCGCATCTAAAATGCCAGGATTAGATGGTCAAAAAATGTCCAAATCCTACGGTAATACCATCGCATTACGAGAAGATCTTGATGTGGTTGAAAAGAAATTACGTACCATGCCAACCGATCCTGCTCGAGTGCGCAAAACTGATCCGGGTGAGCCAGAAAAGTGTCCTGTCTGGAATTTGCATCAGGTATACTCAGATGAAGAAACCAAAGCCTGGGCAGCGGAAGGGTGTCGTACTGCGGGTATTGGCTGTATTGAATGTAAAGGTCCCATTATTGATGCCGTAAAAGCAGAATTAGTGCCGATTCATGAGCGAGCAAAAGAATTTGAAGCCGATCATGATCTGGTTCGAAATGTCATAAATGAAGGTTGTGAACGAGCTCGTGATGTCGCTAAACAGACGATCACTGAAGTGCGTCAAGTCATGGGGCTTGAATATAATTAACTACAATATAGTTAAAGTGAGATAAAGACACGTGGAAACAGAAAACACTAAAGCTGAACAACAAGAAATGCCTTTTGCAGTAGTGCAGGGTGCGCCTCTTACGGTTGTTCCAAAAGATCTTTATATCCCACCTGATGCATTAGAAATTTTTCTGGATGAATCATTTGAAGGGCCGTTAGATTTACTGCTTTATCTTATTAAACGTCAAAACCTCGATATACTTGATATTCCTGTAGCTGATATTACGTTGCAATATATGGAATACATTAATTTAATGGAAGATATGCGTTGGGAGTTAGCGGCTGAATATCTTTTAATGGCTGCGATGCTCGCTGAAATTAAATCTCGCATGTTATTACCGCGTCCAAAATCGGATGATGAAGAGGAAGGCGATCCACGTGCAGAATTAGTGAGACGTTTACAAGAGTATGAGCGCTTTAAAAAAGCAGCAGAAGATATTGATTATTTACCTCGTCTGCAAAGAGACATTCATGTTGCTGAAGTAAAAGGGCCGGATCTTAAAATTGTACGTAATCCACCAGAAGTTGATTTGAAAGAAGTGCTATCTGCATTTAAAGATATTATGAAACGTGCATCACTACTTGAGCATCATTATATTACGATGGAGCCGTTATCCGTTCGTGAACGTATGTCGAAAGTATTAGAGCAACTAAATGCCGATACCTTTACTGACTTTGGTGAACTGTTCACTATTGAAGAAGGTAAGAGTGGTGTTGTTGTGACTTTGCTCGCGATATTAGAACTCATCAAACAATCATTGATTGATATAGTACAAACAGAATTGTATGGTCAAATTCATGTTAAAGCATTAGTCGCTGTTAACAAATAAATTAAAGTCAGGATATTTTTACATGAGTGAGTCTACACCAATAGAAGCTTCGAACGAAAACCAGGAAGACGTTAACGAAAGTCTGGATAAGCCTAAAAAAATTATCATTAATTCTGATCTTAGTGAAACAGAGGTAATGCGTATTCTTGAAGCTGCATTATTTTCAGTTGGGCAAACATTAAATGTTGAACGTTTAATGGATTTATTTCCTTATGATAAACACCCTGGCAAAGATGCACTTCGTGATGCCTTGAAAGCATTGCAAGAACAGTATTTAGAAAACACTTCGCTTGAATTAAAAGAAGTCAGCAGTGGATTCCGTTTTCAGGTAAGAGATGATTACTCAAGTTGGGTGGCTAAATTATTTGAAGAACGTCCGGCACGTTATTCTCGTGCAACACTGGAAACACTGGCATTAATTACTTATCGCCAGCCGATTACACGTGCAGAAATTGAGGAAGTACGTGGTGTTAGCGTAAGTTCACAAATCATGAAATCAATGATTGAGCGTGATTGGGTTCGAATAATTGGTCATCGAGATGTACCTGGTAAACCGGCACTTTATGCTACAACAAAAGGCTTTCTGGATTATTTTAATCTTAAAAGTTTGACTGAGTTACCGCCACTGGCAGACTTGCGTGATATTGATGCAATTAATGCAGAGCTGGATCTCCAGGTTCCTACTGTGTCTTCAACACCTGCTGCAAATAGTGAAGAAAATACTAATGATGATATTGAATTAGCTTCGATGCCTGAAGATATGTCACATCAAGATGAAGACAACGAAACACCTGAAGTTATACATTAAACTTTCTATTTCAGTTGCGATGACTGCATGGACGCAGTTAGCTATAACCGCTTTTCTGGAGATTGCTTCGTTTCACTCGCAAAGACAGTAGTCTTTCCTTTTTAATTTAAAGAAAATCACAATCTCTTATGGATGAAAAACTTCAAAAAGTATTAGCCCGTGCAGGTATCGGTTCTCGTCGTGAGATGGAACGTTGGATTGAGCAAGGTCGCGTTAAAGTTAATGACAAAGTTGCAACTATTGGCGATCGTGTTTCTGATAAAGATAATATTAAAGTTGATAACAAGTTTATTAGTCAACGCCGTACTCAAGTTCAACAAAGAGTCATTGCTTACCATAAACCTGTTGGTGAAGTTTGTACTCGAGATGATCCAGAAGGTCGAACGACTATCTTTAAAAATTTACCTGTACTTAAGACTGGTCGTTGGATTAGCGTTGGTCGACTGGATTTAAATACCAGTGGTTTATTGTTGTTAACAACCGATGGTGAGTTAGCAAATAAGTTAATGCATCCATCAAGTGAAATCGAGCGTGAATATGCTGTACGTATTTTAGGTGAGGCATCACCTGAAATAATTCAAGAACTTAAAAAGAATGTTCCGCTTGATGATGGTGATGCGCATTTTGTTGAGGTTAAAGCAGCCGGAGGTCAAGGCGTTAATCATTGGTATCATGTTGTTTTGAAAGAAGGGCGTAATCGAGAAGTACGTCGTTTATGGGAATATTTTGGTTTTGCAGTTAGTCGTCTAATGCGAATACGTTATGGTGATATTAAGTTAGAACGTCGTGTGCGCCCATCTAAAAGTGAAGACTTAACAGATAAAGAAATGATTGCACTTTATAAATCTGTTGGACTTAATTATGTGATTGCTGAGCCAAAGAAAGATAAGAGTCGTTTTAAAGGTAATATGACAGCTAAAAAAGCGAATCGTCTGGTATATAAAGGAAAGGGGCGTTAAAAAAGCTATTAACCCGTTTCTTTCATTTGATGTTTTGAACGTACAGCATAAGGTTTGAGTTTATCTGGCAATTTTAGATGTTCTGCAATCATAATCACAACTTTATGTGTATCTCCTGTTGCAATATTAATTAAGTCTTCAACCAAATCATCAGCATCTAAAACCTCTGCATAGTTACGTAATATGTAAATACCAAAATGCTGAGTTGCTTCAATATGTTCCAATAAATCTTCAGGGTTTCGTGTTTTGGGAATACCGATGTGGGAGGCACCTAGTCTGTGCATTGCTTGTTCAGGCTGTGCGAGGTAATACGGCTTTGAGCTAAAACGACTGAGTTCAAGTAATAAATCACATACGCGATCAACTTCATAACTTTCCATTGTTATGATTCGATGACCACTTTCCAGCATTTTTTCTAATTGATTTAAGTATTCCATGACATTGTTTTTTCGTGGGTTGCAATGTCAGTATTATAGCACTTCGGTTACAGGGAACCGGCTCAATGTGTGAATTAGTTCATATACTGTAGATATAATAGAGGTTAGGCGTTTACTGTCGTTGCCTCATGAAGAGTTGGAGCAAGTAGTTCTTCTGATGAGCAAACGCGGTTTCGACCGGTATTTTTTGCAGAATATAGAGCTTTATCAGCACGTTCAATCATTGTTTTGGCTGTATCTTGCATGGTTAAACTCGCGCTACCGATACTTGTGGTGACAGGAACAGAACCCTGGCGACTATTAAATACGTGTTTTTCAATAATGCTGCGTAAACGTTCGGCTGCCAGTGCAGCACCCGTTGCATTTACACCCGGTAAAATAATAACAAATTCTTCACCGCCAAAGCGAAATAGCATATCAGTTTTACGTAAAGCCTGATTAGCGCATTCTACACATTCACGTAAAACATCATCACCTGTTGTATGTCCATAGTTATCATTAATTTGCTTAAAGTGATCAAGATCCAGAATGAGCAAAGACATAGCTGATTGATGTCGATGGGCTAAATCCACTTCACGTTCAAGCATTTCATCCATTGCTGCACGGTTATTTGCGCCAGTTAAGGTGTCAATTTTTGCTGCTTGTAATGCTCTTTGGTACCAAATAGCGTTTCGTAGAGGGAAGATTAATTGTCCCATCAAGTTTTCAAGATGTTCCATTTCCTGTTCAGCAAAACGACGTCTACGGGTAAATACCAGTTCACCAAGGAACTCACCGGCAAGACGTAACCGGTAGGAACAACGATGCCGCTGAGTTTTACCGTATTTAAGGTTCAGGTTACGTTCTTCAAAACTAAAATGAGCAGCATCAAACTTTACAAGCTGCTGGGTTGCCTGAAGGAAATAGTTTAAAACACTCTCAATTTCCAGTGAAGTTTGCAGTAAACCCGCTAATTTAAGCGTTTGCTGCAATTCAGCCGGCGAGATGCCGAGTTGTTCGCGAGCAGTTGTCGGGTTTATGTATTGATCAATGTTATCCATAGTGACTCCGCTATACCTCAGAAAGTTTGTTAAATGCGGTCACAATAAATAATGCGAAATGTGTGCCAAAATCATTTATGATATAAAACACAATAAAATCAATTAGTTATATCGGATCTTGGTTGGTTGTTGTTTTTTTGTCAATATTATGACGGCTAATATTGGTAATTTATGCTGTTCTCACACAAACTACATGGAATAATCTTCAAATAAGCTAATATAATAATTAAGGAGATAATAATTATGTTGTTGCAAATCCGTTACATTCAGTCCTGGTTACTATTTGTAGTAATGCTGTGTTCCTTTTTTATTTATTCTTTAGTGCAGGCAGCAGAAATGCAAAAAAGCGTGCCTGATTCAATCCAGGCAGATTTAGTGAACCCCGGTTATCATGAGAAACCAGAGTGGTTTAAAGAATCATTTCTTGATTTGCGTGAAGATATTCAAGAAGCCAGCGAAAATAAAAAACGAGTATTACTTTATTTTTATCAGGATGGCTGTCCCTATTGTGCAAAATTATTACAAGATAACCTGGGGCAGAAAAAACTTGCAGATAAAACTCGCAAACACTTTGATGTGATCGCAATCAATATGTGGGGAGACAAGGAGGTAACTGATTTAACGGGTCAGTTAACAACAGAAAAAAAGTTTACCGAACAAATGAAAGTAATGTATACCCCAACATTGGTATTTTTGACTGAACAGGGAAAAGTCGCATTACGTGTTAATGGCTATTATGCACCCAATAAATTTGAAACGGCATTAGATTACGTCCGAGGCCATAATGAAACGAAAATTTCATTTAGACATTATGTGCGGAAATTTTTAAAAATAAACTCAACAGGAAAGTTACACTCTCAAGACTTTATTTTACCTTCACCATATAATTTACAGAAACTGCTTTCTTCCGATAAGTCTTTATTAATACTTTTCGAACAAAAAAAATGCTACGCCTGTGACGAACTACATAATGATGTTTTTAAGCGTAAAGAAACCATTAAACAAATGAAACGTTTTAATGTTGTGCGTTTAGATATGTGGAGCAATGAATATTTAATTAATGCAAAAGGTGAAAAGGTAAGCGCTAAAGCATTGGCAAAAAAATTAAACATTATTTACTCTCCTAGTTTTATTTTTTTTGATAAAACAGGAAAAGATATTTTTCGTATAGATGCTTATATGAAATCATTTCATACTCAATCTGTTTTGGATTACATTGCTTCAGGTGCATATAAAAAACAAAAAAACTTTCAACGTTATATTGCTGAAAGAGCAGACATGCTTGAAGCACAAGGTCAGCATATTGATTTAATGGACTAGTCGTTTTAGTTCTTTACCCGTGATTTGTTAGAGAAAAGTTTATAATGTCTTTACCTGGGAACAGTACCGTTTATAAAAAAATGTGGCCACGTAAGTTAGGGTTTCAGTTAGCTTTATATGTTTCATTTCTTCTTACTGTATCTATGGCATGGTTTTCGTGGCATGCAACTGACAAGCAAATTGAAAAAATCACTTCAAATATGCAGCTTCAGGCAAAAGTACTGGCTAATAATATCGCTGCAGTAAGTGCTGTTCATTTTTTATCACATGATTATAGTTCGATCGAACAATTACTCTTTCGCACAATTGAGTTTCCTGGCGTATATAAAATTCAAGTAACAAATACTGAAGGTAAATTACTGGGAGATATTACTCGTATTGAAAACAAAGAAGCTGATGTTAAATATGGTGAGCCAGCATTAATTTTGCCTAAAGATAATGTCGCTTCAGTAATTTTAAATGATGAGTTTATGGTTGTTTGGCAACCGATTATTTTAGGTGAGTTGATTGGCTGGGTTAAAATCACTTATAGCCTTCAACCCATTATGGTGATTAAAGAAAAATTAATAGAAGAGTTTTTTTTGGAGGGAGGCACTATCATTGTTTTGTCAGTCCTCTTGCTATTGTTGTATGTTCGTAGATCAATACAAACAATAGAACGCTATACAAATTTTGCAGATGATTTGAATGTAGTAGAAGGAGAGCAGGTGTTAGTTAATAATACTTCGATTGAATTAGAACATTTAGGTACAGCTCTTAATAGTACTTCAACTAATTTATATGAACAAAGCTTAAGAATAACTACCACAATGACTGAAATGGAACGTTTAGCTGCCTTTCCGGAAATGAATCCAAATATAGTACTGTCTATGAATATGAAAGGAGAAGTGGAATATTTAAATCCATATGGTGAAAAGTTGTTGGATAAACTGGGAGTTTTACAATCTCATATGGGTGTTTTGTTACCTGAAGATATTAAAAATATTATTCATGAATGCATGAACAATAATTTAACAATGCAAGCTGTAGAGTCACAATATAAGGATCGTAGTTTTTTATGGACATTTTCACCTGTGGTAAATCAAAAATTAGTACATGGCTATGCTTTAGAAATAACGCAGCGAAAGAAAGCATTGGCAGATGCCCGTTCAGCACAATTAGAAAAAATGGCCGCCGAAGCAGCAAATACTGCCAAGAGTACTTTTCTTGCAAACATGAGTCATGAAATACGTACACCACTTACCGCGATTATTGGCTTTTCTGAAACATTACTGGATACATCTCAAAGTATGACAGAGCGAGTTGAATCAATTAATACCGTAATACGTAGTGGTAAGCATTTAATGCAGATTATTAATGATATTTTAGATCTTTCAAAAGTTGAGGCCGATAAGTTAGAAATTGAACAATTAAATGTTTCACCTTTTGAAATATTAAGTGATGTACATTCCCTGGTTTCTCTTATGGCAGAAAATAAAGGATTATTTTTTGATATTGAATATGATTTTCCAATACCTGAAATAATAATTACTGATCCGGTACGGTTAAAGCAGATTATTATTAATCTCTGTAATAATGCTGTTAAATTTACCCGGAAGGGCGGGGTTCATGTAAAAGTTTCATTTAACAATAATGATAATTTGCTTATAGTTAACATTATTGATACTGGTATTGGTCTTAACAAAGAACAAATGGATAAAATATTTAATCCATTCACACAGGCGGATACATCAACGACACGCCAGTATGGTGGTACCGGATTAGGATTGCATTTGTCTAAACAACTCGCTGTAAAACTTGGAGGCAATATTACCCTTGAAAGTACCCCCGCAGTTGGCAGCTGTTTTAGCTTAATGGTAACAACGGGAGAGATTGATGAAAATAAACTACTTTCATATATGCCTGTTACTAAACAAGTTTCAACGCAACCAATTATAGATGGGGTTGGTACCAAAGTAAGTGGACGAGTTTTACTTGCTGAAGATAACCTCGATAATCAACGACTTATATCTATGTATCTGAAAAAATTAGGTGCAGATATTGTGATTTCGAATAATGGTAAAGAAGCCATAGAACAAACAGCTAAAAATGATTTTGATTTGATTTTAATGGATATGCAAATGCCTGTTATGAACGGTATTGATGCAACTGTTCGTTTACGAGAAATGAATTATAAAAAACCGATTGTGGCATTAACTGCAAATGCAATGAAAGAGGATATGGACGCTTGTTATAAAGCTGGTTGTGATGATTTTATTCATAAACCGATATCACAACAAAAATTTAAAGAAGCTATTGTTAAGTATTTGAAACCTGTGGGAGATATTGAAGAATATCAACAACCACTTACATCATCTCTGCTTATTGATGATCCAGAAATGATCGATCTGGTGCAACGTTTTGTTGCTAAGTTGCCTCAATATATTGAAAATATTACCTGCAGTGGTGAAAGTAATAACTGGGATGAGCTTTGTCAATTTGTGCATGATTTAAAAGGAGTAAGTGGAAACTATGGTTTTGAGGATTTGTATAAATTAATGCAAGGCATAGAGTTTGAGTTAACAAAAGAAAATTATACGGGTGTTCTTTCTATGATTAACAAACTTTCAATATTAAACAAAAGAATTCAGGCTGGATTATAAAATCTTACTTAACCAGTGATGCACTGTTTTTTTCAATAGCTCGACTGTAACAGGCTTTTCTATGTAGCCATCCATACCACAGGCGATACATTTTTCTTTATCACCCAAAATAGTATTCGCTGTTACAGCAATAATAGGTATGTGTGTATCAGGATCTTCAGAGCGGCGATATTGTTGTGTAGCATCATAACCATTGAGGACAGGCATTTGACAATCCATTAATATGAGATCGTAATGATCTTTTTTTATCATATCCAGGAAAATTTTTCCGTTTTCTGCAACGTCTGCATTATAACCAAAACTATCGAGTTGTATTATTAGAAGTTCAGCATTAATTTCATTATCTTCAACAATAAGTATTTTTTTATTTGATTTGTTGCTCGTTTTATCAACATCATTTTTTATTATTTCACTATGTTCCAGTGAAACTGGATTTTTTCTTTTATTATTCAAATCATCATTATTTTCAGATATGAGAGGTATTGAAATGGTAAAAGTACTTCCCTGGTTTGAGTTGCTTTCCAGTGATATTTTTCCGCCCATTAGTTCGATGATTTTGTTTGACATTGCGAGGCCTAAACCTGTACCACCATATGAACGTGTTACTGAACCATCGACTTGATAAAATGGGGTGAATATTCGATCAAACTCTGTTTCAGCTATGCCTATGCCTGTGTCAGATACATGTATGAGAAGGCTTGATATGTTATTCGGTTCGTCTGTATTTAACGCATGTGATAGTGTTACATGAATTTTTATATAACCTTTTTCCGTAAATTTAATTGCATTACTTACCAGGTTAACAATAGTTTGTCGTAGTCGTTTTGGATCGGTGTATATTAATTTAGGGATGTTTTTGTCAATCTTATGGCTAAGGCTCAGATCTTTTTGCTCTGCACTTTGTATAAACATAGTGTAGATATCATCTAATGTTTCCGTAATTGAAACTTCCTGATTTTCAATTTTTAATTCACCTGACTCAAAGGCTGAGAAATCAAGAATATCATTAATAATTTCAAGTAGGTTTTGTGCTCCTATGCTTATATTTTTACAGAATCCAGATTGTTTTTCATTTAACCCGGATGAGTTTAATAAATTTTCGTAGCCGGTAATTGAATGCAATGGTGTTCTGAGCTCATGACTGATTGTAGAAAGAAACTCGGATTTTAAGCGTGAGGCATCTAATGCAGTATCACGTGCAAGTGTAAGTTCTTTATTAATGTTTTTTAATTCCAGGGTTCGTTCATTAACTTTGTCTTCAAGTAGTTCATTTGAGTGCAATAAGTTTTCTTTTACTTGTTTTTCTATTGTTATATCCCTAACGATACCAATAAATAAACTATCCTCATGTATGATTATGTGGTTGATTTGCAAATCTATAGGGAATTCAGAGTTATCTTTCTTTTTTCCGACAACTTCTCGTGCATTTTTATTAAGTGGGTGATGGATTGCCGAATTAACATATTTTTCAAATGCCTGAGTGTGTGCCACATGAAAAGAATCAGGCATAAGAAGTTTGATGTTTTTTCCTTTGACTTCCCCGAGTTCATAGCCAAATAATTTTTGTGCTGCGACATTAAATGATTCAATCAGACCTTTATCATTGAGAGTGATAATGCTGTCGCCTGCATTATCCATAATTGTATTAATACGCTTTTCGGCAGCATCAAGCTCCTGATTCTTATTTCCTAATTCTTGTGTGCGTTGCTCAACTCGAACTTCAAGATATTCTTTTGCTTCTTTAATTTTTTTATTCGCAGAAGATAAACGGGTAAAAACATCGTCAAAGGCACGAGCTAATGCACCAACCTCGTCGTTTCTTTGATATAACTTTTGCGGCAAGTTAATGGGAGAGTCGAGAGACGTATTTACTACAGTATTAATTAGCTTGAGAACGGGCGTTTTAATTCGCGATACGATAATATAAGTTCCAGCTAAAATCACAATAAGTAAAACAATTAACGCAATAATAATATTTTTTGCTTGCCCTAAATAACCGAAGGTTCCTTGATCTGTATAATAGGCAATGTGTGCATTAGCAATGTGTGTTTTTCCAATATTCGCCTTATAAACAACTTCGATAATCGGTCTGTTATTGTAGCCAAGCGAGCGTGAGATACTTTTAGCACCTATGGTCGGAGGTATTATTTTTATGGCGACTAAATTTATATCTGTGCTGGATAATATTTGTCCATTAGGATGAGTAAGATACGCATAAGCACCATGGTGTGGTGGCAAAGATGATTTAACAAATCGTTCCAGTAATTCATAATCTTCAGTAATAAGTGCGTCTAAACTTCCTTCTGCTAATGTATGAGCAAGAGATTGTGCATGCTGCAACCGAAAATCATCAAATTGTTTGGCGGAATTTTGTAATAAGCTAATACTTAATATTGCAAGTGTTGATAGCAGCAATAAAAACAATGCTGTGAGCATGCGAGAAAACAAACCAAATTTAATGTTTTTATTATCTTTTTGCGGTGATGAATTCATTTGCTAAATAAAATCATTTCATTTTTGCTGTATTTATTAATTCTTTAGTGCGTTGTATCGTCACTTTGGATGGTTTAATGAATGATTTTATTTTCATTCCATTCATATTTGCCAGTACTTTTTTACCTTCATCGTCATTAATCATTCCAAGTATAACTTTAGCAATGCGTTCTCTTATTTCTGTTGCAATTTCAGGCCGTATGCCAACCATAGCCTCAGGATATTCTTCAGAGCTTGCAATAATTCTAAGCTCACTCGTGCCAACTTTTTTGCTCATGAGTTTATAGTTAAGATCATACATGGTGCCTGCACTTACATCACCTAATAATACCTTATGGATAGAGCTCGACAGGTTTTTAGTGAATATTTCTTTAATATCTTTTTTTGTATTCATACCCTGTTTGTAAAATAATGCACGTGGAGCAAGATAACCACCAGCACCTGCTGGACTAACAAAAGCCACAGTATTGTTTTCCAAGTCATTTAAGGTTTTTATGTTTGAGTCACCACGTACAAAAATTACACTGTTACCCATAATATTGCTTTCCAGGTTTTTCATTTGCGCTAATGCTAAAGCTTTGCCTGCTTGATTTAACCGATAAAATACATATGAGTTGGTATAACATATCAATATGCTTATTTGCGATTTTCTTTTTAATTTTATTAAAACCACGCGGAATAACAATCTTTATTTTATAACCTGATTTTTTAGAAACATAATCAACAAAGGGTTGCCACTGCTTATGAATTCTTGCGGGTTGAGCCACTGACATAATGCCAAATTGAATAGGTTCAGCTGTGATGGGGATATTATTTACGGCTGATAAAAACAGCACAATAGAGATGCCGTAAATAAAGTTATGCAGTAATGTGAATATTGATTTTAGTCTCATATTTCCAACTCTGCTTTATGTAAATGCCTGCTGTATATTTGTTTAAATAACTCACTAGAACTATCGGTAATTAAAGGAGGAACTTTACCTTATGATTGAGATTTCACCCTTGGTAACAAATTGTGAAGTTTGTGCTTGATGTGAGCTTATCGTCATGTATAGCTACCAAAAAACACCTTTTTATTGTTCAATGAAGACAAGTATTGTCGATGAATAAATGAGTAAAATTAAATAGAGATAAACTGTTGTGAAAAGTAGTATTCCCGACAACACATAATTGTGAGTAAGTAATTAGTAATTGTAGGACATTTTTGAAGAAACTCATGTTTCTTACTACTTTACCGGCGGAATTAATATTATTTTAAGCTTATATTAATACATGGTGTACATATTCATTTGTAAATTTATTAGGGTAGATGCAGCTTTATAAATGCCATATATTTCAATTGGTTACATGGTGTTTGTCACCTAGTTTATAGAATATCAAGTTGGCTGTGTAATCTATATGTAAGTGGAATAAATTAAATGATTTTGGGTTATTAGCATAGAGTTGAAGGGCAAGGGAGACTATCCACTTTGATAGAGTTTCACTTAACCTCCTGAGTCGGTATACTGCGGGCTCAAATTTATGCGGATGTGGTGAAATTGGTATACACGGTAGATTTAGGTTCTGCTGCCGTAAGGCGTGAGAGTTCGAGTCTCTCCATCCGCACCATTTTTTTCTAAGAATTTTCTGATTGAAATAGAGGATAAGGTATGCAAGTTTCTATTGAAACCACCAATGGTCTTGAGCGTAAAATGACGGTCGTGATCGAAGAAGAACGTCTTTCCAGTGTGATCGATGGTCGCCTTCAGGATATGACTAAAACTGTTAAAGTGAAAGGTTTTCGTACTGGTAAGGTGCCTCTGAAAATTGTTAAGCAGCAGTATGCTCAGCAAGTTCGTCAGGAAGTTGTAGGTGATGTTCTGCAATCGACTTTATATGAAGCGATTGGACAGGAAAAACTGAACCCTGCGGGTCAACCTAAAATTGACTCAATTAAAAGCGATCCAGGCCAGGGCATGGAATACACTGCTTTATTCGAAGTTTATCCAGAAGTTAAATTGGGTGATTTATCAAAAGAAACCGTTGAAAAGCCGGTTGTTGAACTGACAGATGCTGATGTTGAAGAAATGCTGGAAACAGTACGTGGTCAGCATAAAGAATGGGGTTCAGTAGAGCGTGCAGCAAAAGAGGGCGACCAGCTCAATATCAACTTCAAAGGGTTGATTGATGGTGAAGTTTTCTCAGGTGGCGAAGCTAGTGATATGCCGATTGAATTAGGCAGTGGTCGCATGATTAAAGGCTTTGAAGAAGGCTTAATTGGCGCTAAAGCAGGGGATGATGTGACGTTGAACGTGACTTTCCCTGACGATTATCATGCAAAAGATTTAGCCGGTAAACCTGCTCAGTTTGATACTCATGTGAATAAGGTAGAAGAAGCTAAGTTACCTGAATTGAATGATGATTTTGCGAAAAAGCTGGGTATTAAAGACGCTAGCATTGAAAATATGCATAAAGAAATCAAGGCTAGTATGCAGCAAGAGTTAGATGGCCGTTTGAATACTAAATTAAAATCATCGGTGATGGATGCATTGATTAATGCCCATGATTTTGATGTGCCTAAGCCTTTAGTTGAAGAAGAATCTGAAGCGATTAAAAAGAACATGTTAGAAAACCTTAAGCAGCAAGGCATGCAAGATAACGGTATGCAACTTGATGCCGGCATGTTTGCTGATCAAGCTGTTCGTCGGGTAAAGTTAGGCCTGATCATGTCAGAAATCATGAAATCTGAGAAAATTGAAGCCGATGAAGATCGCGTGAAGAAAAAGATTGAAGATATTGCGGCACCGTATGACCAGCCACAACAGGTGATGGACTGGTACAACGGCGATAAACAGCGCCTTGCAGAAGTAAAAGCATTGGTAACTGAAGAACAAATTGTCGATTGGGCTATGGAAAAAGCTAAAGTGGTCGATAAGAGTGTAACGTTCAAAGATTTTATGAACTCTGAACAAAAGTAAATAGAGATTCGTGCACGAATCATTCTTTTCCCTTTTCGTGCAAATGTCTCAAATATTTAACAAATTACCCTTAAGGATAAGCTTTCGTGACCGATAAAATAGTTAATACAGATATTATGAGCCAACTGGTTCCAATGGTTGTAGAACAGACGTCTCGCGGCGAGCGTTCTTATGATATTTATTCCAGACTACTGAAAGAACGTATTATCTTTTTAGTAGGGCAAGTTGAAGATCACATGGCTAACCTGGTGGTTGCTCAGATGCTTTTTCTTGAGTCTGAAAATCCAGATAAAGATATCTACCTGTACATTAATTCACCAGGGGGCTCGGTGACAGCTGGATTGTCAATTTATGACACTATGCAGTTTATTAAACCGGATGTGAGCACCCTGTGTATTGGCCAGGCAGCCAGTATGGGCGCTTTATTATTAGCTGGGGGTGCAGCAGGTAAACGTTACGCCTTACCGCATGCCCGTACCATGATTCACCAGCCATTAGGCGGTTTTCAGGGGCAGGCAAGTGATATTGAGATACATGCCAAAGAAATAATTGAAGTTCGGGAACGATTGAACAAAATTCTTGCTGAACATACAGGGAAATCGATGGATCAGATTCAAAAAGACACTGACCGCGATAACTTTATGAATGCAGAGACTTCAGTAGAGTATGGCCTGATTGATGAAGTGATGACACAGCGCAATACGAGTAAGGAAGATAAATAACCTGTAATTACCACTGTTTTAGTTGTACAAAAAAACAGCAAAATCAAGGTTAAAAATGCGCTTTGATGACTTGAAAAAGTTGTAAAAACGACGCATGGTATAGAAGATAATAATGTTCGTGATGAGGCGAATAAAATGAGTGATGATAAAAGCACTGGTGACGGTGGAAACAAGTTACTTTACTGCTCTTTTTGCGGTAAAAGTCAGCATGAAGTACGCAAACTGATTGCAGGTCCATCCGTATTTGTATGTGATGAATGTGTTGAATTATGCAGCGATATTATTCGTGAAGAAATTCAGGAACAGTCCAGTAAATCGGAAGGCGATTCACTACCAACTCCTCATGAAATTAACGATATTCTTGATGAGTATGTCATTGGTCAGGAGAAGGCTAAACGTGTACTTTCGGTTGCGGTTTACAATCATTATAAACGATTGGAAACAGGCCAGAAAAAAGATGATGTCGAACTCTCTAAAAGCAATATCCTCCTTATTGGTCCGACAGGTTGTGGTAAAACATTACTTGCAGAAACACTTGCACGCTTATTAGACGTCCCCTTTACTATTGCTGATGCCACAACATTAACTGAAGCAGGCTATGTCGGCGAAGATGTTGAAAATATTATTCAAAAATTATTACAAAAATGTGATTATGATGTAGAAAAAGCACAAACAGGCATCGTATACATTGATGAAATCGACAAGATTTCACGTAAATCAGATAATCCATCAATTACACGTGATGTTTCAGGTGAAGGTGTGCAACAAGCCTTATTGAAGCTGATTGAAGGTACGATTGCTTCAGTTCCGCCTCAAGGTGGACGTAAACACCCGCAGCAAGAATTCTTGCAAGTGGATACCTCAAATATTTTATTTGTGTGTGGTGGCGCATTTGCAGGCCTGGATCGCATTATTCGTGACCGCTCTGAAAAGGGTGGCATTGGTTTTGGTGCAGAAGTACAAAGTAAAGATGACAAGAAAACGCTGAGTGAAGTTATTCACAGTGTTGAACCTGAGGATTTGACTCGCTTTGGTTTAATCCCTGAATTTGTTGGGCGTTTGCCGGTTGTTGCGACATTAGGCGAGCTTGATGAAGATGCGTTAGTTCGAATTTTAACTGAACCGAAAAATGCCTTAACCAAACAATATCAAAAAATGTTTGAAATGGAAGGCAGTGATCTGGAATTCCGTGATACGGCATTAAGTGCAATTGCTGCTAAAGCAATGGAACGTAAAACAGGAGCACGTGGTTTACGCTCTATTCTTGAGCATGCTTTGCTCGATACCATGTATGACTTACCTTCAATGGATAATGTTGAAAAAGTGGTCATAGATGATTCGTGTATATCCGGAGACGGGGAACCGCTTTTCATTTATGAAAACCTGGAACCTTTAGCGGCTTCGGCAGAAGAATAAAACAAAGGGGTCTATAAAGACCCCTTTTTTTATGGGAAATGATTTTTATCTAAAGTCCTTGAAAAGCTGTGCCGCTAACCTTATATATAAGCGAAGAATATTTTTTATAACGCACTAACAATTACAGGACAGCAACATGTCTGAGATGGTCGAAACTCAATTATCCGCAATTCCTATTTTACCGCTACGTGATGTTGTGGTTTATCCACACATGGTTATTCCTCTTTTTGTAGGTCGCGAAAAATCTATTCAGGCTTTAGAAGCGGCAATGGATAATGGCAAACAAATTTTATTAGTTGCGCAAAAAAGTGCGGCTAAAGATGAGCCGTCACAAGAAGATTTATACGAAATTGGTACGGTTTCCAGTATTTTACAATTACTTAAACTGCCTGATGGTACAGTTAAAGTTCTTGTTGAAGGTAATAAGCGTGCGCGCATTATTAATTACCTTGGGCAGGAAGAGTATTTTACTGCACAGATTAAAGAGCTTGATGATGAAGTGGTTGATGAACGTGAATCAGAAGTTTTGGTGCGCTCATTAACAACACAGTTTGATCAGTACGTTAAACTGAACAAAAAAATCCCGCCTGAAATTCTGACATCACTTTCAAGCATTGAAGAACCTGAACGTATGGTGGATACCATTGCGGCACATATGTCACTTAAGCTGGATGAGAAACAAAAAATCCTGGAAGTGGTTGATCTACGTGAGCGTGTTGAACACCTCATGGTCTTAATGGAATCTGAAATTGATATTCTACAAGTTGAAAAACGTATCCGTAGCCGTGTTAAACGCCAAATGGAAAAAAGTCAGCGTGAGTATTATTTAAACGAACAAATGAAAGCCATTCAGAAAGAATTGGGTGACATGGATGATGTGCCAAATGAAATGGACGACCTCGAAAAGAAAATCGAGAGTGCAGGTATGTCTAAAGAAGCATTGAAAAAAGCCAAAGCTGAATTTGCCAAGTTAAAAATGATGTCGCCGATGTCAGCAGAAGCGACGGTTGTGCGTAACTATCTTGACTGGATGGTAGGTGTTCCCTGGAAAAAACGCAGTAAAATTCGTAATGACCTTTCTAAAGCTGAAGAAGTATTAGAAGCGGATCACTATGGTTTAGAAAAAGTTAAAGAACGTATTTTAGAATATCTTGCAGTGCAACAGCGCATGAAAAAAATGAAAGGGCCTATTTTATGTTTAGTTGGGCCTCCTGGTGTAGGTAAAACATCAGTCGGTAAATCAATTGCACGTGCAACGAATCGTAAATTTATGCGCATGGCATTAGGTGGCGTACGTGACGAAGCAGAAATACGTGGTCATCGCCGTACTTACATCGGTTCAATGCCAGGTAAAATTATTCAAAATTTATCCAAGGTTGAAACGCGTAACCCATTATTCCTGTTAGATGAAATTGATAAAATGGCGATGGACTTTCGTGGTGATCCCGCTTCAGCTTTATTAGAAGTATTAGATCCAGAACAAAATCACACATTCAATGATCACTATATGGAAGTGGATTATGATTTGTCTGAAGTCATGTTTGTTGCGACTTCAAATACAATGAATATTCCAGGTCCGTTACTGGATCGAATGGAAGTGATTCGTTTATCGGGTTATACCGAAGATGAAAAGCTAAATATCGCAATGCGTTATTTAGTGAAAAAACAAATTGAAAACAATGGATTAAAAGACGACGAAATTAGTATTGGTGAAGATGCTGTTCGTGGAATTATCCGTAACTATACCCGTGAAGCAGGTGTACGTAACCTGGAACGTGAAATAGCTAAGTTGTGTCGTAAAGTTGTAAAAGAAATTTTACTTGAAAAAGATGTTTCTCATGTTGATATCACCGGAGATAACCTGGAAAAATATTTAGGTGTAGAACGTTTCCGTTATGGTGTTATTGATGAGAATGATCAAGTGGGGCAGGTGAATGGTTTAGCCTGGACTGAGGTTGGCGGTGAGTTGTTAACCATTGAAACCGCTGTATTACCCGGTAAAGGCAAAACGAGTGTTACAGGTCAACTTGGCGATGTCATGAAAGAGTCTATACAAGCGGCTATGACAGTAGTAAGAAGTCGTTCTTCTGTTTTAGGTATTAAAGATGAAGTCTTTGAGAAAAATGATATTCATGTTCACGTTCCTGAAGGTGCTATTCCAAAAGATGGTCCAAGCGCAGGTGTTGGTATGTGTACCGCGTTAGTTTCAGCTTTGACAGGTATCGCTGTTCGTAATGATGTCGCGATGACCGGTGAGATTACCTTACGTGGTGAAGTATTGCCGATTGGTGGTTTGAAAGAAAAATTACTTGCTGCACATCGAGCAGGAATTAAAACGGTATTAATTCCAGAAGAAAATCGTAAAGATTTAACGGAGATTCCGGATAACGTAAAAGAAAATCTGGATATTAAACCTGTTCGTTGGATTGATGAAGTTTTGCAAGAGGCATTAGCACATTCACCAAAAGCTTTATCTAAAGCTGAAACTGGTGGAAAAGTGAGCAAATCTAAAAAAAGTGATAGCACAAATATGCAAACTCACTAAATAGTGCTGGTTTTATGCGCTTATACAAGTAAACTGTGCACAGATTGCTTGACCATGCCTAGTTGGCATTGGTATAAATCCATAGTTAAATAATTATTTAAAACTGCCCCTTAATTTTTTAGTGGGTGGTATTATTTTTGTCATTCCATAGGGGGAGAATTAAGTGAATAAATCAGAACTCGTAGAAGCAGTTGCAGAAAGTGCAGACATTTCAAAAGCAGCAGCAGCTCGTGCTGTTGATACAATGGTAAGCAGCATCATTAATACTTTAGCAAACGGCGATCAAGTTGCTATTGCAGGCTTTGGTACCTTTACTGTACGTGACCGTGCAGCACGCGTGGGTCGTAACCCTCGTACTGGTGAAGAGATTCAAATCAAAGCATCAAAAAATCCTGGATTTAAAGCTGGTAAAGCATTTAAGGATGCATTAAACTAGCGCGCGTTCGAACAGGGGGTGGTTAGCTCAGCTGGTAGAGCATCGCCCTTACAAGGCGAGGGTCACAGGTTCGATCCCTGTACCACCCACCAAATCGCGGAGCGGTAGTTCAGCTGGTTAGAATACCGGCCTGTCACGCCGGGGGTCGCGGGTTCGAGTCCCGTCCGCTCCGCCACTATT
>VAPL010472068.1_pt1 | contig 24223 bp, 20 predicted proteins | sample 3395061 | NCBI WGS metagenome assembly VAPL01 (sample SAMN08290444, study PRJNA428436) | hydrothermal vent metagenome | isolation source: Deep-sea hydrothermal vent chimney 2 | place: Pacific Ocean: Juan De Fuca Ridge | depth 2182 m m | reverse complement strand
GCGTAGGTGGAGACAAAATAAAAGGTTTCCCGAAACGTCGTCCAGTCATTGAGGGAGTGGTACGTAGCCAGCGCCGAGTATACGATGGTGTGGCGAAGTGGTACGTACGCAGGACGGCTGGGGCGCCGAAGGCATAAGCGGTCGCGTTAAGTTTTTGCCGCTTGCTTGGGCTGGGATGCCCAAAACAAGCTTTCGTAAAAATAGCGACTCCCCTCTTCATGCTGCCATTGTATTTAATATTAGCTGCTTGCAGAAACTATATATAATGTATATATTGATCGCGAAGAGTATAGTTAGGGAAGAGTTGTTATGTAATTAATAATAATTTTTCCTTGATTAGGAAATTCTACAATATTTCAAGTATTAAAGTTTAAAATGATTATGTATATTTTTTGAAGCAGTTTACTTGTCTTATGAATAACCATATTTATTCATAAGGTCACCCATCTTAAAGTTGAATAAGTCAATTAATTCATCATTAAAGTACTGTTCCCAACCGCCAATTTTTCCAGTACGAAAAGTTGCAGTATTTGGGTTTTTCATCTTTTCTACTACTTTTTGTAATTCTAAAGAACTCATATTAACATTTAAAAAAATATCAATTTTCTGAAGTGTCTTATCTTGCAGTTCATCATTGCTACCACCTCGGTCACCTACTAATTCTTCAAACCTTACTATTAAACAGTTTTGATGATCAAGCCAGTTCTCATAGCGGTTATAAACCTCATTGACAGGAGAAAGAATATCTTTTTTTCCCATTATACAAGCCTTGATGCGCTCATGATCATTCGATAAACTTTTAATATATTTATGGCTCTTATGGGTGATATCTAGGTTTAATACATATTTAAATTTTGATATTATGACATCCCGTGGGTCTCTGATAATAAAAATAGTTTTTATGTCACTACTTCTTAAACTAGATAAGAGGTTATCATCTGAAGGTAGATGAGCTAATTGATAAAACCCTTTTTTCACTGATAAAACTTTTTTTATCTCCTTCTCTTGTATAAGTCCTCCAGTCATCAATGTACGGCCTGGTCTCGGACAAATCCCTGGATATTCCTGTAAAATACTATCCATTAAATTAGTTCCCGCTTTTGGAATGCTATTAAGAAGTATCTTCGGAGCAAGTGCCCGTTGCTGTTTTTTTTGAGCATTAAAAGCACAAGATTTTGCATTTATATATCGCTTTAAAAATATTGTTGCTCTTTTAAATTTATTTTGCTCGGCCATTTCATTCCTTACTCTATTTAGGATTAAGAACAATATTACTACAAATAATAGCCTTCTCCAATACGTAAAAAGTCTTATTAACAAAATCTAGAAATCTATGATGAAACCATCATAAACTTTGACGTATTTAACATTCTCAATGTATTACAAATATTTTAGACTTTGATACAAACAGTCACTAAAATATGAGCTTTATTATAGTTTACGTAAACACATAGAAGTATAGTGCTACAACCGCCCTGAAAAATTTTTAACTTCTAAGGTAATATTATCTAGAATTTAAATACTGCTTTTAACTCCTAATTTTATAACGAATCATATCCACTAAAAATAAAGGTGTCGATACGAAATTACGCTTCCATAACCTTTTAGGTTCTTTCAACAATCTTGGTAACCACTCTAGATGAAGGTCAACCCAAAACTGAGAAGATCGTTGAACTGTACCTGCATAAAAATCAAAAACAGCACCAACACAAGATGCAATTTTAAAATTTAGACTATCTTTATGTGCATGTAACCACTTCTCTTGCTTTGGAGCTGTCATTCCCACAAAAAGCACATCAGGATTAAACTGATTAATTTTATTAATAATTGCCTCATTTTCCTCATCAGTAAATTCAGGCTTATATGGTGGTGAACATATTCCTACACGAATATCCGGGTATTCTTTTGATATCCTTTCATAAATTTTGTTAAGAGTATTTTTTGCAGACCCCATATAGAAGACAGAGCCCCCTCTCTCATTAAGCAAATGTAAAAGGTATTTATGTAAATCTGCACCCGCTATTTTATTTATAGTCACACCGTTTATCTGCTTAGCAGCAATAACAATGCCACTACCATCTGCTATAAGTGTACTTGATTCTCTTAAGGCTTCTCCAAATGCTTTATCATTTTTAGCCGTTACATATGAATGGGGGTTGAGAGTATTAATAATTTGTTTTTTATTAGGATCAACTATTAGTGTAGATAATTCATCGGAAAAAACATTATAGCCCATAATCTTTAGACTCTTATACACGTTGCTCACCCTTAAATATATCTACTAGGTTTTCTTCAAATTGTTCTAAGCTAAAATTATCTATATAGCGTTGCCGACAATGCATTGCAGTTTCTTTATTTATAAATTTTTGTTTTGCCTGCTCTAGTGCTTCAGGTAGCTCCTTAACATCCTCAAGAACGATGCCACTCTTATCATCAAGAATATAGGGGATGGATCCTTCATCTGTAGATATAACCGGCAACCCATAAGAAAATGCTTCAAGAATTACTAAACCAAAAGATTCTAGTTCATACCTTGTAGGAAAAATCAAAATATGTGAATTCTCAAATAACTCTTTTTTTTGTTGACCATTTACAAATCCATGAAATGTCACTGTATCTTTTAAATTATTTTCTTTTATATATTCAAAAAATTCTTTCTCATCACTTCCATTTTGCCACCCACCAGCAAAATGGAAGTGATAATTTTCATTTCTATTTTCATTTGCTAATTTCAATACTTCAAAATACCCTTTAGATTTAATCATATTAGATAAATATAATACACTTATATTTTCAAATTTTTTATTAGATATATAGTAGTCAAACTCTTCTTCTGTATAGCTATTCTCAACTCCATTTGGAAGAGATAGTATACATTCATACCCTCTAATTTTATCAAAATCATCATTTAGTAATGAACTAAGTAAAACTATATTTACATTTTTAACAAAAAAGTTTGTTAGTTTAAGATTTCTAGTTGAACTAGATACAAATTTATCTACACCTTTTGTATGGTAGTGATAAAAAACATCAATATTGATAAATTTACTATATATTTTCCATAAAGTAGATATTAGAATATCTCTATATAAAGCAACACCTCTAACCGAAGCAGTAAAATAAAGTTTATCAGGTTTAAAAACCAATAGCATCCATAACACTTTCACAAACAATTCAGCTACAAGATAAAACTTTTTAAAGTTTACTTTTCCAATATCTCCTAAAGTATCGGATGATTTGATAGTGATAAATTTACAATCATACTCTTCATTTAGCTTTTTACTATCACCGATAAAGTCTCCAACTTTAGCGGCTCCATGTGCAGGTGGTGAACGGTGAAGGATACATAAAAGTTTGGAACCTTTACTTTTCATTTAAAATTTATCGCTTTTAATAACTCATTAGAATAACTGCTAAATACTTTATTAAACTTCATATTAACCTGATTATGCTCATTTAAAAAAAATTTTTCTTTTAAAACTATTGATGAATACAAAAAATCTTTTAATTCGTCTAAGGTACTGATCTTTTTTCCAGGCATATATTTTTCAGGATGATCAAAAATAAATCCTCTAGAATTAGAATATTCAGAAAGGTCATCTACAACAAAACCAATTGGGCGGTTCAGAAGCAAATAATCAATATATATAGATGAAAAATCTGTTAATAAAATATCAATTTTTCCTAATAATGAATATAGTTGACAATTATAAAACTCAAGTTCATCTTTTTTTATTATTCGAATGTTACTATAATTATTAAACACATTATTATTTAAAATATCCATAGGATGTAATTTAATAATCATAAATGATTTTATTGAACTAAGGAACTCGTTAAGTTTTACTAATTCACTTGATTTTATTACTGGAAAATCATTAGTCGATAGACCATCCACTCTAATATCACCTATAACAGATTGCCTAAAAGTGGGAGTCCAAAGAATGATTTTATCCCCTTTATTATTTAATAGACCTAGTTTTTCTAAACAATTATTATTCTTGAACATAAGATCATTTCTTGGCTGACCGACTATTAGAACATTTTGTTTTTCCACGCCTAAAGCACTTGCCATGATTTCTTGGTAAAAAATTGACGTTGCTATGGCATATTTTGAGTTTTGTACTACTTCGGTATTTCCTAATAGTCCAATTTTTTTTAAAGGCATACCATGCCATAGATTCACAACACAATGTTGTTTTGATATTCTCGAACCACCAAAAAGACCATGTGTAAAAAAAACATATTTACTTCTCAAGTAATAATACACTCCTAATAACGAGTCTCTCTTTACAATTTTGAAGTTATTGTAATTTCTGTAATCACGAATTATAGATTGATACTTGTTCAAATCTAAAGTTTTTACAAGCCAAATATTTTTTTTATCAGGATAGTGTTCAAGAATATATACAAAAAGAGCAAATGCGTTATCGCTCAGATCGGGAAAACTATTATAAACAACAAAGTTATTATTTTTTGGCACAAATATATCTAAAACCGATATAAAAATAACAACAATTCTAGTCAAGTATTTTTTCATAAACTTTCCTGTTACCCAATTAAGATTTCACCAATTGTATGAAATCCAGTGCATATCGAAATTTCAGTGTTTTCCAAGTTTAAAATTAAAATGAAAAAGAGGGAAATCAACTTTTCCATGATAGTGAAATTTACGCTGCTCTCTAGCTTTTTTAAAACACAGTTAACCAATTGTTTACAACATTAACACTTTATGAATTTAGTGGAAGATTGTGGGTAATCAGGTAAATTTTTATAAAATATTTCTATAATTCCAAATAAAATAATACTTTTATTAATCACTTAAAAGTATTTACAGTATGTAATTTTCTATCGTCGCTGTTACTATTCATATTTTACTACTAGTAATTTTGAAACGCCTTTATAAACCAAAAAAAAACAACTGGGTTATATAACGACGATAAAAATTTAAATTCTAAGAATTTATTGCTAAATTTTTTATTCTATATACTAGTATAATAATAAACCTAAGCCCAAAGGAAAAAATATTTTCAAATAAATTCATCCCTGCATATTTTCTTGCAAGAAAACCTTCTTTTAATCTTTTTAATATCAGCATTTGCGCACTTATTCCACCTAAACGAAAATTCACAATTGGCGTATTAATATAAAGGAATGCTTTCTTATTTTTTAAAAAAGATTCCAAAACAAATTGAAAGTCAGATAACGCTTGAAGATCTATATTATATATATGCTTACTATATTCTCGTTTTGATATAAACATAGAAGGGTGGTTGTATGTCATACCATAGTATTTGAATTTAAACGTTGATGGGTTAAATTCTCTCACTTTCTTACTTCCACCCTCATCAACATCATAGCGATCAGCATGAAAAATATTTTTTTCTGGATTTTTTTGATATGCATCTGCCATGATCTCAAGAGCATCCTGCTCATACCAGTCGTCACTATTAATCATTCCAATTAATTCACCTTTGGCAATTTTAATTCCTTTATTCATTGCATCATATAAACCGTTATCCGGCTCAGAAACCCAATAAGAAATATTATCTTTATATTTCCTTATTATATCAATCGACCCATCAGTTGACCCACCATCTATAATAATATACTCAATATTTTTATAAGTTTGATTAATTACACTTAGAATCGTTTGTTCAAAGTATTTTTCACCATTATATACTACTGTTATAATGCTAATTAATGGAAAGTCTAATTTTTTTTTCAAAATATCCCCTTAACTTATATTTTTAGCTCTTACTTTCTCTGTCAAATAAAACCTATTCAATTAAATAACAATAAATATTTATAATAAAAATTTATAATAAAAATTTATAATAAAAATTTAAATATAATTTCGAATGGGTATTAACTTACCACTAGTTATATTTCACTTTAAAACACAATAAACGATTAATATATTTTTGGCTAAAGAAGACTGCATTAAAACTATCGAAAGTTTTAAAACCAGATAAAAAATACAGTCAATTTGTAGATTGTTAACAGGAACAGTTATCAATATATACTTAAAGAGCCTTTGCATTCAGGAAAATCATATTTACTTAAATATTTATAAAATAGACTTTATTTTTCTAATTAGAATTGCTGGATTACCAGCAACAATACTGTAAGGTTCGACATCTTTAACTACGACTGACCCAGCCCCTATAATAGAGTTTTCTCCAATTGTAATAGGCCCTATAACAACAGAATTTGGCCCTATTACTACGTTATCCTCAATCTTTGGAGACCCCAAATCCTCACCTAATAGGTTTTCTTTATTACCTATGGTTGTATTATGTTTTAAAGTAACATTCTTACCTATTACAACGCCTGAGTTCATAACCAGAGCCCGCCCATGATGAATAATCAAACCATCTCCGATTTTAGTGGATACAGGAATTTCACAACCTAATATCAAATCTGTAATTAATTTATATAAAATTATTAAAGGAACAATAAGAATAAATAAAAATTTATTAGATGCCATTTGTCGAAAAAAACTCACTATTGTATAACTAATAACTATAATTCTACCTTTTAAATTATTATTATTATGTATATCTTGAATAACTTTTTTAATTAGACTCATACCGTATCAATTAGCAACTAATATTTAATATATTAATTAAATTTCTATTAAGTTAAATAATTTAAAAAAAATTATTTAACAACCTTTCATGTAAATCATGATTTAAATTCAAATCTTTTATTTACTTTAACGAAAATATCACTATTTTTTATATTTCTTGCAGAACGAGAAGTAGCTGTTCCAACTGCCATCCAAAGTAAAATATATTCTGCTGAATATACTGGATAGTAACTAACTGTCCAAAGCACTAGGTATGAAAGAATAAAATACCCACTCATTCTAGCTATAATATTTTTAGACTTAAAAATTCCTAAAAAAGCAGCGGGTAATAAAATAAGTAGGTATAAGATCATCATGACAAAACCTCCTTTTAAAATCATCTCAAGATACCCTACTTCACTTACACTTCTTGTGGATGAATCTCCTTCAAGGTGATTTTTTTCAGTGTATGCAAAATATGGACTGTAATAAGTACCCAATACACCGCGTCCTATAATTAATTCATCGTCGGACATATCTGAAAATAGCTCAATAAATAAAAAAGTTCTAGTATCTGTACTGGCTTCTTTATTTTGTGATAAAGAAAAAATAAATGAACTTAATTGAAATGCCAGATAAATACTTCCTACCAATAAGACGAGAGTTAAAATAAATTTATTATATTTTTTAATTGTATTCAATCTATAATATTCAAATGTAAAAAATAGAATTAATAATATCAAAAATATAGCATTTACTCTTTGGGAGCATACAAAAGTCAAAATAACATACGAGAATATAGTTAACCATATAACTTTCTTATTATTTTTATTTTGGTAGAAATAAGTTAATAACAATACGGGTAAAAAGGCCATCCATTCTAAAAGACCGAAAGCAATTTTCTGTGGAAAAACAAAACTTACCAATGCCAAAGATGACCCTAAAAATAACAATTTGCTGAAAAAATTAAACAGTAAAAGCCAATTATTAATATTAAAACCAAAGACAATTGCTAAAGGACAAAGCCAAGCCCAGCCCATCAAATAATGCCCGAATAATGTAATTAATGATTTCTGATCATAACTTAAACCTCGAAAAATTGTAAATGTAGACCAAATAAGTAATAAAGAAAATATTGTTTTAAAGTACAGGTTTGCATCAAATTTTCTAATTGAAATTTTAAAAAAATAAGTGACTAATAAAACACCCGATATATTCATCATAAATGCAATAAGCAATCTAAAGATACCACTCGGATGAAAAGCAATAAATATAGAGCTATTAACTAATGAAAATAATATAATTATTTTTAGAACATTCTTACTGTCTAGTTTATACATTCAGTTTATGTTTAGCCCATCTAATAACTTCAAATAAAATTTTAGATTTATTTTTAATGAAAAATTTTATTGATAAATAAATTCCATAATTAGATGCTGGTGAATTTTTTTTAGGGATTTTCCAGTCAGAACCATATAAGTCAATTAAGAGTTGTTCTGCTTTTTGAGGAATATTAAAAATTTCACCTAAGAACTCATACTCCTCCAAGTTTTCTAAAAATTCAGATTTAATAATATACCCATCACATACTCGCTTATACATTCCTTTTTTTTCAAATATATAGATATCAATATATTCATCATTTCGAATGATTGAAATTAATTTAGTCGTATATCGACCAACTTCAAACCCTATATTTCTAAGTTCAAAAAGTGTATCTAACAAAGACTCTTCATCTTCTTGTAAGATAAAAATATCGGTATCTTCATCATGTTCAATAAAGTCATTTTCTCTAATAGCTCCGAGTAAAGTACCATACATTAAACCAAATCTAACTCTACTTTTATCTAGTTCTTTTTTTAAATCTAACAAATTACTTTTAGAAATTTCTTTATTAATTATTTTTCCGCCATTTTGAAACTTTATCTCTTCATATTCATAAATACCACTATTTGTTTGGATTTCCTTCATTTTTCCTACTCAATTTTGTTTATTCAAGAATATTAAATGTGCCTAAAAACTTTTCTACTTCTAAAACTTTCAGTCTGCTTTCATTATAACTCATTGTAATATTTTTGTTTTATGAACGTAGTACAATCTAAAAATCAACCCTACGAAAGCATACACAACGATAGAAAATGAAATCAAATAGATGTCATGAAAAACCGTAGCAAATATCGTTATAGAAATTACGTAAATTATTGAAGCATAGATCAAGCTATTATTTGCATATTTTACATATCCAAAAGCTGCCAATAGAGGATAACCAACTAATTTACTAATAATTCCGAATATTGAACCACTAAAAATTATTATAAACATTTTAGATAACATCTCATTTTGAACATTAAATACAAGTTTAAGAAGTGGCTCGTTTAAATACAAAATTGGTACTAATAAAATGATTGAAATATCAGTAATTATAAAAACAATTTTTTTAAAAAAGTTGATATTTCTAGTTCTACTCATATAGGGATAAAGTACCTGTGAAACTACTGACCCCAATGACATAAAAGCATGAAATAATTTTTCTACCATTGCGTAATACCCGACAGCAACATTGCCAAAGTATATGCCAATAATTGTAGTTGCATAATATCTGCTACCATTATCTGCCATCCTTGATAAAAAGAAATGGTAACTATCTTTAAGTTGTAATAAAATCATTTTGTTGCTTGGCGCGACTAATTTCATATCAAATAGCTTGAAAACCAACCATAATGAGTAAAAACCACCAATAATTGCCCCCAGAGAATTTAAGATAGGAACATAAATAAAATCCGTACTTTCCTTTACAAAAACAAAAATACAAATTGTAAAGGCAATTCTTGAGGTAACATTAATGTAGGTAATATATTTCATTCTTTCCATTCCTTGAAAGAACCACGATGGAAATATAACATTACCTATCACAATCCCAAAAGTTGCATAATAGAGTAGAATATTCTCTTTTAATGAATCTATAGTTACTAATAATATTGATAATATTGAAAAAGACATCACTGCTAAGATAATCTTGATCGTCATTACCGCTGAAAAAATTTTCCCTATTTTCTTAGCATTATTCCTATGAATTGAAATATTTCGCGTTGCTGAAAGCTCAAAACCAAAACTCACTAAAATATTAAAATACATAACAATTGAAAGTGTAAAATTAACAAGTCCAAAATTTTCCACCCCCAAAACTCTTACTAAATAAGGCAAAGTTATTAGAGGTAAAATCATATTTACCCCTTGTATCGCTGATAATGAAAAAAAATTGGATAATAACCTTTTCTTATCTTCTGTTATTTTTGACATCTATACTTATCGTTATTTTTTGATACATTTTGTTTCTCTTCATAGATTTCCACTAATCATTTGTGATCGTGATGTATCCAATTCGTTATATTTGGTAGCTCAAACAAATAACTACCAAATATTTGACAGATTTAGTTTACTTCTATGGTATTGAAATTGACACAAAGTTAACTAAGTCAACTTTGCTTTACCAAGGAAAATAGACCAGAAAGGAAAGTAAGATGAAAGTGTATTTGTTGCGATTGCCAAGTAATCTTCAAACTAAAAATCAATAAAAAAGTACGACCAACGTGTACATTTATAGTTAACTGGTTATATACGAAAAAATTTGAATATACTCCTACAAAAAAGAAATCAGTCTAACAATTTAGGTTTCTCTGTAATATTATTTATCCTCTAATATTTTCCATACAATTTTTGTACTCTTCATATACATTATTACCTTTTAAAACTTTATAAACAAAACTAACTATGGGTGTATTAATTTTATTTTTTTCAACTATCTTATATATTATTTTAGTTGACTTTATCCCTTCTAATGTCACACTGCTACTATTATTAATATTATAAAATCCTCTACCAATAAGTTGCCCCAAAGTTTTATTTCTACTTTGATCATTTAGTGAAGTTAAAAGTAAATCTCCAAAAACTCCATTTTTATAATAATCATTCGATATATCTTTAAAAAGAAACTTCAATATAAAGTTCATTTCTTTATATGATTGTGTAAGAAATGCATACTTTGTATTTACACTATCATCTATTGCCGAATATAATCCATTAGCAATTGCAAAAACATTTTTCAAAATAGAAGCCATTTCTATTAGCCGATAGTTTTTTGAATAATCTAATATTATATTTGTATTGTTAAATATTTCTTTACTAAGTAAAAAATGTGACTTTTTACTTGATGCTATAGTAAATGCTGAATATTCATTTTTAATCAAGTTATCAGCAAAAGTTGGACCCAATATTGAAAAACTATTTTTATGTAACTTTTTCAATGATCTCAAAATTGTTTTTTTTTCAGAAGAGAAGCCTTTAGCCGTATTGATTAATATGGTTTTATCATTTATATTTTTTTTAATTTTAACAACTTCGCCTAAAATTATTTTTGCTGGTAATGCCAATATTATTACATCTGATTTACTAAGTTCACTATAATCACATAAAGACTTTATATTCTTATTTAAAACAAAATTTGGAAAATAATTATTGTTTATATTATATGTGTTTATATTTTCTGATAAAGCTTCATCTCTTACTATTAATAAAATGTCATTATAATACGACAAAACTTGGGCTAATGCTGTACCAAAGCTACCCCCACCAACTATAGATATTTTCATTTAACTACTCTAAGATTTTAAGGCATTTTTTAATTGAGTAGAAGAAATCCCATCTGTTCTATCCAAGTAAATAACTTCACAATATTTTTTTAGAAAATCAAACTTACCTTCCCAATCATTACCTATTGCAAATATATCAATTTTATATTTTTCTATATCTTCAATTTTTTGTTCCCAGTTATTTTCTGGAATAACCATATCAACACATTTTATATTTTCGACTATTTCTGCCCTTTGCTTATATGATATAACTGTTTTTTTTCCTTTTTTTTCATTAAATTCATCTGATGAAACGGCGACAATTAATTCTGACCCTAAAGCTTTTAGCCTCTGTAATAACTTCAAATGCCCGATATGAAATAAATCAAATGTTCCATATGTTATTATTTTCTTTTTATTCACGTCTACTTCTTCCTCTATCAAGTATTTTAATAACAATTAATGGTAAAACGAAAAAACTTAATCAACGCGAAGGAAAAAAGAGAAACTGGATGGTATGATTCCATATAAAAACTGAAAAAAACCTATCACTTTTCATCTAATCAATTTAATTTTAACTATAGCTGACCTTTACTTCGAATTTTACTATTTTATTAAATAGTATTTGATTGCCTAGTCACAAATCAAATGACTGTTTCATTTTGTCAATAGTTCAAGAAATATCAACTATCAAACTTTGATTATTATGTACCGATATAATTTTGTTAAATCCACTCAATCTGTTTTTAACACAACTCTATCAATCATTTTTTCTTCTTAATTAAACTAAAAGAGATTCACTTTTAACTATCATACTTTTAATTCTGTAATAAATTCCTTTTCTATATTCACGTATATGCCCTCTTTCTTGTATATCTTAAATATTCATCCAAAATTCCTTGTGCTAGGAAAGAAGTAGATTCTTTATATCTAAGTCTTAAAACAAGTAATGGGTAACATTGATTTTATACATAATAGCTTTGGTCAATATTGAATCCTCATACCGTCCTAAAAAACTTAGTTTATAAACTTCTTTCCATCCTTGGAACAATTTAAATACCTTTAGTAAGAGATTAAGACGTTTACCAAGTATATTTTTTTGTGTACATGCTACCAAATCAATAGCAAACAATGAGCACTTTCAACAATTCCTTTAAAAGTTTCGTGATCAGCATTATTTTCTGAATTTATCTTGATTTTCTAAAAACCAATTGTATGTTTTAGTTAGTCCATCTTTAAGTTCAGTTCTTGCTTTCCACCCTAGTTTTTCTAACCTAGCCACGTCAAGTAGTTTTCTGGGCGAACCATCCGGTTTTGTTGCATCAAATTCTATTTTACCTTTAAAACCTATTACTGTTGACATCGTTTCTGCCATTTCTTTAATGGTGCAATCTTTACCAGTGCCTACATTTATATGTGACAGCATAGGTGAGGTATGCATTTGATAGATCGTATTGTCTAAATTCATAACAAAGATAGAAGCTTGTGCCATATCATCAACGTGTAAAAATTCTCGCATGGGCTTTCCACTCCCCCATACTGTTACTTTTTGTTCATTATTTATTTTAGCTTCATGAAAGCGCCTCATCAGCGCTGGAATTACATGTGAATTTTCAGGATGAAAATTATCATTTTCACCATAAAGATTAGTTGGCATAACGCTCCGATAATCTCGTCCATATTGTCGATTGTAACTTTCACAAAGCTTTATCCCTGCAATTTTTGCTATTGCATAAGGCTCGTTGGTCGACTCTAAAGTACCTGTTAACAACTCAGTTTCAGTCATGGGTTGAATCGCTAACTTTGGATATATACAGGAGGAGCCTAAAAATAAAAGCTCTTGCACATTGTTATCATGTGCTGCTTGTATGATATTGGCTTGTATCATTAAGTTCTGGTAAATAAATTCAGCAGGGTATTCATTATTTGCATGAATACCTCCCACTTTTGCCGCTGCTAAATAGACTTGATCTATTGCCTGTTCCTTAAAAAATTGTTGTACTTCGTTTTGATTGGTTAGATCTAATTCAGCATGAGTTTTGGTAACCAGTTGAACATTATTTTGTATTTTTAATTGTTTTTCAATAGAAGAACCAACCATCCCTCTATGTCCTGCAATATAGATTGTTTTCTTACTCAAGAATATACCCTCATTTTGCAAGGCAGACATATTCTACTTTGCATTCTACTTAAAAATGTAAAATTAGGGCGACTCTATTATTCCATCATGATTTAATAAAGGCACCCAATAATTATAGAACCAATTATTTTAACCTTCAACTGAAACGGGTATCTCATGCCCATGTTGTTTTAGTAATGCATGTCGTTGTGCTGCTTTTAAATCTTCAACAACCATTTCTGCACACATTTCTTGTACGGTAATCTCAGGAATCCATCCTAATTTTTCTTTGGCTTTACTTGGATCACCCAATAAAGTCTCTACTTCTGCTGGTCGAAAGTATCGAGGGTCTACTTGAATAATAGTGTCCCCGACTTTAAGTGCAGGAGCTTTATCTCCATCAATTTTCTCTATAATACCCTTTTCTTCAATACCAGTCCCTTCGAAACGAATGGTTATTCCTAATTCTTTAGCTGACCATTCTATAAACTGCCGCACTGAATATTGAACACCAGTCGCTATAACAAAATCATCTGGCTGTTCTTGTTGTAGCATCATCCATTGCATACGTACATAATCCTTGGCATGTCCCCAATCACGAAGTGCATCCATATTGCCCAAAAATAAGCATTGCTCCAAACCTTGAGCTATATTAGATAATCCCCTAGTTATTTTACGGGTTACAAAAGTTTCGCCTCTGCGCGGTGACTCATGATTAAACAAAATACCATTACAAGCATACATACCATAGGATTCACGGTAATTTACAACTATCCAGTAGGCATACATTTTTGCAGCTGCATAGGGAGAACGTGGATAAAAAGGTGTGGTCTCTTTTTGAGGGATTTCTTGAACTTCTCCAAATAACTCTGAGGTGGAGGCTTGGTAAAATTTTGTTTTCTTTTCTAGTCCAAGTAAACGAATGGCCTCTAATAATCGAAGCGTACCAAGTGCATCAATATCGGCAGTATATTCAGGAGACTCAAAACTGACAGCCACGTGGGACTGAGCACCTAAATTATAAACCTCATCAGGTTGCACCTCTTGAATAATACGGGTTAAATTTGACGAATCAGACAAATCACCATAATGCAGAATAAAATCGTTAGTATCTGTATGTTGATCCTGATAAATATGATCGACTCTTTGTGTATTAAATGATGAAGCTCGACGCTTTATTCCGTGAACTTCATAGCCTTTTTCTAATAAAAATTCTGCTAGATAAGACCCATCTTGCCCTGTTACACCTGTTATAAGTGCTTTTTTTTTCATAGTTTTATTTATAAAAATGTCTATTAGTTTATTTATCGCTCATTACAATTCAATAGGACTTGTTACTTTCCTATGAACATTATTTAGCAATTAAAGCTTATTAGTATTGTTTTCTTCTATAAGAGAATAATGTCTCTATCTCTATAAAAAATTCTGTCATTAGATTTCAAGAGAATAGAACAAGACTTCATACACTTAAACGAACTGTATTTTATTTCAAAAGGAAGTCTTACAACTAAGTTGATGGCCTTATTATACCTGACCGTGATATCCAAATTCATATTATCATAATTCTCGCAACGCAACCTTGTTTTAATTAACCTGACTTTTCAATCAGAATTATCCTCTGTTCAATTTTTTGACTGACAAAGTTTACAGCTAAAGTAATTTAATGACAGTGATCTAATTCTCACAAACTGCAATTCACTTAATGTATTTTTTTTTCACAAATTTAACAATGAGATCTGCCGCTTCTTCTACCCCTGTTATAGCAGTTTCTACAACTATATCAGCATTTTTTGGCTCTTCATATATATCATTAACCCCAGTGAAATTCTTATATTCTCCTTTTATTGCTTTTTCGTATTTTCCATCAACATCTCTTGTCTTACAGGTTTCAACATCTGTTTTAATATAAATAATAATATTATTTTCTACCATTTTACTAATTCCCTCTCTTGATTCCTGGTAAGGACTAACAAAGGAAGCAACTGTAGAAATTGAGTTGTTCTGTAAGGTTTTTATCAAATGACCAATACGCTTCAGATGACGATTTCTATCCTCGCGGCTAAACCCAATATCTGGGATAAGCTCTCTAATATCTTTTGAGTCAATTCGTTCTATAGGCATGTGTAGCTTTTCTAATTCTTCATACACTTTATCTGCAATTGTTGTTTTTCCAGAAAGTGGCAAGCCTGTAAACCAGAGACTAAATGGATCAATTTTCTTTTGCCCCCATCTAACTTTATGCCAAATTCTTTCGTGCCCCCAAAATAAACCTATTTTCAAAACTGTCTCAATCATACCTGCTGCAATGGCAAGATCAAGTCGTCCAAAAAAGAAATAGACAATAATAATTGTAGTTGTAGTTGCAATCGCTCTCCAACTTATACCTTTAACAATTGACCTTTTATTTGTTTCTTTATACATTAGATTTTCTTACAGTCCCATTCTGGAAAATTATCTCTAATATACACATTTAATGCAACTTCAGCTTTTGTATATTCTTTACTACTGAAAAGAGTTGAACCATGTTCAGCATGACTATTAACAATCATTCCTGCACCAACAGTATTGTTACTAATTCGATCAACTACTATAAAACTACCTGTTAATCGATTATTTTTATATTCATCCAATGCTATTGAACGAGTTAATCCCATTGTGCAAGATGCAATATCATTTAACTCTAATTCCGTCACTTGAGTTTTTTCATAGGTATTGACATCAACCTTGTATGAAATAGATGTAAATTTCCCTGAAACTACGGATGTCGCTCGTTTGATATCATAGCTTCTTTCCCTATTCATTGGCTTTTCATCCATCCAAACAAGCATAACCTCTATGTTGTTTGATACTACTGGTAGACTATTTGTATGGACAATCATATCTCCACGGCTAATATCAACTTCGTCTTCAGTTGTTATCGTTATTGCCATTGATGTACTTGCTTCCTGGGTAGTAATACTTCTATTTGCTTCCGTAATATCTTTTACGTTTATGATGCTTTTTACCTTTGTTCTTTTTCCCGTAGGTAATACGGTTATTTCATCTCCCACCTTCACACTTCCAGCAACGACAGTACCACAAAAACCCCTAAAATCCAGGTTTGGCCTATTAACATACTGTACGGGAAAGCGAAAATTCGCTGCCTTTTCTTCTTTGGACACATCCATACTACTTAGTAAACTAAGCAATGGTTCACCTTTAAACCATGAGGTGTGTTCACTTTTATTAACAACATTATCTCCATTTAGCGCACTTACAGGAATATAATAAGTATTCTTTATTCCTAATTCTTCTGCCAATACGCCATAAGCTTGTGATATTTCATTATAGACTTCTTCGCTAAAGCCTACTAAATCCATTTTATTAATAGCAACAATAACATGCTCAATACCCAACAGACTAACAATAAAACTATGGCGACGTGTTTGGGTCAAAATACCTTTACGCGCGTCAATTAAAATAATTGCAACATCTGCTGTTGAAGCACCAGTCACCATATTGCGAGTATACTGTTCATGCCCGGGCGTATCAGCAATAATAAATTTACGGTTTTCTGTCGTAAAAAAACGATAGGCAACATCAATTGTAATACCTTGCTCACGTTCACTTTGAAGGCCGTCAACCAAGAGCGCCATATCAATCGTCTCACCGGTTGTCCCATACTTCTTACTTTCACTTTCTGCCGCTACAAGCTGATCTTCAAAAACCATTTTAGAATCAAAAAGCATACGTCCAATTAAGGTACTTTTACCATCATCCACACTCCCACAAGTTAAAAATCGGAGCATATCTTTATTTTCGTGTTCTTTTAAATAAGCCTCAATATCCATTAAAAGTATCCTTCAATTTTTTTTAATTCCATCGCACCTTCCTGGTCTTTATCAATAACACGCCCTTCACGCTCACTACTTTTTGAAAGAAGCATTTCTTTAATAATTTCAGGTAAGGTTGTTGCTGTTGAGTTAATTGCACCTGTTAGTGGATAACAACCTAAAGTTCTAAATCGAACCATTTCAACTGCAGCCTTATCACGGATTTCTTTTGGCATTCGATCATCATCAACCATAATTTTGACACCATCTATCTCAACTACTGGGTGTTCTCTTGCAAAATAAAGTGATGGAATCGGAATATCTTCTAAATAAATATATTGCCATACATCTAGTTCTGTCCAATTAGAGATTGGGAATACACGGACACTTTCCCCTTTTTGAATTGCTGTATTATAGATATTCCAAAGTTCTGGACGTTGATTTTTAGGATCCCAGCGATGATTTTTATCACGAAATGAAAATATCCGTTCTTTGGCACGACTTTTTTCCTCATCCCGACGTGCACCTCCAATAATAGCATCGTAGTGCCCTTTATTAAGTGCTTGTTTTAGTGCTTCTGTTTTCATAATATCTGTATGAACTTTACTCCCCTGATCAAAAGGAGAAATATTCATCTCAATACCTTCAGGATTTGAATGAACAATTAGATCAAAACCCAAGTCTTTCGCTCTTTGATCACGAAACTCTATCATTTCTCTAAATTTCCAAAGAGTGTCTACATGTAGTAATGGAAAAGGTAGTTTACTAGGAGCAAACGCTTTCATTGCAAGATGTAACATAACCGACGAATCCTTACCTACCGAATACATCATAACTGGGTTAGAAAATTCCGCTGCAACTTCACGTAAAATATGAACAGATTCTGCTTCGAGCTGCTTAAGGTGTGTTAATCTTTTTTTATCTATCATTTTTGCTACTACTAAAATTATAAACTATTATTGGTGAGACATAAGAGACGGCAGTTTTGGTAATATTAATACTTTAATATAGTTTTCCCTTACATCACTGTCATTAAGTTAATGAGACTATTTGTTCTGCGTTAGATCAACCAATAAATATGTATCTTATTAATTCATTGAAAAGGACTATCCATTCACCTTAAACTGGCTTTGCATTGTAGCTATAAATATTTCCAACTGATCTTTAGGTAGATCATTTATACCTGCTGCAGCTTTTCTACCTCCGCCAGAGGGGAATTGGCTTGCCAATTGATCAGCACCATTTTTCTTGTTAATTGGTGCCCGTATACTTACAAGATAGTGATCATTATTTTTTTCGGTAACAATAGCATGCGCTCTATTCGGAAACTTATTTGCTAAATCATTACCAAAGACACCACTGACGCGACGCGCCCATTGTTCATTAGGTAATAATATGATAGCAACATCATTAGTACTCAATATCGGCGGCATTTGATCTGCCTTATTCATATCTTGTTGATAACCAGCCGCTAAGATATTAAAGGTTGCAGTGTCTTTATTTAAAAAATCAAAAGGGCTATTAAAAGACTGAATTTTTTTATATAGTATTTTTGGATCAAAGAAAAGATCTTCAAGACTTGAACCATAACCATTATAATTTAGATATGTTCCTAATTGCTGCAATAAACTTAATTCACTTTCACTAAACCCTGACTCTAGCCCTAGTGCCTGGGCTTGATTTATTAAATTATCGCCAAATGCTCCAGTTATAGCCCAAGCACGGTATCTACCCTGTAATTTCTTATCTACAATTAATGAAGTACAGGTATCCTTAGACAAATTAATATTGACTTTAAGCCTTTCATGAGAAACTAATTCACCTGTTTTATGGTGATCAAAGTAATCTATTGTTGCACCTTGCTCAAGTAGGCGCTTAACATCTTTTTTATTCTTTTCAAAAGAAACATCAAGTACTGTAAGATGTTTCTCCTCCCCATCCTCAACTCGTTTTAATAAATTAATATCACGTTTAATGCCTGTTATCAGTTCTGCAGGTTGTGGATTCTCTCTTCGCAATTGAACCAAAGCACAAATACCATCAGCATCGCCATTGAATATATCAATAAACTGTTTAGTCATTAAATTATCTTAATTTATAATTCTATTATCTTTAAGATAATTAATGATTTGGTCAGCACATTCTTCAATGCTCAAATCAACAGTACTTATAACTACCTCAGGGATCTCGGGAACCTCATAATCAGAATCTACACCTGTAAAGTTTTTGATTTCACCTTTCCGTGCTTTTTTATATAGACCTTTGGGGTCACGCCGCTCACATTCATCAATGGGAGTATCCATATAAATCTCAATAAACTCATGATTTTGAACTAGACTCCTAACCATTCGTCTATCTTCTCTGAAAGGGGAAATAAAAGCTGTCATCACTAACAACCCCGCATCAATCATTAATTTTGAAAGTTCACCTATTCGGCGGATATTTTCTATTCTATCATTATCTGTAAAAGCAAGATCTTTATTCAGACCATGTCGGACGTTATCACCGTCTAATAAATAAGTATGGTGTCCTAGTTCAAATAGTTTTTGTTCTACAGCCCCAGCTATTGTTGACTTTCCTGAACCACTAAGCCCTGTAAACCAGAGTACACAAGGCCTTTGTTGTTTTTGCTTTGCTCGTTCGTCTTTAGTGACATGATGTAAATGCCATATGATATTTGTTTCCATTATTTAAAATACCTTCGTCTTTTATTTACTTTAATATTCTATTTTAAACTAAAAAAATCAAAAAACACTTTCAGCCAAGTAATTCATTCATATCATCTCATCAAAATGAATGCTAGAAAGATACACAAAAAATCTGAGACTCCAAAAATAAGGCAACATCAAAATTAGAACGATTCTTCCACCAAAATATTTTCCAAAATAAATATACTACAGAGAGAAATGTTTAAAAGAATACAGACTTCGCATCGCGCGAAATTTAACTTATCTAGGTAATCAAAGGCACAGTTATCAAGTACAAGAAACTAGCATTAAAACAAACCTAACTACTAAACCTTTAAAATTAATGATGGACTTCATATCTTAATCACAAACAGAAATTCTGATTTAAATGATTAGACTTATTTTAGAATACAAAGTAGTTTTTAGTCTCAAGTATGTATTGGAGAAGACTAAGACTCCCACTCCTTTTATCATAAAATTACTATAAAGTTGATTTGATATCAGCAATATACCAATCAATCGCTTCTTCCATTCCCTGGTAAATAGTATGTGTAGGTTCATAGCCTATCAATTTTTGTGCTTTTGAAATATCCGCATTAGAATGGCGAATATCACCTACTCTAAAATCTTGATACTTCGCTTCCTGTTTCTGAAAACCTTGAACACGGGTACTAAGTTCTTTATTAATCAGTGCATACAATTCATTTAAAGTATTTCTACCACCTACAGCAACATTAAAAGCTTTTCCAAAAGCATCAGTGTTTATTGTTGTTCCCGCAAGTAGGTTCATTTGGATAACATTATCAATATAGGTAAAATCACGGCTTGTTTCACCATCTCCATAAATAAAAACATCTTCTTTTGCTAGCAAAGAATCCACCCATTTTGGAATAACTGCCGCATATGCTCCATTAGTATCCTGACGACGACCAAAAACATTAAAATAGCGTAAACCGATAGTCTCTATACCATAAATTTTGGTAAAAACACCAGCATATAGTTCATTAGCCATTTTCATGGTTGCATATGGTGAAAGAAGATTCCCTGTTCGTTCTTCTACTTTTGGAAGTTCTTTTGAATCACCATAGACTGAACTAGAGCTGGCATAAACAAAACGTTTGACACCAGAATCTTTAGCTGCAGTTAACATATTCAAAAAACCAGTAATATTTGATCGATTAGATGTAACGGGGTCAGCAATTGAGCGAGGAACTGATCCTAAAGCAGCTTGATGAAGAACTATATCAACACCTTCACAAGCTTTTTGACAGATTTTAAAATCAGCGACATCACCCTCAATAAAAATAAAGTTCTGTGCTGATTTCTCACCTACAGATGCAAGTACATCATCTATATTATGTTTAAAACCGGTAGAAAAATTATCGAGCCCGACTACTTTTTGATTATGTAACAGTAAAAACTCAGTCAGATTTGAGCCAATAAAACCAGCATTACCAGTTACTAACCACGTTTTTTGTTCTATTTTAAAAGTATCAAGTAGTTGCTCAAATGTGGTCATTTTATAAACGCCCATCAACAAATTGTCTATCAACAATTGATTTAATATCAAAAACAACTCGTTGATCATTAGATCTTAAGTCTAAACTTTTAAACTCATCATGAGCAACTGCCAAAACTAGTGAATCGTAGCCATTAAGTTCAAGGTTATCAACCAGAGAAACATTATATTCTTTTTCCACTTCTATTTTATCGGCCCATGGATCATATACATCTAGCTGGACCCCATATTCCTTAAGCTCGTGGATAACATCAACAACTCTTGAGTTACGAATATCTGGACAGTTTTCCTTAAATGTTATTCCTAACACCAACACTTTAGATTCTGAAATTGAAATCCCTTTTTTTATCATTAATTTTATAATTTGTTGTCCCACATAACTACCCATACCATCATTAATGCGGCGACCAGCTAATATAATTTCTGGGTTATATCCAATTTCTTGGGCTTTGTGTGTAAGGTAATAAGGATCAACACCAATGCAGTGACCTCCAACAAGACCAGGTTTAAAAGGTAGAAAATTCCATTTAGTTCCTGCAGCATCTAAAACTGCCTCTGTATCAATATTAAGCTTATTAAATATCATAGCGAGTTCGTTAACAAAGGCAATATTTATATCTCGCTGGGAATTTTCTATAACCTTAGCTGCTTCTGCTACTTTAATACTGGGCGCTAAATGCGTACCAGCCGTAATAATACTTTTATACAAATCATCTACTGTTTTTGCTATTTCTGGAGTTGAACCTGATGTGACCTTAAGAATTTTTGTCACCGTGTGCTCTTTATCACCAGGATTTATTCGTTCAGGCGAATAGCCACAAAAAAAGTCTTTATTAAAGACTAACCCACTAATTTTTTCTAGAACTGGAACACAATCTTCTTCAGTGGCTCCAGGATAAACTGTGGATTCATAAATAACAATATCGCCTAACTTCAGTACACTACCAATTGATTCACTAGCTTTAATAAGAGGTGTAAGGTCCGGACGTTTATTTTTATCTATAGGAGTAGGGACTGTTACTATATATATGTTGCAATCTTTGGTTTCTTGAATATTTGTAGTAAAAGTAAGCTGATGATTTTGAACAACATCAGTTAAATACTGATCAGAAATTTCCAGAGTTCTATCATGCCCCCTGGTTAACTCATCAATACGTCGTTTAGTAATATCAAAACCAATGGTTGGATATTTTTGTCCAAACTCTACAGCTAACGGGAGACCTACATAGCCTAAACCAACTATACAAATTTTGTTTTTCATTATTATCCTATATAAATTTTTCAATGTTCAGACCGTGTAAAATACTGACTAGGAATTCCAATATAAACTATAGTTCATTTTTACTAAAACTTGAAAACTTAGCGTTATTTCGTACAATTACGCCCTAAAACCAACAATTTTTCTGGTTAGAAAGAGAACCTTCAGCCGTACATAGAAACTTTCTAAAAGTCGACCTCAGAATTATAACTGTGAACCGCTTGACTGATTAGATAAGGTTAAATTTAGCGCAATTCGTTATCTAGAAATTTTTTTTAACGTTTTGCCCTGTAGTCTTTTTATACATTGCATTTATTATCGGCTGAAGATTCTTTCTAATCAGGTAATTTATTGAGCACAGTATCACCCAACTTCTTCCACAATTTAGGACCTAACTCCAATTTGAATGTATTCAAACCCCATTTCTTCCATCCGTTCCTTGTTAAACTGGTTGCGCCCATCAAAAAATACAGCTTGTTTTAACATTTTTTTTATCTCATCAAAATCTGGGCTTCTAAACTCCTGCCATTCAGTCACTAAAATAACAGCATCTGCTCCTTTAACCGCATCATATTTACCATCAACATAAGTTATATTTTTATTATTTTTTAAATAGTACGTTTCAGCCTCATGTCGTGCTTTTGGATCATAAGCATTAATCTTTGCACCTCGAAATGTTAGCTCATTGATAATGGTGATTGATGTTGCCTCACGCATATCATCAGTTTCCGGCTTAAAAGAAAGCCCCCAGACAGCAAAAACAAAGCCATCAAGATTTTCACCAAACCGTTTTATCACTTTATTGGCTACCACTTTTTTTTGATCATAGTTAACTAGCTCTACAGCATCCAATATTCGAGGCGTATAACCAAAATCTTTTGCTGTTTTTGCTAAAGCTTGCACATCTTTTGGGAAACAACTTCCCCCGTAACCACATCCTGGATAGATAAAACTATAACCAATACGTGAATCAGAACCTATTCCATCTCTTACTTTATTAACATCCGCCCCAACTTTTTCACAAATATTAGAAATTTCATTCATAAAAGAAATTTTAGTGGCTAACATAGCATTGGCAGCATACTTAGTCATCTCAGCACTTTTTATGTCCATTCCAACAAAGCGGTCACGTGTTTTCATAAAAGGTGAATATAACTCATGCATAATTTGCATTGCTTTATTATTATCTGCACCAATAACAACTCGATCAGGATGCATAAAGTCATTAATAGCCGCCCCCTCTTTTAAAAACTCAGGATTAGATACAACATCAAATTCTATATTTACATCACGTTTGTCAAGTTCCCGTTGAATAGTTTCTCTAACTTTGTCTGCTGTACCAACTGGCACTGTTGATTTATCAACAATTACCATATAGTCCTGCATGTATTGCCCTATACTTTTAGCTACAAGTAATACATATTGCAAATCAGCCGACCCATCTTCTCCCATGGGGGTACCAACAGCAATAAAAGCAATCAGAGAGTTTGCAATAGCCTGTTGAATATCTATAGAAAAATCTAATGCGCCTTTATTAATATTTTCCTTGACCATCTCTTCAAGGCCAGGTTCATAAATTGGAACAATCCCTTGTTTAAGGTTTTCAACCTTTAGTTCATCAATATCAAT
>VAPL010982238.1_pt1 | contig 24244 bp, 19 predicted proteins | sample 3395061 | NCBI WGS metagenome assembly VAPL01 (sample SAMN08290444, study PRJNA428436) | hydrothermal vent metagenome | isolation source: Deep-sea hydrothermal vent chimney 2 | place: Pacific Ocean: Juan De Fuca Ridge | depth 2182 m m | reverse complement strand
GCGCCCGTTCTTTTGTTTACAAACGAAAGAACCTGTTGATCCGGATCAACAGAAAGTGAGATGGCGTCAAGAGGTTTCCCTTCCTCTTTGGAAAAATCAAATAAAAGTTTTGCATAGCGCCCGGTGACATTTATTTCCCACACCTGGTCTGTAAATGAAACAGTTCCCTGATACCAGCTGTCCGGATAAGGTTTGAGTGGCGGGTTTTGCGGGGTTGCACAATAAATGGAACTGTCGTCTTGTGACCAAACACACTTGCCGGCGATTGTGGAGATTGGCAACTGAGTAACTGTGCGTGTTTGTGTGGATACAAGCTCTGTCCGCATGTCGCCCGCAGAATTGACGTAGCTTACCAGCACGCTTGTCCCCGCATGATTTGACAACGCAACAAGCCCGTTTTTCGGACCTGCAATTGGTGTTAAGATCCCGGTATCCCCGTGCTCAAGAAAAACATACCCGCCAATAGTGGATGATGGTTTTGTATACACAATATAGTTTTGCGGTCCGGCGGGCATAACACGTATCGCAGAGAGAGGGGTTTGAAATGCTGTGGACACGCTGGATGCATCCCTGCTTGTTTTCTTTATGATAGAACCATTTTCACCTGAGGAAACGGCAAGAAGCGAGTTCGATCCTTTTGCAAACACCTCGGACAGCCCCTGCGGGAGAAAAAAACCACCGATGCCATTTTTAGGAAGGGCATAGGTTGAAACATCTCCGGCCCCGTTTCCCGTGTGCGATAAGTATTGCACATATGCCAGTGATCCGTCAGAGAGCCACGCTGCCGAGCGAATACCAGGGATAGTTTTATTTGATGTGCGTGTTTGTTTGCCGGTGGAGGAATTATATTGATAAATGTTTCCGCTTTGTTGGTCTATATATTGCACAACAACGGGCGCCGTGGGGAGTGTTGTTGTGGCGGTGGTTGTCGCCGTGGAAGTGCTTATTAAATCAAAAGAAAAAACTGATGGCACCACCGGACCTTTGCTTATTTGCACCAGGCGTGGCAACGTCCCCGTTGTCGCGCCTGCCCCCGTTATATTTTTTTGCGTTTGTCTTGCCCCACCCGTTATGCCGGCAATGGTGGTGGGCACCTTGTTGTTTGATGCCACAGGAAACATCGGCTGTGTTGTATTTTGCGGAGCAACTACCACCTGCGCTCGGTTGGCAAAGAAAAGAACATACACCAAAACCACGATGCTTATAATAAGTAGCGCCCCCCCAATTATAATAAGTGTCTTTTTCATAGGTTTATTTTTTGTAAACACACACATAGTTTTTGGGCGGTGAGGGGAGGTCTTTGCAAATATATTTTCCACCAGCCTCTAACTGTTTCGCTTTTGTTCCTGAACAACCACCAACAATTTTTAACACTTTTGAAGACCCTCTTTGGAGAGGGTGCACGAATACGCTACCTATTATTTTCGCGCACTCATCTTTTTGTTTTTGCGTAACACTAACCGCATTTGTTTTGTTGGGGTTTTTATTTGTTGTGCCCGTGCCGGAAGAAGATACTTTATAGGTACATACGGAATTGTTTGTGAGAGCCGTGCAAGCATACCCGGCTCCAATTTTTACTCCGGAACAACCACCGCCGGCAACCTTGAATATTTTTGAAGACCACCTTTGGGATGCATAATCCCACAAAGTAGATATGTGAGACCAACGGTATTTATTTTTACTGGTTATTATTTTCGCACATGCGTCCCGCTGGGCTTTTGGTACAATACTTGCGTTTGGGTTGGAAACATTATGATTATATAAACACACTTGCGTGAAGCTGTTTGATGTTTTTATGTCGTTGCACGAAAGGTAGTTGTTTGCTTTCATTATGGCTTTTGCGTTTTTGCACCCGCCAGATACTCGGAACAGCATTCCGGCATCGCATATATCGGAGTCGTTAGCTGTTGGAAGGGTCTGAGTAGAAACACCCTTTTGGTTGATATTCATAGTGGTAACCCCAAGTCGCAGTGAGAGCATGTTTGGATTAAGAATGCTTAATATAAGGTATGGCGAAAGAACCAGAACAAGTCCCAAAATCGCCATTGTGATTTTACTTCGCCCGGCTTCCTTGCTTGATACGCTGGCACCGCTTCCCATCCAAAGAAAACCACCCCAGATGATTTCAATGACAGCCAAGATAGCGGCAATACCAATAGCGTACGTATAAAGATTATTTATAAAGGGAGTGAGCGATGATGACGCAGAATAAGATGTAAATGCCGGGAAATTTGTAATCGGTACGAAGCCACTCCCGATAGACAGGAGCCACTTCATTTTGTGATTTTTATTAAAAATATTCATACGCGTATTTATAGTCCAAATAGTCCAAACCCACCCGAACTTGACCCAAACTGAAGAGATGTTTGTGCCTTTTCGCTCTCGTATGCCGAGTCTTTTTCCACAAGCGCACTCACGGTGGCGGACCCGGTTCCCGCTCCCTTTGGGCGTACGGTCAGCAATGGTCCGGTTTGTACTTTTGCTCCATTAAGAAACCATGTTACGGTTGGCGTCCCGCCGGTAAGGGAAAAACCATATGGAACCGCTACGAATGTTGATTCCGATGAGCCGATTGTCGCTCCGGAGTCGGAAGAAAGAGCGTGCCCGTAATCGGTGCCGGTAAGGGGGTTGTTTTCATATATATGTACGACGGGAGTGCTTGAAACGAGAGTGAGTGTTTGTTGTGCGGTTTGCGTATTTTGCGAGTCATGCACTGTTACCGAAACACTATCTTCTCTGTACGGAAGGGGTGCATCTATAATTACGGAATCTTTGCCAACTCCGGATGTGGGCAGGGTTTCATCTCCTATTTTCCATATATAAGATAATTTTGATGGGTTAATTGGTGTGCTGTTTATTTGCATATTTGGTATGGCAACAAGGCGTACTTTCCCGAAGGATGGAATTGTCGGGGTACCCAAATACCACATTGGTGCGGTGGAGACAGGTTCTACCACAAGTGCGACATTTGCCGGATGAAGAGTTACTGCTCGCGTGTATGTTTTTCCATCATAGACCGCATGAACTACCACATACAAGGCCTTGCCGGGTGCGCCAGTCTCAAAAGAGACGGGCTGTCTTCCCGTGCCTGTGCCAACTTTCTTTCCGTTTACCATAACCGAAAAAGTGCTGTTGGTAACGGAAATTGAATTATCGGATAGCGATAATGATACCGATGAATAAGGTTGCGGGTAGCTGGGGGTGAGGTTAATGTAAAACGGAGCCAGAGAGGAAGTCTGTGCAATAACATTGCCCGGGATAGAAAATAAAAATACCCCACTTATCAGAAATATTACAGTGACAAGTCTTTTCATTGCTTATTAGTATAACTCATAATGTGGATGTGTGTATAATGCCATGCGTTGTTTGCGTGGATTTCTCCACAACGCTTTTTAAGCAGAGCAGGCTTTTTCTGTTTTAGGTGGCCTCTGCAAGCTTGTCGGGGCCTCCAAAATTACTGTCATTTGCCACCGCCTGTTGGGCAAGTATTTGCTGTAGTGCTATGCGGCGCGACAGCAAATTCTTTTTATATGCATTGTATTCTTTCAGCTTCTGTTCGTATTTGGCGAGATTTTCCTTATCCTCTCTTCTCACATTCATTACAATTAACACAATTCCAATAATAAGCCCCGGAATAATATCTAAGAAAGGAATCATTCCTATAACAAGCGAAACGCCAGCAATAGCAAAACGTTTGTTCGCGGAGCTGCCACCCATAAGCGATATGTCTGCGGCAACAAACCACGCATAAAATATAGCCCAACCCAAAATTGTAAGCGCAAACGACATCATCTCACCAATAAAACCAACTACGGCAACACCAACACCACTTATAAACTCAGCTACGCCGGTGGATACTCCGGCTACCCACCCGGCAGCCTTTCCGATGGTTTCACTCCCAGTTGCGTTTTCAGCATACACTTCCGTACCAATGCCCAATACTATCGGGGCCGTAATCGGCAGTATGGAAAAGATAAAAATGAGCATGCTGAAACAAAGCGCAACACCGAGCATCATCGCTGCCCGGGCGGAGGGCATCTTTTTTTTTGGCATTTGTGGCAGAATGTTTGCTTTTTTCAATTGTTGTCGCATATTTTGTTTTTATTGGGACTCCTCTTGTTGTGCATCAAGGCGCTGTTTTTCATTTTTAATAGCAAGAAGCTGTGACGGGTCAGAGGTTATGATTTGGTCTTCGGTATACGAAGCGATGATTTTTATTGCAACGTGTTTTAACCCCGCAAAGAATAGCCCCTCTCCCACCCCGGCCTCCAGGAGCAGATACTTCTCTTCATTTGTAAGATTAAATGTTTTTTGCAATACATCAACTGTCGTTGGGGACTGTTTCAGCAAAAGTTGTATGGAGGAGTTGGTAAGAATTGGTCTGCCGTACGGGGAGCGCAAAAAGTCTTCCACATCTTGGGTAATTGTGGCAACACCCAAATAATATTTTCTACCTCTTTTTGCAAGAGAATACAAAAACGATGCCGTATCCTCGGATTTCATCATCCACCACGCCTCGTCAATAACAAGGAGGCGCTTTTTTAGGTTGTGTCGTATGGCGTTCCAAATATGGTGCGTGATAATGTACATTGCCACCGGCTTGAGTTCGTCTTCCATGTCGCGCACGGAAAACACCACGAACTGACGGTTGATATCAATGTTTGTGGGTTGGTTGATAAAGCCCGACCACGAGCCGCGCGTGTATTTTGCAAGGCGCTCCACCAAAGAATCGCTCCCTTCCATTCCCATCAGTACGGTTTCAAAGTCTGAGAGAAGTGGCGGCGGTGAGTTTGAAAAATCCGTTTCTCCGGTGATGTCTTTGAGTGCGTATGTTTCCGCAATGGTGCGGTCAATGATAGAATCTTCTTCCGGCGTAAGCCCGCTGAGCATGATGCGGAACATACCAACAAGGGTGATGATGTTGTTGCGCAAAATATCCTTGGGATTTTCGTCTTCTTGCACCGCCGGAAGGTCAAAGGGGTTAATGTGATGTTCCGAAGAAAGAGAAATATCAAAGGAACGCCCATCGGTTGCTTCGGTAAGCTGTTCATATTCGCGCTCGGGGTCAATGACAATAACATCAGTGCCAAACATAAGCGAGCGCAAAATTTCCAGCTTGGTGCCATAGGATTTCCCGGACCCGGACTTTGCGAAAACGACAGAATTATAGTTTTCCAAAGAGAATCTATCAAATAAGATAAGAGATGAATTGTGTCGGTTTATTCCATATAAAATACCGCCGTCGCTTGTGAGGTCAAATGATGTAAACGGAAAGATTGATGAGAGTGGCTCGGAATTGAGTTTGGATTCAACCATAAGTTCATCATTTCCAAGCGGGAGCACGGTACGAAACCCTTGTTCTTGCTGGAAAAGCGCTGGTTTGGTATAGATGAGCTGTGCGTCAAGGATGCCCCGTATCTCCCCCTCGGTTTTGTCCAGCTCTTTTTTTGAGTTTCCATAGACCGTTATATATAATCCGACATCAAAAAGTTTTTCCTGTGCTTGTTGCAGGCGGTCGCGCAGTGACTCAAGGTTTTGATATGCCGCATCAAGTTTCGGGTCGCGCACCAGCCCTTTGTGTTCCCTCTCGTTTATTTGACTTTGGACATCGGCGACTTTCTTTTGGAAATCGTGCAGAGCTTTTTCAGTATCAATCGGGTGTACAAAAATAGATACATCAAGAACTTTATCAAGGTTGATAACCGGCGCGAACCACCCATCACTTAAAAAGGCGGGATAGGATATGGTATAAAGAGTGCGTACAAATTTTTCATCAAGCTCTATCTCTCGTGATCCGATTTTCAGTGCGGTGGGTGCCAGGGTGTCAATAAGATTTAGCTTCCCTTGAGCGTAAATGTCTTGCGGAAGAATCGTAGAAAGCTCGCTACTTGCGGAAGGTTCTTTTTTGTGTAAAAAATCAAGAAAAGACATAAGAGTATTTTATTATGAGAGGCGAATCGGGTCATCTACCTCCCCAGGGTTAAATGATCGGAAGAAAAGCTCAATGAGCTCTTCTGTTCCAAGCGCCGCCGCGCGCACGCCCGTCGCGGATATGCTTGACGCAACAAGCCCCATGCGCTGTCTCAGTTGTACGCGGGCCTCTTCAAACACTGCTTCGGCATTCGCCTCGGCGGTGTTTTTCTCGGAGCTCGTTTTATGATCAAACAGTCCGGTAATCATATTTTTTATTTCTTTTGTTCCTTCGGGAGCGTAGGGGACGACGATATAAAATTCTTTAGTCATGATGTTGGTGTTTTCCGTTAGGGTTTTTATGAACAACATATATTCACGAAGCTGTATGCGCAGGAGCTCGGTCTGTTGCCCCTTCTCCTTTCCTTTTAAGAGCGAGAGATATGGTAGGATATCAATTTTGCGTGACTGCATAACTATCTGCACGGGGAAATCAAGAGTGTTGAGAAATGTTTGGAAACCACCGATAATCGCTTTTTGTTCATCGGAGGACTTCAGTTCAAAGTTTATGGATGAACACATTAATATACCCCTGTATCCACCACTTTTAAGAATGACAACATCTTCGCGGATGTCCTTTATTGAAACGAAGTTTTGTGCAGATGTGGCATGTGAGGTTCCCATAGTATTTAGGCGACAACATTTCCTCGCGTATATTCCGCATCAAGCGAGCGAGCAAGGTTGTGTAATTTCCCTCTGGTAAGTCGAGCGGCGGTCACGGGGGCGTTTGCCGGCTTTGCTACGGAAACAATTTTTGCTTTACCGGATGTCTGCTCTTTTTTCCAAAGAAAAAACCTTGAGGAAGAGTAATAAGCTACCGCCGCCTCAACAATTTTTTCAAAAGGCTTCCCGTTTACTTTATAAAACGCAAGAGCCCCGGCAAATCCGGCAATCGGTATGCATGCCAGAACGGCAATAAGAAATGGTAGAAAGTGAAATAACAAAAAACATGCCCCAATTCCTCCGGCAACATAAATGAACTGCTTTAGAGTAAGCGGTCCTATTATTTTACTTTCCACGTCAACAAACTGCGGGACTTGATACTTCATTGCTTTTAGTATAACCGAAAAAGACACCAATGTCTGTGTTTGTTTTCCCCTATTCAAAAGATTCTCTGTAGGGGTCGGTCACATGCCCTATTGATGGCGGTCTTTCTTTCGCTGGATTAGGACTTTCGCCCGGGGCTTCCGTCTGTGGTGTGGCGGGCGTTGCTGTTTCTTGGGGGGGGATATTGTGTACAGAGACGTGGTCGTGAGGTTCGGTTGGCGAAAGAGCGGGCACATGTTGTACAGCGGGCGGCGGTGGTACTTGCAAGGGTGTTGCCACTTGTTCCGCCGGGTGCGGTACTCCTTCAGTCTCTGTCAGAGCTTCTTCATGTTTGATATTTTGTCCGGGCAGGTTTCCGTGAAGCATTTTTTCACGCGTTGGAATGAATATTTTTTGGTTGAGCTCCTCAAGGATTTTCTGTGCCTTCTCCGCCGGTATGCCGGAAAGAATAAGATTTCCCAGTACTTCCGCAGGGCTGCTTAATCCAAGCAATAAGTTACGATTATATTGCGCAATCAGGATGCTTTTGTTTGTCGGCAAAGAATTTTCTTTTATCATATCAAAAATAAGATCAACAAGTTTTGTGCTTGTAAGGATTTCTTTTACGGGCGCGGGAGCGCTTTGAAAGCTTTTTAATATTTCCTCCTCCGAATATGTTTTTTTCATCATGGTGTTATAATTTTATTTTTCTCCGGTTTCATTCACGGTTTTGCTATCCCCCATCTTGCCGCCGCACCTGCGTCGTTCTCCATAAATATTTTAAGCTTAAGTCCCTTTTCTGACTCTTTCTGCATTTCTTCAACAGCATGGTTGGTAATTGCTTTTTGCGCCTCGGGTGAAAGATTACCCGGGTCGTTAAGCAAGCTTCTCATCGTTCCATAAGGAAGTGCGTCCAGGGTGTTTTTATTTGTAAGTATCCGAGTTGGCAATTTTGCAATTTCTCCCAAGTTCAGACCCTCCAGAGCTTCTCGCGCTTCCTTCACTGTCTTATTGAATCTGTTATCACGGTCCTCTTTAAGGTCTCTTCTTTGTACGGTGCTCAAAGAGCCACTCCTTTGAAGCGCATCTGCTTGGGGGTTAGACAACATTTCTCCCATTTTCTTAAATTGTTCCGGATTGTGTTCCGCGTATTGTTCAATGTCTTTTACGGACTGCTCTTTTATCGCTTTGGAATTATTAGATGTTACGGCTTGGGTTATTTGTTCGTATCGTTGTGAACGGAGAGTTGACTTTTGTCTATCGGAGATGGCGCCGTCTTTCATAAGCATAGAGAATTTCTCAGGTGAAAAGTTTTGTGCAAGTCCCGCAACGCCGTTTTTAATACCCTTGAGCTCGGAAATTTCTTTTACAGACAATGATGAAAGGCTGTTTGAGATGACTCTGTCCGCCTCTCCTATTTCATCATTGTACCTTTGTCCATTTTTCGGGTCTCGTTTTTTGTTTGCCATTGCTGCAGCACGCTTGGCCAAGGCGTCTTTAAGAATTCTCTTTGCAACCTCTTTCTTTTCCTTGCTTCTTTCCACATCCATTTCGGCGAGGTTCTTTTCTTTCACTCTCTTTAGAATGCCGTTTTCGCCGACAAGAGGCATGTGTGTTGACATGTGCCTGTAAGATGTATCCTTTAGTTTATCCATTCCCATGACTTTCTTCCCGCCAAGCGTGCCCACAAGATCAAAATTAGCGCGCTCAATGGGGCGCGTAAGATGACCGACCCCGCGGGAAAACTTATTGTCTCCTGTAAGTCGCGCCGTTCTGCGTATAACGCGGGCACCACCACCTGCCGCTAATCCGGATATCCCCGCCACCAGCCTCCTGCTTGTGCCAACGGCAAAACCCGCCGCTTTCGCCGAGAGCGACTTGGAAACAATCAAAGAAACAAAAAGCAGCCCCATAACTACTGAAAACGCCAGAAAGATGTTTGCCATGGAAGTAACTTGCGGTCCGCTAAGCGCGTTGGTCATGGTTTCGTTCCCGGTGAGTTTTTGCATAAATCCACTTTGTATCATTTTTGTTACCACGAGTAAAAATAAAAAAAGTATCGGGGCAAGCAGGGTTTGGTTGGTTAAGGCGCCCCACCATTTTTTCCCGTAACTACTGATTAGTGGGATGTCAGCCAAGCTAATAAATCCTATAGGGGAAACAATAAAGAGGAACAACAGCACAACAAAACGAGAGATAAGCATTATGGCAATTGCGAAAAATACAAATGACATAATGATAAACATGATTATGGATATCAGACCGAGCTCTATCATTTTCCCCGAACCAAGAGGCGGGTTGGTTACTTTATATAGTCCGGTTGTTTTTAATACTGTCATTACTGAGCCGGAGATAGGCTCTTTACTCACTGAAAAAGTAGACGCCGACGAGGGGAGCGCCCCTCCATTTATTGAGGCATAAAACTGTGTTGCAAATACATTCCCGGCATCAACAACAAATTCTGCAAAAAATAGGGAAAAGTTTAACAGCACGGCGATAATAAGCAGTTTCGGGAGCGCTTTTTTTGCTCCGTATGAGGCATTGTCAAGTATGGTGGCTATACCGATTGCGATAAACCCGAACACGATGAAAATGTTCCCAAGGTCGCGAAACAGCTCCCACGCGGTTTGCAGTGCTCCAAGCTGATGCACATAATATCCCATGCGCACAACCGTGTAGTACATGGTTACGCCCATAAGTGTTCCGGCTATGGTTACAAGAAAATGGAATATGGATACTAGAAATGTCATTACTCCCGCCAAAGCGCCCGGTCCATCGGTGGAAGCAAGTGCAAACGAGGTTGGAAACAGTAAGGATATAGCCAATAGGGCGCCGTATACGCTGGGTTTTTTCAAAGTAGATAGTTTTTGTCGGAGCGTTTGCATAAATTGAAATTAAAAATTGTCAATGAGGTAGGAGTTAAAGCATGTTTGTATGTTCCCAAGCGCCTCTCCCGCTTTTTGTGCCATCAAATTCATTCTGTCAACGGTGGTTCCCCCGGTTATAGTGAGCCCTGCCACTCCCGAGGAAGCTACGGCTGAAGGAGTTGCTACTCCACCCACGCTGGCTGTTACGCCATAAACACTTGTTGCGCTCTCTGTTTGTGCATTTGATATTTCTTGTGCGCCGGGCAATTCGCCATCATAGCTTATAAGCTGTCGGAACTGCGTGGCTATTTTTTGTATGTTTGTTGCAGATGCCGACTGCAGTTTAGATTTAAGTTGTTTTAGTGATGAAAGACCCTGCTGAGACCGGGTTATGGATTTCTGTGTGGATGAATAAACGCCCTGAACATCTGAAAGTGATTCTTTTGCCGCGAACACATCTTTGTTTAGAGTGCCGGCGCACTCGTTTGAGGAGTCCGTTGTTTGCGGGGGGGTGTAGTTTATGAGCTGTTGCAGGGCGTTCTTTGCTTTGCCGGTGGCATTAAGAATTGTTTGCATATTTTTTATATAGCCACTTACACCGCTTTCTTTTCTAGCGATTTGGTTTTCCATGGATAACTTGGTGCTATTTGTATACTTTGTCGAAGGTGGCTCGTGAAGATATCTGCTGAGATATGACGCTCCTCCGCCCGCTGCTGCCCCGGCAACTCCCGTTAACCCGCCGCCGCCAACCACTTTTGAAACAAGTCCTTGTGCCAGGCTGCCGACTATTTCATCAATTTCATCTGAGGCGACAAGTGATGCTACCCCCGACCCAAGGGATTTATTAAGCTGCGACTTTATAACAATGCCAGGGGTGTTTTTGTTTGAAAGGAACCCCTGCCCAAAACTGAGGAGTGTTTTTTTGTTTGTTTTTGCAGTTGCAATTTGTTTATTGTTTGAGTTTTCCGCGCTTTGATAGATATAGTACGGATTATTATTGACGTTTGCATCTATGGCATTGAACCCGTTCCACCCGCCATCTGTCCAATTTCCGGCAAAAAAATCACTGGTGCTTGCTACATTAGCAGAGAGTGTTTCTTTATGTGTAGACCAAAACCCCTTTTGCGACGTTGCTTTATAGTATTCATTTTGTACATGTTTTCCAACAGATTTTGCAACAGATTTTGCATATGTTGTCGCTTCCGGCTGTACATTGTTTTGTATATAATGGATACTTTTTTGTTCCGCGCGATCACCAACTTTTAATCCATAGCTTTTAAGATTTGTAATAAAACCCGGCCCTGTCCTGCCGTTTGGGTTTACGTGTCCCGTGGCGACATCCTTTATCATGTCATTTGTCATCTCTCTCAAAATACTTTTTGCAAACATCCACGCCACACCATCAAGTACATACTCCTTGAGACTGAGCCCCGATGTGACCGCCAACTCCCCGGCACTTAGAACTCCGTTCATTGCTTCTTTGGCGATTGATGCCCCGTCAAATACAGCCCACTGTGCATGAGTATGGCGCGGCGCCACGAGCAGTCCGGAGGCAACGAGAAAAATTATGAAGGTTCCCACAAGGATTGATTTTGTTTTTTGGGAGAAGAAGTTCATGACTGTGTTTTGGGGTGTTGCTCTTTGGCAAGACTACTTATGAGATTTACAAATGATGCTCCTGGGTCTGATGGCGCAAGCGTTACTCCTGCGGACTGAAAGGCGGTCCCCATATCAGTGAACCCTTTTGCAAGCGCCAACACGTCTTTTTTATATTCGGAAAGGGCGAGCATGGCGGTAATCGGGTCGGAAATTACCTTGGACAGGCTGTCGGAAACGTTTGCCATTTGTGCGTATGCATTTACCAATTCAAAATGTGCTTGCAATACTTCCCTTGGAACGGTCATTTGTGCCAAGCTCGCCGCTGAGTCTCTGTATACTCCGGCGATGGCGCGAACGTGCGCCAAGGGCACTGAGGCGGTGCTTGGATTTTGTTCCGCCTCTTGTAGGTATGTTAACACTCCCTTATCTTGCGTGATGGTATGTTTTGAAAATGCTTTTTGCACCGCCGTGGCGTATGCACGCATTGCAACTTCCCCGGACCCCGACACTTTTATTTGCGAGAGTGTGCGGTAGGGTGTTTGTTGTGTGGCTTGAATATTGATTTGACCCATTGCCTGTTGCACGATATCGTTCATTTGCTGTTTTGAAAGTTTTGCGCCATTGTTAAGTGCTTTGTGTGTGAGATAACTTGAGAGTAGGTTTTTAGCAAAAAGGCTTGTAAGAGTGCCGGGCTTCGATGCAAGATCGTATGGCGTAGTTGTGGAGCTCTTGGGCTGGGTTGAAGTTGCCACCGTGCTCGGGAGCGTGAATGCTTTTGGTACGATGAGTCCTCGCGCAACCGCTTCGCCGTCGGTCATGCCCAGTCCAAATGTATCCGCTTTATAGGGGTTTGTGCCGTAAAGTGCTTCTTCCCAGTTTGGCAAACCATCGTGGTCGCTGTCTTTTGTTGCGATGCTCTGAAGAAGAGATGCCGGCGAAATGGCGTTTGCTTGAAGTGGCTTCAGAGCGCCCGTTCCAAGCAGGTAGGCGCCGACAATTGACACTGTGGCAAACAGTGTTGCAAGTGGTACCCCCCATCGTTGTGTTATCCAAGCCACAATGTATATAAGTATACCAAGTTATGGGACAAATGTGCACACCAAGATATGTACTACATGTGCATTATTTTTTTTGTGACGTTGAGGTGTCGGTGGAAAAAAATTGTGACAGCAAAAGCCATTTTCCAATTGGGATGTCTTCCGCGCGTGCGTCGGGCGCGATGCCGGTAGAAATGAATGCGTCTTGCACGATATGTGGGTCGGCTATTGTTGAGAGATTGTTCCCCAATTTTTTTCTTTTATGGGAAAAGCCGGCGTGTAGCACAGAAAAAAATGATGCAGTGGCGTGCGATGTCGCAAACGGATTGTGTATGTTTTGTATTGAAAGTACCGCGGAATCAACCGACGGTTGCGGGAAAAATGCTCCGCGCGGAACCGTAAACTCATAGTGCGGATTGCCGAATACTTTTATGGATATGGAAAGAATGCTTTCTTTTTTATCTCTGGCGATACGTTGTGCCACTTCTTTTTGTACCAACAACACCATGCTTTTGGGTTGGTGAGCAGTCTCAAGAAATTGGCGCAGTATGGCACTTGTTAAATAATATGGAATATTTGCCACCAATACGTAATGACTTTTGATTGTTTGCGGGTTAAAAGAACGAATGTCTTGGTGGCGTACTTCGGGGCGCTCGCCGCTTACGGCGAGCGCATATTTTTCTTCAAGAACATTTACCAAATCTTTATCCGCTTCAAGTGCAATAACCTTTCCGGCCTTTTCAAGGAGAGCATCGGTGAGCTTCCCGGTGCCCGGACCAATCTCCACAACGGTGTCACGCTTTGTAATGTGCGCGACCGAAACCATGCGCTGTGCAATTTGTTTGTGTAGGAGAAAATGTTGCCCGAGAGATTTTTTTGCGCGCATATATTACAGACGAACAATTGCCTCCCAGTTGTCTTTGCAATCAAGAGTTGCCGGTGTATCAACGGGATCAATATTGATATCCATTTCTTGTAAAAACGAAGAGGGTTCTTGCACGTAGTCGGTGCCATAGATACGTCGCGTCTGCGCGAGCGTGGCAATAAGCCGTTTTTTCGCTCGCGTTACGGCGACATAACAGAGCCGGCGCTCCTCCTCCTCGTCGCGAGCCTCGTTTCCAATGCGTTCATGTGGGAACAGTCCCTCTTCCATGCCGGTCATAAAGACAGTGTCAAACTCAAGCCCTTTTGCCGCGTGAATGGTCATAAGCACAACCCCTGCAGTTTGTGTTTTGCGATCAAGCTCGTCTTGGTCGCTTGCAAGCGCGGCGTCTGATAGAAAATCGGAAAGCCTTGTTTCTTTTGGCATGGCGTCATAGCGAGTGGCAAGCGTTGCGAGCTCGCGCATGTTCTCCAGTCGTTCTTGCCCCTCCTCACCACTTGTCAAACATTTTGTTTGCAATCCACTTTCTTCTATCACCATGCGCACAAGGGCGGACGGGCTGAGTTCTTGTGCGGCTTTTGTAAATTTTTCAACGAGCTGTTCAAAAGCGCCAACGCGTGCGCGTTCAAGTGTCGTAAAAGTATTTTGTTGTCCGGAAAGCATCTTTCCCAAAGTTACTTTCCCTATGCCTCGCGGTGGAGATTGTACCGCTCGCACGCGGTTAATCTCGGACGCTGTATCCAGTGTAAGGCGTATCCACGAAAGCACGTCTTTTACTTCCTTACGTTCAAAAAACCGTGTGCCGATGAGTTTGTATGGAACGCCTTCGCGTAGTAGCTCCTCTTCAATTGTGCGCGATTGAAAATTTGTGCGAAATAAAACAGCCATCTGTTCTGCGCGAACACCATTCGCAAGCTCTTTTTTTATTTCTTTGGCAATCCACGATGCTTCCCTTTCGGCGGTGGCGCACAGGTGGGCGACGATGGGCTCCCCTTCCGGATTGTCGGTAATGGCGTTCTTTTCTTTTCGGTTTTTGTTGTGCGCGATGAGTGTGTTTGCCGCGTCAATGATTGTTTTTGAAGAGCGATAATTGTATTCCAGAATTATTGTCTTTGCGCCGGGGTAGAAATCTTCAAACGAAAGGAGGTTGTCTATGGTTGCCCCTCGCCACGTGTAAATGGTTTGGTCTATATCGCCCACGACGAAAATGTTGTGGTGTTTCCCCGCGATTGCCATTGCAATCTCGCCCTGCAATTTGTTGGTGTCTTGGTATTCATCTATGTGTACATACCTGAAGCGCTCTTGTATTGCGTGGCGAACATCTTCTTTTTGGGCGAGCATTCGTGCCGGTAGAGAAATGAGGTCTTCAAAATCAAGGGCTTTTTGTTTTCGCAGTTGCGCTTCATACAACGGGAAAACGGCGCCCACGGTTTTTGCTTGAAAGCTGTTTGCAGATCGATTTTCATCCAGGAACCCTTCCATTGTCATACCGCTTCCTTTTGTTTTTGCAATTCGCGAGAGTATATTTTTTGGTGGAACTTCTTTTGGGTCCATACCGAGTTCTTCCAATATTTTTTTGACGATGCGTTGCGAATCACCCCGGTCAATAATTGTTGTGTAGCGCGGAATACCGATTGACGTGCCGTATTCTTCAAGAAGTATTCTCCCAAGTCCGTGAAAAGTAACAATAAGAGGGGCGTCTTCCATGCTCATTCGCTCACGCATTTCGCGCGCCGCTTTGTTTGTGAATGTGACGGCGAGGATATTTTTTGCCGGTACATGTTTTTCTTTTAAAAGATATTGCATTCGTGTGGTGAGCACGCGTGTTTTGCCGGAGCCGGCTCCGGCAAGGACGGCGACAGGTCCTTCGGTAGTGAGTACGGCTTCTTTTTGTCGCTCGTTTAGTGTGTTCAGTGAAAACATATCTCCACTATACCGCAGAAATGTTAAAAGTTGTTTTTATCGTAGCGGGAGCGCAACTCCCAAGTGTGCGAAATGTTACGGGGCGGGGGCAAGAATATAAAGAGAGCACTCCGGGGCGCTTGGACAAGTCTTCCCCTCTTTATATTCTTGCCCCCGCCCCGTAAGCTCACGGCGAACGTTCTTTTTATTGTCGCGCAACGGCGGGAAATCTTATACACTTGTATTTTTTTGTTGCATTGACCTAGGCGTATTTTGCGCTATACTCTAGCGATACTGGAAGATATGGAAGTATGGAAAAATGGCTAAATAGAGCCGTTTTAGAAAATTGAATGCATGAAAGAACATCTAAAAAATTTACTTATTTTGTCACCTATACATACTTCCGACAGCATTAGTTCAAGATACAGTCGGAACATCCGTAAGATATCAGTCGCAACCGTCGGGGTTGTGATGCTTGTTGTCGCGCTTGTTGCAATTCCGCAAAATACAAACGCTTTTTGGTTTTTTGGTGGTACGCCCACATATGCGCAGGGCATCGCCAGCTCCGTTGTTGCTACCGGAGGTGAGGCAGTATTGCGCGCGGCAACAAACAGCAACCCAAACGCGGGCGCAAATGAGGTTGCCATAGTCACAACCGGCAACACCACTCTTTTGGGAAATACCGGTCCGGATAGCGCCACTTCTTTTAATAAAAAAACACCTTATGTTACCGATGGGCAGATTTCACTTTATGTGATTCGTCCCGGTGATTCGCTTTCGGGCATCGCCGAGATGTTCGGGGTGTCGGTAAATACGATTCTTTGGGCGAACGATATAACAAACCGAAATATCATTAAGCCGGGAATGACGCTTACTATTTTGCCGATTTCAGGCATACGACACACAGTGAAGAAAGGAGAAACACTCGCTTCCATAGCAAAAAAATATCATGGGAACGTAGATGACATAGCACTGTATAATGCCATTGCGCCCACGGCGCCGATTGTCAAAGGAATGTCAATCGTTATTCCCGGAGGAGAGATGAAAATAATCGCCCGCGCCCCCCGTCGCGCTTCGCGCTCCGTAGGGCGCTACGGACATCCGCGTATAACCCATGCTCCATTTAATCCATATCGTGGCGGAAGCGGACCCTCACTCCCCGGGTTTTTCAGTAACCCACTTCCGGGTGGCATAATTACACAGGGGTTGCATGGGTGGAATGCGGTTGATATCGCGGCCCCAAGGTGGACGAAAATTCATGCGGCGGCGCCCGGGATTGTTATCGTGGCTCATAAAGGCGGATGGGGTGGAGGATACGGAAACTACGTTGTTATCAATCACGGAAACGGTACGCAAACGTTGTACGCGCACATGGTACGCAACATATCGCACGTGGGTGAAAGAGTTTCTCGCGGTGAAGTACTGGGATATGTGGGCATGACGGGAGAAGCAACCGGACCGCATTTGCACTTTGAAGTGCGCGGGGCGCGCAATCCTTTTGTGGGGTGTCGTTTGGAGCACGTGTGCTATCCGAAGACACTGCGGTATTGATTTTTTATGCAAGAACAGCGCACGGCTTCGCCGTGCGCTGTTCTTGCATAAACCACAAAATAATTGAACTAAAAATTTCTCGGGTGACAGCTTCAAGCATTTTGGGGCGCAGTGTAGTGGTAGCGCGGATGTTTCCTCTCCCGGCAAAATTTTTGGACATTAGATGTCCAAAAATTTTGCCGGGAGAGAGGTGCTGTGCTGTTGCGTGGCGAATATCCGGGCTTAAGCGCGAACGATGTCCACCCCTATTTTCTGCAAGCGCTTTTCAATATGGCTATATCCGCGGTCAATATATCGCGCGGCGCGAACGGTTGATGTTCCCTGCGCAATAACGCCGGCGATAATGTAGGCGAGCCCCGCGCGCAAGTCCGGCGCCTCAAGATCTTTCCCAATCAATTTTTTAGGTCCGCGCACCAACACTCTGTGCGGATCAAACATTGTGATATCCGCACCCATGCGAACAATGTCATCAGTATATCGCAATCTTCCTTCAAATAATGTTTCAAATACCAAACTTTCACCCTGCACCTGTGTAAGAAAAATGGTCAGCGGTGCCTGCAGGTCGGTTGAAAATCCCGGATATTCGTGTGTGCGTACCGATATGGATCGATATGGTTCGCGAGGCTCTCGCAAAGTAAGAGATGTTTCATCTTGTTCGTACGCAACCCCGGCTCTATCAAAAATATCAAGCAGAGATCGTATATGAAGAGGGTTGCAATTGGTGATGTGCACTTGTTTTCCCGATAATGCTCCGAGAATTGCAAAACTTCCCGCTTCAATTCGGTCCGGAATAACGGTGTAAGTTTTTTCGCGCGCATGAAGCAGTTCTCCGCCAACAATAGTGATGGTCGGTGTTCCGACACCCTGTATGTTTGCCCCGCACGCTATTAGATATTGTGCGAGGTTTTGTATCTCCGGCTCCATGGCAGCATTTCTGATTATCGTTGTCCCGCGCGCAAGCACGGCCGCCATCATTAGTGTTTCCGTGGCTGTTACACTTGCAAGAGGGAAGAAAATATCAGCGCCGTGAAGTCCGTTTGGCGCAGACAATGTGTAGTGAGTATCATCTTGCGTATAGGTACCACCCATAAGTTCAAAAGAGTGAATAAAAATATCTATAGGGCGAGCGCCAATGACACATCCCCCGGGGTGCGGGAAAGAAACACTGCCATATCGAGAGAGTAGCGGTCCGGTTAGCACCACCGACGCACGCAATTTTTTTGCTCCGTCTTTTGGCAACACGGTGTGTGCTTGTTTGGGTGCTTTGAGCACAATTCCATTTTCAATGTTTTCCACAGACATGCCTATTTCTTCAAGAATGGCGGAAAGTGCAACAACATCAAGTACATCCGGCACATTTTCAATATGCACTGCGTCTTCAAAGAGAAGTACTCCCGCCATTATTTTCAGAATGTCATTTTTTGCTCCGGAAACAGAGATATCGCCCTCCAATGTGTGTTCTCCGGAGAGCCCTTTAATAATGAAAGAGTCGCCCTGCGTTGATCGGGCGACATCTTTTTCTTCAGAGTATGTGTTTTCAAGAGGCATGTTTTTTAGTATAGCATCCCATTCATACAGGTGCGCGCAAGGCGCGCGCCTGTATGAAACCCCTCCCCGCGCACGCCTTAAGGCGTGCGCGGGGAGGGGTTAAGAAAGTCCGAACATTCCGCGCGGACGATACTGCAACGCCTCAAAAACATGCTCTTTGGTAACGTCGGGGGAATGCGCCAAATTCGCAATGGTGTGTGCCAAGCGCAACGTGCGATAATATCCGCGCGCGGACATATCAAGTTTTTTTGTCGCCTGAACGAGAGTGTCTATGGTTTCTTCATTACACCTCTTTGAAAGTGAGAGGTCTTGCGATAGTGGTTTTGTGTCCGGGGGTGTGGAGGCAGGCGCCTCCACACCCCCGGCTGAGATATTTTTATCTTGCTCTTGTGCGAAGTCTCGCGCGGCAAGCACGCGCTCGCGAACTGCGCGCGACACTTCCCCGCCGGAAAGTTTTCCGAGCGTTTCGTGTGGGACCGCGGGTACCGCAACCCACATATCAAGCCGGTCGGCAATGGGGCGTGAAATTTTTCTCGCTTGCTTTCGCGCGGTGCGCATGGCAACGGTTGCGTCGGTGGTTACGGTTTCCGCCGGGTTCATCGCTGCAATCACCATGCAATCTGCCGGAAACGTAACTGTTGCTTTTGTTCGTGAAATTGTTACGCAGCGTTCTTCAAGTGGTTGGCGAAGCGCCTCAAGTGTTTGGGAAGCAAATTCCGGAAATTCATCAAGGAAAAGAACACCCTTATGTGCCAGTGTCATTTCTCCGGCGCGCGGGAAGGTACCACCGCCCACCATAGCAACGTGCGACGCCGTGTGATGCGGGGCGCGAAACGGTGGCCAAAATACCACAGAGCCCGGGTTTAGAATGCCCGCAGTAGAATGAATGGCGGTTACTTCAAGCACCTCTTCCGGTGTAAGCGGTGGCAAAATGCCGGGAAGTGCCTTTGCAAGAAGTGTTTTGCCGGTGCCGGGCGGTCCGTATAGCACGATATTGTGTCGCCCGGTTGCCGCGATTTCAAGTGCTCGCTTCGCGCTTTCCTGTCCTTTTATCATTGAAAGGTCAACGTCGGGGGCTGTTGTGTGAGCATTATGTGGCGAGTGCGCCAATGGTAATTCCCTCTCGCCTTGCAAGTGCTCTATCAATTCAGTGAGTGTTTTGGGGGCATACACATTCATTCCCGTAACCAAGCTCGCCTCGGTTGCATTTCCGGGAGGCACATAGGCGATAGTGATACCTCGGGCATATGCGGCACGCACTTGTGCGAGCACTCCTCGCACGGCACGCAAGGTTCCGTCAAGAGAGAGCTCGCCGGTGCACAGCATTTTTTGCGGAAGCTCGGAAATTTCACCAGTGGCGCGAAGATAACAAAGAGCAAGCGGAACGTCATAATGCGAACCCTCTTTTCGCATGTCTGCGGGCGAAAGAGAAAGAGTGATGCGCCGGTTTTCCGATTTGGGTGATTTGAAGCCGGCGTGGCGAATGGCGGAAGCGATTCGGTCGCGTGATTCTTCAACCGCCCGGTCGGCGAGCCCCACAACTGAAAAAGAATGTAGCCCGCGTGTTACGTCCGCTTCAACGGCAACAAGTGTCGCATATGCTCCCATAGGTTGCGCTGAAGTGACAGTCGCATAGCCGGATATTTCTTGTTCGTGGCCGGAAGTATTTTTTGTCACGGTGGTATTGTTTGAAATTAAAATAAAAGCACCGCTCCACACCCCACGCTCCAAGCGCCCTGGCGCTTGGAGCGTGGGCTACCCGCGGCGTGTGTGTGCGATGCACACACACGCCGCGGGATCGGCATCAAGGCGTTCCTTTTCAATGGGGTGTGGGTCCTTGGAAGTGGCACACATTCCATATGTTCCCAGATTTATACGCTCAAGAGCATCGCTCACTTCTTTGTAGCGCGTTTGCAGTTCAAGCACGAGCGCTTCCCGCATAGCATATTCTTCAAGATTCATCGCAACATCCCCCTTTTCCGCCTCGGGCTCCACCCCGGGAGAGACCGCTTCCCACGCATCCGGATTTTCTTGGAAATGTCTCCCAAGAGTATTCAATTCTTGTTTAAGAGTCTCATGCTCTTCGGTGAGTAATTTTTTATAATGTGTAGTATCAATCATAATGAAGTTATTTTACGTGTTATGTATCAATCAGTGTATCATCATTGCTTCCGCACTTATTTTTGACTCAGTTTGCCAAGAAGAACGGAAAATGCGGCGGCATTGCGAGCGATGATAAGCGTGTTTTTGTTTGCAAAGCCATAGAGCAGGATACTTTGTCCGGAAGAATTTCGCAAGACGCGCACATTATGATTTGCGACGGTTTCATCAACAAAACCCTCCGAAGTTACCGGCGTTTGCTCTATGGATGAGAATATTTGCGAAGAGGTTGATGTTGAGGTTGACGATGTCGAGGCATTCTCAACAGGAGAAGGATAAAGCGTTCGCATGTCTGATGCCAAACTGCTTTCCCATCGCAACATACCGGCAAATGCGGAATCATATGAGGCAACGCGCAATATGAAAAACGGATATGTTTGATTATCCGCGCCCACCACACCGACGGTGCTGTCAACCGCCGTGTTGTTCATCAAGATTGCGGGCATGGGCAGCCCCATTGCCGCAATAAGGTATCCGCCGGGCAACGGACGCTTTTCTATTGCGCCGTTACTTTCTCTTGTACTTGTTGCTATGTAGACGGTTTTAATGGTGCCGTTTTGAAGAGGTGTTTTTGCCACCTGTGAAAGTTCGCCAAGCAAAACCACCCCGACGCCGGACAATTCTTTGGTGGCGTTTGTGGGTACTAAAGAAGGAACGGGGAGAGCAACGTGTGCCGGAGCAACACTTTTAGCATGGTAGAGATAGGCGTACCCGGTACCGATAATGCTCAACACAAAAAGAAGTGCACCTCCTATGGCAAACCATAGCAATGTACGTTTTTCTTTCTCTTTTTGCGTGGAAGATGCCTCGGTCATGGGTTGGGCATTTTGTTGTCGTGCGAGGATGGACGTGGTTGACGCTCCGGTATCTTCTATGGTGTCGGCAACGTCCATTCGGTATGTGTGAAGTGGAGAAATGGTTGGGGAATTGGGTTCTTTTTGCGCGCGGGGTGCAGGGGACCATGTTCTTGGCGGTGGGTTTTGGGCTTTGGCCCCAACTCCCGTTGTGTCCGGAGATATCGCTTCCGCTTCCGCGAGGTCTTGATACGCTTGTCGTATCAGGTCTGCGCGCGCTTGTTGGGCAGAGTTTTGTTCCGCCTGTTGCGCGGGAGCTTGTACAGCGGGCGCAGATGTCACTATCTCGGGTGGTGTAGATGGTGTGGGCTCCGCTAATGGAGTTGCTGAAACCGCAGGCTCGTTAACCCGTGCTCGTTGCGTACTTCCCGCAGGCTCTGTTTTTTGCGTTTGTGCAAGTTCTGGTGCGGGTGGTGCGCTCTCCTCCGGTTTTGCAACTTCCATCTGCGCGGGCATTTGTACTTCTTGTTGTTGCAATATCTCCGGCACCATCACAGCATCTTGCAGTGATGCAATCTGCGTGCCCGGCATTTGCTCCTGGTTAAATATTGGAACGTTCTCTTGTGGCGACTTGCCCGCCATCATTTTCTTTGGAAACGATGGCGTGTGTCCGATATCATTTTCTCGTGGCACCACTATGTTTTCATGTATCTCCGCTTTTGCCGGAACGACTTCCCCGCTTTTACCGGTGAGCCATGTCCATGTTTTTGCCAAGGCGGATTTTGAATTTGAATCGGTGGATTTGTTGCGGTGTGATATTACCAAATCAATCGGTATTTCCGGCGCCTCCTTTCTTTTTGCCAATTTTGAAATTAACGTGGGCGTATGTTTCTCGGGTGTATCATTCTGTGTCAGTGGTGGCGCAGGTGGCGTGGGTTGTGTATGTCCAAGCCCATCCGCCGATGATTGTTTTTGTGGCAATGGTGCCGGTGTGGCTTGCTCTGCGGGCAGCTGCGCCGCAAGTTTGCGCACCAAATCTCGTGTTGCTGTTGGGGCTGGAACTGGCGACGACGAAACACCGGAAGACGGCGCGGGTGCCGTGGGCGGTACAGGAACCGCTTTTGTTTGCACCAATGCCGGTGTCTCACGGGTTGGCATTGGTGTCGGCGGAGAAGGTCTTTGCCCGCCATCTTTTGTAACCGGTGGTTTTGGTGGTGCGGGCACAGCCATTGTCGGTATTGGCGGAGTTGGTACAGCACTTGTTGCGGGCGTGCTCGGCATGTTCCGTTTTGCGGCGGCAACATCCATCGCGTATGTACGCACGACAAATTTTTTGTTGTGTATTTTGGGAACAGGCACGCTCCCATCGTTTGTATTTTTGTGTACCGGCGGCATGTACTTATAGTAACCCATGTTCACGTTTTTGGTTATAGAAAATACACACAGGCGCGCACTTTAAGTGCGCGCCTGTTATCGTACCGAGCGATACGTTTTTATCTTTTCTTAATCTTTGTATCCAATGAGAAACTTTTTCGGGTCATCACACATATCTGTAAACGCATGTGCCGCTTCTTTTAGTTTTGCAGATGATGATTTTCCGAAAGAAATAACCTCCGCTTGGCATCCGTCATGCATATCAAGATATTCAATAAGTGGCACAAAATCTCCGTCGCCCGTTGCAAGCACGATAGTATCCAGTTTCGGTGCCAACTTTACAGCATCAATACTCATTCCCACGTCCCAGTCCGCCTTTTTCGCTCCACCGGCAAATATCTGCAGGTCTTTTACTTTCGTTTCAATCCCCATTTTTGTAAGCGCATCAAAAAAGTTTCTTTCATCCCCGCTTTCCGTTGAGATAACGTAAGCGATTGCGCGCACCAGTGTGCGTTTCCCAACCGCCTCATCCAGCACTTTTGCAAAATTAACACGAGTTTTGTACAAATGTTTCGCACTGTGATAGAGGTTTTGTGCATCTATAAAAACACCAACCCTTTGCGCACTATGTTTTATAACAGTCATAATATGTGAAATAGTGAATTAACTAGTCTATTTATTTTTAATTTTTTAAAAAAGAACCTTGCGCACGCTTGTTCTTATATATTGTAACACGAACACACTTTGTTTCTCTGCACGTTGTTGCCATTAAAAATGAAAACGTGCGCAAACAACAAAATAATCACTTAACAATCACAGAGGTTCAACTCAACCCCGGGTGATTGTTCTTTTGGTACACGCAATATGAAAAACGTACGTTAGTTTTTTTCTTCCGGCCCTTCCCCGCCCACATAAGCGTCCGCTTATGTGGGCGGGGCTCCCTCTCTAGTGCTTAAGCCCCATCTTTTTAATTATCATTCCGTAGCGACGCTTGTTATGTATTTCCAAATAGCGCAAATGAGTGCGCCTGTCTGCGACCATTTGCAAAAGTCCGCGACGAGAGTGATTGTCCTTACTGTTTTTCTTAAGGTGTTTGGTAAGTTCCTCAATACGGCGAGTAAGCAACGCAACTTGCACCTCCGGAGAGCCGGTATCAGACTCGTGGCGGGTTACATCCTTTATAATCCTTGTTTTTATTCGTTTACTAAGCATAATATGAGCATACCACATATTGATTATTTCTGCAACTACTCCCTGGGGCTAATAATAAACGACACCAAAATACTCTCGGGTAGATAATAAATGGAATATCGTATTGCCATATGAATATGGCGAACAAACAGGGTGTTTCTAAAGGGGAAAAGGGAAGAAATTTGCGGAATAATGCTTTCACAGGTGCTACTCCTCTTTGGCTCTCGTGAGCTTCTTTGCGATGGCTTTTATCTCTTCGTCGCTTGGGATTACCTTCGCTGGGTCAATGTTGTAGATTTTAAGAAAGTCTATGAGCATCCTGATGATTGGATATTGGTCATC
>VAPL010379457.1_pt1 | contig 24274 bp, 18 predicted proteins | sample 3395061 | NCBI WGS metagenome assembly VAPL01 (sample SAMN08290444, study PRJNA428436) | hydrothermal vent metagenome | isolation source: Deep-sea hydrothermal vent chimney 2 | place: Pacific Ocean: Juan De Fuca Ridge | depth 2182 m m | reverse complement strand
TATCCCTTGTCGCCGGACGCCAGCCAGCGACCGTGGAACATTTCCCTGTTCTGGTCGGCGGCCCGCAGGTAGCCGCCGGTCGCCGAGGGACCGCGAAACTGGATATTTCCTTCGCGACGATCCGGCAATTCCAGACCGGCCGCATCGACTACCCTAATCTGGTGACCCGGCAACGGGCGGCCGCAGGCGGCGAACCGCAACGCCGTCGAATCGCCCGCCGCCGCCGGCCGGGCGTAACCGCCGGTCATCAACGCGGCACGCTCGACACGGTCGATCAGCGGCGCCCGGTTTAATGGCGGAAAGGTCAGGCCGACCGAATTTTCGGCCAGTCCGTAAACGGGAAACATTGTTTCGGGCCGGAAACCATTGGCCGCGAACCGCCCCGTGAAACGTTCCATGGTATCCGGGTTGACCGCCTCGGCGCCGTTCATGGCCAACCGCCAGGAACTCAGGTCCAGGTCGCCGGTCTGCTCTTCACCCAGTCGCCGTACACATAAATCATAAGCGAAATTGGGCGCCGCCGAGATGGTTCCGCCATAGCGGTGAATGGCGGTCAGCCAGCGACCCGGCCGGGCGATAAATGCCAGCGGCGACATCACCACCAGATGGGCCGCATAATACAGGCTGCCCAGCCACGCCCCGATCAGCCCCATGTCATGATACAACGGCAGCCAACTTACGAAAACGTCCTTCGAAGAAGCCTCTAGCGCGCTTCCCATGGCCCGGATGTTGGCCAGCAGGTTGGCATGGCTAAGCACCACCCCCTTGGGGTCGCCGGTGCTGCCGGAGGTATATTGCAGCAATGCCGTATCTTCGGTTTTCAGGACTGGCGGGTGTAGGCCGTCCGTGCCTTCGGCGCGAATTTCTGCGGGCGTCAGGATATGGCGCAAACCGCCGGCCCGGCGGCGCAGCAATTGTGAAAACCGCGCCGCCTCTGGCATGGCGATCATGATTCTGGCCCGGCAGTTTTCAGCGATCGCAAGATGCCGCAGCAGGTGTTCTTCCAATTGGCCGATGCGGCCCGGCGGATAGACCGGCACGGGTACGCCACCGGCCAGCAGGACGGCCATGAAACTGAAAAAATAGTCCGCCCCGCTGGGCAGCATAATCAGCACCGCCTCGCCGCAGGTCAGCCCCAGTCCCTGCAACCCCCCGGCTATCCCCCGGGCGCCATCGGCCAAATCGCCATAGGTGATAATCTCTCCATCGTCGTCATCGCTGTACAGCCGGATGTGGGGGCGGTCCGGATGGGCCGAGACATGCCAGTCGAGAACGCCGGGCAGCGTCATCGCGTCATGCGGCGCCGCCGCCTCGCCAAGCGTCAGCAGTTCGGCGGCGGGTGGCAACCGGCGCACCGCCCGCCCGCCGGCGCCAAGGATGGCATGCAACAGTTGTCGCGGCGTCTCGGCGTTCATCAGGACCTGTTCGGCCAGCGTTAAATCGAAGGTTCGTTCAAGCCGGACCAGCAATTCGACCCGGCCCAGACTGTCGAAGCCCAGATCGCGGTCCAGGATACTGTCCAGGGTTACCGGGCCGGGGGAGATATTGCGCGGGTTAAGTTGCATCGCCAGGGCGTGCACGGCTCCAAGCAGACGTTCCGACATTTCGGCGACGGAATCGTCCCCGCGGTTGCTCGCATCCATGCCGAATTCCCCCATATCAACCAGTACCCGAAAGATATTATAGTGGGCCGGTTGCGGCCATATCTGTTTTCAACTGTTTTCGCCATATTATCTGGCCGCGCAAGGAGCCGTGAAATGAATAACGATGCGATCGATTCGGCGACCCGGCAATTGATCGCCTGGGGTGAAGAAGGTCAGGCTACGGTAATGGCCACGGTGGTCGAAACCTGGGGTTCATCGCCATGCCCGGCGGGCAGCAAGATGGCGGTCAACGGCAAGGCCGCCTTCGCCGGCAGTGTGTCGGGCGGCTGTATTGAGACCTCGGTCGTTTCCGAGGCGCTGGAGATTATCCGCGACGGCGGCTTCGAGGTGCTCGAATACGGTATTTCCGATGAACAGGGGGCGGCGGCGGGACTGGCCTGCGGCGGCGCCATCCGGGTCCTGGTCGAAGCGGTCGATAAACGGTTGCTGGCGGTATTATCGGGGCCGCGACCGGTGGTCAGGATTGTCGACCTGGGAAATCTGAACTGGGACTTGCTTGGCCAGGGAGATTTCGGCGCCGATGTAATCGATGCCGCAAACAAGGCGCTCGGCAACGGTCGGGCGGTGCATATCAGCGATGGCGGACGGGAATTGCTGATCGATCCCCTGGCCGCCAATTACCGGATGTTCATTATCGGCGCGGTCGCCATCGCCCAGGTGCTGGCGCCAATGGCCAGGGCCGCCGGGTTCGACGTCACCATCATCGACCCCAGGCCGGCCTTCGCCAGCGAACAGCGGTTCCCGGAATGCCGGTTGATCCAGACATGGCCCGACAAGGCCCTGGCCGACCTGCGCCCCGACCGCCGCTGCGCCATTGTCACCCTGACCCATGACGCCGAACCCGACGACATGGCGTTGAACCTGGCGCTTAAATCAAAGGCCTTTTACATCGGTGCCCTGGGCAGCCGTAAAACCCACGCCAGTCGTTCGCAACGGCTGTTGAAAATGGGCTGGAACGCCGAAGATCTCGGGGCCATTCACGCCCCCATCGGTCTCGATATCGGCTCCCGGACGCCGGCTGAAATAGCCGTCTCCATCCTGGCCCAGGTGATCGCGGAAAAAAACCGTTAGGCCCCGGCGACGGATATCGAATCACAATGAGAGGCCACTGCCGATCGGAAAACACTGTTGTTACCGGTAATTTTGTTATAGTGCGGCAATGGCGGTGTTCCGCCGGGGGAAAACCAAAAAAAGGGAAGCTGACTATTCCGACAGAAAACCCGCTACCCAGTCCCGGAAGCGACGGTTCCCCGAAGCCGAACAAACCGATTCGGGTGGTCGTCAACGGCATTCACGCCAAAAGTGGCGGCGGCCTGACCTACATTCGGGAACTGGTGCCCCGGCTGGCCCGGCTGGAAGGACTGGAGGTCCATCTGTTTCTGCATCGGGACCAGTTCCCCCTGTTTTACCCGATAGACGAAAACATTCGACCACACCTGTTCGATTACAAACAGGGCAGCCTGTCGACCCTGGCGTGGGAGCAACTGGCGGTGCCGGTATTGATCCGCGAAATGGCCGCCGACATCGTCTTCTCGCCGGCCAATTTCGGGCCGCTTATGGCCAAAAATCACGTTATCCTGCTGCGCAACGCGGTGTCGGTCATCAAGGTCGAGAGCCGGCTGTTCGAAAAGTTCTACTGGCTCAGCCTGGGGCTGGCGACGCTGGCCTCGGTATTTAGCGCGAAAAAGGCCATCGCGGTTTCTAACTACGCGAAAAAAGACCTGACCTTCGGCCTGTTGAATTATTTTCAGGACAAGATCGATGTGGTCTATCACGGCACCAGTTTTCGCCGCAGCGCACGAACCGGCCCGCCCGAAGGCCGGCCTTTCGTGCTGGCGGTTTCCGATATTTATGTTCAGAAGAATTTTCACACCCTGATTCCGGCCTTTGCCCGTGTCGTCGAAAGTCATCCCGAAATCGATCTGATGATCGCCGGGCAGGTTATCGACAGCGACTATATGAAACGACTTGGGACGATTATCGAGCGACACGGGCTGGCCGATAGAATCCACTTCCTGGGTCGCGTCGAAACCGACGAGTTGCACCGGTTGTACCGTGATTGCCGCGTTTTCGTGTTCCCGTCGCTGATCGAGAGCTTCGGCAATCCGTTGCTCGAAGCGATGGCCGAAGGAGCCCCCATTGCGTGTTCCGACTGCGCCGCCATGCCGGAAATTGTCGGTCACGCCGGATTGATGTTCGATCCGGAAAAACCGGAAGACATGGCGGAAAAAATCATCACCCTGCTGGAAGACGATGGTATCAGCAAATCGCTCTCGGATTTGGCCGTCAAACGGGCCGTCACATTTACCTGGGAACGGACCGCCGAGGAAACACGGGCCGTATTCCGGTCGATTATGGGGATTCCCGGGGACCGGCGATAATGGCCCGGGTTCTGCTCGTCACCATACCCCCGTTTGCCGGCGGAGTACCCTACAAGGCGCGGCTCCTGGCCCGCCACCTGCGCGGCCTGGGTCACGCGGTAACGGTCGCTTATTACGCCACCTACAGCGATCATCCGGATCTGGTCGCGACAAGCTGGCAAACGGCTTTCGGGCGGCGGGCGGCGGTTTCCGATGGTCGGTGTTTCGATGATTTCCCGTCGCTCGCCGTCGGCTGCGCCCTGCCGGAACTGGAATTTACCTATTACCTGCCGTCGCCGCGCTGGACACGGGTAATAACTTCCCATGACCGCCATATAGCAGTCGGCGGCACGGTCCTGGTCTCCAACCCGCTCAGCCGTATGGGGCTTCCACATCTGGTCTGGTGCGCCAGCACGATGATCGAAGACCGGGTCGACCGCCGCCGCGCCATGCCGCCGCCGCGGCGGCTTGTCGATCGTTTGCTGATCGGCCCGGTGCAACGAAAAATGGAACGGCGCATCCTGCGCGGCCCGGGCTACTTTATGGCGATTAGCGACTATACCCAAAAAACCCTGATAGCCGCCGGTGGCCTGGAAAATCGCTTCACCCGACTGCCCATACCGATAGACACCGACGCCTGCCGACCGCCGGCGCCGGCACCGGGGGTTATCGGTTTCGCCGGAAGGGCCGGCGATCCGCGCAAGAACTTGCCCCTGCTGTTCGATGCCCTGTCGGTTTTGCTCGGGCGGGGCCGCGATGTCGAATTGCATATGACCGGCCAGGCGACGGCGGAATTGCGGCAGTTGGCGCTTCGCAAGGGTATTTCGGAACGGGTGCGCTGGCATGGTTGGCTCGACGATGACGGGCTGGCGGAGTTCTTTCGCGCCATTGATGTTTTCGCCATCCCGTCCTTCCAGGAAGGCCTTAATATCGCCGGATTGCAGGCCATGGCATCGGCCGTCCCGGTGGTTTCCACCCGCTGCGGCGGGCCGCAGGATTATGTAATCGACGGCGATACCGGATATTTATGCGACTTCGACAGCGTCATGTTTGCCGACAGGCTGGACCGTATTATCGGCGACCGGACCTTGCGGAACCGCCTTGGCGGGAACGCGCGGGACAAGGTCGCGGATGATTTCAGCCATGCTGTGTTCGCGTCGCAATTATCGAAGGCCTGGCAGGCGGTATGGCGGGAACGGCCATGACCGTGAAGCTGCTGTATCTGGTTTCCCATGCCATTCAGTATCAGGCGCCGCTGTTGCAGCGGATCGCGAAAATGGCCGGAGTATCGCTGCGGGTAGTGTTCGAAAACGACTCTTCCCCGGCGCCGCTGTATGACCCCGGATTCGAACGGGAAATCCAGTGGGATATCCCGCTAAGAGATGGCTATGACAACATCTCGCTGGCCGAAACCGGACTGGAACGGGAAATAAATGACTGCGATATCCTTTGGCTGCACGGCTGGCAAACGCCGGTGATGCGCCGGGCGCTCAGGCACGCATCGCGGGCCGGCAGACCGGTCCTGATGCGCGCCGAAAACAATGATCTGGCCATGCCCGACGGGCCGGGTTTGCGGGGATTTATCAAACGCCGGTATCTGCATTCGGTTTTTCTTCGTTGCAGCGCTTTTCTGACCATCGGCAGCGCCAACGAAAAATACTATCTGGCCCGTGGAATATCCCCCGAGCGGCTGTTCCCGACCCCCTACGCCATCGACAACGAGCGCTTCGGCATGGCCGCGGAAAACCGCCGCGCCGAACGTCGTGACTATAAAATTTCGCTTGGGCTGGATCCCGATCGACCGGTGCTATTGTATGCCGGAAAACTGCTGCGAAGGAAACGGCCCGACCTGCTGGCGAAGGCTTTCCAACGGGCCGATTTCGGCCCCCTGCCGCCGCAGTTGGTATTCGTAGGCGATGGCGAAATGCTGGAATCCCTGCGCGCCCTGGCGCCGCAAGCGGCGTTTCTGGGGTTTCGCAATCAACGGGAATTACCGGCGCTTTATGACATGGCCGAACTGTTCGTGCTGCCGTCGGTGCGCGAACCGTGGGGACTGGCGGTCAACGAGGCGATGGCCTGTTCGACGGCGGTTGTCGTCAGCGACCAAGTCGGCTGCGCCGCCGATCTGGTGGGCCCGGATTGCGGCGTCGTGTTCGCCGCCGGGGATGCAGATAGCCTGGCCCGCGCCCTGGTCCATGGCCTGAAAAATGCCGGGGCCATGGGCCGGGCGGCCCGGTCACGCATCGATAACTGGGGTTTCGATCAGGATTTGACCGGCCTCGGGGCGGCCATCGAATATCTGACAGGGGGCGGTAATGGTTAGCCGCTACAGGATCGCCGTGGTTGGCGAAACCTTCGAAAGCTCGCGCACGGTCCAGCGCGCCAACACCTTGGCCGAAATGGGTCATCGAGTCACGACCGTCCCGACCACGCCGCCCGGCTGGACCTATGAAACCCCGCCGGGTCTGGTGCGGCGGGTGGCGCACCGGGTGCGCCTTCCCGGCGACCCGGCGAAGGCCAACCGGGGCATTCTGGCGGCCGTCGCCGGCGGCCTGGATATCATATGGGTCGAAGCGGCAAAGATGGTTCGGGCGGCGACTTTACGGCGGGCCAGGGAAATAAATCCGGATATTAAAATACTTTGGTACTGCGAAGACGATATGCTTAACCCGCGCCACCGCTCGCGCTGGCTGGACCGGGCAATTCCGCTGTTTGATCTGTGGGTCACCACCAAGTCCTTTAATGCCGCGCCCGCTGAAATGCCGTCTCGCGGGGCCGCTAAAGTATTATTTGTCGATAACAGTTATAGCCCGGCCCTGCACAGGCCAATGACGCTGGATAACGAACAGCTTGACCGGTTCGGTGCGGCGATAAGTTTCATCGGTACCTTTGAGCAGCCGCGCGCGCAGAGCCTGCGGGCCCTGGCCGGGGCCGGCATGACGGTCCGCGTCTGGGGCAACGGCTGGGGCCATATGATCGGTATCGATGATAATCTGAAGGTTGAAAACCGGCCCGTCTACAATGATGATTTCGCCCGTGTCATCGCCGCCAGCCGCATCAACTTGGGCTTCTTGCGAAAGGCCAATCGTGACCTGCAAACCTGTCGGTCGATTGAAATTCCGGCATGTGGCGGCTTTATGGCGCATCAGCGCAACCCGGAAATATCCGCCTTGTTGCGCGAAGACCGCGAGGCCGTATATTGGTCGTCGGACGAAGAACTGATAGCGGTCTGCCGATACTGGTCGGGCCGCGACGAAAGCCGCCAGCAAATCGCCCGGGCCGGTCGACAGCGGGTTCTGGAATTGGGACTAAGCCATGAGAGGAACATCCGCCGCATGCTCCGTTCACTGATGGAAGACGGACCCCGGATATGAAAATTCTGGTTAACGCCCTGTCGGCGAAGATGGGCGGAATTGTCACTTATACGTCGAACCTGATGCGGTCGTTCGCGGCCCGCGGCCTGGATGCGACATTCGCCGTGCCGCCGGAATTTCCGGCCCCGGATTCGGCCCGGGTACTGCGTTTACGGGCCAACCGGATGCGACCGATCTACCGGCTATTGTGGGAACAGACGGTTTGGCGGCGGGTGATTGCCCGGGAAAAACCCGACTTGCTGTTTTCGTCGGCCAACTTCGGGGTGATGACGTTGAGCGTGCCGCAGCTTCTTCTGGTTCGCGAAGGTGGCTTGTTCGATCCTTATTACATCACCAATATCGCGCCGGGACAGGGCGTTCGCGCCGCCCTATCCAGGATGGCGCGGCGCAAGTTGATTATGGCCTCGATGCGGGCTGCGGATTCCGTAATGGTTCCGACGGAAGCGATGAAGGAATCCCTGTCGTCCTGGTCTCCCGATCTGAACGACAAGATCTTCTGCAATCTGTACGGCACCCGGCTGGACCTTTTCAAGGCTTCGGAATCCAAACGCCAATGGCGTAGCGACGGGGTATTGCGGCTGCTTTATGTTTCCGAATACTACCCCCATAAAAGGCCCGGCATGATGGCCGAGGTAGTCGCCAGGTTAAACAAATCGGGTATCGACACCAAATTGAGCATAACCATAGAACCGGATAGTCTGACGGCTTTTTCCGGCAGCGACGAAGACCGCTTCCTGCTGGGCAAAGGCATGGAACGGGGCCAGGTCGAACTGATTGGCCACGTTCCCTATCAAGACATCCCCGGACTGTACCGCGAACATGACGTTTTTGTTTTTCCCTCGGTGGCCGAAACTTTCGGCCATCCGCTGGTCGAAGCCATGGATTCCGCAATGCCCATCGTGCTCGCCGAACGACCGGTTAATCGCGAGGTCTGTGGCGATGCCGCCGTCTACTTCGACCCCCTGTCCATATCCTCGGCAGTGTCCCAGATCGTTCGGCTCGACGCCTCGCCGGCGCTGCGCCGGACAATTTCTGAAAACGGCGTCCGGCGCTGTACCGGAACCTTCGAATGGGAAGGTCACGTCGAGCGATTGATAAGCGAATTTGAACGGATCACCGGCAAGAGAGCAGAACCGTGTGCGGAATAGCGGGCATCGCCGGCCTTTCGGCGGTTAATACGGACGCCGTGCGGGCGATGACCGACCTGATGGTTCATCGGGGGCCGGATGGTTGCGGTCTATGGTCGGCGGCTGACCGGAAATCCTGTTTCGGCCATCGGCGGCTGGCCATCCTGGACCTGAGCGAACGCGGCGCCCAGCCAATGACCGGCGGCGACGGAAAATTTTGCATTACCTATAACGGCGAACTGTACAATTACCGGGAACTGCGGGACCGGCTAAAATCCCTGGGCAGCATTTTCAGGGGCGACAGCGACACCGAAGTGGTGCTGGAAGCCTATCGGGTATGGGGCGAGGAATGCCTGCAATCCTTCAACGGCATGTTCGCTTTTGCCATTCACGACCCGGTCCGCAATGTCATCTTCTGTGCGCGGGATCGCTTCGGCGAAAAGCCGCTGCTGTTTATCTCGAACCCGCGAGTATTCGCTTTCGCTTCGGAATACAAGGCGCTGTTCGCCCTGGAAGGCGTCGCGCCCGATATCGACGAGACCCGGCTGTTGAATTTTCTCGATAATCCGGCCCATGGTTTCGACAATCAGCGCGACTCCGTGTTTCGTGGCATCAACCAGTTGGCGGCAGCCGAATATCTGCTGCTCGACCTGGATGATCTGTCCTGGAAAACGACGGTTTACTGGGCTCCCGAGGCCGGCAGTCAGGACCGAATGAGCCTGCCGGAAGCCTCCGCAGAACTGCGCCATTTGCTGCACGATTCGGTGCGTCTGCGTCTGCGCAGCGATGTCCCGGTCGGATCGTGCCTGTCGGGCGGGCTGGATTCCGGATCCATCGCCATGCTGTCGCGGCAAATCTCCGGACCGGATGATCCTTATCATGTATTTACCGGACGATTTCCCGGCAGCCCGGGCGACGAAGGCGAATGGGCGGCCAGAATCATCGCGGCGGCGGACCTGACCGGCCATGAAACAACGCCTGACGCGGCGGCGTTCCTGGATGAAATTGACGACTTCATGTGGCTTAACGAATTGCCGGTCGACAGCGCCAGCCAATATGCCCAATGGTGCGTCTTCCGGCTGGCCGCCGGGTCCGGCGTTACGGTGCTGCTGGACGGCCAGGGCGGCGATGAAATTCTTGCCGGCTACGAGCAGTACTTCGCATCATATCTGGCGACCCGCCGCCGTGAGGGCGACAAGGTGGACGGGGAAGAACGGATTATCCGGGAACGCTATCCCGGAGCGCTGGCGCTGGCCGATCAGCAATGGAAGCATCGACTGCCCTGGACCGTCCGCCTGGCGCTGGCCCGCGCCGCCAACCAGGGCAGCGACATGGCCTTCGGGGTAGCGCCCGGCCTGGCCGGAAAACTGGTCTCGGACAGAATGGATGTCAATCAATCGACCGACCTGCACACGGTGCTGGGGCGGGACAGGATGGGCTTTCTGTCGACCCTGCTGCGCTACGGCGACCGAAATTCCATGGCTCACTCGCGGGAAGTCCGGCTGCCGTTCTGCGATCACCGGATAGCCGAACTGGTGGCGGCCCTGCCGCCGGAATATCTGATGGGTGGGGCCGAGACCAAGCGGCTGTTGCGGCAGGCCATGCGTGGCGTCCTGCCCGAACCGGTGCGGCTTCGCTGGAACAAGCAGGGTTTCCTGCCGCCCCAGGCCGACTGGCTGCGTAACCGCCTGTATGGCGCGGCGGAAGCGCTGTTCAACGACCCCGGCTTTGGCGGTCGGGGCGTCTGGTACGCGCCCTGGTGGCGGCGGGCGCTGCGACGGTTGCGAGACGGCGAGGATGGCCTTGCGGGCAGCATCTGGAAACCCTTTATCGATGAAATGTGGCGGCGGCATTTTGTCGATCGCGTCAGATCGCAGCCCCGTTTGCCGGCCTTGCGCGAGGGGGCGACCTGATCATGCGCGCGGTGTTCGTCAATCATTGCCATCCGCAAATGGATCACGTTTGCGCGCTTCGCATGGGTTCGTTCGCCGAGGCCATGGCCGAAAAGGGACACCGGATTGTAGTGCTGAGCGGCCCCCTGGGCACGGGTCACACAAACGTTTCCATAGCCGACCACCGACGCCGCCTGGCCGCCCACGACTTCTCGAAACCCTATCTGTTGCCGTGCAAACCGATGCCGGCGCCGTTGCTTGAACGACTGCGCCGGGGGCGCCTGCCGGGCGGATTGTCCCAGGCCGTGGTCGCCGCCGAATATTTGATACGGGGCGGCGTTTTCAACGACTGGCGACGGGCGGCGGGACCGGCGGTTCACATGCTGGCCGCGGAATTCGCGCCGGATGTGGTCTGGGCCACCTTCGGCAATACCGACGCCTGGAATATCGCTCGCGGCCTGGCGGCGCTGGCCGGTTGCCCATGGGTCGCCGATGTGAAGGACAATTGGGATCATTACATTCCCTACCCGCTTCGGGGCTGGCTGGCCGGGCGTTATGCCGGCGCGGCCCGGTTCACGGCCCTGTCGCAAAGCCATGCCGAACTTGTGACGCGGCGATTCGGGGCCCCTGCAAGGGTCATATACAGCGGCTTCGGGAAACCGCAAGAAGTCGCGAATGATCAATTCCGCATAGTCGTTTCCGGCAGCATTTATGACGGTCGGGCGCTCGCCGTCATGGTCGAAGGGGTAGTCGCCTGGATGGATCGGGAACCGCCCGGCGAACCGGTCGAGATATGTTATTTCGGCAACGATTACCGGCTGGCGGAGACCGTCCTGGCGGCCCTGGACGGGCGCTGCAAGGTGGTGGTCCGGCACTGGCTGGAGCCTGAGGAACTGGCGCCGTTGCTGGGCCGGGCGACGGTCATCCTGGAACCACGGCACCCGCCCATGCTGTATCATCACAAGTTCGGCGGCTATATGGCCAGCGGCAGGCCGGTGATCTGCCTGCCGGGGGGAACGGCGGAATGCCGGGGTATCGCCAGGGATATCAACGCGCCGCTTTTTTCCTGCGATACGGCGACCGAAGTCACGGCCGCCATGCGTTCCATCGCAGCCGGCAATTACCCGACGCCCGATAAAAACCGGCTGGCCGCCTATTCGTGGTCGCGGCAGGCGGCGGCGCTTGAAGATATACTGGCGGAGGCATCCAGCCCATGAGCCTGTTACATCTGGCGCGATACGCATTCGGCCTGTCGCCGCAAGCGGTCGCCGGCAAGGCCACCCGGTACATGGGCAAAATTATCCGGTCGCGGCTGCGTCAGGTATTATGGCGGCATCGCGAAAGCTACGCGCCATTGGCCGCCGGGCCGGCGCCGATGGTCAGCATGCTCGGCCCCGTGGACGCCGGGCGGCTGCCGGAGACGGTGAAAGAATTTTGTCAGCCGGTGCTGGCGCATCGCTTCGATCTGCTTGGGTCCGGCCCGATCGTGGTCGAGGCGACTGGCGATCCGGCGAACCTGTCGCCGGGTAATCGCCGCCGCGCCGCCGCCATTCGTCGGCTGATCGACCCGTCATACCGGCCTATCGACTGGCGGGTCGATTTTAAATCCGGTTATCGCTGGCCGGCTGACCGACTGTCCGGATCGCTGCCCTATGGGCACCGGCCAGGGGTAGATGTCAAGGTTCCCTGGGAACTGGCCCGCTGCCAGCATCTGCCGTGGCTGGCGTGTTGCGATCTGGCCGAGCCGACCGGCCGATGGGCCGACGAGTTCCGTAATCAGGTGTTGGACTTCGCCGCCGCCAATCCACCCGGCTATGGGGTCAACTGGATGTGCGCCATGGACGTGGCGATCCGCATCGCCAACATGCTGTTGGCCCGTGATCTGATGGCCAGAGAATTCGACGCGCCGTTCGAGCGCGAATTCGACGCGCTGGTCATTGCCCATGGCCGCCATATATTCGCCAATCTGGAAAACGACGGAGAACATCGCGGCAATCATTACCTTGCCGACCTTGTCGGCCTGCTGTTCGTCGGGGCCTACTCGCCGCCGTCGGCGGAACGCGACGGCTGGCTTGAATTCGCCGGTCCCGAATTCATCGCCGAGATCGAACGCCAGTTCACCGGCGACGGGGCCAATTTCGAGGCCTCGACCGGCTATCACCTGCTGTCGGCGGAAATGGCGGTCTATGGCACGGCGCTGTTGCTGGGGATGGGGCGGGAATTGCCGCCGGGCCGGTTCGAACGGCTGCAACGAATGGCCGAATTTTCCATGCACGCGACCAAGCCGAACGGTCGGGTCGTGCAGATCGGCGATAACGACAGTGGCCACCTGTTCAAGCTGTGTCCGTCGCCGGAACTCGATCACCGGGCCTTGGTCGGCGCCATCGACGGCCTGTTCGGGCGGCCCGACCTGGCCGCCTTCGCCGGGCCGGAAACGGCCTTCGCGGGTTATGTCGTTTCATTGCTGGCGGGCGGGGTCACGATGCCGGCGGCGGGCGAACCGGCGGCCCTGAATCGTTTCCAGGTTTCGGCGGACCCCTGCCCCCTGAACGTTACCGGCGATATCATAATAACGCCACCGGATGAATCGGTACTTGGCGGGATTACCGCCTTCGGCTATCCGGATTTCGGCCTGTACGGCTGGCGCTCGCCGCGTTTTTTCCTGTCCGTGCGTTGCGGTCCAATCGGCCAGAACGGCAACGGCGGCCACGCCCATAACGATCAACTGGCGGTCGAATTGAATATCGATGGCGAGGACTGGATCGCCGATCCCGGGACCGGCGTTTATACTGCGTCACCGCCGCTCCGCGACGCCTACCGTTCGGCCAGGGCCCACTTCGTGCCGGTCGGCGGCGAGGGTGAACCGGCCAGCCTGAAACTGGGTATGTTCCGGCTTGAGGATCGGGCCAGGGCGCAATGTCTAGGCTTTTCCACGGATCGCTTCGAAGGCCGGCATTGCGGCCACGGCAAACCGCTGCATCGGCGGGTGGTGATCGGCGATGGCCACATTCGTATTACCGATGGCTTTGCCGACGGCCATGACCGGGGTCGGCAGATAGAACCGAAAGAATTTTCCGATGGCGCGGCATTGCGCGAATATCTGGGACTGGATCTGAAATTTTCACCGGGATACGGCATTTTCGACGATTAATTGAAACCGGCCGCCCGCATCAACTGGTAAACGACCAGGCCGCCGGTGGCGACCGCCACCGGGTAGATCAGGTAGCGCTGGCCGAAGGTTTGCCGAGCCTCGAAGCCGGCCGCCTGAATGCCCCTGAGCCTGGCCTCGCCCTGCCGGTAGAAGGCCGACAGCAGGGCCGCCGTTTGCACGACGCGGCGGTCGGCAAATGGTTTTTCGGCGTCGATCAGGGCGATGTTGTCGAAGGCGTTGGCGGCGGTCGTTCCGTGCAGGGAATTGGCCCATTCAATGCGTTCGGCGAAATATCCGGCATAGTTGGCGCCCCGCTCATCGCCGCCCATCCGGTACGCCCGGGCCAGCGCCGCCCAGCCCGGCTGATGGGCCGGCCACAGCACAAGGCCGGCTTGCAGCGACCGAATGGCGCCCGGAAAATCCCCACTATCGATGGCAGCCCCGCCCGCTTTTATATCGGCGACCGCCTTGTCGAAATCAAAATGGCGGGGCTGCTCGACAACCTTGGGCGGCCCCGATGCGCCATTGCCGGCACATCCGGCCAGGGCCAGGGCGAAAAAAACGACGATGACTATTTTGTTCATCCGTGAAATCTAGCGCATCCGGCCCGACTATTCATCCTTGAAATCCAGCGCCACCGAATTGATGCAATAGCGCCGGCCGGTCGGTTCCGGACCGTCGTCGAAAACATGGCCAAGATGCGCGCCGCAGCGCGAACATGCGACTTCAGTACGGTTCATGCCGAGACTGGAATCCCGCCGTTGATGGGTACTATCCTGGTTGATGGCCTGCGAAAAACTGGGCCAGCCACAGCCCGCATCGAACTTGGCGGACGATCCAAACAATTCCTGGGCGCAGCACACGCAGACATATACGCCGTTCAGGTCGGCGCCGTCGTACTTGCCGCTGAAGGGTGGTTCCGTTGCCTTATCGCGGCACACGGCGAATTGCTCCGGGGTCAGTCGGGCCCGCCATTGCGCTCTGGTCATGGTAATTTTTTCGCTCATGAAACCGCTCCGGTTGTGACGTCCTGGATAAGTTGTTAAAACCATTCCAATATTGAACCATCAACGGAGGCACGCGTCCATGCTTGCCCTGATTTCGCCGGCCAAGAAACTTGATTTCAGCGATCTGGCGGTCGATTTGCCGCACAGCCAGCCACGGTTCCTGGAAGATTCCGAGGAATTGGTGGAATCGGTGCGGAAATTGAGCCGGGCCGAATTGCAGCGCCTGATGAAACTTAGCGACAAGCTTACGGAACTTAATTTTCGGCGCTTCAGGGCCTTCTCGACGCCTTTTACCACCGCCAATGCCCGTCAGGCGGTGCTGGTTTTCAATGGCGATACCTATGTCGGTCTCGACGCCAAAACCCTGAGCGCCGATGACCTGGCCTTCGCCCAGAATCATCTGCGGATTTTGTCCGGGCTTTACGGCATGCTGCGGCCGCTCGACCTTATCCAGCCCTACCGGCTGGAAATGAGCCGTCGGCTGAACACCGCGCGCGGCGCCGATCTTTATCAATTTTGGGGCGACCGACTGGCCGGGGCAATCGACGAAGCCGCCGCCGGCGACCGGCAGGCGGCGGTCATCAACCTGGCCTCGAATGAATATTTCAAGGCGGCGCGCCGCAAGCAAATGAAAAGCCGGGTCATTACCCCGGTTTTCAAGGAAGTAAAAAACGGTGAGGCCCGGATACTCGGCTTGTTCGCCAAACGGGCGCGCGGCATGATGGCCCGGTACATGATAGTCAACCGCCTGAAACTACCCGAGGACCTGAAAAGCTTCACCGACGGCGGCTACGCCTGGCAGGCCCACCTGTCCGACGACGATACCTGGGTCTACACCCGGCAACTATAACCGGGTAAAATGAAGAAACTGGGTCATTTTATTATTTAAAATAAATGAACTATTCTTCTTGATGTGAATTTGCCATCCCGGCCTCGATCACCGCACGGATAGTTTGCAGTAAATGTTCGTTGCTGGTTTGCGACTTGACCAGCACCGCCTTGATGCCGGTCGTCGTCCGTGGCGATACATCATTGACCGAGAACACGATTGCCGGAGTTCGCGACCGGCCCGGCCTGGCCGGCAGCGGCAGCAGGGTTTCGCCGTCGCCGTCCGGCAATATCAGATCCAGGATGACCAGATCAAATTCCTGCCGCCGCAGTAAGTCCCTGGCTTCGCCAATGGACCCGGCGGTAATAACCTGGGCGGTGCCGGCCAACAGGGCGGCGATCACCCGGCGGACATCCTCGTTGTCCTCGACATGGAGAATACGGGGCTTGCCGTCGTCGTTCGCCGACGGCGGCGAGACCTCTGGCGGCCGCTCCAGTTGCGGAAGGTCGATATAAAAAGTCGCGCCGCTGCCGGCCCGACTATCAAAACCGATGGTCCCGCCGTGCCGTTTGACAATTGCCTTGGTGATAGACAAGCCCAGCCCGGTGCCGCCTTTTTGTCTGGTGTCGGAAGAATCGGCCTGGGAAAATTTCTCGAATATATCGGCCTTGAATTCATCTGAAACACCCGGTCCCTTGTCCCTGACGGCGACACGGATAAGGTCCTGACGACGGCTGACCGACAGTTCCACGGTCTCTCCTTCGGGCGAAAACTTGGCGGCGTTTGACATCAGGTTTGACATAACCTGCATCAGACGATCCTTGTCGCCCAGCACCAGGGCCGGCTCTTCAAGGCCCAGCCGGACGAACGAAACCCCGTATTCTTCGCCATATCCCTTGTTCGCCTCGATGGCGTCATCGATTAGCGATATGACTTCCATCGGCAGCATCTGGAAATCCATCTTGCCGGCGTTGATTTTATCCATATCCAATATATCGTTAATCAACAGTACCAATCGATCGCTATTGTTGTAGGCGATTTCCAGCATCGATTCGAGTTTCTCGGGAAGTTGACCGACGGAGCCCGAGCGAATCAGGCCCAGCGAGCCTTTGATTGAGGTCAACGGCGTCCGCAGTTCGTGGCTGACGGTCGAAACGAAATCGGATTTTGCCTGATCGGCTTTCTTGCGCTCGGTAATATCGCGGACAATACCAAGAAATAACCTCTCGCCGGCCACCCACAGTTCGGCGATTTCCAGTTCCATTGGAAAAGTTGATCCGTCGGCGCGCTGTCCCTCGACCTCGCGACCGATCCCGATGATCTTGGCCTCGCCGGTATTAAGGTAGTTTTGGATATAGCCGTCGTGGGCGCTGCGGTGGGGTTCCGGGGTCAGCATCTTGATGTTTCGCGCGATCAACTGGCTGGCCGGATAGCCGAAAATTTCCTCGGTCGCCGGGTTGATCGACTGGATGATGCCGCGGTCATTAATGGTGATAATGCCATCGAAGATATTATCGACGATCGCCCGAACCCGATTTTCACTTGCCTTGAGCGACCGGGTAGTCGCGACTTCGCGGCGGAAAACCACATACATGTTAATCAACAGGCCGCTCAATACGCAGATGTAACTGACTTTCTTGAGAGCATGGGCAAGATCGAACTCGTAATCGAAAAGCTGGCCCGACAAGGACATGTAAGCGGCCTGGCCGACAAAACCGACGATCAGCGACAGCACCAGCCAGTGTTCGAAGGCATCGTTGCGCCAGCGGCCCTTGCGCAGGTAACCGATCAGGGCCAACAGAAAAAACAGCGCCGGGGCGAATTCTTCCGGGCGCTGGAACAATAATTCAGGGTAGTAGGCCCTGGGCAGGGGGACGAAGGCGAAGAACAGAAAGCTGGCCAGGGTAAAAATGGCGGTTCCGGTATAGACCACCCGCTCGAAATTCCGACCGGCGGAACCCAGGCGATTTTCGCGCAGCCAGTCAAGCCAGCTCAGAAACATCAGGATCGCCAAAAACTGCCGCGAAGCGACCCAGCTCCAGGGTATCAGAGAGGGCAGGTCCGAGGGCATCATCGGCTTGAAATAGGTCGAGGTAACGATGGTGTGAAAACCGTCCAGGAAAGCGGTGCCGATAAAACCGGCGCCGATAAAAAGAAACAGGCTGGCCGGTCGACTGTAATATCTGACCAGCGCCATCACCCCAATCAGGACGGCCAGCAACGTCGACGCGGTTTCCATGACGGTATGAAGCTGGGCGCTGCCCCGCCAATCAATACCATTACCGAACAGTCCCGGCACGGCCAGGCCAATGCCTATAATCCAGTAAGTGGCCCATCGCCGCCGGGCGGTCGCTATCTCAGTCGTCATTTCCGGCCCTGTCAGCGCCGCCCGAAACAATCCCGGGCGCCATTGAGACATTGGAGCCGGGCATCACCTTTTCAAGGAATCAATAATTTGCCGCCGGCCTTATACCAAGGATCACTTGGGCAACCCGCCGACCGTGGTCGCCATGGTCGTGAACTTGTCAAGGGCCCCGGCCATACCCTTGAAAACCTTGGCTAGATCACCGATACGGTAGCGCTCGGCCAGCCAGGCGGGATTTGTATAGGCCAGTTTTACGCTGCCATCGGCGGCCTTCCAGGCCAGCGCCTTAAGCGGCAGGTCAAGGCCGATCATGGGGTTGGATTGCATCAGCGGGGTGCCGATTTTTGGCGTACCAAAGATAAGCACCTCGGCCTCGGTCATTTCCATGCCAATGCTGCTGGCGGCTTTACCGTGATTGACCCGCCCGAATATCCTGATCCCCTTGCGTTCCAGCGCCATGCCCAAGCGGTCGATGGTTTTGGCGACACTAAACGCGCTGTCCTTGATTATCAGGCCATCGCCGGCGGCGCGGGCCGAATCACCGGGCCACGCGGCGACCCCGATCAACAAGGCTGAAACGGCGAGTAATTTTGTGATGGATTGAACAAACATGGTTGCGATTCCCTTTTCCCGATCGTTAATTTTTTATCGGGCGGAGACTACCAAACGGGGAGCTCACCCCATGTTCACTTATTCGTATCCCCTGTTCACATATGCGTTATACCAAGGAGTACTGATAAAGACTCATTGAGACGACCATAATCGGGACAAAGCCGAACGCCGGCGAACTTTCGGTATACAAGGCAAATGGACTGGATCAAACTGCGCCCTGATGCTCTGTTTGATGGCAATTTTACATAGAGTTATCCCGAACATGGACAAGGACGAAAAACCGCTTCCGACGGCGATGACGGGTCTATCGACCCGGCTTCTGGTGCTGACGATTTTTTTCGTCATGTTGGCCGAATTCCTGATCTACACGCCGTCGATATCGCGTTATCGCAAGACCTATCTGGAACAGCGCATAGCCACCGCCCATGTCGCGGTGCTGGCGCTGGAGGCGACGCCGGACAACATGGTCAGCCCGGATTTGGAAGAAGAATTGCTCTATCAAGCCGGAGCCTACGCGGTCGCGCTTAGGCTGCCGAACCGGCGGATGTTGCTGCTGGCCAAGGACATGCCGCCCAACGTCGATGTTACCTTCGACCTGCGCCAGGGGCGTTTCCTGACGTGGATCAGCGATGCCTATTCGGCCATGTTTCGGGACGACAACCGGGTCATACGAGTGATCGGCGAGTCGCCAAAATCGCCGGGAGTAAGCGTTGAAATCGTCATTGACGAGGCCCCCATGCGCGAGGAAATGCTGGCTTTTTCTTCCCGCATATTGCAACTGTCCATCGTAATTTCGCTGTTGACGGCGGGGTTGGTGTACATAAGCCTGTTGTTCATGATGGTCCGGCCAATGCGCCGCCTGACCCGCGCCATGATCCGCTTTCGCCAGGATCCGGAAGATATATCAAGGACGATCCGGCCCAGCGACCGGCAGGATGAAATAGGCGTCGCCGAACGCGAACTGGCGGAAATGCAGCATGAACTGCATTCGGCCCTGGCCCAGAAAACCCGCCTGGCGACCCTTGGCGCAGCGGTGGCGAAAATCAACCATGACCTGCGCAACAGCCTGGCGACGGCGGTGCTGGTTTCCGACCGGCTGGCGGATATCGACGACCCCATGGTCCAGAAAGTGACCCCCAGGCTGTACAGCGCCATTAACAAGGCGGTTAACCTGTGCAGCCAGACCCTGAACTATGTCAGCGGCGGTGGCGATCAATTGCGTAAATCACCGTTTCACGCGAGCGAACTGATCGGCGAAGTTTTCGCCTCGCTACGGGCGGGAACGCCGGAACTAACCTGCAATTTAGTGAACGATGTGGGTTTCGAACTTGATATGGATGCCGACCGGCGGCAACTGTTTCGGGCTTTCGAAAATCTTGTCCTTAATGCCGTTCAGGCGGGCGCCGCGACGGTCCGGGTATCGGCGCGAATTTCCGATCACCGGATCGAAATCGATATCGATGACGATGGCCCGGGCTTGATGGAGAAATCCATAAGCTGCCTGTTCGAGCCGTTTATCGGGTCCGGCCGCGATGGCGGCACCGGGTTGGGACTGGTGATCGCCAGGGACATAATTCGCAATCACGGCGGCGAGTTGACTCTGGACGCCACCGGACCGGAAGGCACCCGTTTCAGAATGACCTTGCCACATGGCCGATAAATTGTCTTTGAAAGCCCCTAATCGCCAAGCGCAATGCCCTCGCGGCGACGGTCGGCGCCGCCAATCAGTTTCCCGTCCCTGACGCGAATGCCATGCAGGCCGCTGGTCATGGTGCGCATGCGGACCGTGTGGCCAAGGGACTGTAATTTAAGTTTCAGGGTGGCCAGGGTGCTGCCTTTTTCAAGATCGGTCGGGCCGTTGCGGTTGGTGAAATGGGGCATGTCTATGGCCCGCTGAATATCCATGTTCCAGTCCAGCGCCGCAATCAGCGTCTTGGCCACGTAGCCGATAATGTTCGAACCGCCAGGCGAGCCAATGGCCATAACCACCTTGCCGTTGCCATCGAAGACCAGGGTCGGGGCCATGGAACTGCGGGGACGCTTGCCGGGTTCGACAGCATTGGCGATCGGTCCCTGATCATTTTCAGGGCGGAAAGAGAAATCGGTCAATTGGTTATTGAGCAGGAAACCGTCGGTCATCAGCCGTGAGCCGAAGGCATTTTCGATACTGTTGGTCATGGCGACCGCGTTGCCGTCCCCGTCAATAACGCTCAGGTGGGTCGTCGAAAGGCCCGGACCGTCAGCCGACGGGGCAAAATCCCAGGCCCCGCTAAGGCCCGGCATACCGGGCGGTGCGGGAATATTGGTCTTTAGCGGGTCGATTTCTCCGGCCCTGAGTTCCAGATATCCAGGATCCAGCATCCCGGCTACCGGGACCGGTATAAAATCAGGATCGGCTATATAGACGGCACGGTCGGCGAAGGCCAGGCCCGAGGCCTCGGCGATTAAATGCACGGTCCCGGCATCGGGTATTTTTTTACCGTCCGCCGGTTTCCTGGCGGCCAGATCGAATGACTGCAAAATCCCCAGTATCTGCAAGGTGGAAATGCCGCCGGACGATGGCGGCCCCATGCCGCAGACCACCCATTTCCGGTATAACAGACATACCGGATCACGTTTTATGGCCCGGTAGTTTTTCATATCGTCGAGCGACAGGCTGCCCGGATTACGCTTGGCGGTGTTGACGGTTTCGACGACAGATTCAGCCAGTCGACCATTATAGAAGGCGTCCGCGCCCTGCCCGGCGATGACCCGGAAGGTTTCGGCCAGTTGCGGATTTTTCAGCCGCCACCCGACCGGCCGGGGCCGACCGTCGGGATCGTAAAAATAGGCCGCCGCAGAACCGAAGGTCTTCAGATACTTGTCGCGCCCGATTAATCCGTTCAGGCGTTCCGAAACCAGAAACCCGCCGGTAGCCAGGGCAATGGCCGGGTCAAACAGCTCTTTCCAGGGCAACTTACCGTTTTCCCGGTGGGCCATTTCCAGCATCCGCAGCATTCCCGGAACGCCGACCGAAAGGCCGCCGACGACGGCATCGAAGAACTTGCGTGGCTTGCCGTTATCATCCAGAAACATGCCCGGCCTGGCCCCGGCCGGCGCCGTTTCGCGGCCGTCATAGGCGGCGATCTCGCCGGTTTTATTGTTGTAGTGCAGCAAAAAACCACCGCCGCCGATGCCCGATGATTGCGGCTCGACCAAATTCAGCACCATCTGGGCGGCGATGGCGGCGTCGATGGCGCTGCCGCCCCGGCGCAGGATATCGCGCCCGGCTTCGGCGGCCAACGGATTGGCCGTGGCGATCATCCACTTGGCCGCCGTAACCGACTGACGGTCCGGTTGGGGCGGCGGTGCGGTGGCGGCTTCCGGGGTGGCGCGGCTGTCGGATGTCTTCGTTTTTTGTACCGGTTCCTTTACTTTTTTGCCCGGTGTCTCTGTTACCTTTTGGACTGGCCCCTTTTGAACCGGTGCTTTTACTTCTTGCGCGGGCGGGGCCTGAACCGCCACCTCGGGCTTCGCCGCCGGTGGCGCCGCGCAGGCGCCCAGCGCCAATACCGCCAACAGCGACCCTGTCCTGAAAGTTCCGCCCAGATCAAACATGGCGGTATGCTACTCCTTCCGGGCCGGGCAGGTAAACGGTATTGGCATATTTCCGTCCGGTGAGGGTAAAATTGGCAATATTAACGCTATTTGGGTTATACCATGGAGTGGTTCACTGATAATAAAGTAGCATGGATGGGACTGCTGTTCGTCGGCATCCTGTACTGGGCGTTTCGGCCCCGCAGTCGCGGCAAAGGCAAAAAATAATATAAATGGAAAGCCTGGCCGGAGTATTCCTGAGCGCCTTCATGGCGGCTACTATCCTGCCGTTTTCATCGGAAGCGGTACTGGCGGCCTTCTATGCCGCAGGCGGTGGCGAGGCGGTGCCGCTATGGGCGGTGGCGACGTTTGGCAATGTTTTGGGGGCGGTGGTCAACTGGGCGCTAGGGCGCTATCTGCTGCACTGGCAGGGGCGCCGGTGGTTCCCCTTTTCCAAACAGCAACTGAACCGGGCCGAAGCCTGGTTTTCCCGCTACGGCGTATGGTCGCTGCTGCTCGCCTGGGTGCCGCTGATCGGCGATCCGATAACATTCGCGGCGGGCATATTACGGCTCAACCTGTGGCTGTTCCTGGTCCTGGTAACCATCGGCAAGGCCGGGCGATACGCCGCCGTGCTTTGGGCGGCGGATGCGCTTACCTGAGATACAAATGCACCTCGTTGGATTTGGCCTCGGCGCTGGACTTGCCCGATATGGCGACACGGGACGGCGGTAACCCCATATCGATCAACGCCCTGAGGACACCTTCGGCATAGCGCTGCGCCTTGTTGGAATTGAGCGCCACACGGGCCGGCCCCCCGGCCAGCGGGGCCACGGCAACCAGATCGAACACCGCATTGGGGCGACGTTCCAGGACCCGGCTGACTGCGGCGTAAAGGGCCTGCTGATAGGGTACATCCGGCCTGTCGAAGCGAATTACCACCAGCGGCCGGCGCCCGGTGGTGTCGGTGGCGCGGGCCGGCCCCTGATAGATCGAGCCGCCGGCAGCCGAAATAATCGCCTGATTGGCCAGGCTGGCGCCGAAGATTTCACCCTCCTTGATGCCCGCCGACAGCAGGTTCAGGTTAGAACGCTCGGTGGCGACATAGTTGGTCTGACGGCGCACGTCATCGGCCAGTTCCTTAAGCAAACGTTCGATCAGCACCACGGTGCGGTTGACCTCGTCTTCAAGAATTGCCAGTTGCACATGGTCTTCGTCGATAGCGCCGGATACGCTAAAAGCGGCGCGCACCGATTCCGACAGAAATGCCGACATGGTCGAAGCGGCGGCCACATCGCCGGCCAGCTTGGTCAATTCGCCGGTGTCGGAACTGATCTTTTCAAGATTGGCCCGGGCGCTGTTATAGCGTTGCACCAGAATCGGGTTGCCCGGCGTGGTGCCGACCTGCAAACGGGTATTAATGACGGCGACGGAGCTATGATACAATTGTGAATCGCGCACGATGCTGGCGCGCAGGGACTGCAACTGGCCATTTTGTTTGGAAATTGATTGTTGCAGCCGCGACAGTTCGGACCTTAGCTCGATGACTTTTTTACCGACGAAGGTGCCGGTGGACTGGCCTGGCGTTACGCCGTCCGGCTTGAATGTACCGGAACCGAGGATCGGTTGCCCCGGTGCCGGAGCGACGGCGGAAACTGCCGCCGGCTGCGCCGGGGTATTTGCGGCGACCGTCCCGCCAGGCTCTTCGCCGGTCAATGAAGGCCACAGCGCTTCCTCGGAAAAGGAACACGCGGGTAACAGCATGACCGCCCCGAAAACAACAGCCCGAAATTTATTGATTCCCATGTAGCAACCAAGCCTTTTCATTGTTGAACAAGGCGCCAGTAAAAAAGCGCTGCGTCAATGTATTAAGACGATTATTCCGGAAAACCTTAATAACGTCATCCCCCCAAATCACGGGAGCCTAAGGATATTACTCAAACCCCTTGTACGCAACAAGAACCGATTTTTCTTTGCAAAATTCGTAAGTTATCGCCGGCCTCGCCGGATTCTTGACGGACCCTAGGCCCAGTATGGAAAAATGTCAAAAAAAGCGGTCCTCCATGGCCTTTCCGGGGCTTGCCTTGGCCATGTCGCTGGAGTAGTGTCGCCAACCTTCGCCGGGGGACAACGCCCGGCACCCCCCGTCGGGACGGCTATTCTGGCCGGTTTCAGACGGGATAAGCGCCCGTAGCTCAATTGGATAGAGCATCTGACTACGAATCAGAAGGTTGGGAGTTCGAGTCTCTCCGGGCGCACCATCTACCCCTTTGAAATGTTTGAGTTATTCTGGTGTTCACTATTGTTCCCGTCCTGT
>VAPL010549258.1_pt1 | contig 24300 bp, 19 predicted proteins | sample 3395061 | NCBI WGS metagenome assembly VAPL01 (sample SAMN08290444, study PRJNA428436) | hydrothermal vent metagenome | isolation source: Deep-sea hydrothermal vent chimney 2 | place: Pacific Ocean: Juan De Fuca Ridge | depth 2182 m m | reverse complement strand
GAACAACGTGAGCGCGGCAATCTCGCTCATAAGTGGTTTGAAGTATAAGATTGCCGCGTCAGTAAAGAATAACACTTGTTATTCTTTACTTCCTCGCAATGACGTTTACAGGGTGGTAATATAATATGAACACTAAGGGTATTTTATATGGTGTTGGCGTAGGCCCTGGCGACCCAATGTTACTCACATTAAAAGCCGATGAAGTTATCGGTCAGGCTGATGTTGTCGCCTATATCTCAAACGATTCAGGTTTCTCATTAGCTAAAAGTATTGCAATTAACGCTATCAATAAAAAATCAGCATCCAGTTTTGCAGAGTGTTCGATTAAGTTAAGCATGAGCACCGACAGAACAGCAATCAACAAAATGTATGATGCTGCTGCCGTCGAGATTGCTGAATATTTACAACAAGGTAAAAACGTCGCCTTTCTATGTGAAGGTGACCCGATGTTTTATGGCTCCTTTGCCTATTTACTTGCACGTTTAGAATCACAGCATATTATTAAAATTATTCCGGGAATTTGCTCTATACATGCTGCGGCAGCAGCAAGCAAGGTTCCGCTTGGCTTATTATCAGAACGAATAGCTATTTTCTCCGGCCGACATTCAAATGAAGAAATTTTAAATGCTTTAAACACCTTTGAAAACATTGTTATCTTAAAAGCTGGGCGACTAAGGCAAGAATTGGTTGCTTTAATTGAACAAGCTGGTCGCGTTAACGATGCCTGCTATATAGAGTATGCGAGTCAAGCTGAACAAAAAATTGTTTATGATATTACCGAACTTAAAGAAGATGCCGGTCCTTATTTTTCTTTGTTTTTAATAAATGCCAAACGAGATTATCGATAAGATGCTTGTTTTAGCAAAACAGAGCAAGATAACACTATTTTCGTTAACCGATGAAGGTAATAAACTTGCAAAGTATCTTAAATCCGCCGTATCTGATGCTGAGCATTTACATAAACCAGTTAATTTTATTAAAACAGCACAGCAACAATTTTTAAACGGTGAACGTTGTATTTTTATCTGTGCTACTGGCATTGTCGTTCGAGCACTTGCACCTGTGTTAAAGGATAAATATACCGATCCTGCTGTATTGGTTTTAGACGAGAAAGGTCAATTTGTTATCCCGTTAATATCAGGGCATGAAGGTGGTGCAAATGCTTTAGCCTCGCAAATCGCAAGCTATCTTAAAGCTCAGTTAGTCATTACCTCCTCAGCAGAATATACTAAAGCTGTTTATAGTATTGGAATGGGCTGCGATAAAGGTTGCCCGAAAGAAATCCTCCTTGAGATATTAAGCAGTGCAACGGCTGAATTAAAAGAAGGCGTTATTTCATCGGTGTTAGCGTCGATTGATATTAAACAAAATGAACAAGGTTTAGTTTCGCTGGCAGATGAACTTGATTTACCCTTTAAAACCTATGCAGCAGATGCGCTACGAAAAGTTGAAGATCAACTTAGTATAAAATCGGATATCGTTTTTAAAGAAGTAGGTTGTTATGGCGTTGCAGAAGCCGCTGCCCTGGTTGCAGCAAGTGAGCTTACAGGTAATCCAGCTGAACTGGTTTTGAATAAAATAAAAAACAAACGAGCCACTGTGGCAATTGCTAGAAGTTATTATTAATTCAATGCGTCATTCCCTCGCAGAGCCTGCCCCCCAGCGAAGGCGGGAATCCAGAAAAGCTTGATTAGAGGTGATAAGTATATGGATTCCCATCTACACGGGAATGGCAGGTGACATATGGATTCCCATCTACACGGGAATGACAGGTAACATATGGATTTCCGTTTTACGGGAATGACAGAAAAAATTATAGCGAATATATTATGAGTAAATTATTTATTGTAGGAACAGGGCCAGGTGATCTCGACTTACTCACCCCTAAGGCAAAAAAATCAATCGAAGCAAGTACCGATCTGGTTGCCTATGGTTTGTATCTGGATTTATTAGGTGAACTCTGTGCAGGAAAAACGCACCATGACCTGCCACTTGGTGAAGAAATTGGTCGTGCACGTTTAGCACTAGATTTAGCCGCTAGTGGTAAAACAGTTACCCTTATTTCCAGTGGTGATATTGGTATTTATGCAATGGCAACACTGGTGTTTGAGTTACTCGACAACACGATACAAAATAAAGAACCAATTCAAAATCAGCAATGGCTAAATATTGAAATCGAAGTTATCCCCGGAATTTCTGCAATGCAGGCCGGTGCGAGCAAGGTTGGGGCTTTACTTGGCCATGACTTTTGCACGATATCATTATCGGATCTATTAACTCCGTGGCAGACTATCGAGAAAAGAATACACAGTGCCGGGCAGGGTGATTTTGTTATTTCATTTTATAATCCCGTCTCTAAAAAACGTGATTGGCAACTTAATACTGCACGCGATATATTATTGGAATATCGACCAGCAAAAACCCCCGTGTTAATTGGTCGACAACTAACTCGTAAGGAAGAAGATATTACAATAACTACACTCGATAAACTCGATGCTCATGATGTTGATATGTTTACACTGGTAAGTATCGGCAATAGCGAGTCACGACATATTATTAATGGCAATACGCAATGGGTGTATACTCCGCGTGGCTATTCAAAAAAACTTTAACGGCTGAATTATTGTAAATGATAGAGTGTAAAACATGACTGTATATTTTATAGGCGCAGGACCGGGCGACCCGGAACTTATCACCGTTAAGGCATTGAATTTAATTAAACAATGTCCGGTTGTTTTGTATGCCGGTTCACTCGTACCAGAAGAAATACTGGCATATGCACAAGACAGCGCCGAAGTAACCAACAGCGCAAACCTTGCCTTACCTGAAATTATAGATTTAATGTGTCAGGCTAATATGCAAGGCAAAGACGTTGCGCGCGTACACTCCGGTGACCCTTCTATCTATGGTGCTATTGGCGAACAAATGCGCCAGCTTGATGTGTTAAACATTCCTTATGACGTTATTCCCGGTGTTACTGCTGCCAGTGCATCAGCAGCCTGGTTAAAAAAAGAATTTACTTTATCGGGTGTTACCCAAACAGTTATCTATACACGCTATGGTTCAAAAACACCCATGCCCGAAAATGAAAATCTGAGTTCCCTGGCGCAACACGGTGCAACCCTTGCAATCCATTTAGGTATTAGCCATATTCATAAAATTGTTGAAGAGTTAATACCACATTATGGTAAAGACTGCCCGGTTGCAGTTTGTTATCGAACGAGTTGGCCTGAGCAGGATAAGGTTGAAGGTACACTCGATGATATTGTAAAAAAAGTACGTGATAAAAAAATTACTCGAACAGCGTTAATTCTTGTTGGCCGGGTTTTAAATCCTAATGAGTTCAACGACTCATATCTTTACGATAGTGATAAAGCACACCTCTATCGGCCAAAAGTTAAACAATCTCAACCACGATCAATAAAACGTTAATAGTTAACCTTTAACTTATTAATTAATTTTATTGACTCTCGTCTAATTTGTAGAGTATCCTACTCACCTGTTTTTAGGTGCATCCTTGTTAAACGGGAAATTGGTGCGCGTTACTTAAGTAATTTTTAGTAATACTATTCCAATACTGCCCCCGCAACGGTGATTGATGTTACGCTGATTCACAACAAATATTTATAAAGATTATTTGTTAGCCACTGTGTTTACATGGGAAGGCGAATCAGTCGAGAAGTTCGTTTAGAATTTTTCACATCATAAGTCCGTATACCGGCCTGAGAATTTACAATGAAATAGCGTGGGGCTATTGATAGTGAATTGTTCGGGCTCGATTTTATTAAACTCGTTCGTCTTACTTCCCCCTCATATTTCTCAAAATTAGATTCGATTAAACGATGTTGCTTTGTGCGTACTGGTTTATTACGAATAAATTTACTATCTAAATTTTGGAGAAAAAATGATTAAAAATAATAAATATAAAGGTGACATGCAGAAGCATTCGCGTAAAACGTCACTAACAATAAAGCACGGTCTAATTGTATTGCTTGTATTGTGTGCTCCTTTAAATACATATGCGAACGACACAACAGAAAAATTAATCGAAAAAATTGAAAGCCTCGAAAAGCGAATTAATGAGCTTGAAACAAATACAGTATTATCTGACCCTGAAACCAGAGTAAAGAAAATAGAAGTTTATGTTAATGAAAAAGGCACAGAATTTTCAAAACCAGTAGTGGGTGCGAAGAAAGTTGTTACCTATCAACGTGAGCGTGTTTATCGTCGTCAGACAATCAATGAAAAAATTAGTGAAGCACTGGAAGATGCAGAAAATCGACGTGTAAACTTAAATGTTGATGCTGCTATAGTTTTACAAAACGTACAACAAACAAGTGGCGCTAAACAAACGGCTGATGGAAATAGTTATCAGCTTGCATCTACCGATTTATACTTTACAGCGGGTATTGCTCAATACACGGTGTTCTTCGCTGATATTGTAGCTTTAAGTGGCACCCAGCCTGACGGCGAAATTAGTGGTATTACCTCAGTTAATGGCTACTCCGCTCGATTGGTTAATCAAAATGATCTTAACTTACGTGAAGCCTGGTTAATGACCGAGTTGTTTGCTCAAGAGCTTACTCTAACACTAGGCCATCTTGATTTAACAAACTATTTTGATTCTAACGCAGCCGCTAATGATGAAACGTCACAATTCCTAAGTGATGCACTTGTTAATAACCCGGCTCTTGGTTTATCTGAAAATGGAGCAGGTATGGCCTTTGTTTATGACCCCAAGTCATCCTTTATTCTAAGAGCTGGCTACCAGCAAAGTAGTAGTTCAGCTAAAAATCTTTCAGACTCATTTTACCAACTCTATGAAATAGACTATAGGGCTAACCCGTTTAATAGCGGTGAAGGTAATTACCGTGCCTGGTACCGACGTGATAATACTGGCAATGGCTTAAGTGCGTATGGTATTAGTCTGGATCAAAAACTAACCTCGGCGATAACTTTTTTTGCTCGCTATGGTTCGGCTGAAGTTAACGCAAATTCAAATCGTGATAAATACTACAGTGCGGGTTTACAGTTTAGTGCTGGACTTGGGTTTAACCCAGAAGATACATGGGGCATTGGCTATGCAAATACTGACAAAGTATCAAATGACAAGGAAGAAATAATTGAAAGTTATTACAACTTAAGAATAGCTGAAAAATTACAACTGTCATTCCATCTTAGCTATTTAACTGAAGAACCTGCAAGTGGTACAAAAGTTAGTTATTTAGTACCCGGTACACGTCTACAAGCCAGTTTTTAGCGCGGAGTTATAAAAATGAAAAAATTTAATATAAATTATATGTATGCTTTATTTGTTGTTGTTATTTTTAGTCTGAATAGTCATTATGCTATTGCTGTTAAAGACAAGGTTAAAATAAAAGATCCTGCATCAGTTGTTGTTATCGTTAACCGTGATTCAAACGATATTGCTTTTATGGATATTAAAACAAATAAAATTATCGGTAGTGTTTTTCTGGGTAATAATGTGAATCCACATATGGCTATGATGTCTCCTGATGGTCGTTGGGTGGTAACGGGGGGCACGCGCTCGAGTAAAGCTTACATTATTGATGTTGCTACATTGACCTTAAAAAAGGTTGTTGCAGTTGATTACGCACCAGAGCATCTTGCTTTTTCACCTGATGGACGTTACTACTATCAGGGTAATCCTGATAGTGACTCAGTATCCGTTATCGATATGGTTTCACTAACAGAAATAAAGCGTATCCACGGTTTTGCAGAGCCATTAAATATTACGTTTACAGCTGATGGTACTAAAGCCTATGTCGGAAATTATGGTGCGCACTGGGTAGGTGTTATAGATGTTACTCGTCATGCATTATTCAAAAAAATTCAAGTGGGTACTGTGCCAGGTATTGCTAAACTCGATCCAGAACGTTATTTAGGTGACATAAAGGGTATATCAAATGTGAGCATTAGTAATGACGGCCGGACCTTGTATGCTGCTGATAGTGATCTTGGTCTTGTTACCGTAATCGATTCACGTGAAGATAAGGTTATTAAACAAATTCGTGTTGGTGCAGATCCGTGGCGTGTTTATATGAGTCATGATGGTCGCTATGGTGTTGTTGCTAATAATGGTGATGAAACGGTTTCTATTATTGATTTGAAAATGAATAAGGTTGTTGCAACGCTTGAATCGGGCCCGGATATGATGGGAATTAATTTCTCAGCCGGTAAAGCATTTGTTAGTAGTTCAAGTACAGGTTTTATGTATGTATTTGATATGAATAGCCTGAAATCGGCAGGGCGCATTAAGATTGGTGCAAATTTACAAATTGAAACAGCAACTACTGATACTGCTGGTGAGAAAATTTATCTGGCTAGTTCAACAGACCACTCCGTGTATGTCATTGAGGGTAAAACTGAAAAAGTAACACGTGTTGCTAACGTGGGTTTGTATCCCTGGGGTACACATATACTTGATAGTAAAGATAACTATTGTCATTAAACAATGATTAGCCGTTGCTCATCCCATATTTTTGGACTGTTTCTGTTTCTTATGCTGTCTGGTATTGGGACAGCAAAAGGAATTCGTGATCATACACGAATTAAAAATAATACGTCTGTAACACCATCACAGGCACATGAATTAACCTTAACTTTAGTTAAGATTGAAAAGCAGGCAATACAAACATGGGTAAGAGCTGCGGCTAACATTGATTTATCACGAAAAAATCTTTCTGCACATATTTGTTCATTCGAAGCAAAATTTATAAAAGCAGGTCAGCGAGTACGTGCTTTCCCACCTGGATCTAAATCGTCAATTTATCAGGCTCGGGTTACTCAATTAACGAGGCATAAAGATTGTGTTCTTATTAATGTGGAGTTAACCAGGAAAGCCTTTGGTGTAGATAAAACATATGTTCTGGAAGTTATTATTGAACGCGGGGTTTATCTCGCAATTCCCAATGAAGCGATAATTGAAGAAGAAAATTATACTCTTGCTTATATTCAGCAACACCAAAATCACTTTGTTCCAAAAGTTATTGCTATGGGTGTAAAGGGGGAATTATATACACAGGTAACAATGGGGTTAAAGACAGGCGATTTAGCTGTTACTTTTGGTAGTTTTTTTATTGATGCTGAATATAAGTTAAAACAGTTCAGAGGCAGCTATGCTCACCAGCATCATTAGAAATATTATTTGTCACAAGCTAATCGTTCTGGTGCTTCTTGGTATTACGGTATTGATTAGTCTGTATTACATCCGCTCCGCACCGCTTGATGCGATACCGGATATTTCGGATGCGCAAATTATTATCTATGCTAAATGGGAACGCAGCCCGGACATTATTGAAGACGAAATTACAAATCCACTTGTTCAGTCTTTATTGACTATCCCGCTGATTAAAAGTGTTCGTGCAACAACCAATCTCGGGTATTCATTTATTTATATTATTATCGATGAAATAAAACAAAGAGAATTACTCCGTCAAATTATTCAGAATCGCATTAATGCTATCCGTTATCAACTACCCGAGAAAGCATCTATCGTGCTGGCTCCTAATGCCAGCAGTATAGGTTGGATATATCAATATGCGTTAATCGACAAAACTAAAACACATGACCTGCGTGAGCTGAGAACATTGAATGAGTCATTTGTTAAACCTGGCTTACAGCGTGTATCGGGTATAGCAGAAGTTGCTACAGTTGGTGGGTTAGAACGACAGATTGAATTAAAGATTTTTCCTCCTCTACTTGAACAGGCTGGTATTACTCTTCGCCAAATAATAAATTCTTTGCGTGACTTATTTCAGGAAGTTGGAGGTCGTACAATTGAAATTACAAATCGAGATTACAATTTAAGGGCAGTAGTTAATATTGATGATCTTGATTCAATTGAACATCTTATTATTGGTTACAATAATAAAGGTACAGCCGTCTTACTTAAAGATATTGGCTACTTGCAAGTAAATTATGATATTCGACGAGGCATTGCTGAATTGGATGGTGATGGAGAAGTCGTCGGCGGTATCGTTATTATGGAACAACAACAGAATGTTCTTTCTGTAACAGAAACACTTAAAAAAACACTTAAGAAGATACAGCATGAGTTACCTAAAGGTGTTGAAATTATTATGGCATATGACCGATCTTCATTAATTTGGTCAACCTTAAAAAATTTCACGTCAGCTATAATCTATGAGTTATTCGTTGTTTTTCTTGTTATTTTGTGGGCTTTACGCAACGGCCGATCGGCTGTGGCACCAGTCGTCGTTATTTTATTAGGCTGCCTGTATACACTCGTTAGTTTATCATTCGTTGGTCAAACAATTAACTTGTTTTCTCTTGCTGGCTTAGCTATAGCTATTGGAGAAATGGCTGATGCAACAATTGTTATTGTTGAGAATTGCAGTAATGAACTTGCCAAAGCTAATTTAAGGAACAGGTTATCAAATAAAGATAGAAATGAAATTATTATAAAAGCAACATCAAGGCTGATGCGGCCTTTGTTATTTTCTTTGCTTATTATTCTTGTTTCATTCCTTCCTGTTTTCTTTTTAGAGCATAGAGAAAGCAGATTATTTGACCCTTTAGCCTTTAGTAAGACCTTTGCAATGGGTTTTTCAACATTATTAACGCTTGTTCTTTTGCCGATTCTAATTAGCTGGATATTTGCGCGACGCGGTCATGTTGTATCTAATACAATAGTCGACGCTAAAGACAATAAACTTGTTTGTATATATCGATATTTATTAAATTTATCTATTCAATATCGATATTGGTTTATAAGTTTAAGTATTGCTGCTTTTATAGGCTCTGTTTTTATAATGATTCAGTTTGATAAAGATTATATGCCTGAGATGGAAGAAGGCTCTATATTGTATATGCCGACAACATTGCCCGGCATGCCCATACGTGAAGCAGGATGGATTCTGCAGCAAATTGATAAAAAAATTAAAGCCTTTCCTGAAGTGGAGCATGTTTTTGGTAAATTAGGTCGTGCGGATACAGCAACTGACCCATCGCCTGTTACAATGATTGAAAGTACAATACTACTAAAGCCAAAATCACAATGGCGCAAGGGGTTAACAAAAATACTACTTGTAAATGAAATGAATGACAGTCTTAAAATAACAGGTTTTATTAATAGCTGGACGCAACCCATAGCCGGTCGTATTGTGATGCAGGATACAGGTATACAAACACCTGTCGGCATTAAGGTGAAAGGTTTAAATATAATAAAAATTGAAGAAATAGCCAAACAAGTTGAATTATTATTACAGCAACTTCCCCAAACGCAATCAGTAATTGCAGAGAGAATATCTGAAGGATATTTTATTGATATTGAGAACAACCTTGAGCGTATGGCAAAGCTTAATGTTAGCGTTGATGATGCACTGCTAACAGCACGTTATGGTATAGGCGGAGATAACCTATTTGTTATAAAACAAGCCGATTCAACCAGCGTTCCTTTTAGTATGCAATATTCACCCGAGTATGTTGATACTCTTGATAAAGTGAAACGTACGCCGGTTATTACAAACAATGGTCGTTCTGTTGAAATGAATAAAATAGCCGATATTGGTATAAAGAAGTTGCCGGAAATGATACGCAATGATAATGGTGAGCTGGCAGGATATATTCGTATTGATATTCAAGATGTCACTGCTGTTGATTATGTCAATAAGGCAAAAAAATATTTGCAGCAGAAGTTAAAGATGCCTGTCGGCTATACTCTTGAATGGACAGGTGCCTATCAATATGCACAGGCAGCAAATGCTCGTTTATTGTGGATAGTGCCTATTACCTTAATTATCATGTTTGTATTATTGTTTGTTGCATTCAGGTCGGTAGCTGAAAGTTTGCTTATCTTGCTATCGGCGCCTTTTGCCCTTATTGGAGGTGTTATTATACAATGGTGGCAAGGTTTTCCTGTAACAACTGCTGTTATCATTGGCTATATTGCGGTACTAGCTATAGCTTTGCAAACGGGTATATTAATGATTGAATTTATCCGAAGCGCTTTACAACAACGTACTGAAAGTGAATCTTACATCTCAGCTATAGTTACGGGTTCTGTAGCTAGGCTTCGTCCTAAATTAATGACGGTAGCAACGACTGTTTTGGGTTTAATTCCGATATTACTCGTTACTGGCTCCGGGATGGATGTCACTCAGCCAATAGCCGCTCCGAGTGTGGGGGGAATGGTTAGCTCTACAATCTATGTGCTTTTTTTAATTCCTTGTTTATATGTTGTCAGTGTAGATATTCGTAACAAATGGCAGGCATACCGGCAAAGAGTTTAGGCCAGTAAGACTTATTTATTATACAATACGCATACGGCGTATAAACTAAAGGTGTTATATAAAATGCAACTTAATAAAATTCCCGCAACGGTAGTTACAGGCTTCCTCGGTAGCGGTAAAACAACTTTATTATCTAATATGATTAAGCAGGCAAACGGTAAACGTATTGCGGTAATTGTAAATGAATTTGGTGAGTTAGATATTGATGCCGATCTATTACGAAATTGCCCAATTGATGGATGTGATGATAACAGTGCAAATAGCGTACTTGCCGATCAGGAAAACGGTGTGTATGAGTTAGCAAATGGTTGTATCTGTTGTACTGTCGAAGAAGAATTTTTACCTGTTATGAAGCAATTGCTGGAACGGCGTGAAGATATCGACCATATTCTTATTGAAACATCAGGCCTGGCATTACCAAAACCATTGGTGCAGGCTTTTAACTGGCCGGAAGTAAAACAGTTTTGTACTGTGGATGCGGTTATAACCGTACTGGATGGCCCGGCGGTTGCAGATGGCCGAATGGCCAATAGCCCGGAGTTAATCGAAAAATTCCGCAAGCAGGATGACAGCCTGGATCACGACCCAACGTTACAGGAATTACTGGAAGACCAGCTTGGTTCGGCCGACCTTGTTATTATCAGTAAAACCGATTTATTAAATAGTGAGCAAAAAGAAAAAGTAGATGCAATTGTTCGTGCACATGTTAAAGATGAAATTAAAACATTAAATATAGCCAATGGCGAAGTATCCAGTGAGCTTATTATGGGCTTAGGCTCGGCAACTGAAGATAGAATAGATGCGGTACATTCACATCATGATGCTCATCATAAGCATGGACACGACCATCACCATGCACATGATCATTTTAATTCTGTCTCACTGGAGCTAGGCGAAATGGATGCAGATAAAACCTTAAAAATTATTCATGAGTTAATCGCTGCAAATACCATTTACCGGGTTAAAGGATTTTTAGCACTACCCAACAAACCAATGCGACAAATATTGCAAGGCGTTGGCACACGAATAGAACAATACTTTGATCGCATGTGGCAAGAGGATGAAGCGCGAATCAGCCGGTTAGTTTTTATTGGTAAAGAACTAAGCGAAGAGAATATAAAAACCAGCTTAACAGCTGCTTGTGTTTAATGAATATGTTGCTTTAAACGAGTATATCAGGTGCATTTATTAGCAGCGAAGCCCGGTGGTTTTAATGATAACGAAGGTATTATCGACCTTCAACAAACTCCGGCCGATATTGTTATTTTATCGGCACAAGATACTTCGCTTGGTTTGCTTGCCGATGCGGTTGAAAACTTGCCTGAATCTTTTCCTTCGGTACGGCTGGCTAATTTAATTAACCTGAACAATGCTGCGGCGTATGATTTATACGAACATACGGTTTTAGAACATGCCAGGTTGATAGTTGTATCGGTATTGGGGGGTAAAAATTACTGGCCTTATGGCGTTGAACAACTTGTTAACCTATGTAAAAAAAATAATAAGAACTTGATTTTAGTTCCCGGTGATGACGCGCCGGATGCCGAATTATTTTCATTGTCCAGCGTTAATAATGATGTATGTCTTCACGTTTGGCGTTATCTACGAGAGGGTGGCCAGCGTAATAGTAAAAACCTTTTTTATTATTTGAATGACGTTTTCTTTAAACAAACCTCGAATGACAATAGCCAATGGGAAGAGCCACGTGTATTACCGCATACGCTTATTTATTCAAGTCATACTCATGACATAACCTATGACGAGTGGCGGCAATCTATCAACCCGCAACATCAAACAGCCTTGTTGTTGTTTTACCGTAGTCATTTACAAACGGGTAATACTCAAACCTTTGATGATTTTATTAAAATTATCCAGGATAATGGCTTAAATGTATTACCTATAGCAACCAGCTCATTAAAGAACCCTGAATGTTTAGAACTGATTAATAATTTAAGCCAACGTGCACAGTGCAAGGTAATTATAAATACAACTAGCTTCTCTCAACTTGCACAGGGTAATGCTAATTTATCGTCTACACCGCAACAGCAAGCTGTTCGTTGTTTTGAATTAGATGTGCCGGTTATTCAGGCCATTATGGCGTCTAACGATAAAGAGGACTGGCTGGAAAATAGTAACGGACTGCGTTCGCGTGATATCGCCATGAATATTGCCTTGCCGGAATATGATGGCCGTATTATTAGTCGCGCAGTTAGTTTTAAACAAATATTAAAGCGCTCAGCGCGCAGCCAGATAGAGATTGTGCGTTATGAACTACATCACGAACGTGCCCGTTATGTTGCGCAACTATCTTGTCGATGGGCACAGCTTGCCTGCGTGCCAAATAAAACAAAACGCATTTCATTGATACTGGCAAACTACCCAACTAAAGATGGCCGCATCGGTAATGGTGTGGGCTTAGATACGCCCGCATCAACAATTAATATTTTAAATGCCTTAGCAATGGCAGGCTATGATGTTGATGACATTCCAGAGCAGGGCAATGCGCTTATAAAAAAACTGCTAGAGAATGTAACGAATGATCTTGACACACTAAGTATTAAAGGCTGTTTACAAAGTATATCAGTCGATGACTACCAGAACTATTTTCAACAACTACCGCAAGTAAATCAAGATGCCGTTTTGCAACGCTGGGGCAATGTCGAAGCCGATCCTAAATTTAGACAGGGTCGTATAATGCTTGCCGGTATTCGTTTAGGCAGCACGTTTGTGGGCATCCAACCTGCTCGTGGTTTTAATGTTGATGTGGTTGCTAATTACCACGACCCAGATCTAGTACCACCGCACAGTTATTTAGCATTTTATTTCTGGCTGCAACATATTTATAAAGTAGATGCTATTTCGCATATAGGTAAGCACGGTAATTTAGAATGGTTGCCGGGTAAGAGTGTTGCGCTAAGTAATCAGTGCTGGCCAGACTTGTTGCTTGGCCCATTACCTCATTTATATCCTTTTATTGTTAACGACCCCGGCGAAGGCGCACAGGCGAAACGCCGCGCACAAGCCGTTATTTTAGACCACCTAATGCCACCCATGGCACGTGCAGAAACTTATGGTGAACTACAGGTTTTAGAAAACTATGTCGACGAGTTTTATCAGGCACTCGGTGTTGATCCACGTCGAGAAGATTATCTGCGTAAAAAAATATTAAAATTAATTAAGGATATTAATCTACAAGCTGAATTGAGTTTAGACAGTAATGCTAACGAACAAGTTTTATTAAATGAAGTTGATGCCTATTTATGTGAACTAAAAGAAGCACAAATTCGTAATGGCTTACATGTGTATGGCCAAATAGCGGCAGGTAAAACACTTGCCGAAACATTGGTTGCCTTAATGCGGCTACCACGCGGTGAAGCCGAGCAGGACTTAGGCTTATTGCACGCACTAACAATCGATTTAGAACTTTTTACTGCCGATAAAATTTTATTTGATCCGCTGGTTTTTGAAGCCAATGAACCATGGCAAGGTAATCGGCCTGAATGTTTAGAATCGGCAAGCCCTGCTAATTGGCGCACCTATGCCGATACCCGTGAGCGGTTAGAGCTATATGCACAGCAGCTTATTGCTATTGTATTAGAAGAACAAAAATACCCTGTGGCCTTACCTAAAACAACGCTTTTATTAAAGTATATGCATAATGTTGTCTTGCAAGCCGTTAATCAATCCGGCGAAGATGAAATTAAAAACTTTATTGGTGCACTTAGTGGTAAATTTGTTCCACCCGGCCCAAGCGGCGCTCCAACGCGTGGCCGTCTGGATGTTTTACCAACAGGGCGAAATTTTTATTCAATCGATAATCGCGCCATTCCAACTCGAAGTGCCTGGGAACTCGGGCAGCAATCGGCTGAATTACTTGTGCAACGTTATATGCAGGAACATGGCGATTACCCGAAACAAATGGGTATTTCGGTGTGGGGTACTTCAACCATGCGTACCGGTGGCGATGATATTGCGCAAGCCTTTGCGCTAATGGGTATTCGACCTGTTTGGGCAGAAGCATCGAATCGTGTTGTTGATATAGAAGTGATACCTGCAATGCAAATGGGGCGGCCGCGTGTTGATGTAACTTTAAGAATTTCCGGTTTCTTTCGTGATGCTTTTCCCAATGTCGCAAAATTATTTGATACAGCCGTTAATGCCCTGGCAAGTTATGATGAGCCGGGAGATATGAATACGATTCGCTTAAATATTGAAGATAACAAACAAGCATTAATAGAACAGGGTTGCAACAAAGAACAGGCACAGCAACAATCGCAGTGGCGTGTATTCGGTTCCAAACCTGACGCTTACGGGGCGGGTCTACAAGGCTTAATCGATGAACGTGTTTGGGATAATCAAGCCGATTTAGCCAAAGCCTATGTTAACTGGGGTGGCTATGTTTATACGCAGGATAATTTTGGTGGCGAAGCTTTTCAGGAATTTGAAACAAGATTAAGTCAACTTGATGTGGTGGTTCAAAATCAGGATAACCGTGAACATGATATTTTAGATTCCGACGATTATTATCAATTTCAGGGCGGCATGAGCAATGCCGTTCGGGTTTTAAAAGGTGATATGCCCGAGGTGTATCATGGCGACCATTCCAATCCTGCTGCACCTAAAATTAAAACCTTAAAAGAAGAGCTTAATAAAGTAGTGCGCTCGCGTGTCGTTAACCCTAAATGGATAAGTGCAATGCAACAGCATGGTTACAAAGGTGCTTTTGAAATGGCGGCATCGGTCGATTATCTGTTTGCTTATGATGCAACGACAGACTTTATCGATGATTATCAATACGAAATGGTCACCGATGCTTTGTTGCTAGAAGAAACGAACAAGGAATTTTTAAGACAGCATAATCCACATGCAATGAAAGAAATGACCGAACGATTACTTGAGGCACAACAACGTGGTTTGTGGCACAATCCTGATGAATATAAACAACGGCTTACTGATGTGTTGCTGGAAATTGATGAGAGCCTTGAAGCTAGTAACTAGTAACTAGTAACTAGTGTTACTTTGTCATTGCGAACGAAGGTGAAGCAATCTGTTTAGTTTAGCGGTATGAAACAACAAGATTGCCGCGCTATCGCTCGCAATGACGCACGAACCGTCATTGCGAACGAAGGTGAAGCAATCTGTTTAGTTTAGTGGTATGAAGCAGTAAGATTGCCGCGCTATCGCTCGCAATGACATGGCGTTTCGTCATTATCTATAAAGGTGCTCGCTATGACATACCGTCTCGTCATTCCTGCGCAGAGCCTGCCCCTAGCGAAGGTGGGGCGGGAATCCATATTGGCTTATGGCACACAAATAACGACGAAGTTTATTAAGGAAAAATAAAGTAGCATCATGTATTCCAATTTAGAAAAACAAGCCATCTATCGTGTTATTGCCGAACGCCGTGATATGCGGCATTTTATTAAAAAACCCGTTGCTGCCGATATACTAACTAAAATATTTAATGCCGCCAACGAAGCTCCCAGTGTCGGCTTAATGCAACCGTGGCGATTTGTACGAATCACACAGAATAGTTTACGCAAAAATATTTATGAACTCGTTAACAAAGAAAGACTCCTTACCGCCAAAGCCTTAAACAAACGAGCAGATGAATTTATGCATCTTAAAGTTGAAGGTATCCTGGATTGTGGTGAATTAATAGTGGTGGCATTACCTAACGATAGAGAGCAGCATATTTTTGGCCGAAGAACCATGCCTCAAATGGATTTAGCATCAACAGCCTGTGCTATTCAAAATATGTGGTTGGTGGCGCGTGCCGAAGAAATTGGCATGGGTTGGGTGTCTTTGTTTGACCCTATCGAACTAGCTAAGCTACTAAATATGCCCGAGGGTAGTGAGCCGGTTGCTATTTTATGCATCGGCCACGTCGAAAAATTTTATGATGAACCTATGCTAATAACAGAAAAGTGGACAAGCAAAACCGATATAGAAAAGTTAGTGTATGAAAATAGTTGGGGTGAATCCGCTTGTGAAACAGAAGTGCAAAATACCGATGCAAAGGAATTAATTACCAATGATTAAACATGGTGGTAATGTTAATGAAGCGGCAATTAAATTTGCTATTGCAAAAGATAAATGGCTGGATCTTTCCACGGGTTTAAACCCGCATGGCTGGCAGCTGGATTCACCGATCCCGGAAAGTTATTATCAACATTTACCTTACCCCGATGCCACTTTTTATAGCATTGCCAATCGCTACTATAATAACTCCGGCAAAAACAAGCTGCTGGCTGTACCGGGTAGTCAGGCAGCTATTCAGGCTATCCCGCGATTATTAAAAAATAAAAAAGTGGCCTTACCTGTGCCAGGTTATGAGGAGCATTTATACCATTGGCAACAAAATCAGCATAAATGTATTCCCTACGACCCGGACAATGTGTACCTTGTCGATTGGGTTAGCCAGAATAAACCCGATGTTGTCGTGGTGATTAATCCGAATAATCCTTCTGGTAAGCTTTTTGACAAACAAACATTAGAATCTGTTTTGCGTCTACTGGAAAAAGAAAAGGGCTTATTGATCGTGGATGAGGCTTTTATAGATACAAGCTCTGAACATAGCCTGACGGCAACCGACTCAGATAACCTTATCGTTTTACGCTCTTTAGGTAAATTTTTTGGCTTACCGGGCGTTCGGGTGGGCTTTGTTAAAGCCGCACAGTATTGGCATGACCAAATTGAAGAGTATTTGGGTGCCTGGGCAATGAACGGGCCGGGGCTATATATTGCTTCGCGTTGCCTGGCTGACTTCGACTGGCAGCAACAAGCTCGTCAGCAGTTAAAATTAATAGCAACACAGCAAATGCGGTTTTTAGATGAAACGTTCAATACCAAATTGTCCGCCAAACACAGCGCCAATGCATTTACATCAACCGATTACTTTATTAGCTATCGTACAAGCCTGGAACTCGCCCAAACCATGCACAGTTTTTATGGACAACAGGGGATTTTAGTCCGTTTAATCGACCTGACTCAGGCGAATCTTCCCTATGAAGCCATTATTCGCTTTGGCTTGTGTGCAGACAAGGATGTTGAACGTTTTCAAATAGTGACTCAGGGGCTGCTAAAGGAAATAGGTTTAGCTCAGGTAAAGGCGGGTACGGGATAAGTTGTGAAGTAGGGTAAATTATTCTTAATGCTGAGAAAATGCCTATTTTTGAAATAGATTCCCGCCTTCGAGGGAATGACGGCCAAGGAAATGGATTCCCATCTGCACGGGAATGACGTACTAACGGATTAACCCCTCACTTCAAATCCAATCCCTATCATCCTCGTAGCCCCGTTATTCCCGCGAAGGCGGGAATCCAAAAAAGGCTAATTCGTAGGCTACTATCCAACCTAAAAGTTTCCCCTGTATGCTCTATACCCATAAAACCGATCCACCAATTATATCTTTGCTCAAACGAAAAAATACTGTATTGTTAGACAGAATATCAGGGAGTTATTACAGGGCATTAAGGCTGTAATAAGTAAATGGGAAGTTAGGTACGAAGTATTCTTTAAGCCTACGCTGCCCCCGCAACGGTAATGAACACATTTTGTGTTTTAAGCCCGGAACCTGCCCTGATATGGTTACCAAAATAGGCACCATAAAATATTAAATCACTATTCGTACACGGGTCGGTGTACCAAGAGAGAAAACAATGCAAACAATTTTATCAACAACTCGTTCATCTTCTGTAACACTATCAACTGGTTTACAACTGGCTTCAGCAATTATCTTAGGTGTTGTGCTTCTTTACGGTGTAGGCTTTGCCTCAGCTGATGTTGCCCATAATGCAATGCATGACTCACGTCATACCTTTGCTTTTCCCTGTCATTAATTTCGAAACAAGATTTTACAATTAATCTTTAACTGTTCTGCTTTTAGAAGCAGGCATCTTAATCGGAATAATCAAAATGATTTTTAGAAATATTGTTTTCTCAGCGGTATTAGTGGGCCTGGTTTCCGGGCTTATTTATGGTGCGTTCCAGCAAATACAACTTAGCCCAATTATTTATGCGGCAGAAAATTTTGAAATAGCTCAATCAGCTAGAGAAACAACATGGTCACCTAACGATGGTGCCGAGCGTATTTTCTGGACTCTGCTTGCCAACGTATTAACCGGTATTAGTTTTGCGTTAGTTATGTTGTCGTTAATGGCCTTGCATGATTTAAAATCACATAAACCCAAAGTCGATGTCGTGCAGGGCATAGGTTGGGGAGCGGTAGGCTTGTTGGCAATTTTTGTTGCACCCAGCCTGGTGGGCTTACACCCGGAAGTACCGGGTACAATGTCAGCAGGTTTAGAACATCGCCAGGTTTGGTGGTTGTTTAGTGTGCTTACAACCGTGTTAGCGGTTGCTGTTTTATATTATGCACCCCTTAAGTTTAAAGCAGTCGGTGTTGTTTTAGCTGCGGCTCCCTATATCATGGCTAGCTCCGGCAATGCACAATTAATTTTTCAAAACACTAATCCAGTTGCAGTAGCACAGTTAAACGAACTTAGTCAGCAATTTTTTTCGATGACGGCCATAGGGACAGCGTTATTTTTTATAGTGCTTGGTGCAGGCTCGGGCTATGCGGTTAAAAAATTTATTAAATTAGACGCGCAGTCGGTTTAAGCCTCATGATAAAAACTAACTACCCATTTACAGCTATTGTAGGGCAGCAGCCTTTAAAAACAGCCTTGTTAATATCGGCAATCGATCCGCGTATGGGTGGTGTATTAATTAGTGGGCCACGGGGTTCGGCTAAATCGACAATTGCCCGCAGTCTAGCCGACTTAATTAATGATCATGTTTTTGTGAATCTGCCTTTAGGTGCAAGTGAAGAAAAACTTATTGGTAGTATCGATCTCGACAAAGCACTAAGCAACAACGAAGTGGTATTTTCCGAAGGCCTGTTAGCCAAAGCACATAAGGGTGTTTTGTATGTTGATGAAGTTAATCTATTAGCCGACCATCTGGTCGACGTATTGTTAGACGTTTCCGCCTCTGGTATTAATCAAATAGAACGCGATGGCATCAGCCATCAACATGCGGCTGAGTTTTTATTAATTGGAACAATGAACCCGGACGAAGGCGAATTACGGCCACAATTACTGGACAGGTTTGGTTTAATGGTTAGCTTAAATAACCAGTACGAAATTGAAGAACGCCAACAAATTATGCAACAACGTTTGGCCTTTGATGAAAATATTGATAAGTTCTGTGCGCAATTTTCCACGCAGCAACAAAGCATAGTTGCACAAATTAAAGCGGCGAAAGAGAATTTATCGAATGTTATCGTTAGCACTGAAATGCAAACCTATATTGCAGAATTATGCCATGTCGCAAATGTGGAAGGTTTACGTGCCGATATAACTTTATACCGGGCTGCACGATCTTATACTGCTTTACATAATAAAAAAGCAGTAACAAAAGAAGATGTTGATACAGTAAAAGAATTTGTACTGGCTCACCGTAGTAATACATCTTTACCTAATTTCCCTCAAAGCCAGAACACATCACCAAATACTAAACAACAAGAGCAAAACTCTAAAGGCTCATCCATACAAGGTAGCTGGGGTGAAATGCAGGCACAAGCCGTTGCTGTTGGTGAGGGCGTTGAATTGCCTGAGTTAAAACAAGCCGCCAGCCTAAAAAAAAAGCCTTAAGCATTAAAGCCGTTTATTCTAAACGGCAATTTGTTGGCAGCAGTTTTAATCGCCATTTTAGTCGCCCAGCAAAAGAGAGCGACATTATTAAAAAAACACACTGGTTTGCAAGCCTGGTATCGAAAGGTAAATCAAACAAAATAAAACTGCATTATCTAAAGCCGGTAAAAATGCAAAGCCCGTTAAATATTATTTTGCTAGATACCTCTGCGTCAACACTAAATAAAAATGGCCTGGTGCAGGCTAAGGGTGCGATTAAGTCTTTAACTCAATTGGCATATTTAAAGCGTGAATCAGTTTGTTTAATAACCTTTGGTAACGAGAGAATAGAAATAGTACTGCACCCACAACGCACCCCAAAAAATATACAAGCCATTTTAGAAAGTATTCGTGCCGGTGGCGGTACGCCATTACGTAAGGCGTTAACACAGGTAAAAGACTTTGTTAAAAAACAGGCTTGCCAATATGAAAAATGCAGGCTTTATTTATTTACCGATGGACGCACAAGAGAAAGTATTTGTAATATTTCAATAGATGCAGATATTATGCTGGTTGATACCGAAAATGCAGATGTTAAATTAGGTTTGGGTGAAATGTTGGCGAATAGTTTAAATGCGCAATATGTGCATTTGTGATTTGGTTTGTCATCATTGCGAACGAAGGTGAAGCAATCTGTCTGGTTTAGTGGTATTAAGCAACAAGATTGCCGCGCTGCGCTCGCAATGACAACACTATGCGTCATTGCGAACAAAGGTGAAGCAATCTGTTTAGTTTAGTGGTATGAAGCCACAAAATTGCCACGCTGTGCTCGCAATGACGCACTAATTTGTCATTGCGAACAAAGGTGAAGTAATCTTTTTAGTTTAGTGGTATGAAGCCACAAAATTGCCACGCTGTGCTCGCAATGACGCACTAATTTGTCATTGCGAACGAAGGTGAAGCAATCTGTTTGGTTTAGTGGTATGAAGCAGCAAGATTGCCGCGCTGCGCTCGCAATGACACATGAACTCGTCATTCCCGCGCAGGCGGGAATCCATGTATATAATTTGGAACAAAAAATGTCACAAGATCCCGACAAAAATAACTTAACCACCGAAGACAAACATCAAAAAAAAATGCTTCGCAAAAAACAAATAGTCGATAAGCGCATTGCCAAAGCAACTGAAGAGCGTGGCGTATTAATTTTACTCAAAGGCTCAGGCAAAGGTAAAAGCTCATCTGCCTTTGGTACTATGGCTCGTGCCCTGGGGCACGGCCAGAAGGCCGGCGTTATTCAGTTTATTAAAGGCCGTCAGGAAACCGGCGAGCATATCTTTTTTAAAGATCACCCAATGGTCAACTTCCATGTAATGGGGCATGGTTTTACCTGGGAAACACAAGACTTAAACCAGGATATCGATGCAGCCAAAAAAGCCTGGGCGCTTGCAAGGCAAATGCTACAGGACGAACGCTATAACATACTCGTCTTCGATGAACTCTCTTATATGTTTAAGTATAAGTACCTTGATGTAAATGAATGTATTGCCGATATAAGCGCAAGGCCAAAGCAACAAAATGTTATTATTACTGGCCGAACAATGCATACCGAATTACAAAAAATTGCCGATACCATCAGCGATGTACAGGACATTCAACATGCTTTCCGTCTTGGCGTTAAAGCTCAGCCGGGTATCGAATGGTAAAGTTTAAAGTAAGCAAAACATCTTGTCCGGCACAGTTCTTTTGCGCACCTGCATCTGGACAGGGTAAAACAACTATCACCGCAGGTATTGCCCGCTATCATAGAAATAATGGTCTAGACGTTCGCGTTTTTAAAACCGGCCCCGACTATTTAGACCCTTTAATACTCGCACAAGCATCGGGTAACCCTGTTACCCAGCTCGATTTATGGATGGTAGGCAAACAAGCCTGTAAACAATATTTATATGAAGCCGCTCTTGAAGCTGACTTAATATTAATAGAAGGCGTTATGGGTATGTTCGATGGCAGCCCAAGCGGTGCCGATATGGCTCAGTATTTTGGTATACCTGTTGTCGCCATTATAGATGCACGTGCAATGGCACAAACTTTTTCTGCAATCGCTTACGGTTTGGCAACCTATCGACCAGAGTCGTCGTACGATAAAAGTATTACCAATACACTAAAATTTTCTGGTGTTATTGCAAATAAAGTAGGTAGCGAACGCCATGCTAGTTTAATTAAAGATTCAATGCCGGAAGATGTTGCCTTACTAGCCTGCCTGCAACGTAACGATGCAATGATATTACCAGAGCGTCATCTTGGCCTGGTGTCACCGCATGAAGTAGATGATATTGAGCAACGCCTGGATGATATTGCAAACATTATTGCAACAACAGATTTAAATACCATGCCTGCTGCGGTTGAATTTTGTAGCGCTAATATGGCTGCAAATAAGCAATCCACTAAAAATAATTTACAGGGTAAAAAAATAGCTATCGCAAAAGATGATGCCTTTAGTTTTATCTATGCCGCTAATATACGCTTCTTAAAAGAAAAGGGGGCTGAGCTTGTTTATTTTTCGCCACTGCAAGATAAAGAGCTGCCCGATGCCGATGCGCTATGGTTTCCGGGGGGTTACCCCGAGCTACATATAGAAGCGCTGGCAAACAACACAACGTTAAAACAAAGTATTCATGAATTTTTTAATGCCGGTAAAAAAATATTAGCCGAATGCGGCGGCATGCTTTACTTGCAAAATACCTTAACCAACTTAAATGGCAACACCTTTAATATGGTTGGTATTATCTCCGGCGATGGCGTTATGCGAGAACGGGGCGGCTGCCAGGGCATGCAATACGCGCCACTACATGGAATAGGTAATGAACACGGTGAAGTAAGAGCACATGCCCATCACCGTTCACGTTCACAAAACACCCTGGAACCCTTCGCCCATGGTCGCAGAACACGCCACCCGGCACCGGGCGAACCGATTATTAAAAACAAAGGATTGCTTGCAACCTATTTGCACCTGTATTTTCCGTCTAACCCAAATGTAATTGTTGATTTATTTTTAGAATAATTGTTAGTAATAAACGCCGTCATTGCGAGCGACAGCGCGGCAATCTGAAATAACCTGTCATTGCGAGCGCAGCACGGCAATCTTGTTAGCTAATACCACTAAAGCAGGCAGATTGCTTCACCTTCGTGCGCAATGACAACCTAATCTTTACCATCCCCCATAAAAAAACCAGCATACTAAAAAGCACACTGGTTTTAGCCGTTTAACGGGCAGCAATTAGCTTAATATACGATAGTACGCGCTAAAAACACCATTGCTAAAAAGAAGCCAAATAGTGATGCCACTAAAACACTAATTGTACGTAAAACAGTTGAATCTTGGATATTTTCTTCGGAACTCATAGAACACCTCGTTGCTAAGTATTTGAATGTAAAGCTTTTTATCACTTCTCTAAAATTTGATGTGTAGTTTACTCATATACTCAGGTATTTAGAATTAGAGAGTTCTAATGTGTAGATAAGTTAATACTTGAGTAAATTACTCGGTATTATATGGGGTTTAATTGGGAGAGGGAATTATTCAGTAACAGATGGTATTTCTGTATCCGTCATTCCCATGCGGATGGGAATCCATTGTTTATTTTTAGGTTTAATTTAAGAATATGCATATATTATCTGTATGGTTATTAACCAACTAATTGTTTTTATTGTGTTTTAATTCGCAGAGGAAATGTAAGTTTGGTACTGTGTAACTAACTTTAAAATTATTTACATAGACATCTGTATAACAAGTAAATTGCAGATGTCTGTCTAATACAATTTATGTGTAAAAATGGATAATGGTATTACAGGTATAGACATTTTCACTGGAAGATTAGTTGGTAAATATGTTGAGCGCGACCTGGAGTGTCATTTTTCTGAATTAGAATGGGCGGAATATTCGCTTTTAGTACCTATAATACAAGAAATATTTTTCTCAAAACGGGGAAGAGGATAATGTCATTAATAACAGCTAAGTCACTTTTGCTAGTCCTAATTATAGCGTTACCTTTTTCCACTCAGGCTAGAGCTGAGTCATTTCAGTTTGAAAGCCCTCAAGTAGAATCGGATTATAATCAACTAATCAGTGAGCTGCGATGTAATGTTTGTCAAAACCAGACTTTAGCCGAGGCCAATACACAACTGGCGATTGACCTTTGAAAGCAAGTGCTACAACAGTTGAAAAAAGGATCAACACGGAATGAAGTAGTAACTTATATGGTCGGACGATATGGAGATTTTGTGACGTATCTGTAATCCCCCCGAAAAATAACAGGCGTTTTAAGTAGAAAATTCTCGTAAACTAAGAACAGGAGTTTTCTATGAAAAAATCACGATTTACCGACAATCAG
>VAPL011160334.1_pt1 | contig 24305 bp, 18 predicted proteins | sample 3395061 | NCBI WGS metagenome assembly VAPL01 (sample SAMN08290444, study PRJNA428436) | hydrothermal vent metagenome | isolation source: Deep-sea hydrothermal vent chimney 2 | place: Pacific Ocean: Juan De Fuca Ridge | depth 2182 m m | reverse complement strand
TGCCACCGATAAACGAAGCGAAGACTAAACTGTCAGCGGCCTCTTGGGTCGGATCAAAAATAGCGATGAAGGCATCAAAAAAAGGCGTTGAGTTATTCTTCGTAATAAGATTTAAATAGATATTGAATGGTAGAAAGTTTCTGGTGCTGAAATCCGTAGAGTCGGTTTCCCCGACCACATGAATGAGACCTTGACTGTCCACCGCAATACTGTGTGCTTTGTCGTCATTCTGTCCACCGATATAACTGGCATACACAATGGTATCATTGATGTGGCGACTGTTTGTCACGGTATTTTTTTGTGTGTCGAGCATCAACACAAAGCCGTTACTACGCCCCGATGCATTTTGGCTTAAAGCACAAAAACCATCCGTCAGGCAATTTTCTTTATTGAGAAAAGCATTGGCGCTGGTGGGAAGGTCGGTTGACCAGGTTTCGCCAGCAATATAGACTTGTTCATTGGTGTCTACAGCAATACTATGCCCATAATCCAGGCCATTGCCCCCCAGGTAGCTGACTAATTGCGTCTCACCCAATTTGTTTATTTTGAGCATAAAAGCATCGCCAGTCCCCGATAGAGACGATGTCACGCCAGTGGTTGGCAAATCGGATGAGCTGGTTTCTCCAACCACATAGATATTCTTCTCATCAATACTAATCGAGCGACCCGCCTCATTTTTTGAGCCGCCAAAATACACAATGAATACCGGATCACGCCCATGATTTTTCAGTTTTGCTACGAAAATGTCTTGATTTTTTGGTGTGTTGGCCTCACTAAAACCATCAAAACTGGATGAATAGCTAAAACCCGTGACATAGATATCGCCATTGTTGTCAATCACCATATCCGTAATGGAATCTTCGGAGTCGCCGCCAAGATAAGTGAAGTAAGGGGCCGGATGATTGGCTGCAAATCCGTTGGTTAGCAGACAGGTGGCGATGAACAGCGTTGCCATGAAAAAATGTAAGGGTTTTGATACGTTGATCAAAAAAATCTGATTTACCATTTGTCGCTTTATGCCCCCACGTTGTTAAAATCTCATTCAGTGGATTGCTGTTTGACTAATAGCTCATTCACTTGTGTTATTTGGTCATTACCAAGTTGGCCAATGGCGGCTTTTAGTCTGAGTGTATCCAATAGATAGTTATATTTGGCTAACATTAAATCTTGTTTGGTGCTAAAAAACTGTTGTTGTGCATCTAGTACATCTAAGTTGGTTCGAACACCCACTTCCAGCCCCTTTTTGGTGGCATCCAATACACTTTGGCTCGAAGTTAACGCTTTTTTCAGAGCACGGACCCTGAGCTGTCCGTTAGTGACCGCAAGATACGCTTGTTGGGTGTTCAAGGTGATTCTTCGGCGATTTTCCTCAAGCCGATGCTGTTGTTGTTCTTTGGCAGCAATGGCTTCGCGAATTTTCGAGGAAGTAAAACCCCCCGTATATATCGGCATATCCAGTTGAATACCCACCGACAGGGAGCTGCTATCAAATTCAAATAGCACATTTTCCAAATGACTTTGTGTGGCGCTGGCCACTAAGTCTACGGTGGGCAATTTCGCACTTCTAGCATTTTCAAGCGCTTTTTTAGTGACGCCAAGCTCCAATAGCGATAGTTGAATTTCCGGACTTTTGGTATTTGCTTCACTCACCCAGTAGCTCATTTCCTGTGGGGTTAATGCAGGCAAAGCAATATCTTCACGCAAGGAAAATAACGGGCCTGGAATCACGCCGATAATACTTTTCAACGATTGTTTAGCTACATCTAATGCGCTTTTTTCTGCAATTTCAGTCGCGTCGGCCAAATCAAAACGCGCTTGGGCTTCGAGTTTGTCTGTGATAGTGGCGGTGCCAATGCGATACGATAAATTAGAACGATCCAAACTTTCGGAAAACGCGGCTTTTTGCGAGACGGCAACGGCCACACTTTCTTGCGCGGATAGTACCGCAAAATAGGCTTCAGCCACCCTCAGTGTCAACTCTTGTTTCACCAATTCAAACTGAGTTTCTGCTTGACTAACAAGTAATTTGGATTGAGCGAAAATAATTTGGTTCGATTTACGATAGAGTGGGTGAGTTAGGTTGACACTCGCACCATAATTATTTATCCATTGGCTACTATCGACTTGGTAAGCATAGTTAATGTTGCCTTTGGCATTGACACTGGGTAATATGCCTGACTTTCCTTGTGGTATTTTTTCCTGATTGAGGGTCAAAGTGGCTTTGCCAGCGGCCAATACCGGGTCTTGTTCTAATGCCAATTGATAGGCTTGGCTTAAATCCATACTTTGCGCCGTCACCATCAATAAGGGCAAGCCGCTGAGGCTGAGGGCCAATAATATAAAGCGGTACCAGATCATCAATATCGTTTCCTTTTTATATAGATAAATAAATTTATACATTCCTGATGCACAATACAAATTTTACTGGATTCTAACATCAATACCCATTAGCCTTTACAAACATTTCTAAGCGGTCTTTTGTGCCAAGATGGGTAAAAATCGCTTAGCGAATGGATTTCAATCAGGGGGGGGTTAATCGATCTCTCTACATACGATATTGCCGAACCTGAGAAAGATAACCATTCGATCATAGCGCAGCCTGGCATAGTGCGAAATCTAGCGGCTAGCCGAATGATAATAATGGCTTGTTTTTTCAGTAACAAATTCTTGTGATAAGTGGTTAAAGTTTTAGATGATTTGTACAGCTAAGGCAAATAATGAGGACAATAAATGAAAGAATTGATGATGCATCCAGCGTTTCAAGCGGGTGTTGCGCCATTCATAATTGGCTTGGTTGCTGCCATTTCACTCTTTCAAGGGCCAAAAAATCGAAGTGGCTTGGCGGTTATTTTTGGATTTTTGGTGACCGTTTATTTAGTCATGGGGTTTTCATTTGAGCCACTGAATTCGACACGTAAGATTATTTTATTAGGGGTATTGGCGGCCTTAGTTGGCTGGCTCTTGGATATCCTGCCTTTGCTTAAGCGAGTGAGTTTCTCAGCACTGGTTATCCTGGGGATAGGTTCGACTATTTGGTTGTTTTGGCCACTGCTAACAAATCAGCCACTTAGTGACGTATTATTGCCCATTGCACTGCTTATGCTGTACACCGTTTGGTTGTTACTCGCTTTTGGTTCCATGAACAAACATCCTGCGATGCAGGGCGGGGCAGGTTTACTCGCCTTGGGTATCGGCACCGGAATCTCTGCACTCATTGGTGCCTCGGCGGTATATGGCCAATTAGGCAGTGCCGTCGCGGCAGGTGTTGGTGCTTTTTTATTGCTCCATGTGTTTCTTGATGAAGAGACGCCGACGGGTTTTAGCGTTATCGTGATTTCAGTGACCATTTGCGCACTGGTCGGCATCGGTGCTCACAAATATGCACAACTCACATGGACGGCACTGCCGTTGCTGGCCTTAATTCCCTTAATAATCCGCGTCCCATTACCGGAATATTGGTCAAATAGTTTACGCGGCCTCACTTGGTTTGCACTGGCTTCGCTGCCAGCCGCCATGGCCATCTATTTGACGTGGCAAAGCGCCGGCGATGTCCCTTTTTAATCACGTTTTGTTATTCAATCAAAACAGAGGTGCCTACCGGCACGTGCTCAAATAATTCGATAACATCGACATTTCGCATTTTGATGCAACCATGGGAGGAGGGGATACCCATGGGATCTTTGTCTGGGCAACCATGAATGTAAATATAACGGCGCAGGGTATCGACGTTCCCTAACCGATTCACGCCAGGCTCTAAACCACTGAGCCATAAGAGGCGGGTCAATATCCAGTCTCTTTCTGGGAATCTGGCCTGCAAGTCTGGGGTATATTGCTCACCTGTTGCACGGCGTCCAACAAAAACGGCATTGGGTACAGCATGCTCACCAATTTTTGCGCGTATCATATGCCGACCGCGTGGCGTACATTCACTGCCAAAGGTTTCCCCCGGACCATTCTTCGCCGTGGAAACCTGATAGGTTCTTACTATCTTGTCAGCCTGGGATAAAATAAGTCGCTGATTTGTTATATCAACATCAATCGCATAATCCATTGGCTATTTTTGATGTCACCAATCTTTAAATGGATGCGCGACTAATTTCACATTGTAGTACCTCTCATCACTAGAGACATCCTGATCCACCCAGGACGGTAAGGTAAAGGTTTTATCGACATGTTCCAGTTCAATTTCCGCCACAATTAATCCCTCATTGTCACCATGAAACACGTCAATTTCCCAGGTTTTTCCATCGATGAGAACAAAGTGCCTGGTTTTTTCGATCAGTGGTTTAGTGCATAAATCATGCAACATTTCCCTAGCCTCTGCCAGTGGAATCGGGTACTCATATTCTTGTCGTTGGATGCCTAATGTGGCACTTTTTATATTCAGATTGGCTTGATCATCGGCAATTCGAATGCGTACCGAAGCCTGCTCGGAGCCAACCATATAGCCTTGGCAATAATATTTTTTTTTAACGACGGCAGATTGCCAGTCATTATTTTTAATTGTAAATTTTCGTTCAATTTCGGTACCCATCACTAACCTTAGGAGTATTGTGAGTATTAATAGCATCGCAGAGTATAGCATAGCGCACAAAAAACATGTTATAAAACACATTCAACGAATCCCAACAGGATATTAATGAACGCTTGTGGATAACAATCTATCAGTTAGACTCGATAAATGGTTATGGGCGGCGCGCTTTTATAAAACACGTGCGTTAGCCACTGCCGCCATTAATGGCGGCAAAGTGCATGTCAATGGATCACGGACCAAACCCAGTAAAAAGGCCTGTATTAATGACAAAGTCGGTATCACCCGTGGACAACAAGAAATCGAAGTGATGGTTGTCCTATTATCAGCTAAGCGAGGACCGGCGACACAGGCCGCTTTGTTGTACCAGGAAACCCCGGAAAGCGTTGAAAAAAACAAGGCAATGAAAGAAAAAATTTCATTGCACAAGGCGATTTTAGGCGAAGTATCCTCCCATCATCGGCCAAACAAAAAAGACCGTAGATCCATCATCAGGTTTAAAAAAGCGCTATGATTAGTTTAAGTGAATGCATTATAACTATAAACTCATTTAATACGTATATTCATAAAAATTTAGCGTTTTGCTCATTGGGTGTTGGGCAAGGCGAAGGCTTGTAATCGCTCGATGGAAAGCTTAGACTGGAGCTTAAAATAACTACAAACGGTACTAGAATACCGTGTTGTCAATGTGGGGGTGGATCCTACGGGGAGTAATTTATCGATCATTGCTAACCCTATAATATCAATAAACCATCCGACAAAGCTGATGTTATAAAACCAATAAATATCCCCCCTCATTGCACTTTTAGTCTTTTCAATGTCACTGAAAAGATGAATTCAACCTGAGATGGGGTCAGGATATGAAAAGCTTATCGCTCGTTGGCATCAACCAACCATTTAATACCAAGCAGCTAAGAAATGCTGTTTTTTTGATGGCTATGATCATCATCCCATTGACCCTTTTTAATGGGTGTAGTGAATCACTGAGTCAATCACCATCGCTTACCCAAACCACTGAGCAAGAACCGATTCCAGACGGCATATTAGTTAAGTTCAAAGATGCCAATAGGGTGAGCCGGGGATATGCACGCTCCAATCTAAAAAAAGCCGGTTTAACCAATGGCCAAGTTTTTAGTCTCGTGCCGGGATTAACCCGAGCTAAATTGGCACCGGGTAGCACGTTAACCGGCGCCTTAAAAAAATTAGCTAACGATGCAGATGTGGCTTATTTTGAACCGGATTACATTGTAACGATTGGTGCCATACCAAACGATGGACGGTTTGCCGAGCAATATGGTTTAAATAATACCGGCCAAACCGGGGGACAAATGAATGCCGATATCAATGCGCCGGAAGCTTGGGATGTAGAAACAGGGCAGGGCATTGTTATCGCCGTTATTGATACCGGGGTTGATTATAATCACCCTGATCTCTCTAGTAATATTTGGCGTAACCCTGGCGAAGTTGCCAATAACGGGGTTGATGATGATGGCAATGGCTTTATTGATGATATTATCGGATGGAATTTCCGTGACAATAATAGCGATCCGATCGATTTAAATAACCATGGCACCCATGTCGCCGGTATTATTGGCGCGACAGGCAATAATGGAGTCGGCGTTTCTGGGGTCAACTGGAATGTTAAAATTATGCCGCTACGCTTTATGGATGCCTCCGGCTCCGGCACTACCTCAGCGGCAATTAATGCACTCGAATATGCCGTAGCAAATGGGGCGCGTGTTTCCAATAACAGCTGGGGAGGAAATTCATTTAGCCAAGCCTTGTTTGACGCCGTTTCGGCAGCCAACGCTGCCGGTCATATGTTCATTGCTGCGGCCGGTAATGAAACCGCTAACAACGATGTAACTTTCCATTATCCGAGTTCGTTTAATCTAAACAATGTCATCTCTGTGGCGGCCTCAGGCAATACCGACAATCTCGCCGGTTTTTCAAATTTTGGGGCGACAACAGTGGATCTGGTTGCACCTGGTGTTGCTATTCTCAGTACGGTGCCGGGCGCTGGATATCAAGCATTTAACGGCACCTCCATGGCAACGCCTTTTGTCGTTGGGGTGGTCGGACTGGTGTTATCACAAAACCCCAACTTAACCGTGAGCGATATCAGAAACGCCATTTTATCCACCGTCGATCCACGGCGCGCTTTTTCCGGCATGGTCGTTACCGGTGGACGTTTAAATGCATTTAACGCCGTTCGCAGTGTATCCACAACACCGGCACCGCCGGTCACACCCATCGTCACTGTCTCCCCTATTGCCATCGAGCTGCCATTAGGCATTAATCAAACTTTCAAGGCGTCAGGTGGCGCACCACCTTATCAATGGTCGGTCGCTAATGGGATTGTTGGGCTGATCGATCCCAATACCGGTATTTTTACAGGACAAACGGTAGGTACAACGGAAGTTGTTGCCACCGATACCAATGGAGTCACGAGTGGTCCCGCCAGTATTTTGGTTACTCGTATGACCATCACACCTTCGGATATTGTGGAACTCTCGCTAAGTGAACGTACCACATTTACCGCGAATGGGGGACAGGCACCCTACCAATGGAGCGTCAGTGATAGCCGTGTTGTCGCCATGGTAAATAACGGTTCATTTCGCGAAAACGCCATCGTATTACCGATTACTCAGGGAACATTTACCTTAACGGTCACAGATAATGCCCAAAATACCGTAAGCACAAGTAACATAAGGGTCATTGCTGTCTCTTTGAGTATTGCTCCCCAAAATTCGACCAGGCAGATAGGGGATACCTTGAATTTAACGGTAACCGGGGGGGCAGCACCGTTTACCTGGGTGTCATCAGATTCCACCATTGCCAGTGTGACAGCGAGTCAAACGGACGCCGTCGTCTCAGCTAATGCTGTGGGCAATGCATTGATTGAGGCCACCGATGTGAACGGCACCACGGTCAGTGCTAACATACAGGTCGCTGATCCGGCTTCCGTCGCGTTAGTGATTACCCCGGCAGAAAGTTTCTTAGGGCTAAATGATACGGTTTCATTATCTGTCACAGGAGGTGGGCCAAGCTACATGTGGCAATCCTCTGATACAAACGTGGCATTTGTCAATCGAGCAACGGGATTAGTCACGGCCACCGGTGTGGGTATTGCGACCATTACGGCGGCCAGTACCGGGGCGACATCAGGGACGGCGTCTATCAATGTCACCGCTGTTGAGGTCACAACGCCAAGTACCTCGGTTGATGCCGGAGGCTCGGTGCAATTAACCGCCACGGGGGGCTCGCCACCGCATATCTGGGGAATAAGTAACCGCCTGGTTGCGAGTATCTCCAATACCGGATTGCTATCTGCTTCACCCAATGCCGCATTCTTAGCGCGGATTACCGTCACTGCAACAGATGCCAATGGGGTGATAGGAACCAGCCCAGCAATCACGATAAATCCACCGGCACCGACGACGCCCAATCCAACGCCGACACCAACACCCGGCCCACCAACACCAGCCCCCACCCCAGGTCCACCAACGCCGACCCCAGGTCCACCGACACCCGCCCCGGCGCCCGCAGCTGGCCACGGTGGTGGAGGAGGCCATTAAAGCAAGATACGGTGATTTTCAAGCGCTAGATCATTTGATATCAATGGGCTCGAAGAAAAATGTTTTTATGCCGAAACATTGGATTTTTGAATTTTTCGTGGTCTAATCCGGTTACTTTCACAGTTTTGGCCTATATTTTATTCTCGGGCTAGTGGACATCTTGGGGTAATTTCAACGTTTTAGCAGAAAACCAGTCCGTTAGCCTTAGTTTTTAGTAAGGGTTAAATGGTTATAATACAGCCATGATGTTTGGATAAAAAAGGAAGCGTTGATGAAAAGGTATCTAAGCCTTGCAGCAATTACTATCATGAGTGCCAATATAGCGATCGCTGCAGATATTGCGTTGAAAACAGAAAAAGACCGCCTGAGTTATACTTTGGGAGTACAAGTCGGCGAAGATTTTAAACAACGAGGATTTGAAGTAAACGTTGAGGCATTTGCTCGGGCGATTGCTGATATTTTAGCGGATCGTTCGCTCAAATTGACGCCGGCTGAAATGAAGACAGCCAAACAAAACTTCCAAAAACAACAAATGCAGCAGCGCACTGAAGTGGCAGAAAAAAATAAAAAAGCAGGCGAAGCATTTTTAGCAGAAAACAAAACTAAAGCGGGCATGAAAACGCTTGCTAGCGGCATACAATATCATGTACTAACGCCAGGCTCGGGGGCTATCCCTACTAAAACGGATACCGTTTTAGCGCATTACCGAGGAACATTGATCAACGGTAAAGAATTTGACAGTTCATATGATCGAGGTCAACCGGTCTCTTTTCCGGTCGGTGGCGTCATCAAAGGTTGGCAAGAAGTATTGCAAATCATGAAAGTGGGCGCGAAATGGAAAGTCTATATTCCTTCTGAGTTGGCCTACGGCGAACGTGGCGCTGGGGCGGATATTGGCCCCAATGAAACGCTAATATTTAACATTGAATTATTAGATATAAAATGATAATTGGCGAGTATTCAATGGTAGAAACCCTATCAAACAGCAGGGTTTCTATGTTATTCATGGAGTGCGCATAATGTATATTATGTTAAATAGGGTGCGCATTAAAAATCCAGCGTCGTGCGCTTTTTCCCTGTATTACTCAATGAAATGATGGTGTCATCTCCAGTCTCATTCTATAATGGTGAAATATACTTAATACCCGACATTGGGCAACCTATCATTTGATCTCGCTTGATCCTTGATTTCCTTCGCGATTTTCAAACGCTAGGCGGCCCAGACCGGTAATCGGTAATACGATAAACTTTTCAGCAAATTGCATGTCGCTGTACTAGACTTGAGCACAAACATTAAGCCTGTGTTTAATAACTGGCCAGCTAAGTGATACGTGGAGGACAAGCGAAAATGGAAAATTTTCCGAATTATTTATTTGGTTTTATCGTTAGCATCGTATTAATTTGGATACTTCAACCCGTCGCGAAAAAACTAGGCCTCGTGGATAAACCAGGTGGTCGAAAAAAGCACTTAGGCCGAGTACCTCTGATTGGCGGAATGGCGATGATGGGTGGACTCATTGCCACGTTGCTCTCACTTGATGAACCCATTGGCATTGTCTCAGGCTTACTGATTGGTGGAGCACTGTTGTTAGCCGTTGGTACCATTGATGATATCGTTTCACTCTCCCCTTTCACCCGTTTTTTAGCCCAGATTACGGCGGCACTAATCATGATCACCATGAGTTCGGTCTATCTTCAAGACTTTGGATATTTATTGGGCGATGAAACGTTTTCACTGGGGATCTGGGCCATCCCAGTGACCGTGTTTGCCACCGTTGGTGTCATTAATGCGATTAATATGTCAGATGGGATGGATGGACTCGCTGGCGGTTTAGTATTAGTTGCCTTATTTGGGCTTGGTTTTTTTAATGTCACCTCAGGAACAGGTCAACATACGCATTTGTTTCTTGCGCTCATTACGGTCGTCACTGCGTTTCTGATCTTTAATATCCGCACAGCATGGCGATCGCATGCACAAATATTTATGGGAAATGGTGGCAGCATGTTGTTGGGATTCGTCGTGGCTTGGCTCTTAATCTATCAAACGCAAGGTGACCAGCGTGCAGTCAACCCTGTCTTTGCCTTGTGGATTTTAGCATTACCCCTCTTAGATACGGTTTGCATCATGTTAAGACGCATCTTCAAAGGGCGCTCACCTTTTGCACCGGATAGAGAGCATTTCCATCATATTTTATTAGTGGCTGGTTACAGCGTGAATCAATCGGTTTGGATAATATTATGTCTGGCAAGCTTGCTGGCAGTTATGGGGGTCATTGGTATTTACTTTCACATGCCAGACATGGTGATGTTTATTGCTTTTTTAGCCTTGTTTACTTTTTATTTTTGGGGAATGAGTCACGCTTGGAAAGTTATGAAAGTTATTAAGCGAGAAAAATCCACGGGTGGCGGTGCCATTGAAAATATCATAAAACCGGTTAAAAGCTCTGAAAGCTAAACATCTTGCTAGAGCACAAAAATAATCTGAGTTAAAGAGCGTTTCCCGACAAACTGATGGATAAAATAAACCGGTACGTGCAGGCCGCGACTCGGGATAACACGCGCCGTAGTTATCAGTCGGCAATTACCCACTTCGAAATCAAATGGGGAGGTTTTTTACCAGCCACCGCCGATAGCGTCACACGCTACCTGATTGATCATGCTGACACCCTTACACTCAACACCCTCAAGCAACGTTTAGCCGCTTTAGCCCAATGGCATCTTGAGCAAGGTTTTCCTGACCCCACCAAAGCACCCCTGGTGAAAAAAGTATTAAAAGGCATTAACGAACTTCACCCCCATCAGGAAAAACGCGCTAAGCCTTTACAACTCGAACAACTTCAACAGTTAATTTCTTATCTTGAGTTACAGATCCAACAAGCCATGACGGCGAATAATACGAGTCAACTGTTTAAACATACACGCAATCGAGCATTGGCACTCATTGGATTTTGGCGCGGCTTTCGCGGTGATGAACTGAGTCGGCTGCGCGTTGAGCATATTGAACTGTTTCCCGGTGAAGGGATGCAAATTTATTTACCCCGCACGAAAACAAATCATACTCAACAAGGCCGTATTTACAAGGCCCCTGCCCTCACTCGCTTATGTCCGGTGGCGGCCTATCAAGACTGGGTGAATGCGGCTTTATTAACGGAGGGACCGGTATTTCGGCGGATTGATCGTTGGGGCAATATCGCCAATGAAGCGCTTAATCCCAACAGCTTGATTCCGTTACTTCGGCATTTGTTTCAGGCGGCGAAATTGCCTGAGGCAGAACAGTACAGCAGCCACTCTTTACGCCGTGGGTTTGCCAGCTGGGCAAACGCAAACCAATGGGACATCAAATCACTCATGGAATATGTCGGCTGGAAAGATATAAAATCTGCCATGCGTTATATTGATGCCGCTGATTCCTATGGCCAACAACGCATCGAAGCGGCACTCGCGACGCTACCTATACTGGATGGCGAGAACAACGCCACTCGCGAAAAATACGCCACATAGTTCGATGACGCCGCCTCCCCCTCTATCTGGTCCATGTATTTTTGTAAAAGTCAAGTAAATAGTTAACAGCGATGACCGAGCACACTCGGTACCATAGCGCCGTTGGGTCACCAATAGCGATTACAAAATAATTAGTTTCAGGATAACAATACCTCATTGCTTCTACGGAGATAAATAATGACACATCAAAACACCCCTGTCACAATCACTGCACTTCTTGATGGACTCGCGGCCACCGTTCAAGACTATGGGATAAGCTCAGCAGAAGTCAGTGGAATGTGCGACTACATAAAAAACGGCGCCGATATCAGCGCTGCAGACTATGAAACGTTGAACTCCCAACAAAAAAACTTACTGAACAATGCCTGTCAGTACACCGGGCCTGTAGAAATGGCCTCTTAAAACGGTTGATTCTTTAGCGACAATCTTCAAGCCCGAAACGAAATTTTTACACTCAGGTTTTAAGATCACTGCCATTAAGTTGAGTATAGCTGGATATTCGTTGAGCACGTCTTCCCCCCCAGGCTTAACTCTCGGCTACCTGGCTCACTTTAACTTAATTGGCAGTGAGTTTTAAGCTAAAATAGATATAGCTATTCAGTGCTTTCCGTGTGAATATAACTTTCGATAGCAGAAAGTTAAGACATAGGAGGGAGATAGCATTGAAGCGAACCTGTTGGGTTAACTTAGCATGGTTTACGTTCTATTTACTTGGCGCCGTTTCGCCATGCTCAGCGGAAATCGTAGTGGATGGTAGCCTGGGCGGTTCAGCAGGACAAGACATCCCAAAAATAGGTGATGAGTTCACTATCCGAGCTGACATGGGACAGCAAAGAGACAATAACTTATTTCATAGCTTCGGGAAATTTAACCTGAGTGCTGGCGAGATTGCCACCTTTAATGACGGTGGCGCCAGTGGTTTAATTGATCGTATTTTTGCTCGAATTACCGGGGGCGAATCCAACATTGACGGCACCCTGCGTACACAATTTAGTAATACCCAACCTGACCTTTATCTGATCAACCCGCAAGGCATTATTTTTGGCCCAAATGCTAAACTGGATGTACAAGGTTCATTTCATGCCAGCACCTCTGATTTTATTCAGTTGGAAGACGACGTGCGATTCAATGCGGCACCGAAAAGTGATCAACTATTAAGTAGCTCACCACCGTCAGCTTTTGGTTTTTTAGAAACAAACCAAGGAACGATCACAATCTCCGGCAGCGATCTTAGGGTGCCGGAAGGTCGATCTCTATCCATCATTGCAAACGATACCAAAGTACTAAATGGCAAGCTCGATGCCCCTCGCGGGTATATCAATATTGGGCAATTCACTTCCGGTGATATTCTTGCCACAAATCGTTTAACTCAAGAATTATCTACCTCGGATAGCGGCCCGCCCACTCCTCCAGCAGACTTTGAAGCGCAAGATATTTATATACGCAGTGGCAACTTGATTATCTCTGGCGAAACCAAAGTTGGACAACCTGGTGGCGATATCACGATTACCGTCGGAAAACTTGCGCTCAAAGAAGGGGGACGACTTGACAGTAGCAGCACATTTAATAGTGGCACCTCGGCAGGAAATATCAATATACAAACACGCGATTCAGTTGCTATCACCGGCCAATCCCCAAGTTCGAAAAGTCGAATCACCGCCAATATTATTTCAAATAACACAGATGACAAAGCTGGCAATATTAATCTCGCAAGCCCTGTCATTCATGTGGCGGAAGGGATGGTGACGGCCAACGCTATAATAGGTGGTACGTCAGGTACCATTGATATCCAGACTAACAAGCTGACATTACAGAATGGAGCTGCCATCACCACCGCGAACCTTAGTGTTCAACAAGGCGGCAGCATCACTATCCACGCCAAAGACTCTATTTTAATCGATGGTAGCAATATCAATAGCGCAACACGCGGTGCTGGTGACGCTGGCCAAGTCATCATTGCAACTCAACAGCTAATCATTCAAAATAGTGGTCAAATATCAACAGCAGCAGATGGGGATAATAGCACAGGAAACGCGGGTTCGATTAACTTGCAAGTTGATGAACTCATGATGCGCGAGGGCGGATTGATCTCTGCAAAAAACAATGGTAAAGGCCGCGGCGGCGATATTGAAATCCATAGCACTAACATAACGTTGGCAAGTCAAGGAAAGATTAGCGCTGAAAGCCAAGGCGCGGGTCAATCGGGTAATATCAATATCACTGCCAGTGATATATTCCAGCTGCGTGACAAGAGTGCTATCAGCCTCACCACAGATAAAGTGAGTGCCGGCGATATTAATCTTGATGTCAAACACTTGTTTTATCTCAGCGATGATAGCGCCATCACCACCTCCGCTCAAAACGGCGCCGGTAATGGCGGTAATATCCAGATTGGCCAAAAAATCGCGCCAGAAATTATGATTTTGGACAAAACTAGCTATATTACTGCGCAAGCCAAAAAAGGCAATGGCGGTGACATTCAAGCGGTGATCGATTACTTCTTTGGCTCCCCCGAAAATATTAACGCTTCATCCGCACTGGGCATTAATGGCCAAGTGGATATTGCCACGGTGGCTTCAGATGTGGTGGCAAATATTCAAAAATTGCCTGAATCTTATGTTCATGTGAGCGCGCTCATCCAAACCCCCTGCCTACCTCAAACCACCGTAGATCGTAGCAGTTTGGTGGTGGTTCCTCGGGATGGTCGGCTAACCTCCCCGGATGCTTTATTAGCGAGTCGATTCGTCAACCTTGAGTCCAATAGCACGGCCTTGCCCGTAGCAAAATTTAATGATTCACGCGACGAATTGACATCCCCTGATTTCGCTGAGTGCCAGCACGCCCTGTCGGTTAATATGTCAGCTCAAAACTAAAATGAATCCCATTATCCTGCCATGCCCCCGCTACTCTATCATTTACCTGCCGTAACGCATGCGCCCAATACAGTTGGCTGCGAATATATGGGACAGGATCCCATCGCAAGCCCATTCCTAAGCTCGAAATTATTTTTATGATGGTCGTGGTTTTCACTCGTTCATTGGCAATCGGTACATCCCTGCCCCACCCAACATCATAAAAGACCGCCCACTGCAGCTTTCGATCCCCAAACCAAGTGCCACGCCCCATGGGAAAGCGTGCTTCTAACGAGCTCACCCAACCGTTATCTCGCACCAGCTGATTTTCCCGATAGCCACGCACGCTGGTGGCGCCTCCAATGCCAAATTTTTCCAAGGGAAGCAATGGATTGTTTGATAACTGTAGATCACTGCGAAACACGACTTGTAGCGGGTAATTAGGCCACCAGTGGATCCATTGGAATTGCCCAAACCAAGTGATGAATTTACCATCAGGTAATGGTTCATTTTCTTGGTTGATGGTGGCGCCGAAAGCATTTAAACCAAAACTCAGCCGATTGAAGGTGGACAATACGCGATTTGGACGTTGCTTCAACCAAGCCATGGCCACCCGAAAAACGGTGACGCTATTTCGATCGTTCTTATTCACCGGTAAAATGGAAAACGGCTTATCGAACAAAAAACTCTCACTGCGGCGCCGTTCTAAATAAAGCAAGCCACGCAGATAGCCATTGATGGTGCGTTGGAATGGATACCAGAATTGAACTCCATCACTTTTTAACCGGTTGGTAATATCAATTTTATCATCAAAAGGGGCTTCAATAATCTTCGATTGGCTACGACTCAATGACAGTACCAAACGTGCCTCCCGAGCAGTGATCGGTATCGAATAATTCACTGTCATATCATCCAACCCTTTTGTGCTGCCATACTGAAACCGCAGCGAATCACCATACCCACTGACATTGCCATGGCTAGCCCAAATTTCTTTACGTAATTCACCCACACTTGGCGAACGCCAATTATTGATGACAACGCCAAATTGATAAGGTCGATTTTCATCGATTTTCACCTTTAACACACTCTTACCGCGATGTAATCCCGGGACTAGCTTTGCCCTGATACGATGGATTAAACGATCCTGCTGCAACAATTGTAAACGTGCCTGTAATTGTTGCATGTTTAACGGTTCGTCATGGGCGAAAGCAAGGCGATCATACACATACTGGTCTCGTAGTCTCTGGTTACCTCGAATTTGTATCTCCGATAATCGACCTTCGACGATAATAATTTCAATCACCCCCTGCTTAACCGATTGATCGGGTATCACTGCCCCTGAATTAATATACCCCTGATTAATATAATGCGTCGTCAATGAACGCCGCAAATCATGCAATTCATTCATGCTAACCTGGCGACCCACATAAGGCGTAATCAACGGCATTAATGTTTCGGCAGAAAAAACATGATTACCACTGAGCTTAATCTGTTTGACCATGATCCGCACACGTTGTGATAAGGGAGGGTCGGTGATGGGGGGCGGTGCCACTGGTGGTAAGATAATCGTTGGTGATAGCGGCTGTTCCAGCGATTGTTCGGGTAATGGTGGCCGCTCACCGCCAGATTTATCAAGGGCTGAAATCGGTGGATCAATTGCATAAACGGGAAAACCGAATAACCCTGTTAACAGAAAAAGGCTAACGATAGATACTAAGTGGATGGAGGCATTTTTATAGGCTAATTTTCGATAGGAAAAAGCATCTCGCAAATATTTGACCAATTATTGACACCTGGATAGACAAGGCAATCTTGCCGATGAAACATTTCAACAGATAAAATTCAATGATGCTATCAATGGAAAATTGATGAAGATGATAACGACAAAGAGGAAAAATGTCACATGGTATTCAGTTGTGATAAGATTTTAGGTGCAGTTTTATGCTATAAGGGGCTAAGCGTAGCGAATCCACCATGAGCGACGTTATCATGCTCCAATGAGAATAATAGGGAGTATTGATCTGTTTTCGAGTCGATCTGATAAAGAAGCCTTGGCAAGTTGTTCGCAAAAGAAGATATAGGGAACTAATTTATTTTATGAGTGGCTATGATTAAATGGGGTGGCTGACGGGGCTCGAACCCGCGACAACCGGAATCACAATCCGGGACTCTACCAACTGAGCTACAGCCACCATAGACCACACCAGCGGCGCGCTTGTGATGAATGTGGCGCGCCCGGCAGGATTCGAACCTGCTACCCTCGGCTTAGAAGGCCGATGCTCTATCCTGATGAGCTACGGGCGCAGAAAACGACGCAGATATCTTCGCTGAAATATACATCCGCTGTGAAAATTGGTCGGGGTAGAGAGATTCGAACTCCCGACATCCTGCTCCCAAAGCAGGCGCGCTACCAGACTGCGCTATACCCCGGCGTCATTTCACGTTCGCCGTATCGACGAGGATCCGAATAATACGCGTCGAAAGCGGTCACGTCAATTATTCTTTCGCTCTGAATAATAATATTTTGACGACTTGAGTCAACGAGCCAATTTGGACAATATTTTGCGGCGCAAAGATTAGTGGTTGCGTTTTTCTAACCGAATTAGCCGTTTCAGTCTACCATTTTTCCACGATCTTTCATCAATGATATGATCCAGACAATAAAATGACTATTTTTTGCTCGAAATGAGCATAGAACTTGATGGTCATTTTAATGATTCGAAAAAATCACTCATCCATGACTTGGATAACCACCAAAGGCATGAGAAAATGACTTTTTTATTAGGCTTTTATTGATAAAGAGTTGGGTGATGGGTCAAATTATAGATGGTAAAGCAGTCGCTGCCGCCATGCGGCTTTCAATTAAGGCACGGATTGATGAACGCAAAAAAAATGGGGTCCGTGCGCCAGGGCTCGCGGTGATATTAGTCGGCCAGGATCCCGCCTCTCAGGTTTATGTGAAGAACAAACGAAAGGCCTGTGAAGAGATTGGTATTTACTCAGTTTCTTATGATCTTGACACTAATATCAGCCAAATCGAGTTACTGGATTTAATTGATGAACTCAATCATGCCTCGGATGTGGATGGCATTTTAGTTCAATTGCCTTTACCCAAACAAATTAATCCGGAAATCGTGATTGAGCGTATTCGAGCCCATAAAGATGTCGACGGTTTTCACCCTTATAATATCGGGCGACTGGCGGTACGGATGCCATTATTGCGGTCTTGTACCCCCTATGGTGTCATGAAATTACTCGCTTTTACCGAAGTCACTACCCGAGGCAAACATGCCGTCGTCATCGGGGCTTCCAACCATGTCGGCCGCCCCATGGGGCTTGAGTTATTATTAGCGGGTTGCACGGTAACCACGTGTCATCGTTTCACTGAAAATTTAGCGGATCATGTTCGAGCAGCGGACATTGTCATTGCTGCGGCTGGGAAATTAAATTTGGTGCAAGGTGAATGGATTAAACCCGGCGCTATCGTGATTGATGTTGGCATGCATCGACTTGATAATGGTAAATTGGCCGGTGATGTGGATTTTGCCGCCGCCAAAGAGCGAGCCAGTTGGATCACTCCCGTCCCCGGTGGTGTTGGTCCAATGACAGTGGCCGTATTAATGGAGAATACCTTATTTGCCGCCGAGCATTTACATAAAAGTAAGGTGTAATGGATGGATAAGGACACTCCTTATCCATCCTGCCTGTTATTCTCTTCGCCAAGTGGTGCCTTGTGGGCCATCGTCTAATAAAATACCCTGCGCTTTTAAGCTGTCTCGAATACGATCGGCTTCGGCCCAGTCTTTATTGGCTCTGGCTTGCAGACGCTGTTGAATGTACTCTTCAATGGTTTGTTCATTCAGGCCCGGCTCATCCAGCGGATTGCTCCCTTGTAGAAATTGATCCGGTTCATCTTGCAACAGACCCAATTGTCCGCCTAGATTTTTTAATAATTTAGCCAAGGGTATGGCTAAATCCAGCGTATTATCCGCCTTCGCTCGGTTCAGCGCTTTCACCACATCAAATAATACCGCAATCGCTTCCGGCGTATTAAAATCATCGGCCATCGCGATATCAAAGCGTTTTGTCAACGGCTTGGTTTGTTCGGCCTCTTGATCCGCCGATTCGGTAACAGGAATATCCCGCAATGCCGTATAAAAACGCGCTAACGCGGCCTTAGCATGAATCAGGCTCTCATCGGAATAATTTAATGGACTGCGATAATGACTCGTCACAATAAAATACCTTAATACCTCGGGCGAAAACTGCTTAAGTACTTCCCTGACGGTAAAAAAATTACCTAATGATTTGGACATTTTTTCTTGGTCAATCATGACATGCCCATTATGCATCCAAAGATTCACAAAAGTCTCATGGGTCGCGGCTTCGGATTGGGCGATTTCATTTTCATGGTGAGGAAATTTCAAATCCATGCCACCTCCATGAATATCAAAATGATTACCTAAGCAATACGTTGACATGGCAGAACACTCGATATGCCAGCCAGGGCGCCCCGTCCCCCAGGGCGAATCCCAAGCTGGCTCACCGGGTTTGCTGGCCTTCCATAAGACAAAATCCATGGGGTCTTTTTTCGCTTCATCGACTTCGACACGGGCACCGCTACGCTCTTCCGCCAAATTCCGGCCAGATAACTTGCCATAATCAGCGAAGGTGCTGACCGAATAATAAACATCGCCATTATCTACCGCATAGGCCACATCGTTGTCCACCAAGCGCTGTATCATGGCAATGATTTGCGTTAAATGGGTGGTCGCACGCGGTTCCTGAGTGGGTGGCAAAATATTCAAAGAGGCCGCATCTCGGTGCATCTCAGCAATGTAACGTTCGGTTAATGCGTCCATGGGCTCGTTGTTTTCTTGCGCACGCTTGATAATTTTATCATCAATATCGGTAATGTTACGCACGTATTCTACGTGAGCTTTACCATATAATTGACATAAATACCGATAGACAATATCAAAAACCACCAGCACCCGAGCATGCCCTACATGACAATAGTCATAGACCGTCATGCCGCACACATAAAGTCGTACGCGCTGTGGATCAATGGGTTGAAAAATTTGTTTTTCTCGATGCAAACTATTATAAATTTTTAGCATTTAATTACCTAAAATTGATTCTTGAATATTATTGACCACGCATAAACATTTTATCAAGATCTTTCATGGTTAATTGCACCCAGGTAGGACGGCCATGATTACACTGTCCACTGCGTTCGGTGCGTTCCATATCTCTCAGCAAGGCGTTCATTTCCAAGACGGTTAATCGACGGTTGGCGCGTACTGAGCCATGACAGGCCATGGTGGCTAACAGCTCGTTACGATGTGCCCGAATACGCTCACTATTGCCATAACTGATTAAATCGGATAATACATCGCGGATTAAGGCATCCACGTTTGCCTCCCGTAATATGGCCGGTACTTGCCGTGCCACCAATGTTTCTGGTCCCATACTTTGCACGTCAAAACCAAATTCGCTAAACACCGCCTGAAATTCATCCGCCGCCTGTACTTCTCGTTCACTGACATGTACCGTGATGGGCAATAACAAGGGTTGGGTTTTTATCTCTTCTTTGTCATGTGCCCGCTTCATTCGTTCATAGCTAATTCGCTCGTGGGCGGCATGCATATCCACCACAATCATACCTTTATCATTTTCCGCTAAAATGTATACCCCTTGAAGTTGCGCAATGGCAAAACCCAGGGGTGGTTTTTCTTCATCTTGATGCAGAGGCAACGGATTTGGTGGACTACTTCGGCCCACACTCGTCGGTTTTGCCGACGTGGTCGCCCGCAACGCGGCATAAGAGGCGATTTGCTCCGCCACATTCAATCCCAAATTTTGTTGCTGCCGTGGACTTGAATGGGCCGCCTTGCTTGGCTTACTTGCCGACGAATGGGCAGACGAATGGTTTGAGGTAGGTGAGCGGTGATTGGGCGTCGTGGATTCTGCGACGTTGATGGTATTGACAAACGTTTCCTCCGCGGGTGTATGACCCACTTGAATTTGGGCAATGGCATCTTCGAGGGTGCGGTAAATAAATCCATGGACTAAGCGGCTATCACGAAATCGCACTTCGTGTTTCGTCGGATGCGCATTCACATCCACCAACGCCGGATCTAACGACAAAAATAACACATAGGCCGGGTGGCGGCCGTGATAAATCACATCTTGATAGGCTTGGCGAATGGCATGGGTGACCAATTTATCGCGCACCATCCGACCATTCACATAAAAATACTGCAAGTCACTCTGGCTTCGGGTATAGGTCGGTAAACCTAACCAACCCGATAGCTGCCAACCGGATGACTCCATGTTAATAAAGATGGCATTATCAATAAAAGCTTGACCACAAATTTTGGCAACGCGTTGCGATTTATCCGTGGTGGTTTTAGCCGCGCGTAAATTCAATACTTCTTTTTGATTATGTTTTAATACAAAACTTAAATCAAAACGGCTTAAACTCAAACGTTTGACGACCTCTTCAATATGGCCAAATTCTGTTTTTTCGGCACGTAGAAATTTTCGTCTGGCTGGTGTATTGAAAAATAAGTCCCGAATGTCAATGGAGGTACCAATTGGGTGGGCCGTGGGTACTGCCTCGGCTGGATTTTCCCGACCATCACCGATAATGCGCCAACCGGTTTCATCGTCTTTGGTGCGTGATCGCAACTCCAGCCGCGAAACCGAACTGATACTTGATAACGCTTCCCCACGAAATCCTAGGCTGGCCACACTTTCTAAGTCCTCAACACTGGAAATTTTACTGGTGGCATGACGGCTCAGCGCTAATTCAAGGTCTTGTCTGCCAATCCCGATGCCATTGTCGAGTACCCGAATACGCCGAATTCCGCCTTGTTCAATTTCAATACCAATGGTATCTGCTTGGGCATCCAGGCTGTTTTCCAACAGCTCTTTAATCACAGAGGCCGGTCGCTCAACCACCTCACCCGCCGCAATTTGATTAGCAAGCTGAGCGGATAAACGCTTTATTTTATGGATCGGTGTAATGACTTCATTCATTTGGATAATCGTTAATCAAAAATCTGGCAATGCTCCTGGAAACAAACCTGAGAGAAGCCATTGCGTTAAAATTGTACAGAATCGCTCCTCTCCCCCTTTCCAGCAATTATCTCAAATAAACCAGATAAAAAGATAGCCAAGCCGGGAATAAATTGAAAGATGAGTATTTTTTATTCAATCGTGAATTCATGGTTTTTATAATACGTGCATTAATTAAATTTTTTATACCCATAACCGATACCCCCCTCAACTGGGATGTTTCGTGAGAGCAGTGCGCATGTACTTAAAATTTTTATTATTGTTTATGATGCTATTGGTATTTCCTGCACACTTACTTGCTAGCCCTCAAGGCGACTATTTGCAACAACTATCTACAGAAGCAAATAATACCGGCAATTTTAACTCACAAGCACAAAACCAAAATGAATCTGTACGACAAAGATTTATAGCCTTAGAAACATTGCTTAAAAACCAGCGCCCCGCATTTTATAAATTTTATACTAAATTATCTGATGATAAAAAAGAAAAAGTGTTAGAAATTCATAATGAGCAACAAATGTTATCCGTAACAAGCCAAATGATTGCGGATTTGTATTTTAAGTAAGTCATGTATTCTTGCAAGGTGTTTGATAATTTTACTGAGGTTGTATTGCCATGTTTAATAGCAGATTGGTTTTTTGTTGGTTAAAAATTAGTGTCATATTTTTTATTATTCCCGCCAGCAGCTGGGCTTTGGACGTAAAAATTTCACCTGAAATTGAGTTTGTCGCGTTTAAACATGACAACAAAGAATACAAAGTACAAAGAATTCAAAATCAGGAACACCTACTGACGGGTGGATTTTCTAAAACGTCTCGCATGTGCCCACCGTTTTGCGTACAACCCATGGAGGTGGCGCCTGACATTAAAACGGTTGGTGAATTGGAATTGCTAACGTTTATAAAAACAGAGCTCAGTGCTAATACGGGAGTACTGGTTGATGCAAGAACGCCTTCTTGGTATGGCAAGGGCACGATTCCAGGGTCGGTTAATATTCCGTTCACCACTTTTTCGAAAAAATCTTCGCATATCGAACTGAAAAAAGTGCTATATAGCCTTGGTGTAAAAAAGCGGGATACTAAATCATTGTTACCCTCATTAATGGAAGATATAAAACGTATGGTATCCAGCAATTATGTCTACCAAAAATGGGATTTTTCCTCGGCTAAAAAACTTCTATTATGGTGCAATGGAATGTGGTGTGGACAATCACCCGCTGCAATAAAAGGGCTTATCGAACTGGGTTATCCATCGGAAAAAATTCTGTATTATCGAGGAGGCATGCAAGCTTGGAAATCCTTGGGGTTAAATGTAGTGATCCCTGAACGCAGTTAAATGCTTAGATCCGAGGGGTGGATTTGCTGTGCTTAACCCACCCTCTTATTGCTGAAAAAAACCAGCTCAATCAGTATCGGTGAATTTAGCAAAAAAGGCAAAATGATCAAAAAGTATTCACTGACGCGGCTATAATCAGTGTACAGCCATCCAGTGCTCCAGTGATCAGAACACAGCCATCAGCACCTCAACGGATGGGGGAGGCACAACTCAAACGAAAACCCAGACCGCTGAAACGGGCGCCGGGAAAGTAGTAGTTACGACAGGCACAACGGGCGTCGTGTAGACCAAGGTGCCAGGAACCGCCACGAACCACCCGCCGACCCTCACAGGTATTTAAATCTTCTCGCCTATCGTTGGTTTTATAAGGGTAATCTCGATACAGACTACGGGTCCATTCCCAAACATTACCACTCATATCAGCTAAATTGTGATCCGGGGTATTGCCTTCAATAAATAATCCCACCGGGGTCGTTGCTCGAATATGGCTCTCAAAACTGTTACACCGCTGGGCTTCGAATAAATCGCCCCAAGCATAAGATTGTGTGGCAAATCCACGAGCGGCGGCTTCCCTCTGGGCTTCTGTGGGTAACTGGAAATTTAAACCTGTTTGGGCGCTTAGCCAAGAGCAATAGGCTCAGGCTTCGAACCAACTAATGCCTACCACGGGTTGCACGGGATTATTAAAGGAACTATCTAACCATTGATCAGGCTGACGAAATTGTCCTCCAGGAAACCAGTTATTGAGTAACGACTCAAATTTGTCATCACTCATATTCGCAATGGCTTCTCGATCCTCAGCTTGTTTGCTGGTGATTTTACCATCATTTAACAAAGAACGAATAACATCAGGATAGGTTTGATAATATTGCCGATTTTCACGCCACTGTTGTTTAGGCCCTTCATCGGTATTTTGTCCTTGATGGCGAATTAAACGTGGATTACCTAATTCTCCCAATGCTTTTCCGGCGGCAATGCGTGCCCGTAAATCCGCCTTAGTATTTTGCAGGCGCTGTAATAATTGTTGGTGTAATTCTTCAACTAAACTGGGCGCTAAATCCATGTCTGGCTGGGCGGCACAACGCCCGGCTAAAGGCAAATTCACCCCCATGATTTGCCGAATAAAATCCTCGGGGGATATTGCCATCGGTGCCGCAATTAAAGTGGTTTCATACCACGGGCTGCTAGGTGGTGGCGGTAACGGTTCATAATCAGCAATACTCGCCAAGGTTTCTTCTAAGGTCGGTTTGAGTTCACCCTGCAACCAAGCTGAAGCCACGGTTTGCGGTTGAGGCTGCGTAGCTAACTGCCGGGCAGCAAAATATTCCTGGAATAACTGATGGCTATATTTCACCTTATTATTGCTTAATAATTCACTTTCGTCTAACAGTCCCAGTGCCATGGCGGCATTAACAACACTTTTAT
>VAPL010601267.1_pt1 | contig 24339 bp, 26 predicted proteins | sample 3395061 | NCBI WGS metagenome assembly VAPL01 (sample SAMN08290444, study PRJNA428436) | hydrothermal vent metagenome | isolation source: Deep-sea hydrothermal vent chimney 2 | place: Pacific Ocean: Juan De Fuca Ridge | depth 2182 m m | reverse complement strand
GTTGAGCTTGAATCAAGCTTGCCGCTGAGCCAGATGAAACGCTTATCCGCGATGTTGTATCAACCTGATGGCGAGATCGAAGTGAATTTGGCCTTTTCCGTTGATGTGCTGGGTGTTTCTATGTTGCAGGGCAGAATACAGGCCAGTCTGGACTTAATTTGTCAGCGTTGCCTTGAGCCGGTACATTTTAATGTGGATACCACATTGGCATTGGGCTTTGCCCGTAGTGCAGCCGGAGTGGAACAGATTCCAGGTAGTCTGGAACCGGTGCGGGCTGAAGCTGGTCAGGTGAATCTACTGGATTTGCTAGAAGATGAAATCATGCTGGCTTTGCCACAGATTCCACGGCATAAAGAGAATGAATGTCAGGCATCTGCAATAATGGATGAGCCTGCGGAGCTTGAAGCTCAGCCGGAAGAACGGAAAAACCCGTTCAGTATTCTGGCCGGGTTGAAGACGGATAAAGAAAACTGAGTCGATGCCGGAATTATTCGGGGCTGACTTATATTAAAGTTAAAGAGAATGAGGAATTATCATGGCAGTACAAAAGAATCGTAAAACACCATCCAGACGCGGCATGCGTCGTTCGCACGATGCCCTGACAGGTCGTGCCATTTCAATTGAGCCAACTACTGGCGAAACGCATTTGCGTCATCATGTTAGTGCTGACGGCTTTTATCGTGGCCGAAAAATGATTGATGTTGAAGAATAATCGCTGTTATCTAAGCGTGCCTGCATAGAGACACTGACCATTGTCGGGACAAACTTGTGCAGACAAACGGGACATGATGAAAGTCATGTCCCGTTATTAATTTCAAGACTATCACTTAGGCGTAATTATTCTGGATGACGAATAACAGTATCATTATTTCACTTGATGCCATGGGCGGCGATTTTGGTCCCAAGGTTATCATTCCTGCCGCCATCAAGGCATTAAAAAAACATCCAGCACTGACTCTTATTCTCGTCGGCGATGAAGATAAGCTGGTACAAACGCTCAAAAAACACGGGCGTTCCAAATCGGATCGTCTGCAAATTCAGCATGCATCTCAAGTGGTGCTTTCTGATGAACCGCCCGCACAGGCTTTGCGCGGCAAGAAAAATTCTTCCATGCGAGTTGCCATTAATCTGGTTAAAGAGGGAAGGGCGCAGGCGAATGTCAGCGCGGGCAATACCGGCGCATTGATGGCCACCGCGCGTTTCGTTTTAAAAACTCTGCCGGGTATCGACCGTCCGGCGATTTGTACCATGTTGCCGAATATGCATGATGGTCACGCCCATGTGCTGGATTTAGGGGCTAATGTAGACAGCAGCGCACAGGCACTATTCGAATTTGCGGTGATGGGAGCTGCGTTAGCAACCGCTGTAGATGGAAATGAGCAACCGACCGTTGGCCTGTTGAATATTGGCGAAGAAGCGATTAAGGGCAACGAGCAGGTGAAACAGGCGGCGGCCCTGCTGGCCGACAGTAATCTAAACTATATCGGTTATGTGGAAGGCGACGGCATCTATCAAGGGGATGCCGATGTTGTGGTTTGCGATGGTTTTGTGGGCAATGTGATGCTCAAGACCACCGAAGGCGTGGCCAAGATGATCAGCCACTACATGAAACAGGAATTTAGACGCAATCCCCTGACCATGTTGAGTGGTCTTATTGCTTTACCTGTACTACGTGCCTTACGTAAACGCATTGATCCGCGTGAATATAACGGTGCCAGTTTTCTTGGCTTGCAGGGGATCGTGATTAAAAGCCATGGCAGTGCCGATGCTCATTCTTTTGCCAATGCCATTTCCGAGGCGGTCATTGAAGTTAAAAAGAATATACCTGAACTTATCACCCGGCAACTGGAAAACCAGTTAGTAGTGCCTACCAGTCATGAGGGAGCGAAGTGATCTATTCACGCATAGCAGGAACCGGAAGTTATCTTCCTGAAAAAATACTCACCAATGCTGATTTGGAAAAAATGGTCGATACCACGGATCAGTGGATCACTGAACGCACCGGAATAAAAAAGCGACATATCGCAGAAGGTCAGACCACCTGCGATCTGGCCGAGCAGGCCGCGCTTAAAGCGATTGAAGCGGCGGGTATTAAAAATGATGATATAGATTTAATCATTGTTGCTACCACCACAGCGAATCGTATTTTCCCCAGTACTGCCTGTCTATTACAGGAACGTCTGGATATTCATGGTTGTCCGGCGTTTGATATACAGGCCGTGTGTACTGGTTTTGTTTACGCACTGGGCATGGCGGATATGTTCGTGACCACAGGTAAGGCAAAACATGCGCTGGTGATCGGTGCGGAAACATTGTCGAATATTGTCGACTGGACTGATCGCGGTACCTGCATACTTTTCGGTGATGGAGCCGGTGCAGTGGTTTTATCGGCCAACAGCGAAACCGGGATTTTATCGACTCACATGCATGCTGATGGTAAGTACAAAGATTTACTCACAGTGCATGGCGGCATTTCTGAAAACCCGGAAAAATTTAAAGCTGGTGAAGCCAAAATGGAAATGCGCGGCAATGAAGTCTTCAAGGTCGCGGTGAACACACTCGGTCGTATCGTTGATGAAACCCTTGCCGCTAATAATATGCAGAAGTCGGATATCGACTGGCTAGTGCCGCATCAGGCGAATATTCGCATCATCAAAGCTACGGCGAAAAAATTGAATATGCCGATGGACAAGGTGGTCGTCACTGTCGATGAACATGGCAACACCTCCGCTGCGTCAGTGCCATTGGCACTGGACACTGCGGTACGTGATGGCCGTATCAAGCGTGGTGATATGCTCTTACTGGAAGCCTTCGGTGGTGGATTCACCTGGGGCTCGGCGCTGTTGAAGTATTAAGTTAAGCAAAGAATAGATTACATACGTAGGTTGGTGCTGAGCAAAGCGAAGCCCAACATCAATGGCTTATGGTGCCACATATGTTGGGCTTCGCCATAAAGACCATGGCTCAGCACCAACCTACGCTAATAATTATATTTTGGCGTGAGCTGAATAGTTTCGAAAAAAATGAAATAAGAGGCACTCATGTCATTAGCATTTATTTTCCCCGGTCAGGGTTCCCAGTCTGTGGGTATGTTAAAAGATCTGGCCGCAGAATTTGCAGAAGTCGAGACTACCTTTAAGCAGGCCTCTGACGTACTCGGTTACGATCTCTGGAACGTGGTTCAACATGGCCCGGCGGAAAAACTGAACCAGACCGATATTACCCAGCCGGCCATGCTCAGTGCTGGGGTGGCTGTTTGGCGTATCTGGCAGGCACAGGGCGGGGCGCAGCCGGTGATGATGGCCGGTCACAGTCTGGGTGAATACACAGCACTGGTGTGTGCCGGAGCACTGGATTTTACCGATGCGGTTAAGCTGGTGGCCGAACGTGGCCGCTTGATGCAGGAAGCCGTGCCTGCCGGTGAAGGTGCAATGGCGGCGATACTGGGCCTGGATGATGAGCTTGTGAATCAGGCTTGTGAAGAGGCTGCCGAGGGCGAGGTGCTTTCTGCGGTGAATTTTAATTCACCGGGACAGGTGGTGGTTGCTGGGCAGAAAAAGGCAGTGGAACGAGTACTTATCGTTGCCAAAGACAAAGGGGCAAAACGGGTACTGTGGCTGCCGGTGAGTGTGCCATCCCATTGTGCCCTGATGAAACCGGCGGCTAAAAAACTGGAGCAGATTCTGGCCAAACTGGAAATCCGTAAGCCAGCAATCCCTGTTATCAACAATGTGGACGTGCAGGCACAAACCAGGGCTGATGACATTCGTGCGGCACTGGTTAAACAATTACACAGTCCGGTGCGCTGGGTGGAAAGTATCCGTCAGCTGTCAGCTGATGGAGTAGATAATTTGATTGAGTGTGGTCCCGGCAAAGTGCTGGCCAGCCTGAATAAGCGCATTGAGCGTAGCATGACGGCGCAGCCTGTTTATGATCCGGTTACGCTCAATAGTGCATTAGAAAAATAAAATGGAGAAAACGATGACGCTTGAAAATGAAATTGCTTTTGTCTCCGGTGCCAGCCGTGGTATCGGTAAGGAAATTGCCCTGGATCTGGGTCGCAATGGCGCCGTAGTCATCGGCACTGCAACTTCAGAAAAAGGTGCAGAAAGCATCTCTAACTACTTGAAAGAAAATGATATTAAAGGTTCTGGTTTGGTCATGAATGTGACCGATCAAGCCAGTATTGATGCTGCATTGAAACAACTAACTGATGAGTTTGGCGCGCCTTCAATTCTGATCAATAACGCCGGTATCACCCGTGATAACCTGCTCATGCGGATGAAAGAAGATGAATGGCAGGCCATTATGGACACCAACCTCAGCTCGGTCTTTCGCTTGAGCAAGGCCGTACTCCGGGGCATGATGAAGGCACGTAAAGGCCGCATTATCAGTATCGCCTCAGTGGTGGGAGCCACGGGTAATGCTGGCCAGGCTAATTACGCAGCGGCTAAGGCCGGTGTGGTTGGTTTCTCCAAATCGCTGGCGCGTGAAGTGGGTTCCCGTGGTATTACGGTTAATGTCGTCGCCCCTGGATTTATTGATACCGACATGACCCGGGCTCTGCCGGATGCTCAGCGCGAGGTGCTACTGACCCAGATCCCACTGGGCAAACTGGGTGATCCTGAAGATATTGCCAAAGCGGTGAGCTTCCTGGCATCGCCGAATGCCGCCTATATCAGCGGCGAAACTATACATGTGAATGGTGGCATGTATATGTCCTGAACCGCTGTTCGGAACGCAGATGGGCAGTAATGCCGCAAACTGATTAAATATTAGCCATGATTCTTCGATTGAGTCGCATAATATCGGCTTTGTATTGTGGAAACCGACTGAGCTTTTCAATACAATAGGCCACCGCAGAGTTCTGGCTAATATGAACTTATTTTAATTACAGAGGATAAATCGAATGAGCAGTGTTGAAGAACGCGTAGAAAAGATCGTTGTTGAACAATTGGGCGTAAAGGCCGATGAAGTCACCAAGGAAGCATCTTTTGTTGACGATCTGGGCGCAGACTCGCTGGATACCGTAGAGCTGGTCATGGCTCTTGAAGAAGAATTTGAAACTGAAATCCCGGACGAAGATGCAGAGAAAATTACCACTGTCCAGGAAGCTATTAATTACATTAACTCGCACGGTTAATCCCGCGAGTTATTCAGTACAGGGCCGCGCCGCAGTCACACCTGCGGTGCGGCCTTGTTAGTTCTAACTAAAATGGATTGAAGGAAGATGGCAAAGCGTCGTGTGGTAGTGACGGGCATGGGTATGGTCTCACCGGTTGGACTTGATGTAAAAACATCCTGGGAAAATATTCTGGCAGGCAAAAGCGGGATCAGCATGATCACCGAATTTGACGTGGCTGATTTCTCCACGCGCTTTGGCGGGGTGGTGAAAGACTTTGATGTGAGCACCGTGCTGTCTGTAAAAGAAGCCAAAAAAATGGACCCCTTTATCCATTATGGTCTGGCTGCGGCGAAAGAAGCCATCGAAGATTCCGGACTGGAAATTACGGATGATAATGCCGAGCGTATCGGTGTGGCCGTAGGTTCCGGCATCGGTGGTCTGCCCGGTATCGAGAAAGGTCATAATGCCTTCCTCAAAGGCGGGCCGCGTAGAATTTCGCCTTTCTTCATTCCCAGTAATATTATCAATATGATTTCAGGCAACCTGTCGATTATGTATGGCATGAAAGGGCCGAATATTGCACTGGTAACGGCTTGTGCAACTGCAACCCACAGTATCGGTGATGCCGCGCGCATTATTGAATATGGCGATGCCGATGTGATGATTGCCGGCGGAGCTGAAAAAGCTACTGGTACCATGGCATTGGGTGGCTTTGGTGCCGCACGCGCATTGTCCTGCCGCAATGATGATCCACAAACTGCCAGCCGTCCCTGGGATGCCGATCGTGATGGCTTTGTATTAAGTGACGGTGCCGGAGTAGTGGTGCTGGAAGAATATGAACACGCAAAAAAACGTGGCGCTAAAATTTACGCCGAAGTTTCCGGCTACGGCATGAGCGGTGATGCTTATCACATGACCATGCCTTCAAAAGGTGGTGAAGGCGCAAAACGTTGCATGCAAATTGCGTTGAAAAATGCCGGCATCAATTCGGATGCCGTCGATTATATCAATGCCCATGGCACCTCAACCCCGGCTGGTGATAAGGCGGAAGTTGAAGCGGTCAAATCGGCGTTTGGCGATCATGCCTATAAGCTGGCAATGAGCTCGACCAAATCTATGACCGGTCATGCACTGGGTGCGGCCGGGGGACTGGAAGCTATTTTCACCATTTTATGTATTCGTGATCAGGTGGCCTCACCGACTATTAATATCATCAATCCTGATCCTGATTGTGATCTCGATTTTGTGCCTGATAGCGCCCGTGAAATGAAAATTGACGTGGCCCTGTCCAACTCCTTTGGTTTTGGCGGCACCAATGGCTCGCTGGTATTTAGCAAATTAAATTAACCTTTTCTGTGAATGATTTTTGTAGGGTGGGCACGGGGTTTGTGCCCACGCGGATTCCAGGAAACAACCGTACGCCATAGCAATTGCGTAGGCACCGATCCTGTGCATCAAAGGCACCTCCTTTGCCTACTCTACACTTAACTTAAATTATGCCGTTAGTTCAACGCCGAGCCGGTCTTTCCGATCTGGCTGCACTCCAGCAGTCCAATTCTGAACGCTATCCTTTTCTATTACAAAGCAGCGCCGACGGTGGTGAAGCCAATCATGCCCGCTACGATATTTTATTCGCCTTTCCCGGTGAACGTCTTCGATTAAATGCCGAGGGCGATCTTGAAGGTCGATCAGCCGCAGAGTCGCAGGATTTTCTCGCATCACTGGATCAGTGGTGGCGCGAGGAAGCAAATAACTGTACAGCTAATGATTCATCTCTGCCATTTCAGGGCGGCTGGTTTTTATACCTGGGTTATGAATTAGCCGCTCAGATTGAATCACGTTTACAACTTCCTGCACCGACATCAAAACAGCCCATAGCCGAAGCGATTCGAATTCCTGCGGCTATTATCAATGATCGTTTAAAGAATGAAACACTGTTAATTACCGAAGCCTTGATAGCAAAGAAAATGCATCTACTGTTGGCAGATTTAGAGGTGCTATCGACTAGCCCATCGATAAGTCCACAGGCTATTATCATGCAGGTTGATCCTGTGTCTCGATATAAAAAACAGGCGGCTCAGGTTAAACGGTATATTTATGAAGGCGATGTGTTTCAGGTCAACCTGTCGCGCAAATGGCAGGCATCTAAACCTGCAACACTGGATAGTGCTGATCTCTATCGGGACTTATGCGAACAGAATCCAGCTCCCTTTTCTGGTCTGGCGCATCTTGATGGTTTAAGCATCATCAGCTCATCCCCCGAACGTCTGGTGCGAGTAAACAAACGCCAGGTAGAAACCCGTCCCATTGCCGGTACCCGGCCACGTCATGCGCAAAGTGAACAGGATCGCGCGTTAAAATCTGAATTAATTGCTCATCCCAAAGAACGGGCTGAACATATTATGTTGATCGATCTGGAACGCAATGATCTTGGTCGAATCTGTCAGCCCGGCAGTATCGAAGTGGATGAACTGATGGCGGTGGAATCTTATGCCCATGTTCATCATATTGTTTCCAATGTACGCGGGCAGTTGCGCGAGGGGATCAGCCCCGCCGAGGTGATTCGTGCGGTGTTTCCCGGTGGCACCATTACCGGTTGTCCGAAAGAACGTTGCATGGCAATTATCGCCGAACTGGAACAGGAAGCCCGTGGTGCTTATACCGGCTCGATGGGTTACCTTAATCTTAACGGTGATATGGATTTGAATATTTTGATCCGTACCATCAGCGTCGATGCAGAGCACATTACTCTGCGCGCCGGCGCAGGCCTGGTGGCCGACTCGGATGCCGAAAAAGAATTGCAGGAAACCGTGCATAAGGCTCGCGGCATGTTATTGGCTATCGGTGAGCCGCAATGACGATATTGATAAATGGAAAGAAAACAGATCAGCTTTGCGTGACTGATCGAGGCCTGCAGTATGGCGATGGCCTGTTTGAAACCATCGCAGTCTTCGATGGCCGTTGTCCCTTCTGGGATCGGCATATGCTGCGTCTGCAAACTGGCTGCCAACGTCTACAGCTGCCTGCCCCGGAGATTGTGCTATTACAGAATGAAGCACTAAGTTTGATCAAAAATGAAAGCCGGGCGGTATTAAAACTGATCATCAGTCGCGGTGCAGGTGGACGAGGCTATCGTTATCCTGAATCAGTACCAGGTACACGGATATTAATGCGCCACCCCTGGCCGGAGTATCCTTTGCAAAACTGGCAGCAGGGTGTGCAGCTGCGCTTCTGTGAGACCACCTTAGCACGTCAGCCCCGGCTTGCCGGGCTCAAACATCTCAACCGACTGGAGCAGGTGCTGGCGCGCAACGAATGGCAGGATACCAATATTGCAGAGGGTCTGATGCTGGATGAAAATGGCAATGTGATCGAAGGCACGATGAGCAATGTGTTTATGCTGCAAAATGATATTTTAGTGACTCCTGATTTGTCTCACTGTGGGGTAGTCGGTATTATGCGAGCGTGTCTTCTCGAACTTGCGGCTAAAGAAGGGATGAACATACGTATCGGCAATATTAGCAAGCAACAGTTGCTGGAGGCCGATGAAATTTTTATCAGCAACAGCCTGATTGGTCTGTGGCCGGTTAAAAATTTGCAGGGACAGAATATTCGCATAGGCGAGACCAGCCGAAAATTACAAATGTTAATTAACAGGGAAATTCCGTTCATCCATGTCTAGACTACTCTACCGAATCATCGCCCTGTTTATTCTTTCTGCTGCCCTGGGCGGCGGCTGGTTGTGGAATGATTACCGGCTTTATCTGCAAACGCCCATGAACGATCAGCCTTTAAATTATACTCTGAAGCCAGGAGCCAACCTAACCCAGGTTGTGCGTGATCTATCTGGACAGGGGCTGATAACAAAACCACGCTATCTTATGTTTTATGCCCGGCTGCAGGGCAATGCTAATCATATCGGTACGGGTGAGTACCGAATCAAGACGGAGACAACGCCGGCTGAATTTTACCAGCAACTGGTGGACGGCAAGGTGCTGCAGCATGCGCTGACGGTGGTCGAAGGTTGGAGTTTCCGGCAGATGATGGATGCGCTCAATGCCCATCCGCAAATAAAACACACGCTCGCCCAGGCCACCGATGCTGAAATTATGGCGGCTATCGATCATGTTGATGAACACCCCGAAGGCCGCTTCTTGCCTGATACCTGGCATTTTCCCCGGGGCATGTCGGACGTGGATTTTCTGCGCCGCGCCTATGCGGCGATGCAGACCTATCTGGTGCAGGAGTGGGCGACGCGCGCGGTAGATTTGCCCTTGAAAACCCCCTACGAAGCACTCATTCTGGCCTCCATTGTAGAAAAGGAAACCGGACTGGCCAGCGAACGTCCTGCCATTGCCGGGGTGTTCACCCGTCGCCTGCAAAAACGGATTCGTCTGCAAACCGATCCTACCGTAATTTATGGCATGGGTACGCGTTACAAAGGCAATATTCGGCGCAGCGATTTAAAACGCGATACGCCCTATAACACCTATCGGCATCACGGCTTGCCACCGACACCCATTGCCTTGCCGGGGCGGGCGGCCATTCATGCGGCCCTGCATCCAGAGTCAGGTAAAGCGCTGTATTTTGTTTCCCGTGGTGATGGCAGCCATTATTTTTCCGCCACACTGGAAGAGCACAACCGTGCCGTGATTAAATACCAGCTTAAGGGACGTAAGCGTTCCTTTTCCTCCTACAAGTCAGAAGATAAAAAGCAATGATCGGAAAATTTATTACCATTGAAGGCAGCGAAGGCGTGGGTAAAAGCAGTAATATTTCCTTTATTGAAGGTTACCTGCGTGATGCAGGCAAAGAGCTTTTATTGACCCGTGAACCGGGGGGCACAGAATTAGGTGAAAGTATTCGCAATCTATTACTGGATGCAAAAAATACCGCCATGTGCAGTGACACTGAACTGCTACTCATGTTTGCTGCCCGTGCCCAGCATCTTGATGAAGTTATTCGACCTGCACTGGCTGCTGGCAAATGGGTGATTTGCGATCGCTTCACCGATGCCACTTATGCCTATCAGGGCGGCGGGCGCGGGATTGATGAATCCCGTATCGCCAAGCTGGAGCAATGGGTACAAAATGAATTGCAGCCGGATGTTACTTTTCTGCTGGATATGCCGGTAGCCGCCGGGCTGGAACGCGCCAGTAAGCGCAGTGTTCCGGATCGGTTTGAGCAGGAAAAACTAGCCTTCTTTGAACGGGTGAGAGCCAGCTATCTGGCGCGGGCCGAGCAATATGCCGCGCGCTTCCGAGTGGTGAATGCCGAGCCAGAGCTGGCCACGGTGCAGGCGCAGATCAGGGGAATCATGGATAGCCTGATTGAGATACCGGCTTGAGTATGACGAAATATTACCCCTGGCAGCAGACACAGTGGCACAATCTGGCCGAACGTCTGGTGCAGGACAGTCTGCCCCATGCGCTGCTGCTGCATGGCCCAGCGGGGATTGGCAAGTCCGATTTTGCTGATCACTTTGCTCATGCTCTATTGTGTCAACAGCGGCAGGATGATGGACAGGCCTGTGGACATTGTTCGTCCTGTCTGTTGTTTGCAGCAGACAACCACCCGGATATTCATCTGCTTGAGCCTGAGAAGGAGGGCGGGGTGGTTAAGATTGATCAGATCCGTGCCCTGATTGCAAGTCTGGCACTCAGCAGCCATGCTGGGGGCTACAAAATTGCCATTATTCGCCCCGCTGAAGCTATGAATATTGCCTCGGCCAATGCTCTTTTGAAAACACTGGAAGAGCCTCCGAGCCAAACGCTGATCATGCTGGTGGCCGAGCAGCTTTCCCGGCTGCCGGCCACCGTACGTAGCCGCTGTCAGCGGCTGCATTTCCAGTTGCCGGATACGGCCAGCGCACAGTCCTGGTTAGCACAATGCCTGACAGAAACAGAGGGTAATGTGGGAGAGGCTCAGAGTTTACTAACGATAGCAAACGGGGCACCATTGACTGCCCTGGCTGATGCCGACAGGGATCTGCCTGCGTTACGGCAGAAGATGCTTAATGCGCTAGTGGAACTGTCTGAAGGCCGGATTGATCCAGTTAAGCTAGCAGCAGAATGGCTAAAGCTTGAACAGCCCTTGCCGATAAAATACATGCATAGATGGGTGAGTGATATGATCCGACTGCAGCAGGTTCCGGGCAGTGTCGAAGGTAAGGCCGAACATCAAAAAGTGTTACACTCATTATCTGAAAATATTGAATTGCAGAAGCTTTATAATTACCTGGATCGCATCGCGGAGTCACAGGCATTAATGACTCAGTTAAATCCGCTTCCGATTATGGAGTCTTTGCTGATTCAATGGGCTAATATTCTGAAACAGAAAACCAACGCGCAGGGTTGATTTATTAATGAATGCAGCAGCACCGGGTGGACGTCAGGGAATACTGTCACTGACCATTAAGGACAAGAGTGCCTTATATGCCGCTTACATGCCGTTCGTGAAAAATGGCGGTTTATTTATTCCCACCAATAAAATGTATAGCCTCGGTGATGAAGTCTTCATGCTGCTGACCCTGATGGATGATAAAGAAAAACTCCCCGTTGCCGGCAAAATAATCTGGGTGACGCCCAAGGGTGCACAGGGTAATCGTGCGGCAGGTATCGGCGTACAGTTTAGTGAGCAGGACGGGGGCACGGCACGCACTAAGATTGAAACTTATCTTGCCGGTGCACTGAAGTCCGAGCGTCAAACTCATACGATGTAAGCATTACAATAAATAATACATGCAAGGCATAATCATGTCTGGCGTTTCATTACCTTTCAGAAAGTATAAAAACTATGTTTCTCGTTGACTCCCATTGCCATCTCGATCGCCTCGATTTAAAACCTTTTGATAATCAACTTGACGGCGCACTTGAATTTGCCCGTGAGCAGGGCGTGGATCATATGCTCTGTGTATGCATTGATCTAGAACATCTTGATGATGTATTGGAACCTGCGCGAAAGTATGATTTTATTTCTGCCTCAGTCGGCGTGCATCCCAACGAACGTGAAGGTCGTGATCCCGATGTCGATGAACTGGTCAGACTGGCCGATGATGAACAAGTTGTGGCTATCGGCGAGACCGGACTGGATTATTTTCGCACAGAGAAAGACGATACCGACTGGCAACAGGCGCGTTTTCGTAATCATATTCAGGCCGCGAAAATAACGGGCAAACCTTTAATCGTTCACATGCGTGAAGCCAGTGAAGATACCCTGCGTATTCTTGAAGAAGAACGTGCTGATGATGTGGGTGGGGTGATGCATTGTTTTGTGGAGGATAGGGAAATCGCCAAACGTGCGCTGGATCTTGGCTTTTATATTTCTTTTTCGGGTATTATCACCTTTAACAGTGCCAAAGAATTAAAAGAAGTAGCACGCGTTGTCCCGGCTGATCGCATGCTGGTGGAAACCGACTCACCTTATCTTGCCCCCGTACCTTTTCGCGGCAAGAGCAACCAGCCTGCCTATGTGCGTCAGGTTGCCGAGTGTATCGCTGAGTTGCGTAATGACTCGCTGGAAAATATTGCTGAACAAACAAGCCGGAATTTCTTCAGGTTATTTCCATTAGCGCATACAAGGGTGGGCACGGTGTTCGTGCCCACGCGTTTAGACTAAACCACAAACCACATGAATACACCGAGTGAAATTTTAGGCCGCGATGGCCTGTTAGCAAAACATGTTGCGGGCTTTGCTCCGCGTAGTGAACAACAGGAAATGGCGGATGTGGTTGCGCAGACGCTGGAGCAAAATTCAATCCTTATTGCCGAAGCTGGCACCGGCACCGGTAAAACCTTTGCCTATCTGGTTCCCGCACTGCTCTGTGGGCAGAAAGTGATTATTTCTACCGGCACTAAAAATCTTCAGGATCAGCTCTTTCATCGGGACTTACCTGTGGTGCGTAAGGCATTGGAAGTTCCCGTAAGCGTCGCCTTGCTCAAAGGTCGCAATAATTACCTTTGTTTGCATCGGCTCGAAGTGGCGGAAGAAGGTCGTTATAGCAATCGGGAAATGAGTAAAAGTATTCAACTGGTTCGCAGCTGGTCAAGGCAGACCAAAAACGGTGATATTGCCGAATTATCTGCGCTATCAGAAGCCGATCCAGTCTGGCCAAGAGTCACCTCAGGCTCGGATAATTGTCTCGGTATCGAATGTGGTTTTTATGATAAATGCCATTTGATGGAAGCGCGACGGCTAGCACAGGCCGCTGATGTGGTGGTGGTGAATCATCATTTATTACTGGCCGATATGGCTCTGCGGGAAGGTGGCTTTGGTGAATTATTACCTGCGGCCAATGCTTTTATTATTGATGAGGCCCATCAGTTACCCGATGTGGCCTCCGGTTTCTTTGGCACCTCCATGAGCAGCCAGCAGTTAATGGAGCTGGCGCGTGATGCCGAAGCTGAATATATTACCGAGATCAATGAAGGACGCGACTTTTCAGCGATCACCGATGCACTACAAACGGCGGTGCAGGACATGCGTCTTGCGTTTGAGTTAAAAAGTGGTCGCGGGGGTTGGCGTGATGAAGATAATAATAAAGAGTTACCAAAGACGATCGACAAAGTCATCGCCACGTTGGGAAATCTTCAATCCACACTCAAGCCGCTTGCGGTGCGTAGCAAGGGGTTAGATAACTGTTTACGTCGTGCCGCTGAACTGGATGATCTGTTTCATCGTTTAACCGGTAGCGCGTCAGAAGATCAGATCCACTGGTATGAAATTCATAAACGATCGTTTTCAATAAATCTCACGCCATTGAGTATTGCCGACAGTTTTCAGTCGCGCTTAAATGACATTAATGCGGCCTGGGTTTTTACCTCGGCAACATTGGCGGTGGGCGATCATTTTGATCTGTTTCAACAACAGTTAGGTCTGGTGGATGCACAGACCGCACAATGGGCCAGTCCGTTTGACTATTATCACCAGTCATTATTTTATGTGCCGCGTGATTTACCCCTGCCCAATGATCGTGATTACACCCGCGCCGTGATTGATTCTGCCCGGCCAGTAATTGAAAGCTGCGGTGGGCGTACTTTTTTACTGTTTACCAGTCATCGGGCGCTGCGTGAAGCGGCTGAGTTACTTGAAAATACTATCGACTTCCCCTTGCTCATTCAGGGTGATGAACCGCGTGATATTTTGCTGGAAAAATTTCGTCAACAGGGCAATGCTGTACTGCTGGGAACCAGCAGTTTCTGGGAAGGTGTCGATGTGCGCGGTGATGCATTATCCTGTGTTATTATCGACAAACTTCCTTTTGCCTCGCCGGGCGATCCCGTTTTACAAGGTCGCATCGAAGCCATGCGTAAACAGGGAAAGAATCCGTTTATGGATTTTCAACTGCCCAATGCCGCGATCACCTTAAAACAGGGTGTCGGGCGACTAATTCGAGATGTGAATGATCACGGTATTTTAATGATCTGTGATCCCCGTTTATTAGACAAACCCTATGGCAGGATCTTTCTTGAAAGCCTGCCAAAAATGGCCCGTACCCGGGATGTTGCCGATATTGCCCGTTTTTTTGAATATGTAGAAAAGAGAACGGCAGTATCATGAGACTATATGTAGGTTGGGCTTCATTTTATTCAGCCCATATACAGAGATTGCAAACACGAAATGAAACTACTCGCCATTGATACCGTTACCGAAGGCTGTTCAGCCGCGTTGTTATATAACGACAAAATTATTGAACGTTATGAAGTTACTCCGCGCGGTCATAGTCAGCGAATTTTACCAATGATAGATGAGTTGCTTGGGGAAGCCGATTTAAAATTATCTCAACTCGATGCCATTGTTATGGATCGCGGGCCTGGCTCGTTTACCGGCGTGCGTATTTGTGTGAGTGTGGTGCAGGGACTGGCTTTTGCAACGGAGTTACCGGTGATATCAATTTCCAGTTTAGCGGCATTGGCTCAGGCGGCCTATCTGGAGCAGGGAAGCGAGCAGGTGCTTGCGGTGATTGATGCACGAATGGGTGAAGTTTACTGGGGACATTATCAATTTAATAATGGTCGCATGTGTCTACAAGGTAGCGAAGCTGTGAGTACGGTTGCAACAATAAAACTGCCACCGGGTGAATGGTTAGCGTTCGGGAGTGGTTGCCAAACTTATCCGGTAGATTTATCGGCACTTAATGGAGTGCATTGTTTGAGTGCTGAACGTGAGGATTATCCTCGTGCCACATCGTTATTGGAACTGGCGCGCTTTGACTGGCTTGAAAAAAACCTGCTCAGTGCCGAGCAGGCGCAACCTGTTTATTTGCGCGACAATGTTGCGAAAAAACCGAAGCAAAAAATAAAGCCTGTTGGATGATGGTGTCTGTTGGGCTTCGCTTTCGCTTAGCACCAACCTACCGGCTAATAAATATCTTTTCCGTAAGCGGATGGACCTGGTTATTCCCCTTCAACCATGCCTGTACCGGCAAGGCGTTCAAAATAACGGGCACGGTAATAGTGACGTTTGTGTTCATCATCATCGGTGAAGGCGGCGCGGTCATGGAGCACGTTATTACTGATCAAACCCATGCCCGGTTCGAGCAGGCCACGATAAATATATTTTGAGTCGCCGGTAAGAATTTCTTTCAGGTATTCCAGGGCTTCGGTCGTCACCGCATCATCCGCCCAAATCACGTTATTGACTCGGATGGTATAGCGCATGTGCAGATTGCCTTCAGCGGTAATGCTGAATACCGGCCCCGGTTCTTCCTGTCGGGCAATCTTGCCGTCTTCGATGCGAGGTGGAATGGTCATGGTATTGTCTGCCATGAGGGCTCGGATGTAGTCGGGGTTTTTATCACGTAAAAGAATATAGGCGACTTCATGATCCATTAGTGCATTTTCACCACCACTGGCTGCACGTTGAACCACGTGCAGGTTTAAAGCCTCAATTTGTTCGCTGGCAATATTGTAATAACCATCGGTGTGCCAGTTGATCGCACGATTGGTATAGGGGATGTAATTTTTACGCACGCCATCGTTGCGCACAGTCAGGGAAGTCAGGCCTGAATCATCGGCCAGCCAGTTTTTGTTTATCGCGCGCAGACCAAAGTGCTGTGCGATAGTTAAAGGAATCTGGGGGCTGGGATCACTCCCTGTTTTACTGGCATAGAGTGCCATATTTGTTTTACGCGCACGTTGCAACAAGGCATCAAACTCGGCCTGGGTGAGGTTGCGAGGATCATTAACCTCAACCACCAGTCCACCAATATCTTCAGGGTAGCCAGCAAGTTTCTGATCCCGCCATTGCTGGTATGCCGATTCATTGTCAGGGTCAAAGGGACTAACTTGATTGATGGTTCCGGGTTTTATTGAATTCATACTTTACCTCGTTGCTTGTTTATCACATGAAAGTACAGGCTCAACCTGGACACAATTGACGCATAATGTTCGGTGAATAGCGGGTTTATAAGCTGGTCAGTGTAGCTTAAGAATTTTCAGGAGTATTGATAAGGGTCAATAGTGGAGGCATTGTGAACAATATCAATTAATGCTGATAAAGGGGAGGCTGTTACCACTATTCTCAGATATTGTCCTGGGTCATCATTTTATCAATCGACATTGTCTGTAGTATTTTTGCATATTTATACTGGCGTAAATTTTGCCGGGCATTGAGAAGAATGAGAATAACTACGACGAAGTGAATACCAATATCAAAGTCAGGTTGAGTATAGGCTTCCCATGAATAAAACAAAGCTAAACTCAGTGCAATAATAACGCTGACAATGGACAGGATTAAGAAAAGCTGCTTGCGTCGAATAGCTTTTAAGACCAGATTTTTTTCGTATGGAGTCAGCATAGCGGTGATGGTTAAGTAGCGAGTAGATGCTCCAGCGTGTGTTCATAAATATCGGAAAGCTGATTGAGATCAGCAATGCTGACATGCTCATCGAGCTGGTGAATGGTGGCATTGAGGGGGCCAAGCTCTACCACCTGTGCGCCAGTGGGCGCAATGAAACGACCATCGGAGGTGCCGCCTGCTGTGGACAATTCAGTCTCGTAAGCACAGACCATTTTCACCGCGTGACGAATGGCATCCACCAGTTCTCCCGCAGCGGTTAGAAAAGGATGGCCGGAAAGTTGCCAGTCAATTTCATAGTCCAGCTTATGTTGGTTAAGGATAGCTTCTATCCGTTGGCGAATGATCGATTCGTTCAATTCGGTAGAGAAGCGCAGGTTAAATTGGACTTCAAGTTTGCCGGGAATAACATTGGTGGCACCGGTACCGGCGTTGATGTTGCTGATTTGAAATGTGGTGGCGGGGAAATGATCATTACCCTGATCCCAGTTTTCGTTGGTCAGTTGCAACATGGCTGCCGCAAAATTGTGAACCGGGTTGCGCGCCAGATGCGGGTAGGCTACATGACCCTGTATACCCTGTACGGTTAATATGGCTCCGAGTGAACCACGGCGGCCATTTTTAATTACATCGGCAAGTTTGTTGGTACTGGAGGGTTCACCGACCAGACACCAGTCAATTTTTTCGCCACGGTTTTCCAGCGTTTCAATGACTTTGACTGTTCCATTTTTTGCTGGCCCTTCTTCATCACTGGTGATCAAAAAAGCAATTGAACCACGGTGCCCAGGGTAACGGGCAATGAATCGTTCACAGGCAGTGACAAAGGCGGCAACGGAACCTTTCATGTCGGCACTGCCGCGTCCATATAACTGGCCTTCATGTTGTTGTGCGGAGAAGGGTGGAAACTGCCATTCGTCTTCCGGGCCGGTGGGCACCACATCGGTATGTCCGGCAAAGCAAAATACGGGCTCAATGTTCCCGCGTCGCGCCCAGAGATTATCGACTTCCGCAAAGCGTAGATGTTCGATTTCAAAACCCATGGCCTGCAGGCGTTCGGCCAGTAATAACTGACAGCCTTCATCATTCGGCGTGACTGACGGTCGCTGGATAAGATCTGTTGCTAGTTTTATGGTATCGGAATCAGACATGGTTTTTCAGCATTGAAATAATTGTTGGTAATGGGCCTCACTGAAGCCGCAAAATAATTCATCATTAAACTCAAGTAGCGGACGCTTAATCATCGCCGGTTGTGCCAGCATCAGGCGCAGGGCTTTGCTCGCATCAAGATTCATTTTCTTTTTATCTTCTAGCTTGCGCCAGCTCATGCCGCGTTTGTTGAGCAGGGTTTCCCAGCCTATGGTTTCAATCCAGTGTTTTAACTGTGCTGCATTTAACCCATCGCTTCGAACATCGTGGAAGTGATATTTTATCCCGTTTGCTTTAAGCCACTTGCGTGCCTTGCGAATGGTATCGCAATTTTTTATTCCGTAGAGGGTGGTCATGCTGTTTTTTCAGTTATGGCGATGGCTTTTAATGCCGAGGCGCAAAGTTTAAATATCCTCGTTCCCACGTGATCGTGGGAATCAGCGAATTAGTGAAGATGCGTCTCGGCGTTTATATATAAAATATATTAGATGTCGCGTAGCAGCTCGTTAATACCGACTTTGCTCAGGGTTTTGGCATCCACCTGTTTGACGATGACCGCGCAATACAGACTGTACTTGCCATCTTTTGAAGGCAGGTTGCCGGAGACCACCACCGAGCCGGCCGGAATGCGACCATAGCTGACTTCATCGGTCATGCGGTTATAGATGCGGGTACTCTGGCCGATGTAAACACCCATGGAAATAACCGAACCCTCTTCGACGATAACGCCTTCGACTACTTCGGAGCGGGCACCGATGAAGCAGTTATCTTCAATAATGGTGGGTGCGGCCTGTAGCGGTTCGAGTACGCCGCCGATGCCGACACCACCGGAGAGGTGCACGTTTTTACCAATTTGGGCACAGGAGCCGACCGTGGCCCAGGTATCGACCATGGTGCCGGAATCAACATAGGCACCGATGTTGACATAGGAGGGCATGAGCACGGTGCCCGAGGCAATGTATGCGCCCTGACGGACGGTGGCCGGGGGCACAATACGCACGCCTTCGTTACGGAATTCACGCGAATTGTAATCGCCATACTTGGCCGGTACCTTGTCATAATAATTGGTAAAGCCACCCTTCATAAACTCATTGTCATTAATGCGAAATGATAGTAGAACGGCTTTTTTCAGCCATTCGTTGACTACCCAGCTGCCATCCTGTTTTTCAGCCACCCGAAGTTTGCCTTTGTCGAGCTGGCTAATAGCCTCGTTGACGGCTTCTTTAACGATGGTATCGACGCTTCGTGGGGTGATGTCCGCGCGGTTTTCAAACGCGCTTTCGATGATTTCTTTAATGTCGTTCATGACTTGCTCCGGTATTCAGGCCCGATAATTAAATGACTGGGCTCAGGCTTCTTAAAAGTAATGCTTTGCTAATGTGGCGGGCATTATATATCGACGGGATAAATTATGCAGTGCTCTGACGGTGGGGCTGCCTATTTTTCTTCAGGGCTTAATTCCTGTAGCTTACTGTGAAAATTTGTAGGTATGGCTTCAGTATTGTACGACTTCAGTCGTATCTGTTTACTAGAGCGATTCAATATAACGGCGAATCCGGTTCGCCGCGTCAATACACTCATTTGTTTCTGCGACTAAGGCCATGCGAATGCGTCCCGCACCCGGATTGCCCTCGGAATTAGAACGCGAAAGGTAGGAGCCGGGGAGCACGGTGACATTCTGTTGGGCAAACAGGCCACGGGCAAATTCCATATCATCAATAGGGGTTTGCAGCCAGAGATAAAATGAGGCATCTGGCTGCGTAATGGTGATGACGGGTTTAAGAATATCTAGCACTGCTGTAAATTTTCCCCGATAGAGCTGGCGATTTTTTTGCACATGGACTTCATCGGCCCAGACCGAGGTGCTGATAAGTTGATGAGTCAGGGGCATGGCGCAGCCGTGGTAGGTGCGGTACTTGAAAAAACCATTGATAATATTGGCATCACCCGCCACAAAACCTGAGCGCAGGCCGGGTAGGTTAGAGCGCTTGGAGAGGCTGTGAAAAACCAGGCAACGTTTGAAGTTCGTATTGCCGGCTTCATGTGCGGCCTGTAATAGGCCTGGTGGGGGAGTTTGTTCATCAAAATACAGCTCGGAATAACATTCATCGGCGGCGATAATAAAATCGTGTTGCTCGGCCAGGGCGATGAGTTTTTGCAGGGTCGGGATGTCGGTGACCGCACCGGTGGGGTTTCCGGGGGAGCACAGATATAACAACTGACAGCGTGACCAGATAGCCTCATCGATGGCATCGTAGTCGGGAATAAAGCCTCGGCTTTCGACGGTATTGAGAAAGTAAGGCTGTGCTCCGGCTAGTAGTGCGGCACCTTCGTAAATCTGGTAGAAGGGGTTGGGCATTAGTACCAGCGGTTCGGGCTGGCTGCGATCGACGACGGTCTGGGCAAAGGCAAACAGGGCCTCACGTGTGCCGTTGACGGGTAAAATCTGGCGGTGAGGAACAAGGCTGTTCAATGGGAGTTTGAAACGTGCCTGTAACCAGTTAGCGATAGCCTGACGCAACTCAGGCTGACCCCGGGTAAGCGGATAATTCGAAAGTTTATCCACCGACTGCGCCAGTATGTCCGCCACAAAGCCGGGGGCCGCGTGCCGGGGTTCACCAATCGACAGCGCGATATGAGGCAAATCTGCAGGCGGCGTGATTCCGGCCTTAAGGGTCGCCAGTTTTTCAAACGGGTAGGGTTGCAGCTTGTCGAGATCGGGATTCATGGTAGAGTTCAGCGCGTCCGGTATTGATTCAGCAAAGAATAAAGATAGAGATAAGTATAAAGATGCAAAGTATAAAGCAAAGCTCAAAGCCCGCCAATTCGTTCACCCTGTTACCCACCTTCAGTCTGTTATTGTCGGCAAGCTTATGGGGCTTGATCTGGTATCCCCTGCGTCTGCTAGAAGAAGCAGGACTGTCCGGCCTGTGGTCAACATTATTTATTTATTTGGGCACGCTGCCGGTGTTGCTGTATTTATTGCATGGCCGTTATCATGAATTCAGACAAGCTCCCTGGTTGTTGCTGGGACTGGCACTGGCCAGCGGCTGGTGTAATGTTTCATTCGTACTGGCGGTGCTGGACGGCAATATTGTCCGCGTGCTTTTGCTGTTTTATCTCTCGCCATTCTGGGCCACCTTGATTGGCTGGTGGTTCCTGGGTGAATACATTCACCGTTCCAGCCTGTTGGTTCTTGCGGTGGCCATGGTCGGTGCGATTATTATGCTCTGGCATGTTGAGATGGGCCTGCCTTTTCCTGAGAGTACGGCAGACTGGTTGGCATTATCGTCCGGATTTAGCTTTGCTATCAGTAATGCTTTTGTACGCAAAGCTCATCGGATTTCTATACAAACTCGCACCAGCACCGGCTGGTTAGGGGTGCTACTGATTGTACTGGTTCTGTTATTTATTTTTACGCCGACTCTGGGCGAAGCATCGGGGTTGACGATGCTGGCCGCACTGTTGATTGGTTTGTTCGGTATCACTATTATGACTCTGACTGTGGTTTACGGGGTGACGCACATGCCGCTGCATCGTTCCGCTATTATTTTATTATTTGAAATTATTGTAGGTGCGGTGTCTTCACAATTACTTACCAATGAGGTAATTAGTGTGCAGGAATGGTTCGGCGGGGCTCTAGTCATGTTGGCAGCTTTTTTGTCAGCCAAAAAACAGGCTGAATAATCATTCAGACATGATCCCTGTAGATTCGATTTCAATTGAATAGATACGAGCGATGGTGTTTGGGCGGCTTCGATCTTGTACGACTGAAGTCGTATCTACAGGTAATAAATTTTGTGGAGATAGCCCGGTAATCAGATATGTTTAAAATAGAATCGATATTACATAGCAGTGTAATTGTTAATGATACATCCATTGCTCTGAAATTTTATCAGGGTGTGCTTGGCTTAGAGTGTGACCCTGCGCGTCCGGATTTAGGCTACCCCGGTGCCTGGTTAAATCTGGGTAGCCAGCAAATACACCTGCTGGAATTAGCCAACCCTGATCCCGTTGATGGTCGTCCGCAACACGGTGGTCGTGATCGGCATACGGCGTTTGCGGTTGATTCGGTTGATGAACTCGTGATGATGCTGGCGCAACAGGGGATAAATTATACGCTTAGTCGTTCCAGTCGCCGCGCCCTGTTTTGCCGAGATCCTGATGGCAATGCACTGGAGTTTATTGAAATGTAGGTTGGGTTAAGCGAAGCCCAACGGTCAATGAGGGCAGGCTCGATTGATTATGTGACATTAATAGAAGATAACGATTCATGCCTCCCTATCGCCGTCATTGTGGCATGATTTTAGCCGGAATCCATATTTGTATCGCTACTAAATTCCGGCTAAGCCTATGCTGGAATGATGAATAGGTATTATTATTCTGCATTCTGTAGGTAAACGTGATTTGTCCCTAATTAAGAGCGTTGATCGAGTCACTGGGAGTTGGGATGCTTTGTTTGTTAAAATCTATAGAATGGCCTGGTTATTTGTTTCAGGTAGCGTTTTTTTTCAACATGCAGAATGAGGTAGACGATGGTATGAGTAACATAATGGCGGTACTACTCGATGGGATTGCGCAACTGGAATATGACCGGGATCGTGCGTTGGCGAAGGATCAAGCGCAATATCTTGAAAGCATGGATACTAAAATGGCGGCGGGGATTACGCTGGGAGATAAGGCCATTACCACTCCGGACACCAACCAGTGTGCACAGTTTGTTGCACAAAATCTGGCTCATGCCCTTAAAAACGATAATGGGTCGATGGCGGTGGCGCTGACTTCCTGGCTGGCCACCCGTCTGCCGGAGCTGAAGCAGGTAAAAATGTTGGAAGCCGAAGGTGGACTCAATATCGAGCTGGTGTTTGATGAGGAATATAACAACCAGGTAGCGGTGCAGTTCGATAATCTTCATTAACTAAATTTTCGCTGGCATTACTAAGCTCTGGGAATATCAGGGTATGCTTATTCTTATCCGTAGACTATGATGAAACCCTGTCTATGTCCTTGTGATTACAAGGTTTAATGAGTTGATAAGAAATCCAGAGGAATGTCATGAAGTCCGGACCAAGAGAAATCGTTACCCCCTTTCGCCCCATTCCACTGGATGTGCCTGAGGGCATGAAGCCCAATGAATTCTTTAACAGCACTGAAAACCTGAATGATCTGGAACATAACAACGGTCTGTTATCGAATCCGGAAAACCTGCTCATGTATCGCAAGGCGCTCGGACACAGCAATGTGTTTGATACCTCGATTATTTATAACACCTCGAAATGTGTATTGAACCCACTCGGTCGGCCGGTGCGTCGTACCCAGGTGCCGGACGATGTGAAACATGTCTGGAACCGCATGAACCAGATCATAATCGAGTACATGCTGGAAAAATTTCCCGATCCCGATGAGGCCCTAGTTCTGGCGGGCGAAGCGAGTCTGGATGCCACCTGGTCGCTGACCTCGCCCGGCGTGCCCAGCATTCGCATGTTGCATAATCATTTTATTGTGTTTGACAAAAAACAACTGGCCAATGCCGAGCTGACCGATCCCAGTAATCCAAATCTTACCGATGGTGGTCAGAACAGTCTGTTTGAATCCTATATGCATGATGTCTATCGCCAGTTCTTTGATTCGCTGGATCTGCATATTTTGAAATCAGTCAGCAGTGAAGCCTCGACGTTTAATCTGACCGGCTATCCGCAGGGCCTGCCCAGTTGGGAAATTCCGGGAGGCGCAGAGACCTTGAAAAATATCTGTTTCTGGCGTGAATATGATGAAATACTCAAAGGTTTTATTGATTTTTATCGTACCTTTTTCTCCCAGGTTTCGACCCGCAATGCCCCGATTCCAAAAGGCGCTTACTTCCCCAAGCAAATTGAACATACTTTGTTGTTCAATAATGATTTCCTTAAAACGGCGAAGAAGGTGCGGGATATCTGTATCACCGATGCAAAATACGCCAACTCGATTCGCTGGCAACCGGCCTTTAAGCAACTTATTTATCGCAACGATGAGGGCAAGCTGATTGTCACTATCAGTCAGAACTCTATTGGTAACGCTATTACCGAATTGCTGGGTGTGGTGGTCAAGCGTGTTCCTGATGCCGAAGCGTATGAGAAGGCGGAACCGGCCTTGATTGAAAAACTGCTGGAAGTAAGACAGCGCCTGATCGAAGCCGATCTAGGCACGGGAATTGAAACCAAATACTGGCCAGAAATGTAGATCCGACTTCAGTCGAACGGTGCGGCTGAAGCCACACCACCATTTCCCCCCCC
>VAPL010436916.1_pt1 | contig 24371 bp, 18 predicted proteins | sample 3395061 | NCBI WGS metagenome assembly VAPL01 (sample SAMN08290444, study PRJNA428436) | hydrothermal vent metagenome | isolation source: Deep-sea hydrothermal vent chimney 2 | place: Pacific Ocean: Juan De Fuca Ridge | depth 2182 m m | reverse complement strand
TTTTAGTTTTAGTTTTAGTTTTAGTCTTGGTCTTGGTCTTAGTTTTATTGGAACAATATCTTTATATTATTAAAATGGCCCTTAACGACATTGGGTGGGAAGGCATTTAGCCCCATTCTAATCTTTTGCCGATACATAGCCATGCCTTTTATTAAAGTAATTTATAAAAGGGATAATAATAGTAATAAGAGGGGAAAATCCACTTACACCCAGTCATCCCTAGCGTATGGCGGATATTTTATACGTAAAAGTGGGTACGTAGGTATCACCCAAACGGGTTAACCCATTTTGTAGACAATTGAAATTTAAAGGATTTTAAGAAAAAAAGCCCTTAGACACAGTATAAAGTGTATAATTATTAAACACTTAGCAACATTAAAGATTATGCTTATTTTTTGCGCAATACAGCGAATAAACCAATAACACCCACGAAAAGCAACATCAAAGAAGAGGATTCAGACACCGACACAGGACTGATCGCATATACATTACTAACCGCAGCCATTAAAACTAAACCCATCATTATTTTGTTCATGGTTTTCTCCTACTTAAAAAACTAATTATGTGTCTTAAGGTAACAATTTATATGCCGTTTTCTCTTGCTCAACTGACTTGTGAGAAGCTGCATTTACCTGAGAGGAAATAAATAAAATAACAAAGGCAATGATAAGTAATTTAAAGCCTTTCATGCTGTTTACTCCGCCAAAATGGTACGCTTAAGACCGTTCAACCTGGTGATCTAATTTAATCTAATAGCAAACAAACCCAGTAAACCAAACCATATTGCGATTATACATGGTTAATTATTAACCATAACAGTACCCAAACGGGTTAACCCATTTCGATATTGATGGGTTTGGCGGAATAATAACCCTGCACACCATCAACCCCAAGTTTAAACAGCGCTAACTTGGCAGCCTTTGTTTCAACGTGCTGCGCAATCACCGGAACCGATATTGTTTGTGCTAATAACAGGATATTTTCGACCATGCTTTGGTGGTCGGTATTTGACTCTATCGCCAAACTATAACGTCCATCCATTTTAATATAGGCAGGCTTAAGGCCAGCTAACTCACTGAATATAATTTGCTTAGCACCGACGCCATCAAAAGCAAAACGCAGGTTTCTAGAGCTCATTTCTTTTAATGCTGTTAGTAAGGGTTCAGGTTGTTGTTGTAAATGTTGCTCCTTTATTTCCAGTATTAATCGCTGTGGCTCAACGTTATTCTCCCGCAAACTACTGGATAACCAGGTTAAAAATGAAGGCTGAATAAGTGAGGTAGTCGTAATATTGACCGCATAGATTAACGAGGTTTTTGCCAACAGCCTTATTACATTTCGTAATACATAGCGATCCAGCGCTTCGGCTAACTCGCTTCGATGTGCAATGGAAAGTACCACCGTGGTTGGTAAAGCTGTGCCCTGATGTTCGGCCAACAATAATACTTCTCGATGCAGCTCTTGTCTGGAGCCATCTACACAAATTTGTGAACGCAGTATGATGGTTTTGTTTTCGATGTCTGATAATAATTTTTCACGCCATTGTGTTGCGCTTAACCTCGGTAAAGCCTTTTCTTCGGAGGGTGTTAAAGCCGACCATCGTGTAGCTGACTTTAATGCATGGCTGAGCGCAGTATCCGCTAAAGACAATAATACAGGCCATGTCTGACCAGATTCAAATGTAATACCCGCAGTATAAAAACTTAATTCATGCTCATCTTTCGTAATGCGTTGTTGTACTTGTTCACATAAAGTATCGAGGCCATCAGAGGGATGTCCTAATAACAGTACCACAAAGTCTTTACCACTAATTCGTGCCAACTCCCAGTCGCTATTATTCTTACCATCCATACGTTCAACAAACTGACTAAGTAATAAATTACCATGTTCATAACCACGTTGCTGATTGGCCAGCTCGAGGCCATCAACTCGTATTAATAATAAATAGCCATGAACCAATTCAGTTTTATTCTGTAGTAGATCGCTTATACGAATTTCAAAACCATGACGATTCAATAAACCGGTTGTTTTATCGTGATAAAGCTCTTCTCGTAACTGGTTCGCTCGGCGTGTTTGACTCAATAAAAAATTTTCTATTTTTTCTGCCATGCTGTTCATAGACAGAACAAGTTGTCGTAGTTCAGGTGTTTTAGGTAAACGCGGGCGGTATGAAAAATTTTGCTGAGAAATTTCTTCTGCTTGTTTCTCAACAGCATGCAAGGGTCGCAGCACCACCTGGATAATGCCCCATAAAATAGAAAAGGCAACAACACCAAGTATAAGCAGCCAACTTAAACTCGAAACCGCAACCTGCCAAAGCTCAGCATAGGCATGACCAGGATGAGCGACTAAGCGCATGGTCGCTAACTGCGTCCATTTATCCTGAATAACAGTTTGCCCAACCGGACTGTCAATGGGTAGCGCACTCACAAACCATGCTGGCACACCTTCTACCACCACCGGAATGTTTTGTTCAAAAATTGTTTTGCCCGTCATTTTTTTTATTGATACCCCCTGGTAATGACTGCTATCAAATATGGCGCGCACGGTCACCGCAACTAATACATCATCTTTAGCCAGTAAAGCGGGTGCGAGTTTTAAACCCAATGCTGTTGCCGCATCTTGTGTTTGCGTTTGCAACTGCTGCAATAAGTATTCACGGCTGCTGTTGACACTGATATAAAACATGCCTAACAACACAAACACAAACAGCGTAACAATCAATAAATTTAATTGATGCGTTAATCGCATGACATAATCCTTTAATTATTCCTGATACGTTTAATTTTACTCAGCAATTGCTGCCATATGCTGATGTCTTCTGTTTTACCAACAACGGTGCCATAACCGGCAAGACTTTTGGCTTTCCATAAAAAATCACCATTAAAGCTATAAGCTGGAATAAGATCCTGGCGTTGGCCGGCTTTTTTTATTTTTTTATCGATGTTATCCAGGATCAATGGCTCATCATTCGGCTGGGCATAATAACTTACAACCATATGTGCCTGGTTTAATCGTTTTGTTTTCACATAAGTTAAACGCAAACTTTCCAGTGGCAGATTTAATTCTCGCAAAGTAAAATATTTTGCAATACTAAAATCTTCGCAGTCGCCACCGCCTTTACCAAGGAATTCAATCGGCGTTGCCCAATAATCACGCTTGCCCCACATTTTTTTGTCATCGACAAATTTGAGTCTATTAAAAAATTTATTCACTTCCTCTAACTGCACCCTAATCGAACTTTTTCGGTTCTTCTGGATTAACTGTTGCCAGCCTAATAAACGCGCGTAGCCCTGTTGCCCGTATTGCATGCTTAGTTTTGCAAGCTGAGGTTTGCTTAAAAGCATACTGTCGCTCATTACAACCCATAGAGGGCTGATTAATATTACAACTATCCACAACACTGAACTGGCATCTGATCTGGTATCTGATCTGGCATCTGAGCGAGACAACATAATAGTTTAGATTTACTCCCGTTTCTAACCCACTCAATTAAGCAACCCAGAAAAACAAGGCAAAGCGGAGCTAGAGAGTCAAAATTTATACCTTTATATTGTCGGCTAAACAGAGACGAACTTTAAGAAATGTGCCCCATCCGCTGAATTAGCAGCGGATGGGGCCTAAGGAAGGATATTAAATGATTCTTTTGAAACGACTATTTGTCGTGGAGACTTTTATAATTCCAGATATCGACACTTTTGCCTTGTTCACGAAAATGTTCAGCACGCGCCGATAAGTAGCGTTGAAAGCTTGGTTGTTTTTTATAACCGCCATCGAGCACGTAAGTAAACATGCCCTGGGTATGAAAAACTTTGAAAAAAGCTTCTGAGCGAATGATTTCTTTACCTTTTTCGTTAAATATCACCAGGGTTGGCGCATATTTTACATCGAGTGATTTAGCCCATAATTTTGCCGTGGTTCGAATACCTTCAGGGGTAATCAATTTTGTTCTGTTTGACCACATATCTAATTGAACAGTGTCGAATTGGCTGATTATTTGGCGGGTCAACCTGTCAGTTAAAACCTTTTTATGCAGCACATCACAATCGGGGCAATGCTTTTGCTCAAAGAAAACGGCAAAAGGTTTGCTACGTTTACCATTTTTTAAGGCTAAATTAATCGGCTCTTTCATAAAGAAATCTTCTTTATTTAAACCACCCGATTTACCCGCAGGAAGATTTGCTCTGACATAAGCACGGTACGACATCTTCTTTTCCTGGTGTTTAATCACATAATCTAATGCAACGTTAAACCGTCGAGGTGGTAAGTAGCCATTAAGCCTTAAAACAATTTTGCCCTGCTCATTAAAGAACAAAACTGTGGGAGTGAATTGTACTTTTAATTTTTCTGAAATTGTTTTTTCGGTATATTGCTTGCCATCCGTAAAGGTCACCTCACGATCACCCCACATATTTAAGGCAATTGAGTCAAAATTCTTTCTTACTTTTTGCTCTATATTTTTTTGTGATAAATTCCGTTCAACAAAAGCATTACAATAAGGACAACCTGGCTGGGTAAAGATAATCATCAGGCGCTTGCCGTTTTTTGCCGCTTCCTTTATGTCGTCGTTAAACTCCAGAAAACCCTCTTTAAACCAGGCAGGATACTCGGTGTGCCTCACCCCTTTGTAATCACCTTTTTTTACTTCGGCATAAACACTTGATAACGCCAGGCTTGTGAATGCCAGGCTAAGAAATAAAATCCTGAATATTTGTTTTTTTATCATTTTTAGTTTCCTGATAATTTTGCCCATGGCCTAAAAAATATGTATATCCCTAAAAATATGTAATCATAGCCCAATAGTGACATTTTCATCTATATTTTGTTCACTTTTATATAGATTATAATCAATGCTTATTGCCAGTACATTCTAATTTACTGATAATGAGCGGATGATTAATAAACCCTATGCTGAATCCTGCGAGCAAAACAAAAGCCCTATTCTTAACGTCTTAGAGCGATGGTTTACTTTGCCTGATTCCACCGTTTTTGAAATTGGCAGTGGTACAGGCCAGCATGCTTGTTACTTCTCTGAAAAACTTACTCACTTGTATTGGCAACCCTCTGAAAGAGCTGAAAATATTAAGGCTGTAGAAGCCTGGACGAATGAGGCACTGGCGGATAATTCACGGCTTAAAAACATTTTGCCGGTGAATAAATTAGATGTAAACCAAAAACACTGGCCAGACTTATCAGTCGATTATGTCTTTTCGGCCAACACAGTACATATTATGTGCTGGCCAGAGGTTGAAGAAATGTTTGCCGGCATCCGCAACATTCTAAAAGCCGATGGCATATTTTGTCTCTATGGGCCTTTCAACTATGAAGGTAAATTTACCAGCCCGGGCAATGCACAGTTTGATCAATGGCTTAAGTCACGTGATGCCAATAGCGGCATTCGTGATTTTGAGGCACTGTGTCATTTAGGCCACATACCCTCAGCCAACAATCCACTAAGATTAATACATGATCATGAAATGCCAGCGAATAATCGAATTCTGGTTTTTCAAAGCAAAATACAAAAATAGCAACAAGCGCTATCACTAAAGTTAACTATACTTTTCTGTACCGTATGAAAAAAACAACGCCACAAGCAGAGCAAACCCAAACCGCACTCGATCCTTTTTACGAAAAATTTAAAGGCTCATTTACCAGCTGTATGCGCTGGCATGATCTTGACGCATTGTGGGACACGCTAGATAAAGATACCTCTTCAAACTGGTATATTTATGCTATCGGTGAGGCTGTACCTGAGACCCGCGTATCAAAAGGTCAATTAACGGATTTTATTCGTGAAATGGATGCACTGCTACGCAAGGATCACGAAGAAGAATACTGCGGCATCGTTTATGCCGATAATAAATCGCAACCTGGTTTTATAAAAATATATGACCCGAACAATCTGGGGGTCAGCTGTGGTTTTAGTAACGACCCACCTTTACCCGGCTGGATACTTTCAACTCTGCCACCAAAACCGCTTGAAGATAAGAGTGTCCTCAGCCAGCAACGCAAACGCTGGTGGCAAAAGATCTGGAAAAAATAAATTTAACCGTCACTACGCATAATAAAAAAGTATTTAAATACTACATAAGTGAAGACAGTAAACAGCTATTTTTCCTGCTTAATATTATATTTTAATTTCTGTTTTTGAATTTTAGTTTTCAAGCCAAGCTGTGCTTGACCGTTTTCTCGCATCTTTTTTATATCTATCGGTTGACAGGAAAACACCCCTATTGCATTTTCATATGCGGGAAGCGTTAAACGCAGTATCGATTTAAAGAGGTTGGCTATTTTTTTATAAGCCAGCATGGCGCTGTTTTTAAATTCACGGTTGTCGCCAAAGTTAATCACCACCATACCATTCGGATTAATTTGTTTTACTAAACTATTCGCCCACTGTTTATTAACTTTAATAACCCGTTCAGCAATACCGTCATGGTGACCATATAAATCATCAATAATTAAATCGAATTTTTCACCTGAATAATTATTTAACCAATTAATAGCATCGGCTTCAATAAGCTTAAAAGAAGGATGTTTTAAGCCAAAATATTTTTTTGCCACAAATAAATGAACTGGATTAAGTTCAATGCCAACGATGCATTCAGGCGAGATATATTTTTGAATTTGCTGTAACACCGTTCCACCACCCACACCGAGTACTAGCACACGCTTGCATTGCTGTGGCGCAAAACTAAATACCGATAGATATAATAAATCCCAGATGCCGCCTTGCAGAGCTTTGGTAGCATTGTATTGGCTATGAAATACGTTGTTGGTATATAAACGCCGCGTACTGCCTGCAGAACGAACCTCGTAATGGCAGCCATTTATTTTATTAAACCACTCGACAGCCATAATACTTCCACTTTATTAATTTAAGTTACAACTGTCTGGTTAAATTAAACTTATTGTTATTAAAATGCTAAGTTATACTACCGTTTATGGCTATGCTAATAACGTCACCGGACATGGAATTGATATGGCTGACTAACGGACTCGCTATTCGCCATCCCTGGCCGCTCGACTGCTTCATCCATGAAGCAGACGGTCCGTTAGTCAGCCATATCAATTCCATATCCTACTCTTATACACGATTCAAAAGTTAACAGGACACCAGTAGGTTTAAGATAATTTATTTCTAAATACTACGAATTAAAAATTCGCTCAATCGCCATTATATATGCTCACTATTCGTGATGATGCTCATCATGTGCGCCATGCGCATGCCCATGTTCTATCTCTTCTTCACTGGCATCCCGAATATCTACAATGGCAACATCAAAATTTAAATTCACGCCGGCAAGCGGGTGATTGCCATCAATAGTAATATCGTCGCCTTCTATAGCGGCAACGGTGATCATTATCGGTTGGCCATCGGGGCCTTCGGCATGAAATTGTGTTCCCACTTCAAGTTCCGCCTCAGCTTCAAACATTTCCTTACCGACAACTTGAATCATTTCATCATTGCGTTCGCCATAACCTTCTTGCGGCAATACTTTTACATTTAATTTATCGCCAACGGTTTTGCCTATTAGCGCAGTTTCAAGACCTTGAATAATATTATCGGCACCGTGTAAGTAAGCAAAGGTTCCATCATCGGACTGATCGAGTACTTCGCCATCATCGGTTGTTAAGGTGTAATTCATTACTACAATTTTTTTGTCTTCTATAAGCATTTTTTCGGTTCCGATTGATGTGGTTGGTTCACTAGATTTATAATTCAGCAGCCATTTTATCATGATTGGCGACTTTCTTGCATGGAATATAGGGTATTTCTCGACTACGCTTTATGTAAGGTTTAACTCGATTTTGTTATATGCATCATATTAAAGCACATTGTTATAGCCAACGCATGCTCAACCCCTTCCGCGGAGTGATGAATGTAATTGATACGGGTGATGCCGATGCCGTATCGACCGATGGCATCGTCTGGACACTTTACTTACGCGACTTCAACTTACTCAATATTGCCAATGACGGCGACATGGACATTGAGGTACCCGATATTCGTTTTGGTATCTGGTCTGCCGACACTGGCTTAAAACGCTGCCCCCTTCTAAGCAGTATGAATTATGATGCAATTCAGGCATCGGGCATTGCCTTACTCGAAGCTGTTAAACACTACGCTAAATTTATTCCCTTTGAACTTGCCGACCATTACGAACTTTGGCTGCTCGATAAATATATTGATCAACCGCTCGCCTTACTACATAGTGAGTGCTTTAAGTCTGAGTTAACTGAACCTGAACACACACCCTGGACGTCGGGCATGCTTTGCCGTGACAGCTTCCAATCTAATTACTTATGTCAGAATAAACGTATTGATAAGTCACTAAATCATGCACAATGGTTAACCGAACAAATTAATTCCGCTGCCGGCAGCCAACCCCGAGTGCAATGGTTTTTACGTACCGAACAACGTGATGGTATCGGATTAAAATGTTCATGCGCCAACAGTAAGCTGGAAGGCCGAATCATTCCCAAGCAACTCTTCCCTAAACTTTTAATTAATCGTCGCTGGGTGAATGAACCGGTGAATACGGTTGTTAAAGACTTTGTCGGTTGGCATTCGCCCTGGCTTTTACTGTTACAACACTTTGGCGATGTTACTCGCGCCTTTCTGGAAAATCTTGCCTGTAAACAACAAGCATTAACAGTTGATGCACAGCAACAACTTTACCCTAAAATTGTTAATCAACAGGCTATCAATGCGGCACGCATTGAAGCGCTGATGCGAAAATCCAATGGTGAGATTTCATCGCATCAACATAATATTGATATGGCATACTTAACAGCAGATTTTTTTTAACACTTACTGTTAAAAATTTAAGCATAAAAAAAGCCGCTTATACAGGCGGCTTTTTAGCTTAGATTAAAAGAACAAATTAATCATCGTCAGCATCATCTAAGTTATAAACTTTTAAATCTTTTGCTGCTTTAATTTTGCCGTTAAAGCCTACCCCTTTAATAATAGACTTCACTTCGCGTATACGCACACTTGTTAAAGGCGTTAAATGCGAAAGTACTAAAGTTTTAACTTGCGCTGTTTTTGCGACACCACCTATTAAAGATGGCTGAGTGTGCAAAATATGAAACAAAGGATTCGGCGGAGCATCACCAAACTCCATTATCGCTGTATCATAAATAAGCATATCGGCAGCAGCAGAAATTTTTGCCATATTACCCTGGCCTAACTTTTTAGGGCCACGACCTTTGGTGCCAGTATCACCCGAATACACTACGCTGTAACCTTTATATTCAATACGATAGGCTACTGATGGAACCGGGCCATGGTCGACGGCAATGGCTTTTACCACTAAACCATCTGCGGTTGATAACACCGTTTGTTGTTTCGCAAACGGTACTCGCGCCGATAAATCATTTACCTTATAGGCAAACTTACTCACTGGGCCACCGGGGCCTTTGGGACCGTCGTCATCGCTGATGGCACTAACAAAGGCAGCGAGATAACGTTCAACACCACTTTTCATTACCGAATAATGGCCATCAACATAATCCTTGGTTGCCGGATATATTAAGGCACCATTCGGATAGCTAACCCCCGGTGTGGCCGCAGGCAATGGTGATGAAGCCGGGCCATAAATTTGAATTGGCGCAGTACGACCTGGCAGGTTAACGCCCTTTTGCGCCGCCATTTGTCGTGCCATAACATTATGGAAGTAAATTGTTTTTATAACCGGGGTTAAGTCGCCGGTATGGTCGGCATGTAAATGGGTTAATAAAACAATATCCAGATCTTTAATATTCATACCACTTTGCGCTAAACGCTGAAACGTACCACCGCCCACGTCCATTAAAATACGTGGTTTACCGTCGGTAAAAATCATATAACCGGCGCTGGCACGACCTTCCGCCGTTGCCACCGGGCCACCTGACCCCAATACCATAACCGATAAAACACCTTTAACTTTACTAACCGCCGGCTTTTTATCTGCGTAACTTATTGTGGCAATGGCAAGCCCGGCAACAATAGCCAATACCCCCCGAAGTAATTTATTTTTTTGTCTCATTTTATTTCCTTAGAATTTTAGTTGCATGGTTGGCACCTGCATGACAGGCATACCTGTTAAGTTATTTATAATTATTTATTTTGACTGGTTGCCCAGCTCTATTTATATTTATTACCTTACCTTTTTTATCACTTTACTTACAAACTGAATGTGCTTTATCGTACACTTTATATATAAACAGCTCCTTAGCTTCACATGCAAAAAACTATTTCTATATTACTTAACTCTAATGCTTTTTTAGTGAAGACTTTATTTTGCTTGTTTTTTGTTCGGTTTTAAATCATTAAACAATAAAGTATATGTTTATTTATGTGATTTTTTTTCGTAGTAGCGCTGTGATTTTGATACTGTTCTTTAAGATAGAAAATGTTATATGCAGACTTCGGTATAACAAGGTAAATTACAGATGCTGTTCACGGCAATAGTGGTCTAAATCCGGGGCACGGCTTAGTGAAAGTTTAGAATTAGAAATATCACACCGTGAGTTGCTGTTTTTTATTTCTTTTGGTTCAAGTTTCATAGAAATATGTGTAATAGATAAAGCATAATAAGGATAGAGTAATTATTAATTAACCAATACTTTAATATCGAAACATTTTTAAATGGCTAAATTTTAACCTTTCTATCCGCTTTTTTCAGGTATTGCAGCAGCCAAATATCTAACAATCAATAATTCATTAGGAAAATTCTAGCCAACTCTATAGAATCACATGACACGCATATAAAACGTGTATTTATTATAGATACGCGTTCAAGGGAATAGAGACAGAGGGAATTAACAATATTATGAATATTCTAATCGCTGATGACCATGCTCTGTTCCGTGAAGGTTTGTGCCATGTCCTTCAGGAATTAAACGAACAGGTTAATATACTAGAGGCTGCGGATTATGATAGTGCTATGCAGGTTGTATCCGCAACTCCCAACCTGGATTTGGCATTGCTCGATCTAAACATGCCAGGCAAAGATGGTTTTACAGGACTGGATACGTTTTCCAAAGAATATCCTACCATACCATTTGTGGTTCTCTCGGCCTCTAGCCAACAGAGTGATATCCAGCGCTCTATCGATGCTGGTGCCGTGGGATATATACCAAAAGAAAGCACCAGTTCAGTGATGCTTAGCGCATTGAAATTAATCATGGCAGGCGGGATCTACATACCACAAACCTTAACGCAACAAAGCTCTCATAAACAAAATAAAAATAATATACCGGATTTAACACCACGGCAGTTAGACGTGCTAAAGATGATAATGCGGGGGCATTCCAATAAGGTAATTGCTGCAGATTTAAATATTTCTGAAGCGACGATAAAGATGCACGTAACGGCTATATTTAAAACACTTGGTGTAAGCAACCGCACCCAGGCAGCAATGGTAGCAGAGAGTTCAGGTTTATTTACCTTTGCTTAGATGGATTGTGTTGATTTAATAACATGATTTTCTGTTTAACTTAACAAACCTTCGCTGCACAGCAATCTGGCTTCTAATTAACCTTAAGCTACGCATAATAACCTCAAACGTTTAGTGACACTTAAATTTGACATGATTACCGCGCTATCGCTCGCAATGACAAAAATAAGGTCATTGCGAGCGATAGCGCGGCAATCTTGTTAATTATGTACCTGTGCATTCCGCAAAAAAGCACGTAACCTTGCCGGGGCAACCGGTTTATGCAGAACCTGAAAGCCACTGCTATTCACCTCACGTAATTCATCAACCGAGGTATCGCCGGTAATGATTAAAGCTGGTATGGCCTGGTCATATTCATTATGAATGGCTTGAATCACTTCAATACCCGTTTGATAGTCGCGCAAGCGGTAGTCGGCAATAATGCTATTTGGTGTACGGTTTTGTTGCCGAAGTAAAACTAAAACTTCTTCTTCATCGGCTGCACAAATAACATTATAGCCCCACTGTAGTAATAGACTCTGCATGCCTTCACGAATACTGGCCTCGTCATCGATAACAACGATGAGTTCATTATCAATGTGCTGAGCATCCTGATTGCTGTCGATGCTATCTGCACGAATTTCTACGACATTATCTGCCTGAGGGATACTAATAGAAAAGGTTGAGCCTTTACCCGGTTGCGACTTAACATGAATGGGATGACCCAACAACGTTGCCGTACGTTGCACAATGGCCAGGCCCAGCCCCAGGCCCTTACTTCTATCACGCTCAGGATTACTTAACTGATGGAATTCAGCAAATATGATCTGCTGATTATCCTCGCTAAAACCAATTCCGCTATCGATAACGTTGATAGTGATGTTGTTACCATCTGCGGTACATATTATTTTAATTTCACCACTGTTGGTATAGCGAATTGCATTAGAAATATAATTACGCAAAATTTGTTCGAGCTGTGTTAAATCGCTATCTACGGCATAGGAACAAGCCGGGCAATCGATTTGCAAACCTTTTTCTTTTGCAAGTGGTTCAAAATCATTTACAAGCTTATTCAATAAAGGCTGTAAATAAAAATGGCTTCTTTCGACTTGTATAACACCGGCATCGAGACGCGAAATGTCCAACAAGGCGTTAAACAGGTTTTGTAGCGCATCGACCGAGGTTCTAATTTGGTCAACCACTTTACGTACCTTTGGGTATTGAATAGATTCATCCAACACCGAAGTGAAAAGTGTTAAGGCGTGTAAGGGTTGACGTAAATCGTGGCTAGCCGCTGCCAAAAACTTTGATTTAGCAATGTTTGCCTGTTCGGCTTCGTTTTTTTGTTCGCGTAGCTGTTCCAGTAATTCTATGTTTTCATAGCGTAACTTAAAACTTTCAATCAAATCACCATTGGCCGAAATAGCGTAATAATATGTCACTATCAGGAATGCGATAATTGCCAGTGCCATGGCTATCTGGAGCTGTTCACCTGTTGATAACAGTATGATGATCATCGGAGTCAGTGAAACTGGCAGATAGACATGCAAGCTCGGGAGCCAGCCAATTTTTGTAATAACACCGGCAGTACCCGCACCAAGCAGTATCACTAATAATAAAACCTGCAAGAAATTATTATCTGCAACAAAAAATAAAATACCTGCGGCACCATAAAGCAGGCCAAACATAAAAGAACCAAGAGAAAAGTAACGCGCATACCAGTCAACATTTTCTGCGGTGAAATGCCGACGATAATGTATATAGATAGCCAGTCTGAAAAGTGTAACGATTGTCATTACAATAAACCAGCTGAGTACGATATAGAATGAAACATGTGGTAAGTAGAATAAGGGTATCGCAATACTCAAGATTGTGTTGGCAATAAGCATCGCCATAAACGGGCGAAATACATGCTCGATCTGGTCACAGCGTATTTTTTGTTCTCTGCTGTCGTATTTGTTTGTTTGATTTATCATTGGCTTATACTATTAAGAAAACCACCCGTCTGGCATCAGGCTATAAAGTATTCGTTCTTGTCAAACAGGTAATTACTAGTAAACCTGTGCTGACTTAGCATACTTCAAATCTTTAAAAGGTACTAAAAAAATTCAGCCTCATGCTTTAGTATGGGCATACAGATATTTTTTGAGCTAAGGGATCACTCCATTTTCAACAACCCCGGTCATTGCGAGGAAGTGCTGAAAAACAAATGTTTTTCAGTGCTAACGCGGCAATCTGCTGCTTAAGTACACTTCTATTTCAGATTGCCGCGCTCACCGACTGCCACGCCATTACTCGCTTTCAAGAGTATCGGTGTGTGTTTTCTAACCAATATTTTCAATTTTATAGTGATTTCTCAACGTTATAATATAATTCCGTCGATTGTTTCGTTAAATTATCACTTTATACGTACCTCATTTGCCGCGACTTTTTTGGTCTACAATAATGTCGCCAACACCTAACAATAGCTCAATCGGATCGAGAATATTAAAATCAACCGGATAGTCTGTTCCACCAAGTCTTATGTAGGCGGTCATTTTACTACCTGTTACCGTCATACCTGCCTTTTCAAATGTAGGAAGCTGATCCAGGTTAGCATTAACCTCTGCACGTGCCTGATTAATTTTTTCTTCCAAAGGAATTTGATCGTAATAGTCGCCTAAACGAATACGCGTGTCACTTGTTTCCTGAATCCGGTAAACATTATTTGCGGCGCTAAGAATACTGGATGATTGGCTGTTAGTGAGTATCGGCTCATTCACCGGTTTTGTGTAGCTGTATTGATAATCAACTTCGGTCACGGTAAAACTAACTGTAATGTTATCTGTATAATTTCGACGCGCATAAGCACCACGCAAACTATCCTCTAAAGCCTGACGCAATTGTTCAGCATCCGCTTGCAGTGCGCGCTTTTTTAGTTCGTTCATTGCGTTAACATAAGGCACTATTTTTGTAGTTGTGCGATCACGTGCCTGGTTTCGCGCAGTTCTGGCATAGCTACCAATTCGGCTATCCGACGGCTGGTAACTTCCTACACATGTCCCTCTAACGACAGCCCCTACACAAACTTGTTTGCTTTTAATGGTATTGTAAGTTTCCGTATAAGCAGTCTGGCCTACTTCGGCAGGTAATGCCTTAAGAATTAAAATCGCTTTATCGGCTATTACTGGTAAAGATGTACGTATGCCTCGTAAACTCACTTCAAAATCATAGTCGGCAATAGATTGTTGATAATCCTGATAGGCCTGGGTTTTTTCTGCCACAAGTCGGTCAAAGGCATTATTGATATCTGACTTGATAGAAGCACTGGCATCACGCTGAGCAAATATTTCATAAATAGTTGAAGGCTTTAAAAAAGAGGCTCTTACCGTAATCGGCATGTCATTGTCGGGTATGGATGATTCGAAAATCGCCCCGTTATTATTTAAGGTAATGGAACCCGTCATTGTTGCTTGTGGTAATGTCGAGCGATATTCCCCGCTAAGTAATGCACTGAAGGTGCCATCGCCATTAACCATCCAATTACCGATAATTTGCGTATTCGGAATAATTGAAAACCAGTCTGGCTGCCAGCTCACGTCCGGTTCAACCGTCATTTGCATTGCCATCTGCTGGCGGTCAAGACCAACATCAAATGTTGCACTTACCTGGGCTAAATTAAACTCAAAAAAGCCGACACCAAAAACTGAAAGTGCCAATTTACCGACACCATTTGCTCCTGCCTTAAACTCTATGGCTGAGTTCAATGGCTCCAGCCAATCAATATCACTAAACTGCGATTGCTTGGTAACACGTGTGCCAACAATTTCGAACAGGTCAAAAATTTTAATGCCTATCGACATAGCATCTTTTTCGAGTCGATGGCCATTAAAACTATCTAGGGAAGCAAAATTTTCAATTGGCTTGAAAGGAATAAGCCCCTTATCCGATTCACCGTAGCCTTTTGAACCTGCAAAGGTACTTGCATAGTAATAATAAAACGTATCCATTGGATCACTAATAAGCAGAATTTCACCGCTTGCTGGTAAACTTAAAGAAATAGTCGAGCCAGCACCACCGTTACGGTCACCTAGTTCCGCTTCCACAGCAACAGCGAGATAATAAACAAAATAATAAAACTCATCCTGCAACTGAACACCAAACAAAGGCTCGGCATTTATTTCTGAACCACGGTAAAGACCAATTCGTGCCGTTGTTGTACCGTTAAGGGTAAAGTAATCGGAGACTGCTGGTGGAATTAACGCATTGCCCGACATTGAAATAAGATTATCATCTTTATCAAATTCAAACTTGAGATCGGCCTGCTCATGTTTTCGTTGTATCCCGTTGACATCAATCGTCACGGTACCCGTTGCAGTAAACCCGGAATTATTCGGGTCTTGTAATTCAGAAACGGGGGTTGCCACTTCAGTTCCTACGGTTGCAATATCTTGTTTAGAAAGGGTCTTCGGGTTTACGCCAATATTGAATTTTGCCAGGCTGACTGTTGCCTTACCGTCACTGACCGAAATCGTAATCTCCGGAAAAATACCGGTATTAATTCTATCCGGTGAGCCTTCCAGGATACCTGTCTCCGTGTCAAATATTGCCCAATCCGGTAGATTGGTAATGCTAAAAGTCAGCTTATCATTATCGGCGTCACTTGCCTGCGGAGTGAAGCGATAGTTTTCGCCAGCAATAACCGAAGGCGATGGCGCTCCTGCAATGCTCGGAGGCGAATTGACAGGATTAACTCCACCTCCACCACCTCCGCCCCCCCCACCACCACAAGAGGGAAGAATAAAAGCCAAAAAAAACAATACCAACAAAAGTTTTAGCGTAGCAAAGAGCCAATTTTTAATAATCATATTTTTTTCCTTCCGTGAATACGTGACAAACTAACGCGCAACAAAAGGCAATGAACAGGGGGTAGGATTCACGGCTTATAAAATACGCATTTCTTATTGAGATTAAGTATAAGAACCAACGTCGATGTTGTGTATTAGCAAAAGGTCGATATAAACCCTAGACTTTAGTCTGTAGTCAAGCAATCACTTAAAATAAATGGGACAGCAAGAATGCATCGAGTTGGATATTAAAAAACACTCTTCCAATAAACAAAAGTTACTTTGTGCCAAGCGAAGGTAATTATTTACGGCTAAACCAGGGGAAAGAATTATGCGAGAGTTTGTGTACTAAGAACTCTATCAACATTATCCAGATTAAAAGGTTCTTGATTAGTGTGTCCCTTCAAATGGATGATTTAAGCGATTAAACTGCTCTTTTCCTGACTAAATTACCCTAATATCAATAAGCAATGGGGCAACTATAATATGTGGTTTTGCAACTAAGAATGGTATTTCAAAGGTGTTAACTCAAATAACCAGTCATAATAGCGTTTAACATATAACACAACTCCCCATACATTTTTCAACGACTACACGCTTAAAAATTTATGAAAACAAGCACCAGGAAAATATTAAAGTTCAGCGTATGTTTATTATGTTGTGTTATTACTATAAAGACATTTAGTATTGTCTTTTATCCATCAATGCATTATTAATGCTTTCTGCTGACCCAATATCTGCAGTAATATTTTTTGAAAAGCAATACTGGCTGAGGGGAGTTGTCGCGGCTTTGGCTTCTTCAGAAATTTTCGGCTTACATCTATATCGCCGAAAGCTATGCCCAGTTATTTGTTTATAGAAATAAATTACTTTTTCGTGACGAATTATATTTTTATCACGCTGTTTTTATTCTGCTGTTTATTGTGTGGCATGTTAAAATTGGCCAAGCAGAAAATAAAAATAACGTTTAACTTGTCGAGCGTCGCACATGTCGTTCAATAACGCGGGTTAAAACCTGACTTAAATGGCTTAAGAATAACGTGCCCATGTCCGCACGAAAACGTTCTTTATCAGTACTGCCGATAGCCAGCAGACCAATGCATTGGCTTTTTTCATCTTTTACCAGCGGTATTAATGCCGCAGAACGAATTTTTTCGTAGTCGGCGTTAAATAATAACTCTAATTGATCCATCGGCAAACGCCCGCAAACCGGTATGCCTTTTTCAATGATTTGACCAAACATACTTAAATAGGCTTCATCCCATTTAATCGCCTCCAGTTGATCTTTGGAAGGCAAATCTTTTGGTGCAACCTGCACACCTTTTAATATTCGAATAGAAACCTGATGCGCATCAAAGTCTTTATCTAAACGTTGCTGAACAAAATCAACTACCTGACCAAACGATCGTGTGTCGAGTAAGGCCAGAATTAATGCGTTAAAACGCTGACTCAGCTGTTCATTTTTATCCGCAACCTCAATCAAAGTATGCAGTCTGTCACGCGCCTCGTTCTTTTGCTCGCGTAAAATTGAAACCTGTCGTTCTATAATCGAAACGGCACTACCGCTGTTGTGTTCAAGTTCCATGGCGGCAAGTAAATTAGGCTGCTGCTGAAAAAATTCAGGGTGATCTTTTAAATATTGAACAACATCATGTTCAAGTACTTTATCAGAAGTTTTAGCGGATTTTTCTACGGTGTTTTTTTGTGCGCTCATAAATAATATTTCCTATGAAGCTTTATATCGACAGCCTATCGATAAAATTGTGTATTTGCAATGCTCTTGCCTGTCTTTATGGCGTTAGTTAAACCTTACAGAGATATTTGTCCATCAAAGACAAATTCTGCGTCACCGGTTAAAACTACATTTGCATCTTGCGGGTGCTTAATCAGTAAATCACCACCCGCCAACTGCACTTTTACTTCATCATCAAGCAAACCCCATTGCTGTGCGACAACAACCGCGGCACAAGCACCGGTACCACATGCCCGTGTTTCACCCACACCACGTTCAAATACACGTAAGCGTATGTTTTGTCTATCGATAAGCTGCATAAAACCGACATTAACACGCTGTGGAAAAATAGCATGCGACTCCAGAAGCGGCCCCAGCGTTTCGATATCAGCTGTTTGTGTATCCGCTACCAACATCACCATATGGGGGTTACCCATTGAAACTGCACCGAATTCAATTTTTTGATTGCCTAAATCCAGGCTGTATTTATTTGTTAGATTAGTATTAGACTGGTTACTATTTAAACCATCTACAAGCATGGGTAAAGCATCTGCGGCAAAATTTGCTTGCCCCATATCAACACTTACATTTTCATTGTTATCAAGATGTAACTCAATTATGCCGCTTTGTGTTTCTACGCGAATTTTATTTTTATTGCACAAACCTTTATCGCGCACAAATCGAGCAAAGCAACGTGCACCATTACCACATTGCTCGACCTCGCCGCCGTCTGAATTAAAAATACGATAACGAAAATCGACCTCTGCCAAAGCTGTTTTTTCAACGAGTAATAATTGGTCGCAACCCACACCAAAGTGGCGGTCGGATATAAACTTAATTTGATCGACAGACAGATTTATCGTTTGCGATATAGCATCGATAACCACAAAGTCATTACCAAGGCCATGCATTTTTGAAAATTGAATCGTCATTTGTTTTGCACCAGATTAAATTTAACGGGAATTAATTCTCCTGAACTCGAGATTAGAAATATCGCACTTAAAATTCCTCTAAGGCTAAGGTTAGGATAGCGAAATGGCGTTCAGGTTAATTAAGCAAAAAATCACATTATTACGGCAACAATTTCTCACTCTCAAAAAGCTCGCTTAATTTTTCACGCGGTCGTACCACATGCACATTTGAACCATCAACCATAATTTCTGCGGCGCGTTCGCGAGTATTGTAGTTCGAGCTCATTGTAAAACCATACGCACCAGATGAACACACGGCTAACAAATCACCTTCACTAATACTTAAACTGCGATCTTTTCCTAAAAAATCACCAGTTTCACAAACCGGCCCAACAACATCGTAATTTTTTTCAGCTACCTTATCGTTCACTTGTTCATTAAGCGGAATAATTTTTTGCCAGGCCGCATATAAGGCCGGGCGCATTAGATCATTCATTGCAGCATTGACAATAGCAAAACTTTTCTTGCCGGCATCTTTAATATACTCAACTTTCGTCACTAAAATACCCGCATTACCCGCAATCGCGCGGCCGGGTTCAATCAGTAATTTAAACTGTCGCTTGCCCAGAACATCGCTGACAGCTTTAGCATAGTCAGCCGGCGAAGGTGGCTGCTCATCATCATACTGAATACCTAAACCACCACCCAGGTCAATATGCTGCAAACTTATACCTTGCGTTTGCAGCTTTTCGATTAAGAGCAACACCCGTTTTAACGCATCAACAAAAGGCGCAAGCTCGGTAAGCTGTGAACCAATATGGCAGTCCACACCCTGGATATTAATATTCGACAGACTCTTTGCGGTTATATAAACCGCTTCAGCCTCTTCGATAGCAATGCCAAATTTAGTGTCTTTTAAACCGGTCGATATATAAGGGTGAGTTTTTGCATCCACGTCCGGGTTAACGCGCAAGGAAACTGGTGCTTGCACGTTCATATCTTTAGCAACTTCATTTAAAACACGTAATTCACTTTCAGACTCAACGTTAAAGCAATAAATACCTAACTCAAGCGCACGACGCATTTCATCGGCGCGTTTACCCACACCCGAAAAAACAATTTTTGATGGCTCGCCGCCTGCAGCAATTACCCGTTCAAGCTCGCCTAAAGACACAATATCAAAACCCGAACCCAGTCGCGCTAAAATATTTAATACCGCTAAATTAGAATTTGCTTTTACCGCATAACAAACCAAATGATCATGTTCGGCTAGAGCGTTATCAAACGCCAGCCAATGCCGTTCAAAGGTTCCACGCGAGTAAATATAACAGGGCGTACCATACTGTTTAACAATATCGGCAACCACCACATTCTCTGCGTTAAGCTTGCCATTTTTATATTGAAAATAATCCATACTAATTTCTACTTCTTATACTTTGAAATATATTATCAAATTTGAGTAAGTTCACTCATTTACTTTGTGTTTTCAACCGCTTTGTTCACATCTGCCTTTTTCCTGGTTTCTTTATTTACGCTCTTATCAGGCTTACTAACAGGTGTTTGCTGCACCGGTATTGCTGATTTTTGTATATAAAGTGGTCCCTTTTTACCGCAAGCAACAATCACACCTGCAATAATAACCAGCAACAAAATAGCCTTACTGGATGCCAGAATATTGCTATATTTCTTTACCATTTTAGCCTCGAAATAGCCGCTTAATACAGATAATTTTAAACACTGCCCACAATTATCGAAGTATACCGCGTCACTCTCAAAATCGACAGATTTAAAAAGCTTTTAAGCTCTAGCGCAACAACCACAACAACCGCTAAACTTAAGACTTATGCGCATTCAAACCAATATATTACTGTGGGGCTTTTTTGCTTTTGTCGTGCCCCTTACCTCGCTTGCACTGCTAACCACCTACTATAGCCAGGCAAGCTACCATGAAGATGTAAACAAAAATATCGGCCAGAACTTACATGCTTTATCTGCCGAAATTAACCGCCGTTTATCTGCTAACCGAGCGCTAACGGCCGGACTTTCTCAGGCACCAGTGGTAAAGGCCTTCCTGCCCATCTTGGACAAAATAGACAACCAAATAGTCGCCGAGGATTTTAATAAGCAAATAGAAGCGGTTAATCGATTTTTTGAAGGCTTTCAAACCATTATTCCCGGATATTTTATTATTCGAATCATGGACAGTCAGGGCAATACACTGATAAAAGTTAGTCACAAACAACGTAGCCTGCCGGTATTTGACGGCCTACAAGGAGTTTCTTATGTTGAACAGGAATTAAACCAGCCAACTTTTTTACAAAGCTTACGTGCCTTGCCCAAAAACGACGTCAGCACACTTGTTTTACCGCACAACAAAGCACAATCCGTATTACTTAGTCATTTAAGTTTACTCGATAACGTTATTCCGCTTTACTATAAAGATAAATGGCTGGGTGCTCTCAGCCTGACCATTCTCGGTGAGGATATCGATAAAATCTTAAACCTTGCAATTCGACCTTTTGCCGGTAAATTACTCATTGTAGAAAATAATCCCGAACAAAAAAGTCGCCAGGGTTTAATTCTTTTTGATGATTCACAAAAATTATTATTTGCACATGCACGTCCTACCCCCAAATATTTACAACAGACAAACTTGAAAGACTTACTGGATAACATTAGTGACTCAGACGATAATATTTTCACCGCAACGTTAACAGAAAATACTTTTCATTATATTATCAGCTCTCCCTACCCTAATCAGTTTATAAGCTGGATTATCGGCATTAAGGTTTCAAACCAGATCATTAATCAACCCTACGAAAAAATAAGACTATCTATTTGGGTCATCGCTGCTTTTACTTTATTAATCGGCTTGCTATTAACCCATATTGGTGCTCAGCGCGTCACCCGAACATTATCGGCGCTTGTCGACAATTTTAAAAATTATGCAAAAGGTGACCACCAGCAAATTGCGATAACTGAAAACTGCGTTGATGAAATAAAAGATTTAGGACTTGCCTTTAATGAAATGACTCGCACCTTAAATACTGCGCATCAGGAACGCGACAAGGCAGAACAAATGGTGTTGCAAACCAGCAAGCTTGCAAGTATTGGGCAAATGGCCGCTGGCATCGGCCATGAAATTAACAATCCACTAAATAATATACTGTCTTATGCAAAACTGGCTATTCGTAACCTTAAATCAAATACTGATAACTTTAATGCAGATGTAAAAAATTTACTGCTTTCCGATTTACAATCTCTACGTGAAGAAACCTTGCGAGCATCCGAAATAGTACAGGGTATTATGAATTTTGCACGACAAGTACCTCCACACTTTACTATGTTCGATATTAAAACCTGGTTGAACAATAGCATTACTATGGTTCAACAAGCAGCAGCAGAGAAAGAAATCCTCTTTGAACTAATTATTGATCTGGCAGAAAATGCTTGTATAACAGCAGATCGTGGTCAATTACAACAGGTAGTGGTTAACCTGTTATTAAATGCGATACAGGCATCAAGCAAAAATGATAAGATTTTTATTAATATTACCATTCACACAGCGCCAACAGTGTTATCGCAACTCGAAATTAACATTATCGATAATGGCTCCGGCATCGCCGACAAAGATATAGCATTAATATTTGATCCATTTTTTACAACCAAACAAGCCTCACACGGCACAGGCTTAGGTCTGTCGATAAGTTTAGGAATAATACAGGACCATCAAGGCCGATTAGAAATTAAAAACCGACTCGATACTCACGGCGTTATCGCAACGATTATGCTACCACTGACATTACCCACAAGCTGAATTTAACGATATACTTGTAACCTATGACCAGCCCAACCAATATTTACTTTATAGACGATGACCCCAAAACCGGGCAACTTATGCAACGTTTTTGTGCCGATGCAAAAGTGGCCTGTACCGTATTCCAGAATCCAGTTGATGCTTTAACACAGTTTAAAAAAGACTCTAGCGATATAGATTTAATCGTAAGCGATTTACAAATGCCTCAGATGTCGGGGATTGATTTGCTAACAGCAGTGCGGCAGATCAATAAAAATATTCCATTTATCATTTTAACCGGTTATGCCAATGTTGATAATGCCATTGATGCATTACGTTTGGGCGCCAGTGATTTTTTGAAAAAACCATTCGATATGGATGAACTTCTTATCTTAATCGACAAAACCTTGCAACACCGGGCACTCGAAATTGAAAACAAATCACTTAAACAACAATTAAAACATGTGCAAAGCATTGAAGGCTTAATTGGTCATTCAAAAGCAATGAATGATATCGCCAATATTATTCAAAAAATTTCGGACATTCGCTGCCATGTTATGATCGAAGGCGAATCCGGCACCGGCAAAGAACTCGCCGCACGCGCCATTCATACTGAAAGCAACTTTGCCGACAGACCTTATGTAGTGATTGATTGCGGTGCGTTAACCGATACTTTGCTGGAAAGTGAATTGTTTGGTCACGAAAAAGGTGCTTTTACCGGCGCAACCACGTCTAAAAAAGGCTTGCTCGAAACGGCTAAAGGCGGCACGGTTTTTTTAGATGAAATCGGTAACATCTCGGAAGCCATGCAGGCAAAGTTACTACGAGTTATTCAGGAAAATCAGGTCACCCGGGTTGGCGGCTTGAAACCCATAAATATAAACGTCCGTTTTATTGTTGCCTCCAATAAAAATCTTGAAGAACTGGTGCAGTCAAAAATTTTCCGTGACGATCTTTATCACCGTTTAAATGTTATTAAATTCACCATGCCAGGCCTGCGCGAACGCAAGGATGATATTCCGACACTGATACAGCATTTTGTTTCACTCTACGCCAACCGTTATCAGCGCGACGTAACGGGCTTTGATAGCAGCTCAATGCAAAAACTTATCGCCTATTCCTGGCCAGGCAATGTACGCGAATTGCAAAATATTATCGAACGCAATGTTGCACTCGCCGATACGCCCATCATGCAAATTCAAACCTTGAACGAACGTAGTGACGTGGAAGAGCTCGACGAGGATTTGCCCACCCTGGCCGAACTTGAGCAGCGTTATATATTAAGAGTACTCGAATATTTCGACAATAGTCGCGAACTCACCGCTGAAACTTTAGGTATTAATAAATCAACCCTATGGAGAAAGCTGCAAGGCTTTGAAGCTGATTCAGGCGGTAAATAATCCCAAACTCGATTTATACATCCCCCCATTATTCGTGCATTTTGAAATCTGAATCATGCATTTTGCACTATATTATTAATGCATTATCAGCAACTCATTGAAATTATTATGAATTTTAGCTGGCCTAATCTCTGCAATACTATTCCTGTGTAGTAAAACTAAATAACAAATGAGGAATTAAATATGCAACGCAGAACCTTTTTAAAAGGCAGCTTAGCAACAAGCACTGTTGCAGTCGCAGTGGGTGCCGGCTTAATCAGCCCGCGTACTGTACTCGCAG
>VAPL010090343.1_pt1 | contig 24381 bp, 27 predicted proteins | sample 3395061 | NCBI WGS metagenome assembly VAPL01 (sample SAMN08290444, study PRJNA428436) | hydrothermal vent metagenome | isolation source: Deep-sea hydrothermal vent chimney 2 | place: Pacific Ocean: Juan De Fuca Ridge | depth 2182 m m | reverse complement strand
GCTATGACCATTAGAAATTATTGAGTATTAGCTTGTAAAAAGCTGAAATTAAACACAAAATTGCTTATGGGTCGATTTACAATAGAGATTCTCCCTGCAATACTTATATTGACTAATGACATGGTACTGGAAAACATTTAATGAAATATTTTATCGGAATCAGTTTCACCCTAACGATTTTTTTAGCGTCATCACTATCTTATGCGGCTTTATATAAATCTGTTGATGAAGATGGTAATGTTTCCTACTCCCAATCACCACCAAAGTCGGGGAACTACAAAACGATAAAGGTCAAAAAATTTAAACCTGTTGCACCCGATGCCGCATCAAAAAGCTTAAAAGCAAAAGAGTCATTTGCCAAAGGCGCTAAGCAGCGCGAAGAAAATGATTTAGTTAAAGCTGAACAGCAAAAGAATGAAAAAATTCTGAAAGAAAATTGTGCTATCTCTAAGAAAAATCTACGATTGTTCACCATATTTAAAAGACTCAAAAATGAAAAAGGTGAATATTACCGAGTTACTGATACCGAAAGAGCGCAGCGTATTGCTGCCGCAAAAGAAAACATAAAACAATTTTGTAAATAAAATGCCCTACTTATCCATTCAAACGAATATATCACTTGCAGATGACACTCAAAGTGAATTACTAAAAACAGCTTCAAAACTAGTCGCTCAGGTTTTGGACAAACCCGAAAAGTATGTCATGGTTACCCTCGAGCCCCCTAAACCGATGCTATTTTCAGGATCCGAAGATCCTGCAGCGTTCATTGAGTTAAAAAGTATCAACTTAAATGAAAATAAAACACAAAACATATCCGAACAATTATGTACTTTACTCCATAAAACATCCAAGATTCAAAAAGATCGCATCTATATTGAATTTGTCAATGCACCAAGAAAAATGTGGGGTTGGAATAGCAGCACTTTTTAAGACAGCTACTTTTAGTATTTCATGAAAATTATCTTTTACACCATTATTCTTCTTATTGCAGTTGCTATAGCAATCTATTTCATTAAACCGAACTTATATTATTCAGTCAAAAATAACGTGATATCAACAATCACTGACATAGCCCCAATTGAAACAGGATTAAATAAAACCAAAATTTATAAATGGAAAAATGAAGACGGCGAATTACAAATGAGTAATAGTCCTCCTCCAAAAGGTATAAACTATATAACAGAGGAAGTTCAGCATAATATCAATGTTATGCCCTCAACAGTATTAACCGGAAAACAAGAAAATTAATACATTGTAATCATTTACAGCTTACCTAAATTGAAACAACCATATACAATCGAATCACATTAAAACAACGGTAAATTTACAATGCGCGTATCAAACTATTTATTATCCACACTCAAAGAAACACCAGCCGATGCTGAAATAATAAGCCATCAGCTTATGTTACGCGCCGGACTCGTTAGAAAATTAGCTTCAGGGCTTTACACTTGGTTACCACTTGGATTAAAAGTATTACGTAAAGTTGAAAACATAGTGCGTGAAGAAATGAATCGTGCGGGTGCTTTAGAAGTACTCATGCCAACGGTTCAACCTGCTGAGTTATGGCAAGAATCGCAGCGTTGGGAACAATATGGCGCAGAATTACTGCGAATCAAAGATCGTCACAACCGTGAATTTTGTTATGGCCCAACTCATGAAGAAGTTATTACGGATTTAATTCGAAATGAATTACAAAGCTATAAACAATTACCGGCCAATTTTTACCAAATTCAAACGAAATTTAGAGATGAACGTCGCCCACGTTTTGGCGTTATGCGCGCCCGCGAATTTCTAATGAAAGATGCCTATTCATTTCATATAGATGAACAGTCATTACAAGAAACCTACCAATTAATGCATCAAACCTACTGTAAAATATTTGATCGAATTGGGCTAAACTACCGGCCAGTAGAAGCTGACTCAGGTTCAATTGGTGGTAACAGCTCGCATGAATTTCATGTATTAGCAAATTCAGGTGAAGATGCCATCGCTTTTAGTGACACTAGCGATTATGCAGCAAATATAGAAACTGCTGAAGCCTTAGCCCTAGAATCAACATCCGCTTCTGAAGATTTGATAGAAGTGTCCACCGTTGAGACCCCAAATAAAAACAGTATTGACGAAGTCAGCCAATTTTTAAATGTTAGCAGTGATAAATGCCTTAAAACATTATTAGTCAAAGGAATAGATAAAACTATTGTTGCTTTAGTATTACGCGGTGACCATGTTTTAAATGAAATAAAAGCAGAAAAAATTGATGCGGTATTATCACCCTTGCAATTAGCCAGCGATGACGAAATTAAACAAGTCGCCAATTGCGAGTCAGGTTCAATTGGCCCCGTTGGTTTATCCATTGCAATTTACGCAGATAGAAGCGCATTAAATGTCAGCAATTTTATATGTGGCGCCAACCAAACCGGCAAACATTTAATCGGCGTTAATTGGAATAAAGATTTAGATCTAGCCACCAGTGTTGATATTCGAAATGTTGTTGATGGCGATCCAAGCCCTGACGGCAAAGGCAAACTTTCAATACAACGAGGAATTGAAGTAGGACACATATTCCAACTTGGAACTAAATATAGCGAATCCATGAATGCCACTGTTTTAAATGAAAATGGCAAAGCGACAACAACCACAATGGGTTGCTATGGTATCGGCGTATCGCGTATCGTAGCTGCTGCAATTGAACAAAATCACGACGACCAAGGCATTATCTGGCCAAATAATATAGCTCCCTTTAATGTTGTTATCATACCGTTAAATATGCACAAATCTAAAGACGTTGAACATGCAGCAGAAACACTTTATCAATCACTAAAAGATAGTGATGTTGATGTCCTGTTATACGACAAAAAAGAACGCCCCGGTGTCATGTTTGCCGATATGGAATTAATTGGCATACCACATCGAATCGTCATTGGCGATCGAGGATTAAAGGAAAATAATGTTGAATACAAATGTCGAACAGAATCAGACTCTATCGATATAGCTCTTGATAAAATCCATGATCATATAATCAAAACCATGAAATAGTTTAATTTTTAAAATGACACATGAAATACTCATTCATATTACTGTTTTTTAGTACCATTTTTGTTAATCAGAGCTGTATTGCAGCAACGATTCAAAAACCAGACGCAGAGCTCAGGCAATTGTTAAAAGCCGCCATAGCCGATGCAGATAGTTTTGAAGATCGATTTGATGCCGAGGTTTGGTTAAAAGATATGTCGACCCGACTATCAAAAACGGTAAAAGATCCGTATCAACGCATTACCTTATTAAAACAAATTCACTATGAAGCTAAACGAGTTGATTTAGCGCCCGAACTGATTTTATCGGTTATTCAAGTTGAAAGTAATTTCGACAGATTTGCAATATCACGCGTTGGAGCTATTGGATTAATGCAAATAATGCCATTCTGGTTAAAAGAAATTGGTCGGGCTGGCGATAATTTATTTAATATGCGAACAAATTTAAGATTTGGTTGCACTATTTTGAAATATTATTTAAAAAAAGAAAAAGGTAATTTAACCTATGCTCTTGCCCGCTATAATGGCAGTAAAAACAGTTTTGTGTATCCTAAAAAAGTATACCACGCTTTAGACAATCGGTGGTTTAACCGATAACAAGCTTAAACTAAAAATTTATCCGAACATCCATTCCTGCTCGAACAGTTTCATGTGGCACTGAAATAACAACAGCTACGGGATATAAATCATTTTTTGATATTAAAGATGGAAAAAATATCTTTCCTTCATAACTCGCACCGGCAATAACTACCTTAACTGGATCATTATTTTTTAACTTCGCTTGTTCATCAGCAGTAAGCATAAATTGCGCAGCTAATTTATCTGCTTGAGCAATAATAATTGCAGGTGTAACGGCAAAAGTTGATATAATAGTTTCACTTCTATTCACATTAACATTTAATACAATAGCATTAAATGGTGAAACAATAGTTGAAAATTCTAACTCACGCTTAGCTTTTAATTTATTAGTGTTAGCCGTTACAAAGCGCGTTTCACTCGAAATAAAATTATTTTTAACTGTTTGTAATTCATGCTCAGATAACACGGTTCGATCATATAATTCAGTTGCTCGTTCAAGTTCACGTTTAGCTTCATCGAGCTCACTCTTTCGAGACTTAAATAATGATTTTGTTAATGTTACGTTTTCAAGGTATTCACGTTGATCTAAATTAATTAACTTTTTATTTTTTTTGATATAGTCACCGGGTTGCACGTATAATTCACTCACAATGCCACTCACTCTAAATGACAATTTAGTAACATTAAACCACGTTAACTTCGTTTTAATTTCTTTAGCATTAAGCAACGGTATATTATTAATCAAAACAAGTAATAGTAGCAACTTAACAAAACGTTTAAATATAAATTTTTTCATAATTACCTATCATTAATATTAGCTAACCTAAGGTTAACTAATATGCTTTATTTTTTAAATAATTTAGCCGCTGGTTCATCGCCAACCAAAATATCAATTTTAGCCCAAGTTAATAATGTTTCATAAAGTGACTTTGCAACACCATATTGCGCATCAGATATCTGAACCATAGCTGTTCCCAGTGTCGATTTCACTTCTAATTCATATAACGCACGTTTTTCATCTAAAAATAATTCACTATAGTTATTAAACGCATTTGCTTCATCACGTTCGAATCGTAAAGTATCTAGTTTTAACTTTAGTGATAACAACTCATGCTGAATACTCATTTTTTTTTGAGTTATCCTGTTTTCTAATTTATAAACTTCAACACGAATTTTTGCAACTTGAGAGTCCATTTCACCACTATCATAAATTGGCATTCCGACAACAATACCAACATTCCAGTTTTCACGTGAAAACGAGTTTCTGGATAATTCATTTGCATAGGCAATAGCTTCACTTTCAAAGTTAAACTGTGGTTTCATTTTAGATTGCAACGCTCGAACAGAGCTTCGAACAGATTCAATTTGATTGCGTAATGCGCGCAATTCTAAATTATTGTCAAAGGCCTTTTTAGTTAACGCATCAATTTCAGGGTAAATTTTTAATCTATTTGATACATTTGGAACCGCCAGACTTGCTGGTAGTTGCCCACTAGTATTCATTAAATTTGCAAGACGATTTCGAGTTTGTCGTTGGTTATTTTCACTTTCAAAACGCTCTCGACGAACACGCTGATATTCACTGTGATTTTTTTCTACCTGCAAATCAGAGCTAGTACCTAGCTCATTTTCTTTTTTTGAGTTATCCCAGCTAATAAATGCTATCGCCATATTTTCATTATGGCGATGAAATCGCAAATCTGAAAGTAACACCTCAAAATACGATTCCATAATTTTAATTTGTCGTAGATAAACCTCATTTAAATACAATAATGAATTGCTATCCAAAAGCTTGTCACTGGCATTTAGGGTATGCTGATGTAATCCAAAATCATATATCGGCTTGGTTAACCGAAACGCAAGCTTTTGTTCATCGACGTTGTATGTAAAAAAAGTGTTCCGCCGTTCAACTCTGGTAATCCTACCTTCAACAGATAAATTAAAACCATCTAGTGCATTTGATAAGGACTGATCAAGCAATATTTCTTTTTTTTCTGCCAATCTGAACGCTAGATCTTCATTGATATTTTTTGATAAACCAAGAGCATATTCTAAAGTTAGTGGCTCTGGTAAGGGCTTTGTTGTATCTGAAAGTAGCAATTCGGAATATAGAAAAAAACAAGCTAATAAATATTTTCTAGCAGCTATTTTATTGCTCGGGCTTGTTATCATATTGTGTTGGTTTTAATTATTTTTTTTATTACGAAGCATTCTTTTATATTTTGAAAATTTCATCGTTTTATAACGGCCACTAGCGACATACTCGCCCATGACCATAAATTCATTAACCCCTGAGGTTTTACCCGTGTGTCGATGTATTCTTTTACCCTTAAAATCAAAAAAAGCGATAACAGGCGTAGCCCTAACTCGATTTTCTTTAAAAGCAAAATCTTTTTGTTTTACCGTTTCACCTTTAAAATTAACCATTTCAACATCACCCTCAATATCAACTGAAAATAATAAAAAATGTTCTCTATAAAAAGCTTGGACGCTAGGTTGATTTAATACATTTGTTTTCATGTAATGACAAAATGGACATTCATCCATTTCAAAAAAGATCATAATTGCTTTTTTGCCTTCGCTTTTAGCGCGAGTCATTTCTTCTGCAAAATCACCCCAGGTTTCCTGAAAGAAAAACTTATAAGGATCTCTTGGTGTTTCAGATAACACACTGGCACTATAAGCAAACCAAACTATGACAATAGCAATTAACTGATTTATTTTCATTGTATATCTCAAATACTTAAATAAAACCTGTTATTTTTTTAAAGCGTGTTTAGCATTATCCTTAATGATTTTTTCTAAAAATGCCCCTGTAACCCGGCCAACTTGACGCGCTACCATATCACCTGATGGCGATATTATAATTGTAGTCGGTAAACCATTAACTGGCCCCCAATAATCAGCTTGTCCTGGATCGGCGTGTAATACCGGATAAGAAATAAAATACTGATCAACAAATTCTTTTAAATATTTAGGCTCAACATCTTCATAATTCAATCCCAATACAACTGCATCCTTATCTTTATGCGCTTCATGAAAATCAACTAATTCTGGAATCTCATCTAAACACGGTGGACACCATGTCGCCCAGTAGTTAACAACAACCCATTTCCCTTTATAATCGGATAAATTATGCGACTTTCCATTAATATCATTCAATCTAAAGTCATCTGCTACTGCTAAATTCATCGTAAATAAAAATAGAGTAACACTTAGTACTTTCAACATAATTCTTTTCATTGCTTACTTAATCCTAATCTCGGTATATTAATAATCAGACCACATATCGTGTATATAATTCAATATTAATATTAGCGAAATCAGGCAATAAAAATACAATAAAATCAACAATTTAAAATACAAAATCTGATATTGAAAGCCATTCTAACCAAATTCTAGTGTAAAATCTCATGATATTTCACACTATCAAATAATTGCCTAAATTTCGAGCAAACTATTAACACACAAATTAATTGTATATATTCTGCAGGAGTATTGGAGATGATTTTTTAAGTTCAACACGTAATTGCGCTAGGGCTTTTTCAATATTTTGGCTAAATTCAAATTCGTTGGAATCATGTTGCAAATAATCAACACAGCAAGAAGGGTTAGTAATACTCATTAATTCTTGGATACTATAACTCACTTTTTCTCGAGCCAAAAACCAAATATTATCCTGTTGCTTAATTAAGCCAGTTTCTTCAAGTTTTACTAACACATTATTAATTAACTCATCCGAAATATGACTTTCACTTTTCAAAATGTCGTTTGTACTGACGCCATTTGTTTTAGACAAAAAACCTATATCACCTAAAATTTTTATTGCGATACACAGATCAACCTGCGTATTTAATTTTCTTTTAAGTTTTAAATTCAAAAAATCAGCTCCACTTGCAGTAACTTCAGCACCAATAAGCACTACCAACCATGAGACATAAAACCAAATAAGCGTTAATGGAATTGCTGCTAACGCGCCATAAATTAATTGATAGGTTGAAAATGAGGTAATAAAATAGGCAAAGCCACGTTTTGAAAGCTCAAAGAGCAATGCTGCAACAACACCACCAATTAAAGCCAAGCTAAATGGCACTTTCACATTAGGAACAATTTTATACAATAATGTAAATGCAATTGTTGTTGTGATTATCGGTAAAACAGCGAGATAATTATAACCAACTTCTTGAGTTGAAATGGTGTCCGAAAAAAATTTTAGTGTCGATAAATATGTTGTTACCGATAAACTAATTCCAATAAGCACCGGCCCCAAGCTTAATACGATTAAATAAATAGAAAAACGCATTAAAATATTTCGAGACTTTTTCACCTGCCAAATTCTATTAAGTGTTTTTTCTACGGTGTCCAAAGTTAGTAAAGCCGTAATCGCAACAAATAAGATACCAATTTTAGTTAGGCTTTGTGTTTTTGTCACAAATTCTAATAAATACGATTTCACTTCATCACCAAACTCCGGTGCAAAAATCTGAAATAAATATTCCTGTCCAACTGCAAGAAAATCTTGTGCAGCAGGAACTTGTTTTATAATCGTCACAGATACAGTCAATAGTGGCACTAATGCCAATAGCGATGTAAACGTTAATGCGGCGGCGATATGAGGACAATGATCGGCTATAAATCGGTGAATAAAAATATCGAGATATGTCACGATATTCTTATACATTTTATTCATGATAACTTTCGATTTTAAAGTTGGTTTCATTCAATAAAAAAGGCTCCACTAGGAGCCTTTTAGCAAGATAAATGACCGTAACATTTATTGCTCTAGATACGTTGAATCAGAAACTTCCAGAGAATTTAATGACCAACGACCGCGAGATTTTGCGTGTAACACTGCCACACTAACAATTTCATCAGAAATGTTAGATTCAATCGCAAATTGTTGCCCCGGAAAGATTAAATCAGCATCTTTAATTTTATCGCGATTATGTTTATAAATTAATGGCCATTGATATGGATTGCCATAGATATCCGATTTTGCCGATATATCCCACAGACTATCACCTTTTACAACAAGATAACCAGCAGCTTCAGATTCACTTGTTTGTATAACTTGTGCTTCACCACTCAACATGTGATTAAGACGCTTGAGCTCATTATATTTTTGCTTAACCGCATTTTCTGCTTGGCGACGAGCTTTATTTGCCAAACTCATTGCACGTTTAGCATTACCCGATGCTAAAGCTTTTTCTGCTTTCTTAATTAATAATCCGGTATCGCGCCATTCATATTTTTCGTCGCTAGCACGCTTATTAGCAGATTTGGCGGCGGCTATGGCATCAGCGGCACTATTTGAGTTTTCTTTGTCCGGTGTTGTATCACAAGCTGTGAGCGTAATAACAGCCAATGTTAATGCTAAGTACTTAATTTTGTTGCCAATTGCCATGGTTTACTCCAAGTAATATTTATTGTTATTTTTTTATTTGTTAACTGACACCTAACATGCTCGTCCTACAAAAGAATTTCGACAAAATATCACCGAGTATATAAAAGTGTCAAGCTAGCGATACAAATGAAATAAAATAATAAACAAAAATTATAAATTGATAGCTATACGGTGCTTTATTCGCTCTAATTATTTATCTTTTGATAGATTTTGAGAATTCTGCCGTGCTTGTATGGCTTCGTTTTTAGCTTCTAAGGCTAAATATCGAGCAGTATGATAATCGCCATTTTCGATGTTTGAACGTGCTTGTTCGAGCAACTCTTTGGCCTTTTTGTAATGATTTTCAGCGTATTGCTCAGCATTAGCCTCTCGAGCGGCATTAAGTGCTTGTCGGGCATTACTCATTTCCTGAACAGGTGGGTTGATAGCGCAGGAAACAGTAAATAGCGAAGCGCTAAATAATAGAATTAAAGTAATTAAAATTGTGTTTTTTTGCATTAGCCAACGAATGTAATCAATAAAAATAGTAAAATGAGTCTGAAGCTTCCAAGCTAACACCCACTTAATTTACTGTCAAGATATCACGGGATTAACAGCAACCAATAAACCATCCGTTTCTTATGTTTAAATTTTAAATATATTTAAAAATTCCGTATTAGATTAGAATAGCAGATATCTGAAAAAATGGACTACTTTTTATAATGACTGTATTAATATACCACAACAATCGATGTTCGAAATCACGGCAAACTTTACAGCTATTAAACGATCGCGATCTTAATCCCAGTGAAATATATTATCTTGAAACACCCCCAGATTATTCAACATTAAAAGAAATATTATCCATGCTTAACATCTCAGCTCGAGAGTTAATGCGACAACATGAAAAACCCTATACAGAGCTTAAATTAGACGACGAAAACTTAGATGAGAAAGCGTTAATTTCCGCTATGATTGAAAATCCAATATTAATTGAACGCCCTATTGTTGTTTGTAATGGCCAAGCACGAATTGGGCGACCACCTGAAAACATTTTGGAAATTCTGTGAGTAGTAATGATGAGTAACAATGAAGTACTGGTGTTATACAGTAGTCGAAATGGTTCAACCGCTGCTATGGCACAACTTATTGCGCGCGGAATCGAGTCAGTGGATCAGATGAGTGCTCGAATCAGAACGGTTGCTAAAACATCGACGGTCTGTGAATCAACTGCCGAGAGTATTCCTGAATCTGGTGCGCCCTATGTCTGTCTCGATGATTTAAAGCAATGTTGTGCGGTTGCTCTGGGCAGTCCGGCCTACTTTGGAAATATGTCATCAGATTTAAAATTTTTTCTGGATTCAACTACGCCACTTTGGTTATCGGGTGCCTTAATAGGAAAACCGGCTGCGGTATTTACCTCCAGCTCCAGCCTGCATGGAGGACAAGAAAGTGTATTACTGTCCATGATGTTACCATTATTGCATCATGGTATGATGATACTTGGCCTACCCTATAGTGAAGAGAAATTAAACTCAACAACAACTGGCGGTACGCCTTATGGAGCCAGTCATCATGCAGGTATTGATGGCAATACTCAAATAGCGGATGATGAAAAAATATTATGTATTGCCTTAGGTAAACGTCTGGCTAGCACTGCAAAGATTTATTTAAAGAAAGATTAAAATTTATTATGACATTTAATTCACTGTTTTATCGTAAACTCACTTTAGTCTGTTATTTTGGGCTTGTTTTATTATTTTTATATTGGATTCTATTCTTTATAGAAACATCACCAACACCAATAATGATGTTGCTCGCCATTGCAATAGGCCCGTTGCTGTTTCCGCTATATGGCTTATTACGCGCCAAACCATACACTCATGCATGGTGCAGTTTTCTGGCCTTAGCGTATTTTATTCACGCCACTGTCGAAGCCTATGCCAATGAAGTAACCCGTCATTTAGCATTAATAGAAACGGCATTAAGTTTTGGATTATTTATAGGTTGTATTTATTTTGTGAAAATGAATGCCCGAGAAAAATCGAAAGCTAATTAACCTAACTGTAAAATAAAAAAAGCCATACCAATGCCAAGTTAAATTACGGAATTAATATTGAAGTAGAAACGCGACCATTTTTATTTCTAACCTATTCATCCACTAAAACTTTACGTGCAAATGGAATTGTGATTTTTCGTTTTGCGACTAAAGCTGCTTTATCTAAAGTATCTAGCATCTCAAATAAACTGCCGATATCACGGGAATAATGACTTAATAAATACTCACAAACTTCATCCGTTAGTTCTAATCCTCGTGAATTGGCGTGTTGTTGCAATGCTAAGCATTTATTATGATCGCTAAGTGCTTTTATTTGGTAAACAGGCCCCCATGAAAAACGCGAACGTAAGTCGGCTAACTCTACCGGTAATGATTTTAACGATATCGCGCTACTAACAATTATTCTACCGTTATTATCCCGCAGACGATTATAAAGATGAAATAATTCATTTTCCCATTCGGAATTTCCAGCGATCATTTGAATGTCATCAATGCACACTAAAGCCATGTTTTCTAAACCAATAAATATTTTGGGTGATAATGACTGATAATCAGCCAAAGGAATATAGGTCGTTGATTTGGATAACCGAGAATACTCATGGCACAATGAGTGCAATAAATGCGTTTTCCCTGAACCCGATGTGCCGTAGAAATAAATACAAAATTGCGATTCATTTTGTAGATCATTAACTAGGGTTTGATTATCATCAATAATAAAGTTTTCAAAACGAGCGACTTCTTTTAAGTCAAAGTTTAAAATTAATTGAGTGTCATTATCCATTTTAAATTTTACAAATGATATTGTTTGTTAAATAGTTGTTTATACCAAATAACGACATAATCAATACCACTCGCCATTGTTGTTAAAAACACTATAACAAATATTGTCGTTAACATGGTTTCAGGTAAATCAATCGCCACAATTGAAAACAACACGATACAAATTAATAATATTTGAGCGGTTGTATTCACTTTACTAATTTGCGTTGCTGTAATTTTATTTAATTTAATTATAGTTCGATAAACAATAGCCCCTAAAACGATGAGTATGTCACGCCCAATCACAATTGAGACTAACCATTCCGGTAAATAGTTTAACCACCACAAAACAATATAACAGCTTACCATCAACAATTTGTCGGCTAGAGGGTCAAGTATTTCACCGAGCCGTGAAATCCAATTAAATCTTTTTGCTAAATAACCATCCACTGCATCGGATAAACCGGCCACAATAAACAATCCTAATGCCCATTCGAACTGACGCTCAAGCATTAATAACACTACCGGAATCACCAGTATCATTCGTAAAATACTAATTAAATTTGGTAAATGTTTTAAATTCAATTTATCTCATTAATTATAAAAAATTGTAACTACTTTAATAATCGATACTTTAAATCATATGCTATCGTTACTTCAACGTTCTCATCGGATTTAATTTGACCTTGCTCATCGCGTTCAATAGTATCAATTACTACATTTGGAATCATTGCATCATCTTTTACAAACAACCGACCAAGAGAAATGGATTGAGCCACGCCAATTCTTCCTCCACGAGTCGTCAGATTAAAAATTACATTATCTTTATTTAATACATAGGGTTGTATTTGAATAACAGATGATATCGACGATAAATATTTTACTACACGGGAATAATCAGCCAAATCTTCAATATTCGTCACTTTAAGCAATACTTGGTTATTATTTTGGTTAATATTAACTTGTGTGAATCTAACGGATAAATTATCAGTCACCTGATCGATACCCGGTGTTATTGCAGCCACAATTTCATTATCCTGAAATTCCCAAACTTGTTTATTACCGTTTAGATATAATGTCCATCGGGTCTTCCATAAACCGCTAAAGCTTTTAAATGCCCTTCCAACTATAATGGCTTCAGTATGATAACGTTCAGAAGCTTTTAAAATTGCACCATCAAAGCCAGCCCAAATATCACTGGTTTTTATATTAACGCGATCGGTCAAATCCATTAATGGAAAACGAACAGGTAAACCTCGCGCTTTAGAATAATTAAGTATGCTTTCATGAAAAATACTATCGCGATCATTTCCAATAAATTCTCGCCGCCCATTATTATCAATTACAAACCAAACTAATGCAGAAGGACGGGTTTGTCCCCAAACGGGTAAATTTCGTTGACGCAACATTTTATTGATGGCTTTTTTGTTAAACCGAATCCATAGTTTTTTGCTTGGCACCGGTTCCAGTGTCTTAGTTTTCTGTTTTTTTCTTTTTAGCACTTTTAGATAACGAAATTGCTGTACAAACTGTGGTGCGATTCGATATACGTCTTCTAATTCGAGTAACTCAGACACAGCACTACGACCCGTTACTTTAACCAGCACACTAGCCAAACCAGTTCGAATCGCTACTTTGCGCTCTTTTCTGTCCTGACTAAAAACCGGAATTTCGATATCGTAAAGATTCTTGACCACTTCTGCTGATACAGTAGCTGAAAATAAAACGAAACCTGTTAAAAAAAACAGAAATTTGATTCTTTGCATCGTAATTTATTGTCCTATTTATCTTTAATGTCGAAATACGTCTTGCAGATAGAAAACCTTATAATATTAAGATCTTAGCAAAAATACACACATATTATCGATCATATTTTTGTAATTATAGTGTTTTAAAATTATTCATTTCGCAAGACTATCGGTATACTAGTATAATAATTGTTTCAGCAGCATTGTGCACCAAGCTGTTTCGCAAAAAAGCGCTAACGCGTCGTATCAGGAGAAAATGTGTCTCAAGGTAAATCATCAAAAAACACTTCAAATACCACTAGCCTCAGCTACCGAGATGCTGGTGTTGATATTGATACCGGAAATGAATTAATAGAACAAATTAAACCCCATGTAGCAAGAACCAACCGTCCGGGAGTATTATCAGGGCTTGGCGGTTTTGGGGCTATGTTTGAAATACCCACTAATTATAAACAGCCAGTATTAGTTTCTGGCACCGATGGTGTTGGTACTAAATTAAAACTGGCCATTGAAAGTGGTGTACATGACACGATTGGTATTGATCTGGTCGCCATGTGTGCCAATGATCTGATTGTCCAAGGTGCTGAACCACTGTTCTTTCTCGATTATTATGCAACTGGTAAATTATCTTTAAATATTGCCAGTAATGTCATTAAAGGCATTGCCGATGGTTGCGTTCAAGCCGGTGCCGCCCTAATTGGCGGTGAAACGGCTGAAATGCCCGGAATGTATCAGGGTAATGACTACGACCTTGCTGGTTTTTGCGTTGGCGTGGTTGAAAAAAATAACATTATTGACGGTTCAAAGGTAACAGCCAATGATGTCATCATAGGTTTATCATCCAATGGTCCGCATTCTAATGGTTATTCCTTAGTACGCAAAGTTCTTGAGGTTAATAATTCATCACTTAACGACAAACTTGACGGTAAACCACTCAGTTTTCACGTTATGCAAGCCACTCGTATCTACGTCAAATCCTTATTAAAACTTTTCGCAAAAGTCGATGTACACGCTGTAGCACACATAACCGGTGGTGGTTTACTCGAAAATATTCCCCGTGTGATGCCAAATAATACCAGTGCGAATATTGATGAATCCAGTTGGAGCAAACCGGTAATATTTGATTGGTTACAAGAAAAAGGCAATATTTCATCGGCTGAAATGCACCGCACATTTAACTGCGGTATTGGTATGGTGCTTGTTATTGACCAAAATGATGTCGAATCCACTTTAAAATTACTAAACGATTATGGAGAAACCGTCCAAGTTATTGGTAAAATTGACAATAGTGTAGAATCAAGCCCTACGGTAAACATTATTTAATGCCTCTTGCTATCGCGGTATTACTTTCGGGTAACGGCTCTAATTTGCAAGCAATTATGGATGCCATCACACAAAATAAACTTGATGTTGTCATAAAAGTTGTTATTAGTGATCGTTTAGATGCCAAAGGTTTGGAGCGCGCCAGAAACACCGGCATTCCAGCAGTATTTATCGAACCTGCAAAATACCTGTCACGCGAAGATTTTGATGAGGCGCTTTCGGATATATTAGATGAATACCAAGTGTCGCTAATAGTTTTGGCGGGTTTCATGCGAATTTTAAGTGATACCTTTGTCACACGCAATCTTGGGAAATTAATTAACATTCATCCATCGCTCTTACCAAAGTATAAAGGTCTAAACACCCATCAACGTGCTATTGATGCCGGTGAATCCGAACATGGGGCTAGTGTTCACTTTGTTACCCCTGCATTAGACGCTGGCCCGATGATAATACAATCAAGTGTTGCTATTGTATCAGGAGAATCCAGTGAACAACTTAAACAAAAAATTCATAAAATAGAACATATTATCTATCCAAAAGCGATAGATATGATTAGTAAAGGTCGAGTAGAGTTAATAAATGAACGCGTTTTTCTTGATGGCCTTGTTTTAGATGAAATAAAACACAATATTGAACTATAAATAGCGAATACCCCTATCCTGTGCGAAGTATCGTCATTCTAGTCAATTTTATTGATTGAGATACTGCTATTTTTATATAAAGCTCAGGTTAATTATAATTTATTGATGAACTTATTTTAATTATTTGATTCATATAAAATAGACAACAAATAACCGCTCCTATCGCAAATTATGATGACATCTACTTTCAAAAATTTGAATAAATCACTACTCATTATTGTTTCTATTTTTTTTCTCTCCGCATATACAGATAAAAATAGTCTACTTTATAATGGTTTTACTGCAAGTTATGAAGTTAGTAAAAATACTATGTTGCTCGGAGTATCCGATCGTCAACTAATAAAGCATTCTGATACAAACTACGCTTATAAATCCTTAACCTACGCCACAGGAATCGCCAGCTGGTTTGTAAAAGATAAAATAACAGAATTAAGTCATTACCAATTACTAAATGATGAAATTAAACCAACACTCTACGAGTATAAAAATTCAAATGGTAAACCAAATGACAATTTTAACATTGTATTCGATAACCATAAAAATACTGCTATTCGTTCAAAAGATAAAGTGAAGCATAGCATTGCAAATAACAAACAAGATGCGCTAAGTTTTCAAATTGCAATTATGCTAGCCGCTCAAAGAAAAACTAAAAATATAAAATTTACGCTCGTTGATAATGAAAGTATTCATGAATATTCATTGCGCCAGATAAAAGATGAAAGCCTTGAAACCGAACACGGAAAAATAAAAACCATAGTGTTAGAAGCCAAAAGCAACAATTCAAAGGATAAATATGTATTTTGGTGTGCCGAAAAATACGATTATTTACCGGTAAAAATTCAACGCATTGAACCCAATGGCGATGTATTACTTATTCAATTACAACGCATAAATGGCAAAAAAATAATATTCACCGCCCCCTTCGACGAAGATGAAGACAATTAGTATTAGCGATATAAATCTTTTAATGATATTAAACCAGTCAAAAACTCGCGATCATCAACATCACAATCATCAAACGATGTTGCAATAATATCCGTATCTTTAAACATTTTTTCAACAGCGGCATTTAACTCATTATGATGTTCTTTACGTGAAGCGTAAATTATATTCGTAATGCCAACTTGAATAATGGCTTGCGCGCAGGTATTACACGGAAATTGAGTAACATACATCGAAGCACCGGCCATATCATGAGCCATGCAATTGTATATTGCATTTTTCTCAGCATGCACCACATAAGTATGTTTCGATTTTAACGCCGAGCTATCATCATCAGACCAATAGTCCGCATCATTATCATCACAACCTCGCGGCAGCCCATTGTAACCAATACCAATTATTTTTTTATTCACATCAACAATACAAGCACCATTTTGAGTCTTATTATCTTTAGATCGAAATGAGGATAAATAAGCTATCGACATAAAATAACTATGCCATGACATATACTTTTCTTTTTTCATATTATTTTTTAATGTGCAATCTCATTGCTAACTCGTTAATAGTAAATGACAAGAAACATTCGGACTCCAGATCCGAATTTATACTACACAACTTGCTTATGCGCAGCTCAGGTTAAGTATGTTATAATATAAAACTTAGTTTAGTAATTTACAACAGGCATAAAAAAGGGCATCCAAAGCTGGACACCCTTTTATTCAGAACGGTTTTTTTTCTGATGTAAAGTTTAAATTCGGCCACGAAACCGGAATAAGCCTATCAAGACCCGCAAAACATTGCCATCCATGGCACGCTCGGGTGCCGCGTCCTGCGGCACACGGTCTTGATAGGCTTATTCCCGGTTTCATGTCCTAACTTTAGCTGACTATAAGCATCTCATATCTTTTTTTAATATTAAAATGTAAAAGAACAACAACCCCTAAGTATTACGCTAATTATTTTGAATAACAATTTTAGGGAAGCTAGCACTGAAATCCTTAGTTCGCATTGATAATTTTGCAGTCATACGACGCGCAATATCGCCATAAATTTCAGAAATTCGACTGTCTGGATCAGCCGCTACAGTTGGTTTACCCGAATCGGCTTGTTCCCGAATTTTAATATCCAATGGTAATGAACCCAGTAAAGCCACATCAAACTGATCGGCCATACTTTCACCACCACCCGATCCAAAGATATATTCTTCATGACCACACTCACTACAAATATGGATACTCATGTTTTCAACAATACCCAATACCGGTACTTCAACTTTCTCAAACATTTTTAAACCTTTGCGAGCATCTAATAATGCAATATCTTGCGGCGTAGTAACAATAACAGCACCACTAACAGGAACTTTTTGCGCTAGTGTCAATTGCGTATCACCGGTTCCTGGTGGTAAATCAATAATTAAATAATCGACATCATTCCATTGGGTATCGTTTAATAATTGCTCCAAAGCCTGAGTAACCATTGGGCCACGCCAGATCATTGGTGTTTCATCTTCAATGAGATAACCTATCGACATGGTTTGTACACCATGAGCCATAATCGGTTCAAGGGTTTTTCCATCTTTTGATTCTGGTTTAGAGTTTGAGCCCATCATACGAGGTTGACTAGGGCCATAAATATCCGCATCTAAAATACCAACCGTTGCACCTTCTGCGACAAGCGCTAATGCTAAATTAGCCGATGTTGTTGATTTACCAACACCACCTTTACCCGAAGCAATAGCAATAATGTTTTTAACACCGGTAATATGCTCAACGCCTTTTTGAACAACATGGCTGCTAATTTTGCTGCTGACATTAATTGTCGCAGCCGTAACACCATCAACTTTAGATACTCGCTCCTGAATATTGTTTTTTAGCTTGTCTTGATAACCACCGATTGGAAATCCCATCACAATATCGACAACAACCTTATCACCATCAATTTTGATGTCTTTAATAACTTTTGCTGTTACTAAATCATTTTCTAAATAAGGATCAATATATTCTTTAATGGCTGATTCGATTTGGTCCTGAGTAATACTCATTAGACTGCTCTCCTAAATTCAAAGCGGGTTAATTTCTATTTGGTTTCTGGTTAAAGTCGGCAGCAGTTTGCGTAGTCACAAATGGCCTATTTCATAATCCGTAAATCAAGATGATTAAGAATCGCTATAGTACACTAAATTAGTCAAGGATTCCTATGATACTTTAGTAATAGTTAATATACTGCGCTATTTTAAGTGAGTATATTAAATAATACCAAATAAAATCAATACGTTACACTGCTATACCCCTTTAGTGTATAAGGATTCATATGACAATTCCATGTCCTATATCATCTAATTTGAGATAAAATAGCAATTTAATGAAATAGCCCCGACAAAAATTCATACGCTTAGAATGAATAATGATAAACTGCTGCCTTATGCGAGCTTTACCGCCAAATATTAAAATCAGAGATTCGAGAACGTGAACAACAATAACAAACGAACAATTTTAGTCACCAGCGCCCTACCCTATGCCAATGGTTCGATTCACCTAGGCCACATGCTGGAATACATTCAAACTGATATCTGGGTACGTTTTCAAAAGCTGCGAGGACACAACTGCACCTATGTCTGTGCTGACGATGCCCACGGCACCCCCATTATGTTGCGTGCCCAACGTGAAAATATAACCCCAGAGCAATTAATTGCCGATTCGAAAAAAGAACACTTGGCAGACTTCACAGATTTTGAAATTGGCGTGGATAATTACCACAGTACCCATTCAGAAGAAAACCGTGAATTAGTTGAACAAACCTATCTCGCACTAAAAGCAGCAGGACATATCAAAACACGCACCATTACCCAATTATACGATCCCGAAAAAGGCATGTTTTTACCGGATCGGTTTATTATCGGCGAATGCCCTAAATGCGGTGCCAGTGATCAATATGGCGATAATTGCGAATCCTGTGGTGCGACGTATTCACCCATTGAATTAAAAAAACCACGATCAGCAGTCTCTGGAGCAACCCCCATTGAAAAAGATTCTGAACATTACTTTTTTGCATTAAATAATTTTGAAACCATGTTACAAGACTGGACGCAAGGCGGACAACTGCAACCCAGCATTGCTAACAAACTCAAAGAGTGGTTTGACAGCGGCCTGCAAGATTGGGATATTTCACGAGATGATCCATATTTTGGATTTAAAATTCCAGGCACCGACAATAAATATTTTTATGTTTGGATGGATGCACCCATTGGTTACATGGCCAGTTTTAAAAATTTATGCTCCAAACGTGATGATTTAATTTTTGACGACTACTGGAATGTCGACAGTCAACACGAACTGTATCATTTTATTGGCAAAGATATAGCCTACTTCCACACCTTGTTTTGGCCAGCCACCTTAGAGGGCAGTGGTCGCCGAAAACCCAGTGCAGTATTTGTGCATGGTTTTCTAACAGTCAATGGCACAAAAATGTCAAAATCACGCGGCACTTTTATTAAAGCCCGAACCTACTTAGAATTTCTAAATCCGGAATACCTACGTTATTACTACGCAGCCAAGCTTGGCACCGGAATTGATGATATCGACTTAAATCTCGAAGATTTTTCCAAGCGAGTTAATAGCGACTTAGTGGGGAAAGTCGTTAACATCGCAAGTCGTTGTGCAGGATTTATTAACAAAAAATTTGATGCCACACTAGCGGCAAGCAATTCACAAACAGAACTCTACCAACAGTTTGTTGATGCAGGAGAATCGATTGCAAGCCATTATGAAAATCGTGAGTTCAGCCGTGCCGTTCGAGAAATAATGGCATTAGCCGATAAAGCAAATCAATATATTGATGAAAATAAACCATGGGTGTTAATAAAAGAATCCGGTAAAGAACAACAAGTTCATGAAGTATGCAGTGTTGGTTTAAACTTGTTTAGAGTGTTAATCATTTATTTAAAACCGATTTTGCCGAATACTGCAAAATTATCAGAAGCTTTTTTAAATGTTGCGCCCCTACAATGGCAAGATCTTAAACAAGCTCTTGTTAGCCATAAAATAAATAAATTTAAACCCTTAATGACCCGAATCGAACAGGATACTATTGAAGCAATGACTCAAGCATCGAAACAACATTTAGAAACAACTAAAGCTGAAAAAATAACCGGGCCACTTGCTGATGATCCTATTAGCGATGAAATTACCTTTGAGGACTTTGCTAAAATTGATTTACGTATTGCTAAAATTGTTAATGCCGAACACGTCGACGGTGCAGATAAATTATTACAATTAACATTGGATTTAGGCAGTCAAACCAAAAATGTGTTTGCCGGTATCAAATCAGCCTACGCACCCGAACAACTTATCGGAAAACATACCGTGATGGTAGCCAATTTAAAACCTCGCAAAATGCGTTTTGGATTATCAGAAGGAATGGTATTAGCCGCAGGCCCCGGTGGCAAAGACTTATGGATATTATCCCCCGATGATGGCGCACAAGCCGGTATGAAAGTTAAGTAACCTGAGGTTGGTATAAGGATATGTCATTTTAAGTCTAAAATAACAACGTTAAGGTGAAGTTAGTATATCTGTTGCTACACCTCCAATACAAACCGGATTGGGGCCAACTAGACAAGCACCTTCAGCTGGGTTTGGAACTAATCCCAATGAATCGATACGATTAATTAGATTACCACCCACATAACCATACGTATTCAATCCACCCACCAGTCCAAGCTCTGGTTCACTAAAGGAAACAAATCCCTGATCCCAATGCAACGATTAATGAACTTGCCACTAACATTTCAAGTGTAATGGTGACTTTCTTTATCTTTTCTAATTCAGAATCATTTTTTTCAAAACTTGTTTCAGCCGTCGCCAAATTAATAAATGTAAAGAAATTAATAAAATAAAATACGGTAAGCTTACACCAATTGTAATAAACACAGTTGTTCTAGGTAGTAACTCAAAAATTAATTGTGCACCTGAAACAGTAAATAATAAAATTAACGAGAATATAAATAATATAATCCCGACTATATCTCTTGTTTTAATTTCTTTATTCTTACTCACTTACAACTTTTCCATTTCACATTAGTAACTGTTGAACTACCAAATAATATACCAACTCCAATACTCAATCCTCGAATACCACTACAAGACACATTACCTGCATCATCGAGACCTGTTATTCCACACGCCCCTCCATTATTCATAGTTGCTATTTTTTCAGGATCAAATCCATCTGCAATCATACCAATTCCCCTTAAATTTGATGAAAAATTTTAACCTTACATTTCGTGAATTAGCTATTTGCACACCTAATCAAGTTAATTTTGTGGGAATCTATTAGATTATCAATGTCCCTTTTAATTCAAACTCCTCCATACAACAACATTTTTTCATATGAAATATTTTACAACAAAATCACAGCCATTCGACTGGCTCTCGCCTCAAATGAACTATGAAAATTAACCAAAAAATAGTCATTAATAATAATTCAAAATAGTAAATAATTGTTATTCGCAAGGTAAATTTTAGTGCAGTTTAAAGACGGATAAATAAATACAGTCTATCATATTTTATATCACATTTTGATTGATACTAATAAACGTTAAATTAATGAATTAGGGGGGAACAAAATAAATATCACGAAAATTTGATTTAACTGCTGGTCTGAAACAAGAGACTGATAACAACGACTTATAAATATAAATAATATTAGGAGACAATATGAAAATTGCATTATCAAAATTCATAAAAACAATAATATTCAATAATCGTTATTTACATTATTTTTTATCGCTATTTTTAGTTTTAATTTTCAGCAACACTGCTATAGCCAATCTTTGTACCAAAAATAACATATCCGATCGTTACCGCAATGAAGCAAAACTAAGTGAATCAGAGTCATTTTCTCCAAGTAGTCCGGATTATCGCGGAGTATCAGAATATAACGCATGGATATTAGCATGCAATCGCAAGCGTGATTATGATGGAAAAAAAATTGACAAAAAAATCAACCCGTCTACCGGAGGAAATTTTAGTGCCAATCTAACCCCCACCGTGGTTAAAGGTAAATATAAATATTATGGACTACACTTAGCAGCACTTACTGCAACTGATTTAAAGTATCGATACCGATTGCATCGAAACAAGGGGAAATGGATTGTAACATTACCAATCAAATTAAAATTTCCTAATAAACCTTTAAAAAATCGTTTAGACATTCCCTATGAATTAGCTTTTCAATTAGGATTAATGAGTTTAAATGGACAAGGAAATCTTAAATGTGACCAAAGCAAGGTAAAACTATCAACTAAAAAAAAGAAAAAAAAATATTTAGTTGATATTGGTTTTGTTAAAAATAATAACAGTATTCTTTCATGCCGACTCGCTCGTAATTTTAAATTAAAAGACAAAACAAGCTTATTGGATCATTATTATACCTTTTGGCGACAAGCCATTCGTTATGCATGGAATAGAACTGATTTTGACATTAACGTGAAATTTATTGACCACGACGTCATTTCAGACGATTTAATGACTTCGTTTAAAAAAGATAATATAGCCTGGAAAGTTTACTTATCACTTGACCCCGATAAACGTGCTCGCTATGTACCTGGCTTTGCACGTATCAAACACATTTATACAGGTACCAATGGAGGAATCATCGCTCACGAAACTGGGCACTATCTCGGTTTAGATGATGAATATCGAGAAAAAAATAAAGGTACCAAAAACGACTGGCGCGATTGTTCAAAACAGGGTGGTGCTAACTATATAATGTGCAGTAACTGGTATGCCAGTTTGGATTCATCTTATTACACTTTACCTGGCGGCATTAGTAACCCGGAAGCGGCCAAAGGCATTTATCCTTGGATAATTACCAGACGTTATGTCGTTAGCAAAGCCGAATTTTGCAACTCAGAAAATGATTGTAAGCCATCTGAATATTGCGCTAAATCCGTTACCGATCGAAAACGTAATCACTGCAAGCCGCTTAAAGGTGAAGGTGAAAAATGCAGTGCAAATAAACAATGCGCTAATGGTGCAATATGCAAAGGCAAACCTGTCGGAAAATGCATTATCAAAGCTTCAGTTAACTTGGGCGGGACTTGCTCAAAAAACGCTCAATGTAAAACTGGAAGTTGTAATAATATCGGAATTTGTCAATGCAAAAACAACAGTGATTGTGCCAGCGATGAATACTGCGATAAAGGCGGTGCTCTTGGGATAGGAAGGAACAGCTGTGCAAAAGTTAAATCACCAACCTGTAAAAGTGGTTGGCAATATCAAATCCGCAACCCGTTAAACAAAGACCGGTGTAAAAAAACAACAACATCGACGGCGGCACTTAAATGTAAGCTTCTTATAACGGATAAAGCAAAAAACTGGACTGGACCCCATGCTCAAAAAGGCGCTGACGAATGCCGCTCCAAAAAAGGCAAAAAACCAAAAGGCGTTAAATGTCCTGCAGGTTACAAACACAACATAAAATCCGGCGCAGATAGCTGTACCAAAGTTAAAACGGAACATCAAACACCAACATGTTCTTCCGGCTTTAAATATAAAAGTTTAAAAGGCAAAGATGAATGTCGAAAAAAATAAATTTAAGCATTAAATTATTTTAAAAAAATGAGTAATGTCGCGACGACCAAAATAGTGCTCCCGGTCGTCGCTACATTTTAACAACTAATGAAACGAAACAACATTTAGCATCAGCTCGTAAATATAAATCACATTTAAAAATTAGCGTCTATTTTTCAACGTTTAAAAATAAAAATTCATCATATGAAATTGTCCGACACTAAAATTCACTTTAAACTTATAACACAAAAATCTGTACTAAAATAATCTTGATGTTTTAACTCTAAATTCTGATAGAAATACCGACAAGCATTTGTTACGCCTATCAGAATGACAGG
>VAPL011160431.1_pt1 | contig 24385 bp, 15 predicted proteins | sample 3395061 | NCBI WGS metagenome assembly VAPL01 (sample SAMN08290444, study PRJNA428436) | hydrothermal vent metagenome | isolation source: Deep-sea hydrothermal vent chimney 2 | place: Pacific Ocean: Juan De Fuca Ridge | depth 2182 m m | reverse complement strand
TCTCAATCGTTGCGTAGAACAACTATGCGCCTCTTGAGATGGTTTCGTCAGAAACAACAATCCTGCGCCATCATTGTTCAAGTTATTCCATGCACGTTCCTTAAAATCAAGTAACTCAGCTTACCCTCTATTTTGTCCAATCGCTGTCTGGAAAGAGCTCATTTACACTTGTAAACTCCGCGCTTTCGCCTTACCCTTGTACATGAGTGGATAATCTGAGCAGTTACAGATTCCGCCGAGTAGTTACAAAATGAAAACCATAAGATCGACTAAAAGCTTGATCATCGTTGACTATATATGCTGTGTTGTCAATGTCTCGCATCTATGAGGAAATAGTTTGCCGATTAGAGCGCCACTCAGTGTAATCAACAGAATCGGGCCAATATGATGGGTAAGAATATGTTGCGGATTGTACATACAGACTAATTGCATCCATAAGGCAGGTAACATGCCAGCACAAATCCCCAGAAACAGTCCGGCCCACATAGAATCTAGCGAATAACGTTGATAGATTAGCCAGTAACCAATCAATAGCGGTGGACTGCTGTACAAGTAAGCTTCTAGTACGCAATGGGCTCTTTTTCCAAGCAGGGATGGTTCAATGGCTGGAAATGACAAGTCAACCACATAGCAGCCAACCCACACAATAGCGCTGCAAAAAGCGATCAGTATCCACCACTGACTGCGCAATCCAGGAATGGACTCTCTGAAGGCGATGATACAAAACAAAGCACCTGCCAATAAACCTGTAAATGATTCAAATGCGAATTGTGGATTGCTCAGCAGAGCAGTAAAAGCATCTGCTCTGGCGAGGCCAAGATATAAACTTAACGCAATGACGTAAATCCAGCTGCAAAAAAACCACAGTAAAGCAGGTAGTATGATGCCTATGCGCGGGTTCACAACTGCTAAACCCTTGCTGAGATCGTCAATTAAATCGCTACGTTTTCGGTTAGTCATGGTTACTGCTCAGTTTGAAGAATTTTTCTAGTTGCCTTAATTCCGCGATGAACGCGTACGCGCACAGCGCTTTCTGATAGACCTAGTTGCCTGGCTGTCTCACTAGTACTTAAACCAACGACTTTAGTGAGTAATAATACGTCTCGATATTGCGGCGCCAACGCATCAAATACCATACTATTGACAACCTCATCGTCGATGGAATTAGCAGGCAAAGTATTCATTTGCTCGCTCTTCGCTTCCAAGGCCTTAGAATAACTGCGCTGTCGTCTTAACATGTCAATCGCTCGATTACGCACAATGGCAAACAACCAAGGACGGAACAAGCGCTTAGGATCATAGGTGTGGCGAGCTGCATGGATCGCTATCAGTGATTCTTGTACACAATCCTCGATCATATTAATCGGGCCAAAGCGCGATGTTAAATAAGCAGCGATGACATCGCCTAGTTCCGTAAGTAACTTTGCATAGCAATATTCATCACCTTTTTGAGCCAACTGCATCCAGTTAGCCCAACGCTGCTCATCGCGCTCAGCGAGTGTCATAAACGCCTTAGTCCCATAGTTTTATCCATAAAATTGATGGGATAAGTGCCTGAGCATCATTAATTTAACAATCTGGGTATGCACTTTACTCCCCTCGCTACCTTATGTTGTGGTTTCTTGTTGAAAGACGAGTAGCTTACATACTGCATGTAGTGATTAGGGGAGTAAAGTGCATACCCAGATTTAACAATTTCGCGCAGGATTTCTTTTCACCTTCAAAGCCTGCCCCATATTTATTACGGGGGCGCAGAAACAGGCACATAGTGAGCGATGTAACTGTTTCTGTAACGCCGAAGATGAGAAAAAAGACAAGTCAGTTGTCGAAGTTATTTCGTGCACATTCCTAAGTTAGACCCTTATCGTATTCGCGTAATGCGAATCATAGCCACTGGGTTACGCCAATCATAAGTCGCTGGACCTAAAATTTCATTGCCATCGGCATCGACGCTTCCCAGGTCGTGGAAACCATTGCTCACATAAACAAAGCCTTCATCAGTATCAGCTGCTGGCGAATTTGGCTCACCACCACAACGCGGACCCGGAATATGTGCACAATTCTGATCATTTTGCTCAGTGCCTGCATCATAGCCAAGTGCGGTATAAGTAACAGAGCCACGACGTGGTAAACGAACAGTGTTAACAGCCATAAAGGTATCATTAGTAGGAATTAACATGGCAGCAACACTTAAATAACCATGTCGACTGGTCATTTCAATCGTAGAGGTCTGACCTGGCGCTAACAAACCAGCAATCGTTTGTACATCACTAATTGCTCTGCCCAAAGCAAGTAAGTCGTTCGTTAACGGCTCGGGATTGCCGCTTTCTGCCAATATTCCTAGCGAATCACTGGCGGCTTTACCCAAGGTAAATAAATTGACACGTCGTGCATGTGTTGCAACCATCTGTGGCGTAAAGGTTTGTCCCTTGGTGATGTTGGTAATCGAAACCTCATAACGTGCACCCGCAACTACCAAGTTAGCAGTGATCAGTAGAGTAATGAATAGAATGATACGAATTTTCATGTGAGTCTCTCCTCTAGTGTGATTAAAACTCTAATACGGAAGTGAGAGTGAAAATGTTACGGAAAGATTGAAAATAATTTAATGGACTGCTTCAAAAATGAGAGAACCAAGAGGATCAACCCGCTTGATTGTTAGAAGAAACAATTAGTCGGACTGTGCGACAAATATCTTTCTAGGAGGCTGTCCGAGAATAGAAGCCGTAGCGAGGGAAAGCGGTTTTGTGTCCATTGTTTCGATTAAATGAGGCGAATACTTGTTGTATTTAACGAACTTTAATCGGAAAAATGGGCCAAAATCTGCTTTTCCACTGTAAGCTTTCTATTCTCGGACAGCCTCCTAGCGGGCTAACCACATGGTTCTCCCAACTGGTTTATCTTTTTATCCATCTTCAGAGTCACTGCATCAGTGCTCTGTTGCTGAAAATTAACAATTTACAAGAAATTTATGTTGTTTTTAACAAAAATATTAACTGCTGTCTATACTTGTTCTAAGGTAATAAAACATATGGGATAGCTATGAACAAAATGTTAATTCGAAAATTTGTAATCGCCACAATCATTCTTGCGTGGCTTCCATTCTCGGCAATGGCAGATCAACAGCGAGATACTTATGGTCAACAAATTGGCTACAAGGCTATGAACGGATTTGCTAACGTGGCAACGGGCTGGATAGAATTGCCTAAATCAATCATCAGTGTCACCAACGAACATAATGTGGCTTTTGGTGCTACTTTTGGTTTATTACAAGGAACCATGCATACATTATCACGCACTTTAAGTGGCGTAATGGATGTTGCAACATTTATGATTCCAAGTAAGCCAGCAGTTCACCCTGATTTTGTCTGGCAAGACTTTGATGTTAATTCAAGCTACGGCGATTATTTTGATATCTACGAATAATCTCTGCAATTAACATTAAAAACAGTTAAGACCACTCGCAATCAATAACCCGCTCAGCTTGCTGGTGTCTTGTTGTTCTTCTGTATTATTATTTCAGTTAACAAGAAGTCAAGTAATTAAGGAACGTACATGTTACTTTTACCTGACTCCAAACAGCCGGGCAGAAGCTACATCTTCTGCCCCGGATGGTAATGGCTGATCAGGTTGAAAAATCCAGTTGGCAATATCCGTCCATACCGTTTTTGCTTCTAAATCGCGCAATAACATGTGATACCCGTTTGTATAGAGCGCAGTCGTCACTAGTTCTGGGGCTCGTATCGATTCCAGCATTGTTGATACAGCGTTAGTAGGAATAATCTGATCGCGTTCACCATAAAGAAGACAAACCGGGACTGCAACATCAGCACTGGCTTGTAATGCTGCATCCATTAGATTAACCAGTCCATAAACCGAATCAATCCGGGTTTTTTTAATCACCAACGGATCTTCCCAAAGTGCTCGCAACATATCAATATTGTCTGATGGTGTAATCTTCAGACCACTACCAGTCACATGCATCTGCGGCACTGTGCGTGCGCTGACAGCTAATAGCCAACGTTGATACCAAGGCATCACCTCACGCCCCCAAACAGCTGGAGCACTGAGTATTAACCCGGCAACTGGTGGAAACTCTGCATGGTTTACCGCGGCCAACACTACCGCTCCGCCCATACTTTCACCCAACAAAAAGATTGGCAAACCGATATGTTGTTGATGAATCAGCTGGACAAAACCACGTAAATCTTCCAGATATGCGTCTACACCAGCCCATAAACCGGGCTGATCAGAATCACCAAATCCTCTTTGATCATAAGCATAGGAAACAATTCCCTTGTCAGCCAGAAATTCTCCAGCATCGTTAAAAAACCGCCCATAATCATTAAAGCCATGCAAGGCTATAATCACTGAGCGAACATTAGCATCCGACTGCCAACGATGAACTGGCAGGATTACGCCATCAGCCGTTCGATAAACATCATTGATTAACGATGGTTGTTGCATATTCGGTCCCGGCTTATGCATCACTGGCGCACATGCTGAGCCAATCAGCATCAGCACAACGATATAAAATACTCTAAAATAAAAACAAGCAATTTGTAGCATCAAACAAATAAACGATTAAATTTAAAATACGAGGTTGTTAGTATTTGCATCTACACTTTATACGTTCACTACAACACTATGGAGCGAGAATTTAATAATATCCTCGCTCCCAAGGGTCTGTAAATAAATAACTGACCATTTTTGCATCCCAGCTTCAGGTCATCTGCTGTCGATCTTCAATCGCAAAATCCTCAACGTAGCACACTACGCCTGCAGTTTTGCTCAATCAGATCAACAGAATCTAACCTAAATCTGAGCGCTAAAACGATGACTTATTTATTTCCAGACCCTAAAACCTGCATTATGCTATCAGATGCCTATGAATCCAGGCTGTCAATTGTCGTGTAATGTCTTAAAATAAACGCTCAATATTGATTATAATCATTAAAAACAAAGAGTTTTCATCGTGCAAATTGCTTTATTGAGTAACCCCAACAGCGGTCGCAAAAAACATCTACAAAAGATTTGCGAATTGGCTCAAGCTGATCCGAACATCAGCCATTTCCAAGCATCAAATACCCAACAGTTTATTCAGTTTGTTGAACAATTACAGCAAAATCCTGTCGATATTGTCGCCATCAATGCTGGCGATGGAACTATTCAGGCATTGTTAACACTGATGTTTGCGCATTTGCCTGTAATGCCATTACTGGCAATTCTAAAAGGTGGCACAACCAATATGACTGGCGGCGATGTTGGAATTCAAGGCAATTGTGTAGCCGGTTTGAAACAACTGATCCAGTGGAATAATGCCCCCAATCGAACTACAAGCAGCAAAGTGCGTCCAGTGTTAAAAATAGACTGGGATGCGACAGCTTCTCCAGTTTGTGGAATGTTTTTTGGAGCAGGTGCAATTATTGAAGGTCAGGATTATTTCCACAGCCATATTCACAAAAAAGGCTTGAGAGATAGTCTTGGCCCTGCTTTGAGTGCCTTACGCATTCTGTTTGCTCTAAACAGGAAAGAGCAGTCTCTGTTTTCGCCAGTTTCCATGCAACTATCAGGCTACGATCAGGATTCAAATCCATCTTCAGTACAACCAACGCTGCAATCATCTGGCAAACATCTGTTGGCATTTGCCAGTGGCCTTGAACGTCTATTCCTGGGCATTCATCCATTCTGGGGAGACGAGAACGGTGCCTGGTATTTTTCTGCTGTGCGTCATCAGCCCAACGGCTACTCATTACTCAAAATATTACCCTTGTTTCGAGGCAAACCACGGATAGACATGACACCGGAACAAGGTTTTCTCAGCGCTAAATTAAACCATCTTGAAATGCAATTGAATGGTGAATTCACCGTGGATGGCGAGCGCTATTCGACCAGTGCTGAAAACCATTTAATAACAATTTCCTTAGCTGGTTATGCTACGTTTCTTCAACTATAACAATCTTGATCATGTCTGCAACAAACTCGAATCAACTCGACGCTACGAAACAACTGACAACGTTGGTCGATAGCCAGGTTACACAAGCAGCCAGCCCTGCCCTACAACCTGTTACCCATGCGATTCTGGAACGTTATGGTGATTCCACGCAAGCCATTCTCTATTATGGTTCTTGTTTGCGTAGCGATAATCCATTCGACGGTTTGATTGATCTCTATGTACTGGTCGACCAGTACACTGCAGCCTACAAAGGTCAATCTTTATTGGCCTTATTTAACTGGCTGTTACCACCCAATGTGTTTTATCTGGAAATTCTGGTTGATAATCAAACCATCCGAGCAAAATATGCGCTGATTTCACTCGCAGATTTTGACAAGGCAACTTCACCACGCTGGTTTCATTCCTATATCTGGGGACGATTTTGTCAACCTAGTCGATTACTCTATGTGCATGACCTTAGCGCACAGCAAAACGTTGTCAAATCATTAACACAAGCCCTCATCACTTTTAGCAATCGGGTTGTTCCTGCACTACCGGAGAGTTTTGATAGCGAAACGCTCTGGGCAAAAGGTCTTGGCTTTAGTTACCGCACTGAATTACGCCCTGAAAAACCAGGTCGTGCGTTGCAATTATATCAAGCCGATCAAGCCTATTATGATGCGCTAACCGAGCCAGTACTAACCGCAATCAGTGCCAATATTGAAGCTGAAGAATCCAGCACAGCACACCGTTATACTTGCAAGCGAACAACGCAACAACACAAAATTGCCACAGCCGGTTGGGCTGTACGCCGAGTGCAAGGCAAGCTGCTATCAATTGCCAGATTGATCAAAGCCGTATTCACTTTCCAAGGCGGAGTAGATTATATTGTCTGGAAAATTGAACGCCACTCCGGTGTAAACATTGAGGTCACTGAAAAACTGCGCCGCTTTCCGTTAATCTATGGATGGGCTGTACTCTGGCGATTGTATCGGCAAGGAGTGTTGCGTTCTTGATGAAGACGTGCAATCAATAATCCACCCATAATTACGAGTTGGCTTGTGTCATCCAATGGCTTAAATCACGATTCAACAGATTCCCCAGTTTTTTAACATCATCCGTAAAAGCCTCAATCAGCACTTCACGCATGGACTCATCCATCGGCGTACGCTGTGCTCTGACCCGGTTTTTAACAATCAGCATTTTGCGGATGCGCATTAACCAGTTTTTTTTGCCCTTTTGCTTGCGCTTTTGCTGTTGTTGAAGGGTCAGTAAAAAATTGGCAACCCGTCTCGGTGGTCGTTTCAGTAGACGTTGCAAAAACCGGAAGCGCACTGTTTCATGTTTTCCCTTGCGCGGGAAATCAGTACGACCATCATATTCAACACCTAAATAATTCAAGACTTTTTTATATTCAGCCAGTGTGTTGGCAGTAAAATCATCAAAGACTACAACATGAACCCGTTCCCGACCGACGCGTTCAAACAGTCGCTCAAGATATTTTCCCTGACTGCCAATTTCCTGGTATTGAAACAAATCAGCATCATGACTGCCTCTGGGTATTTTTTTTCCCTGTTTTCGTGTGTCCTGCAAGTCCCACGCAGTGCGAAAATCTTGCTGGTCTTCTTCCACCAATTTTAATAATCGCGCATGATATGAATAAATCATCTCTAGCGGATTACGCACATTGACAATAAATTGAGCATCTGGATTAAGCTGTAAAATGACATCTAAAGCTTCATCAGAATACAGATAGGAAACAGAACCTTCACCACACGCCAGATGCTCATCGGATTTATGGAAAAAGAAGCGTTGGATATAATCCCGCTCAATATCAACTTTACCCAACATTTTGAGCATAATGGTAAAAAAATGTGGCTCCTTGGGTTTAGAGAAACAAATCTGTGGATTTTTGGATAAATATTTGGACAGTGCAGTCGTGCCACAGCGCGGAGCCCCAATCAAAAAAAATGTTGGAAAAAAACTAATATTATCAGCCGTAATCGTAAACCCAGAAGAAGTTTTTATTGTTGTCACTTAACCAATATCTCCATTTTTCGATGATCATACCTTTGTTGAGTTTACTAAATCTTAATTTCGCCGAACAATTATGCTGCTACCAGCAAGAATCCACAAATACTTTGTGAATTTGATGCTGAATTCTATCCACAATCAATTTGACTCTTAACACAAGACTATCAATTGGTTATACTCGAGTTCGCTTAACACCCCAAACCTTCGACACACACTGACCATGAAACCGACTGTATTTATCCATACCAATCACAAACAAAAAATCGGCGCTCTGGTAGCGGCTTACGCGCTGAAACGCAACTCAGCACACGCAGATCAGTTTGATGTGAAAATTCTGGATACAGAGGATTATCTGTTCCTTAAGAATCAGGAAGGTAATTCTTATTTACGAGATGGCGTCAAGCGTGTCTGGCTATACGAAGATTTACAATCCTTCACGCCGTTACGATTTATTCCTCCTGAATATATGAATTATCAAGGACGTGCCGTGGTCATCGATCCGGATATTTTCGCCACAGCAGATATCTGGGAGCTGTTATCAAGAGACATGCAAGGTAAAGCCATTCTATGTCGTACTCGCTCTGGCCCTAAAGGTTTGATTGATCGTTGCCTGGCCAGCAGTGTGATGCTGCTGGATTGCGCGAAGTTGAAGCACTGGCAGTGCGAAACACAATTTAATCAATTGTTTGAAGGCAGTAGAGATTACACGCAATGGGTTTGTCTGAAAATGGAAGACCCGGACAGTATTGGTTTTTTCGAAAACGAATGGAATGACTTCGACAAACTCACGGCTCAAACCAAACTCCTACATAATACCCGCCGGCTAACCCAACCCTGGAAAACCGGCTTACCGACAGACTGGCGACCAGCTGAGCGGTTTCGGCTTTTTCCACCATTAGGTTGGCTGATGCGAGCGCGAAGACACTTTTTCGGTGAATTTGGACTACTTGGAAATTATCGAAGCCATCCAGATCCTAATCAAGAGCGTTTGTTTTTTGGTCTGCTCAAGGAATGCCTGGAACAAAACATTATTTCAAAGCAACAGCTTGAGCAGGAAATAGAGTGCAATCATCTGCGAAAAGATGCCTGCCAGGTACTTGAAAAAACCACCTCACTATTGCCAGCACCTCTGACAGTGCCACTGTAATCGCCTGAGAACACTATAATGCGCACACTATTTCACATCCATTCTTAAAACAATCTGAAAATCAGGAACGCGCACGGAATAACTTCGACAACTGACTCAGGATTGTTGTTAGTCTTCAAGGCTCCGCAACTTAGCTCCAGGAGGCTGTCCGAGAATAGAAGCCGTAGCGAGGGAAAGCGGTTTTGAGTCCATTGTTTCGATCCAATGAGGCGAATACTTGCTGTATTGAACGAATTTAATCGAAAAAAGGGGCCAAAATCCGCTTTTCCGTAGTAGGCTCTCTATTCTCGGACAGCCTCCCTGGGAGGCTGTTGCGACAACGCCGAAGACAGACAACAAGACAAGTCAGATATCGAAGATATTCAATGCACCTTCCTTAGCTTCAGGGTTTAACAAACTTTAAGGTCATCCGGTCAGATTCGCCAATAGCAAGATACTTTGCATTATTGTCATCTTTCAAACGTAATGAAGGTGGCAAAGTCCACACGCCAACAGGATGCTCTGTTGTGTCCTTTGAATTCGCATTAATTTCTGATTTGAGCAGTAATATAAATCCTGCTTTTTCTGCCAGCTTAATCACATAATCTTCTGTCACGTAACCAGATTTAGCTTTAGGGTCTTGTTCTCTACCTGTTACAGCGCGATGCTCAACAACGCCAAGCATGCCTCCCTGTTTCAAAACAGCATACATGGCTTTAAATACAACATCCGCTGTACCTGATTTCATCCAGTTATGCACGTTACGGAAAGTCAAGACTCGGTCAGCACTGCCAGCTGGAGCAATCTCAACTTTTGCAGGTGGATCAAGCTCGGTTAAAATCATTTTTCCATAAATCTCTGGCTGAGCAGCAGTTTTTTCAATAAAACTCTTTAAGCTCTTGGTGAAATACGCAACTTTAGAGTCTGCTGAAAAATGAGCAGCATACAACCGTCCCTTATCACGTAAATAAGGAGCCAAAATTTCGCTATACCAACCACCACCTGGCCAGATTTCCACAACCGTCATATTGGGTTCTACGCTGAAAAACTCCAGAGTCTGCTGAGGATGCCGATAGACATCCCGCGCCTTATTCTCTGGTGAACGATGTTGATCTACGTTAACTTCTTGTTGCGCGCTCGTTGTTTCCGCAATGATAGGCACAGCTGTTACCATCAATACTAATCCAAGCATAACTTTTATTAGTTTCATAACACCACCTCTTACAGACATTAGTTTCGAATAAATTTCTTAGGGTTAATTATGCACCAATCAGCAAAGCAATTCACAGTGTTATCAACTGTCCCTTTGTTTAACCCAATACTATTGAGTCCTCTGGAAGAAAAAATTATGATGGTTATCGCTGAGAAAATCATCGAATGAAGAAAATGGTGAAATGAGAAAAACCAGGACTCAAAACTATTGAATGTTTGACACAGAGTTCGAGTTTTAATAGGATTCTCGTTCCTTAATAAAAACTATGCGACAAACCATTCACTCAGACAATCCAGACATGCTGTCTCGTCATTTAAAATTAGTAAGCAGGAGGCGGTCAGAGAATAGAATGCTGCGAATAAGCTGAATTTAACTAACTTTTTCCATCCTTTTCGTTAAATAGCACAACTACTCGCCTCAAAGAATGAAAGTAATTGACTCAAATCAGCTTTCCCTCGCTACGTGGTTAAATCCACAAGATATTTTATTCCGTCAGAAAAGCACACTGTTATTCCACTTCCTCATAAATTTCTTGTGGATTCAAATAGTTAAGCAATCATCCCATCAACTGTTGAGAAATACGGACTAGGAGGCTGTCCGAGAATAGAAACCATAGCGAGAAAAATCCACTTTGAGTCAGATATTTCGATCATTTGAAACGAATAGTGGATCTCTTGAACGAAAATGATCGGAAAATCCGGCCAAAATGGGATTTTCCGTAGTAGGTTCTTTTATTCTCGGACAGTCTCCTAGCAAGACATCCCTACGATTTTAGTTAAGCGCGATAAAAACAACGTTTGCAAAGCTTCACCATTGTTTGGCTCTATTACTAAATTACCGCTATCACATGAAGTAAATTCAAAGGTAAAAGTACCCCAATCAGATTTTATTACGTTCCCATCAATATCTTTTTGTGTTATCTGAACGGGTACTACCGCACTGGTGGCTCCCAACTCTAACGGTGTACTGTTACCAATCAACCACATCTGACTTCCGTCATTATTATAGTCAAACCAGGAAACCACAACCAATGATTGTCCATTCTGATCAATAGCGACATTAAGAAATCCACCTCTACCATCAGTAGCAGGATCAAACCATGATCCTGTATGGGCTGGCTGGATTGAAACCACAGTTGCAGAAGAGGGTGGCGTTATCGAGACTGTTTCATCAATGACGCTAACATGTCGAGTTCCTATATGTTCAATACTGTTTGAATATTTATTAATCACTGTTCTGGGGGCTGCAACCCCTGTCACTGCATCCTCATCCTGAATATTAAAAATAGTCATTGTATCGCCGTTAACCAGAAATATCTTGTTCCCAAACTGATAACGGGCATTTAGCATTTGCCCTTTCGACTCAGCACCAAGCCCAATTTGTGCAATATCATCATTGATATCTGACGGAGTATTTGCACCTGTTGTTCCATTATCAACAAGCGTATAGCTAATTTCAGGAGTTTCAACAATGATGCTCTTCGCTGTCGGTTTTACCTGCAGATAATAAGTACTGTCTGGATCAATAATGAATATTCGTGTACCCGCATTATATACTTTCCAAATACCAAAATCGAGCGCTTTAGTTGCGCTGACGATAGGGTTGATAACGGGTAAGTTTTCTGCTGTTACCAATATGTTAAACAGTAACAGAAACATTAAAATACAAATTTTACTAACTCGCTTCATTTTTATTCTCCGATTAGTTCTATTTTATAGATAATGATAATTGCATACGAATGAGAATCAGTCATACTAGGGAAGTGCTAGCGCCAAGTTAACATTATATTGAAGGGTATAATAATCTGTGTGGTTGCATTTATTGTGAGTTAGTCTGCTAGTCCTGAACCAGTACAGCTAACTGCTTCTCAACTCTATACACACGTCAAAACAACATTGATGGAGTAAGCCCACAGTTCTCACCAGTCTGATAAGCCCTCACTGCTCTTTGAACTCATAAGACATTTTATTCAGCGGAAATACACACTGTAATTTAGCACCTTCATAAAATGCCTTTTGAATACAAATAGACACACGATCATCTCATCAATTTGGTGAGAAATGTGGGCTGGCAGGACTAAAGCAAACGGCAGCAACTACGCAAACAACCACTTATTCAGTTTGTTACATCTATCAATATCAGGTATCTGGCAACAAATCCATCCACATTACATGTCTTCCTGTCTGTCATCTGCATTGTAACTTTGTTTGCAATCGCTGACTATGCACCACTACCTTGCATCTGTAAAGACAATCAATGATATTGACAAAGCAAGAACCTACCCAATTTGAGCGGGTATATTGTCAGATACTTAGCGCGGTTCATGTCTAGACCTGATGTATGACTACTCGCGTTCGAGGTAATAGACAGAATTTCCTTGGTTTAATTCATTTCTACAATTATCTTCTTAACACAACTAGACGTGCGAAATCGAATATGTTCCGCTAAGACACCGGGAATAGAGAGCCTGTTAGCTCACATTTCTCATCATGTTGTTGAGAAATTCGGGCCAGATAACACTTTAATTTATACCAGGGCGATCTTTGTCTGCATCCACTGCAACATGTTATCGATGCTATAGACCGTTATGTTTGGAATTTCGTCGAACGACATGTTGAAAACCACTCTACTCGATGGGATTGGTGCTATTCATATGCTGTGAACATATAAGATCAGAGGAATTTTATCGTGATGTAGTCACATTTATGATGATCAGCTTTTGAGAAATCAAACTGTCGCCTAGATTCGTTCGAAAAACAATTCGACCTAAAATAGTGACTGCACCAAAACATCAATATGTTATGATTTTTCTGTAGACAACAGCAAGCATTGAGGCGATCAGTTCGCAAGATTGATACATCATCGTAACTAATTGTATTATAAAGGTAATATCATTGTTAATCAGACACTATGTAGCTTACTATTGTAGTCATTGAGATGTGCAAATATTTCCATTTGAATGTGTGTTACCATGGAATGGTTTGCTCTACAAAAGCAACGATTTATGAGGGTATCGTGTAATAATTTCCCAATACATATATCGAGAACATTATGCTTCTTAGTGATCTGTTTTATATTTGTTAAATGCTGTAATTCTGGGAAAAGGCTTCCACCTATGCTGTCAGAATAGACCTGGATGCAGCTTAAACCTCCTCCCCCACTTGATTACAGTCCAATGAATGAAAAACCTTTACGCTTTTGAATAGTGTAGATAGTATTCTTGTTCTCAGCGTTTAGAATAACAATGTCAGGCTTTTAAAGCTTACGTGGATCATTAATATTCAATAATAAGCAGGAGTCAACAATGTCGAACAATTCATGTCAGCCTGCAGGTAACTTTCAATAATAGACTTAATATTCACAAACAGCGACTCTCTGACATCACTACTAACAAATTAAAGTAAAGACGATAATCAGATTCAGAATTTCAATATGTAGTTACAGTGAAATATACAAGATTATTTAGCTGTTGAGTATTTTGCGACAACCTGACTTTGATACTTTTAAACGAGCAGTTTTTCAATGTGATATTGCCGGGGTATAGGGAGTTGAGAAGTGGTTAGCTGCCAGGCGCACGAGAGCAGGACTAGCAGGCTAATCCAAACGAGTGCAACAACGCAGATGACCACTAATCGGCTTTCTATACTCGGCAATAGTACATTGAAAGACTACTAGGTTATCATTCAACCGACAAAGATACGAAAAGGAGTTACTATTCAAATTAGAGTTCATACCTCCTCCTTTCATATTAATTCTGTTGCGAGTAAAGCATTGACAATCACATCAGATAAACCTAAAGAGCTCTATCTACTGTGATAGGAAATATTTGTTATACATTATGTAAGGAAAAGGATATGGGAATCATTAAAGGATTTATTGATACTGCCAATGAATCTTTAATTAAAGGATGGGCTTTTGAGGAGGGCATAGAAAGTCCTATTATTGTTAAAGTATATATAGATGATGTATTGATAAGTCATAATTTAGCAGATATACATAGACCTGGCATCTTACAAAAAGGATTACATCCAACAGGCAATTGTGAATTTCAGATGATACCACCTGAAAATTTATTGAAAGAAAATTCAATTATCAGAGTATATGCTGGTGAGAACAACAAAGAACTAAACAACAGTCCCTGGGTTTGTGAGAATTTGAGAGTGCTTATTGTTGGGTTAGCTAAAAGTGGAACATCTATATTGACTTATAGAATTGCTGAGGCAATTCCTGATAGTAAAATATTTTTTGAACCTAATGGTGCAAAAGGATTTAATAATCTTGATTTACATTTAAAGATTTGTGAAAACAATAAAGCTGTAACTAAATGTCTTTTCCCTTGGCATGATAAACAAGATAAAGAAAACATTAAAAAAATATCAAGACTATATGAAAAAAAGATATGGATAATACGAGATCCGAGAGATAACATTATTAGTAACTATTTGTATATGTGGAACACTTCTTATAACGCGCCTAAAGAAAAATTTGAGGCCGCGCTTAAGATGACACAAGAAAAAGAAAAAAACCCTACGAGTATTCCTTTTTATCAGTTATTTAAAACACTAAATGACCCTGGATTGTTTGTAACAAAGCAATATGATGCTATTTTAAGACAAGTTGTAGAAATGCAAAGTGAATGGCATATATTAAAATATGAAGATTTAGTTTCTGGAAATCTAGAAGCATTGAACAACTACTTAGGTTTAGAGGTCAATACAACTGCTACAGTACCTGAAAATTTAAATCGAGTCGTGAGAAGTAAAAAATCAGGTAATTGGCGCGAATGGTTTACAGAGGAAGATATAAAGTTCTATAAGCCAATAATGGAAAAATATCTTGATTTTTTTAATTATGATGCTGATGACTGGGTTCTCTCTGCTCAACCCGAATTATCTTCAGAAAAAGGTTCAGAGTATATGAATAAACTCCATCATGGAAAATTATAGTAATAATAGATATAACTAAAGTAGTATTTAAAAGGTTATTGATCAGCAGGAAATCTATTATACGAATAATAATTTTATTAATTACCCACAGGCCTTATTTTTTTGAAAGCGTTATAAAACAGTTGAAAATCGAAATAAGTTAAAAATCAATGATTGTTGTTTATGTCAAATTGAGTTAATTAACTGAACCCATCAATCAGGATTGCAACATACATCAAATACACATACATTATATATGAATACTTCTGAATTAATAAAAGCAGATAATTATAAAACCTTGTTTCGCGCACTACTACGTGAAAGCCCAATGGATATTTTTAATAACGCAAAAAAAATAATGTTTCAAAATACGAGAGAAACAAAAATCTATTTTGAAGTACAGCATGTTTTCATGAACAATTGTATAGTTGAATTTGAATACGGTCATTATTTTGAAGAAAATGAAGCAATCTATTTAAGAGGCTGGGCATTGAACACCAGCCCAGACAAAGTATTAAGAATTATAATCGACAGCCAGGAGTTTGAGGTTGATATCAATGAGCAGAGAATTGATGTTAGTGAACATTATAAAAATCACCCTCAGAGTCTGTATTCTGGATTTTCGATTTTAATCCCATCTGAAAAAGCCCAGGCTCAGGTCACATTTGAGTTAGAATGTTCCGGAAAACCTGCCTTAAAAGGTGTCGTATTTCTAAAAAGCCTGGACAGTATCAACAACCTATTAAACTCAGGAGCTGAACAATATAATATTTACAAAAGCTTAGAAAAAGAAAACCACAACGAAATAGTCAAATTTAAAAACAATCCATTAATCAGCATTGTAGTACCCACATACAATACAGATGTGAAATTATTAAAAAAATTAATCAAATCTGTAGAGGCTCAAGTCTATAGTAATTGGGAACTATCTATTTTTGACGATTATAGTACTAATAGTGAAACAATTGATTTTTTAAAATCTATAAAAAATGAAAAAATAACAGTTGGTTTTGGAAAATCAAATGAAAACATATCTACATCAACGAACTGTGCTATCGCTCAATCAAGTGGTAATTATATTGCATTCCTGGATCATGATGATGAACTATCATCAAATGCACTCTATGAGTATGTTAAATTATTAAATATTGACCCTAGTATCGAACTATTTTATTCTGATGAAGATAAAATAAGTGAAAAGGGTGATTATTGCGAACCCTACTTTAAACCAGATTTTTCACCAGACTTGATTTTATCGAATAATTACATCTGTCATTTTGTAATGGTCAATAGACAATTGGGCGATAATATAGGTTGGCTGCGAAATGGTTTTGAAGGTGCACAAGACCATGATTTCATTTTAAGATGCATTTCAAAAAATAGTAAGATTAAACATGTACCAAAAATACTGTATCATTGGAGAAAGGTATCAGGCAGTACAGCGCTTGGGCATTCAGAAAAAGGCTATGCGAAAAGAGCAGGCTTACAAGCTATTAAAAGCTTCTTGGAGGATAAAAACACCCCCGCCGAAGTTATTTATGGAAGTTGGGCCGGGTCATACATAGTAAATTATCCAGTAGATGAATCAAAGAAAATATCTATCGTTATACCTTTCAAAGATGAAGTGGATATGCTGAAGTCGTGTATAAATTCTATTTTATCAAATACAGAGTATGAAACATATGAGTTATTACTAGTTAGTAATAACTCACGCGAACCAGAAACATTTAAATATCTAAAGACAATATCACAGCAGTTCAAAAACATTGATTACGTAGAATATAATGTAGACTTTAACTATAGTAAAATAAATAATTGGGCCATAAATCAAATTAAATCGGAATACATTCTCTTACTGAATAACGATATTGAAGTTATTACACAAGGCTGGTTAAAACAAATGGCTATGCATATCCAAAGAACTGAGGTCGGTGCCGTGGGAGCCAAGCTAATTTATCCAGATAAAACCATTCAACATGGCGGAGTAGTCCTTGGCATAGGTGGTGTAGCTGGTCATGCATTTAAAGGGTTACCGGATCGTCAAGATAATTATCATATGGACAATGTAGTTCGAAATGTATCTGCTTGTACCGCTGCATGCCTGTTAGTAAAAAAGGATCTATTTATAAAGGTCGGAGGCTTAAATGAAAAAGATCTTACAATAGCATTTAATGATATTGATTTATGTTTAAAAATAGGAAAATCAGGATTTAATATAATCTATACGCCTTTTGCGAAACTATTCCACCATGAGTCTAAAACACGCGGATACGAAAACACACCTAGCAAGGTTATGCGCTTCGAAAGCGAAGTAAATTATATGAAATCAACCTGGCCTGATCTCTTAAAAAATGATCCGTACTATAACCCCAATCTATCACAAACTCGAGAAGATTATTCTTTGAATTTATCAGTTTTAACAAATACACCTTCAAAAATATAGTAGTCGATATAAATTATAAAATAAATTGATGTCTATTAACATTCATTCCATAGTTGTCAATCTATAAGTTACATACTATCATCATAGATACATTTATTTATATTATAAATATCCTTTCAATTACTTAAAACTTATTCCCATATTTATCTGTCAAAGTAAATCCGGATTAGTCTTGTAGCATCACACACAATTTCCAATAGCTTACTGTGACATCACTTTTAACCTAGCGAGGTTAAAACTATTTACCTTTAAAAAATAGGCAGGTAATTAAGCTCATCAACTCTACATCCATATTCAGGACCTGTATTAGGACAATGCATCGCATCAGCAATTCGCATTGCTCTAAAAATGTGTAGCACTAGGAGGCTGTCCGAAAATAGAAGCAGTAGCGAGGGAAAGCATTTTTGAGTCCATTGTTTCGATTAAATGAGGCGAATACTTGTTGTATTGAACGAATTTAATCGGAAAAACGGGCCAAAGTCTGCTTTTCCGCAGTAGGTTTCTATTCTCGGACAGCCTCCTAGGTAGTTCAGCATATCGACCCCTGCAACCAATATCTTGTTTGTATCGAACAGGAATGTGCAAGTAATAACTTCAACAACTGACTTTTCTTTTATCTGTCTTCTGCCTTGCTACAACAGTTACGTAGCAAAGCAGAGCCTTGAAGACAAACAGCTGCTTTATTATAAAGAGTGGTTTACGACAGTATCGAAGTTAATTCTTGCACTCTTTTACATAAACTTCACTATTCTACATAAGGCAAACAGCTATTACTCTACAACTTGTATAACGTAATTATCGAAAATATAAGTCTGTGTAAAAGTTTTAATAAATTTTCTTTGATAGTCTGCATCATCATAAATAATGATGATATTGCAACTAGTTTTTTATAGTGTGATTCAAAAAATAATTCATACCAGAGGTATTTTCTATTTAGTATTATGAACAAAGAAATATTGAATTCCCATAAAAGAATTATTTTTGTACTCGGCATGCATCGCTCTGGAACAAGCCTGGTCACCAAGGCGATACAAGTTATTGGCGCCGATCTAGGTAATAATTTAATGCCAGCAGAACTATCGAACCCTAAAGGTTATTGGGAAGATCTAGATGTATTTCATTTTAATGAACGATTGCTTGATTTTATCAATGTACGTTGGGATATCCCCAGTATATTAACGACTGTAGATTTTAAAGAAACTAAGTTTAATTCTTGGAAAAAAGAAGCAACCCAACTGTTACGCATCAAAATAGCCAATTGCGAATTATTTGCTATTAAAGATCCAAGAATTTCTCTGCTGATACCTTTCTGGGAATCTGTAGCAAAGACACTGCCTGCTAAAATACAATATGTAGTAACTGTACGTAACCCAATAGATAGCAGCAGATCCCTCATTAAAAGGAATAATTTTGATGAAACAAAGTGCTTGGCATTATGGGTTAATTACAATTACAAGATTCTCCTGGATCTATGTAAAAGCGAAAACTCCGCAATTTTTATTGATTATCAAAAATTACTCAATCAACCTTTAAAACAGTTAAGCAGGCTATCTTATTTTATCTGCGAATTAAGAATTACAAAATCATCTACTACCTCAAAAATTGAAGAATTTATAAATAGCTACATTGATAAAACTTTATCACATTCATTCGCAACTACAGATGATTTAATTAAACTTGATCAGTCTGTACTTGGAATTACAGAACTTTATCGCTGTTTACAAGGATTCACTCAAAGGCGTTGGTCTAGAGTGAGAGCATTACAAACCCTGGAAGCTATTTCTGCGAATCAACTAGAGGCTGAGAATTATCAGCTTCAACTACAATACTTTAAATATGAACTTAAACACAGACTTGACACTCAACGCCAATCTCTGAAAAAAAACAATCAATTATTGATAGAACGGAGCATTCAAAAGAAGGATGATTATTACCAAGCGATCATTCAAAAAAAAGACATAGAAAATCAGTCGCTTATCAAAGATATTATTACTAATAAAGATCGCGAATCACAGGCACTTATCAAAAAAATTATTGATCGTCAAGACAAGAAGTTCTTGAACTTTAGTAATGAATTAATTGATAAAAACAATCAAAAACTGGACCAAAAGGATTTATTAATACAATCAGGTAATAAACAGTTAAATAAGCTTAAACAAGCAATGCAAAGCGAGATCAAAAAACATAACAATTCCATTGATAAAATAATAATCCAACATAAACATGAGATTGAAGAATGGAATAGTCTTGTACGTGATATACACGCATCATACTCATGGAAAATCACAACACCACTGAGAGTTGGTTTAAATATTATTCGCTATACAAAAACCTTGTTGAGTGTCAGAAGAAATACATGCGCATTACAAGTAACATCAGGATTAGAGATAAACGATTCTGAGCTATGGACAACAATCGATGATGACCCACAATTCAATTTAGACCTTTCTAAAACACATCAATCAAATGGTTGGCACTCTGTCCAGTTTATCGCAAAAACATTAGATAATAATTTTTCGCTGTATCCAGAATTATATATTAATTATGGGAACGGATACATGGAAAATGAAAAAATAATACTTGATTATAATAATAATCGATATGAGACAACAGTTTTCTTTGACCAACCACCTACAGGAATAAGAATTGATCCTTGTAATCAATCAGGTGTTATTTTCAAGTTAGACGAAATAAATCTAAAAAAAATTCCATTGCCTTTATTTATTGTCACAGCATCAATCAACATTTACAAAAGAGATAGGAAAAACGGGAAAACCCCTTTAGATATTATTCAGGAAAAAATAAATCTGATTAATAAATTTGGATTATTATACACCATCAATAACTTAAATACCTTAATTAGTGATACAAAGGATGGTGTTGACTGGGGAATTGATTACACAAAATGGATCTCTGAAGTTGAAACCAGATATCACAAAAGTATTGTGAATAAAAGACATAAATCACATACTAAAGAAAACAATCATACAATACTTATTATTTCAGAATCTATTACAGATCCCAACATCAACTTATCACTCAAATCCATACAGAACCAGTTGTTACAACCATCTGAGGTATTCATTCTACATAAACAAAGTCAAATTTACTGTTTTTCAACCAATTCAAATGATTTATCAAAAAAAGCATTATTTAATACCTGGAAAGACACAACAAAAACAAAGATAGTAACCTTATTAAAAGCTGGAGACCAATTATCAGACTATTATTTATTAGCCGTGGAGGACGCCCAGAATAGATCACCTGATTATGACTTGGTGTACTGTGACAATGATGAGATATCAACAGATGGACTTCGTGGCAAACCACAATTTAAACCAGATTGGAGCCCTGATTTCCTCATTGAGTTAAATTATATTGGAGAAACCTTTTCAATCCCATTACACCATCTCAAAGGATTTCTAAACAAATATAACGACCCATTAACATTATTACCAATACATATATTGTATTATTTTGCAACAACTAGAAACAACAATATAAAACATATCAGCCAGATATTAATTCACAAGACAAATACCGTTGAAACAATAATTCAAGATGACAAGCAACACAATATGCTAAAAAGGATGGTCTACGAGCATACTGGTGGAACGCTTAATACAACAAAATATATAAAACAATACAGAGTTTCTTATTCATTATCAGATTCGCCACCCAAAGTGTCAATCATTATACCAACTAAAGATAATGTAAAGTTATTACGAATTTGTGTAAATTCATTACTTGAAAAAACAGACTACAAAAATTTTGAAATCATAATAGTCGACAATCAATCAGTTAAAAACGAAACGCACACTTATCTTAAAAAATTGTCTCAAAAATCTTTTATACAGGTTATTTCGTATAACAAGCCCTTCAACTTTTCTGCCATTAATAATTTTGCAGTTTCACATTCTCAATCTGAAATTTTATGCTTTCTCAACAATGATATTGAAATAATCAACAGCGACTGGCTATCTGAATTGGTTTCTCATGCAATTAGACCTGAAGTCGGTTGTGTCGGTGCAAAATTGTATTATCCAGATGGACGTATTCAACATGGCGGAGTTATCATCGGTATCGGTGGTGTTGCTGCCCATGCTTTTAGTTTTGAAGACGGTGACAGCAATGGTTATTTAAATCGATTAAACTCGTTACAAAACTACAGCGCCATTACAGCCGCTTGTCTTGCAATCAGAAAAGAGCTTTTCTGTTCTATCGGTGAGTTTAACCAAATACGATTGCCCGTTGCATTTAATGACATTGACTTATGTTTACGCTTGAGAGAACAGGGTTATCAAGTCATCTGGACACCTTATGCTGAACTTGTACATCATGAATCAGCCACTAGAGTTGATGACAAAACCAGATCCGATGAAATCAAAACCGAAGTTCAATTCATGCAAATTCGCTGGCATAAATGGATTCAAAATGACCCAGCTTACAATCATCATTTGTCCCTGGCTATTGGCAATGATTTTGAGTATTCTCTACGACAAAAAAATATTTCGCACAACTCTATTCACAACACAATAAACAATAACCCAATAAAAAACCCTTATCTAATTGAAAACAATAAAGATAGAATTACCACAATTGTAACTGATGACGCCAACTATCAACCACGATATAAACCGACAAATCCTGGTCTATCTATAATTATATTAACTTTAGATAAACCAGAATTAATTAGCCCCTTATTAAAAAATTTAATCGCTGCAAAAAAACATCTTCATAACCAGGGGATTAATGTTGATATTATTGTAGGAGATACTGGCTCCACTTCATCGGAAGTCATCAGTTTATATAAATTACTAAAATCGGAGATTACCATAGTACGCGGTCTTGAATATCATTTTTCCCGCTGCAACAATCAATTATTCACTGAACATGTACAATATGACAGTGTTTTATTTTTAAACAACGACGTTATCTTTGACAACGCCAGTAATGCACTCTATCGAATGTATGAAGTTTTACATGACAATCATGATACTGGAATTGTGGGTCCCTTTCTCACATATCCAGATGGACGATTGCAACATGGTGGGGTTAGTATAATAGAAGACGGAGATAATAAAGGTTTATGCTACCATCCAGGACATGGCTCAGTATTTAAAAAACCTGTTGTCAACAGTGTTAAATTGATGCCCGCAGTCACTGGCGCTTGTTTATTAATACGGTCTGATTTATTTGTAAGCTGCGGAATGTTCGACATTCACTATGCAGCGGAAATTCAGGATGTTGATCTTTGTTTTCAAGCTCGCAGGATCGGCTATAACAGTATATTGTGTTATCCAGGCGAGGTTCAACACTTGGAAAACGCCACTCGCCCGAAAGGTGAAGAAAATAATCAGGATCGAGCGCGTTTCGTAAGAAAATGGGCTGTCTTTTATAGTGAGATGTTGTCGTGAGACATATTTTATTTTTAGCTGAACGCATGTCGATTGGCTTTGGAGTTTCTGTTGTCATTGGTGAGCTAGCACGCCGCCTGGCAATCAAAGGGTGGCAAGTTACGGTAGGTTGTAGAGAGTATGATAGCTATTTCTCAGGCCGTTGCAATGTGATTCAGCTTGAACCAAGCACGAATATTGTTGAAACCTATGCATCTAAACATAATGTGGTCTATGTGATCGCTCATACCGCACCATATTTTGAAATTCTGCCCAAGCTAAATGGCACATTTGAAAAATGGGCTTGGGAACATGGAGATCCTACGCCCTCATTATTTCCTTCTGACAGCGATCAAAGACAAAAAATTATTGATTATAAGAGGATTCATGTATACCCACACGTTGATCATGTGATTGCCATTTCGAAGTTCGTTCAACAGGATATCAATTGGCCCTTGGCAGATATTATTTACAATGGATGTGATCACATAAATATAAAACTCCCTAAAAAAAACCCGGATAATCCATTGAATGTCGGCGCATTAATGCGATTAGATAAAATTGAAAGCTTTTATAAAGGTGGTGATCGATACATTGAAATTGCTAAGCGATTGGCTTTGGAAGGTATACCCATGAATTTTGAGGTACTCGGGCGGGGTACGTCAAAAGAGGGAAATATATTTAAACAAGCAGGTATTAACACTCACCTAAATGCTACAGAGGAAGAAAAATATAAATACCTGCAAGATTTGGATATTTTTCTCTCGTTAAGTTTATGGGAAGGATTTAACTTACCATTGGTTGAGGCTCAAGCATCTGGAAAATTAGCGATTGCATTTGATACAGGAGCACATCCAGAAGTCACACCATTTATTGTAACTAATCTAAACGAACTAAAAACTCTTTTAATCGCACTCAACAATAATAGAGATTTGCTGTACGAATACACAGTGAAATCGCAACAATTTTGCTTGAAAAAGTTTAATTGGGAAGCAACTGTTGATTTGACATTAGAGCTTTTATTAAGCAAAGAATCTGCCCACTGAGTGGATGATTTTGATATAAACTCCTAAGGGAATAAACTGCCCTTCCCCAAAGGAAGCTGGATTTTACAATCCCCAAGCTCTATTTTCTATTTTCTATTTTCTATTTTCTATTTTCTATTTTCTATTTTCTATTTTCTATTAACATTCGGTTGCTAATCTGTATTAGTTTATAATGCTCCCCAAAAACTGGACCATTATTGATCTGTATTTAAGATAGAATCTTGCCCTCAAAACTGAGGAGTAAGCAATGACCATAAGTCGAAATAG
>VAPL010336711.1_pt1 | contig 24388 bp, 15 predicted proteins | sample 3395061 | NCBI WGS metagenome assembly VAPL01 (sample SAMN08290444, study PRJNA428436) | hydrothermal vent metagenome | isolation source: Deep-sea hydrothermal vent chimney 2 | place: Pacific Ocean: Juan De Fuca Ridge | depth 2182 m m | reverse complement strand
TCCCAAAGTTTGTACAGATAAATCTTTTTACAATCAATTCTGTACAGCCTCGCTCGCGTTGCTTGCTCGACATAAGTGCGACTAAATTGTTCCAATTAAGTCGCACTAAAAAAGGGAGCAATAAAGCTCCCTCTGTTTATAACTACAAATATTTTATTTGTAGAAATCAATCATGGTTTCTAAAGATTTAAGCTTGATTTTATCTGCTTGTCCGGCAGAACCAAAAGCTTCATAACGAGCCTTACAAATTTCTTTCATCGCAGCCGTTGCTTCTTTAAGGAATTTACGTGGATCGAAGTTGCCTGGATTTTCCTGTAAATGACGACGTACAGAACCTGTTGATGCCATACGCAAATCAGTATCGATATTAACCTTGCGCACGCCTGATTTAATACCTTTAACAATTTCTTCAACCGGTACGCCATAGGTTTGCTTCATGTCACCACCGAAGTCATTAATGATTTTTAACCATTCCTGAGGCACTGAAGATGAACCGTGCATAACAAGGTGTGTGTTTGGTAATTTTGCATGAATTTCTTCGATACGGTCAATACGTAAAACTTCACCTGTAGGTTCCTGAGTGAATTTATAAGCACCGTGTGAGGTACCAATAGCAATCGCTAACGCATCAACATTAGTTTGCTCAACAAAGTCAGCTGCTTCGTCAACACTGGTTAACAGCATATCCAGATCCAGCTTGCCTTCTGCGCCGTGACCGTCTTCTTCACCCATTTCACCGGTTTCCAGTGAACCCAGACAACCAAGTTCGCCTTCAACTGATACACCACCAGCATGTGCCATTTTTACAACTTCTTTGGTAACAGCAACATTGTATTCAAAACTTGAAGGTGTTTTCATATCTGCTTCTAAAGAACCGTCCATCATTACCGAGCTAAAACCGGACTGGATTGAACGTAAACATACCGCAGGCTCTGAACCATGATCCTGATGCATTACCACAGGAATATGTGGATACATTTCAATTGCTGCACTGATTAAGTGACGCAGGAAAGGTTCACCTGCATAAGAGCGTGCACCTGCCGAACCTTGCATGATAACCGGGCTGTTTGCTTCATCAGCCGCTTGCATAATTGCATGGACCTGTTCCATGTTGTTTACATTGAATGCTGGCATGCCATAGCTGTTTTCAGCAGCATGATCCAGTAATTGTCGTAGAGAAATAAGGGCCATCTGAGACCTCCTTTCGTTTGATTTTAAAAATAGTTGTTATTAAATAGTTAACTGTCGTTGTTATTATTGATTATTTCGTCAGGGTCAATGGATTGTTCCAGATAGCCTCCGACGCGCACAATATTCATTGCATTGGTGCCACCACCCACACCCATTAAATCACCACGGGTAATAATGACAAGGTCGCCTTCACGTACCGCACCACGGCGCAATAGTTCATCAATCGCTTCGCGACTAACCGCAGCCCGATCTTCTCCATGTGCCTCGAAACTAACCGGGTAAACACCCCGATACAAAGTTACTTTACGGCGTGTTTCAACAATGCTTGTTAAAGCATAAATTGGAATGCCGGAACTGATACGCGACATCCACAATGTGGTTGAGCCGGATTCAGTTAAAGACGCAATTGCTTTTACACCCAGATGGTTCGCTGTATACATGGTTGCCATTGCAATAGCTTCATCAATTCGCTTAAAGGTGGTATTGATACGATGATCTGAACGAGTCACTTCCCGCGACTTCTCCGCCTCGATACAAACCCTGTCCATAGCTTCGATGGCTTTGTCTGGATATTTACCGGCTGCCGTTTCAGCAGACAGCATCACCGCATCAGTGCCATCAAGTACGGCATTGGCAACATCAAAAACTTCGGCACGGGTTGGGATCTGATTTTCTATCATCGATTCCATCATTTGTGTTGCCGTTATCACCACCCGATTCATGGTACGGCTGAGTTGTATTAAACGTTTTTGTACAGGTGGCAAAGCAGCATCACCAATTTCAACACCCAGGTCACCACGTGCAATCATAATCACATCGGTTGCTTCAATAATTTCCTCGATGTTGTCCATCGCATCCGCACGTTCAATTTTTGCAACGATATGGGCATAGCCACCCGCAGCCACCATAAGCTCACGTGCTTCGTTTATATCTGCCGCAGTTCGTGGAAAAGAAATAGCCAGATAGTCTGCTTTCATTTTTGAAGCAAGCTTGATGTCTTCCTTGTCTTTTTCAGTTAACGCCGCAGCGGACAAACCACCACCCTGCTTGTTAACGCCTTTTCTGTCCGACAAATCACCGCCAACAACAACACGGCAGTTAATTTTACAGCCATCGATTGAATCAACCCATAATACAATACGACCATCATCAAGCAGTAACGTGTCGCCACGCTTAACATCGTCAGCCAGTTGCTTATAACTGCAACCAACCATCTCTACTGTGCCGGCATTTACATCCAGATCCATGTCTAAAGTAAAGTTGGCGCCTTCTTCAAGAAATACTTTGCTATCTTTAAATTTTTCAATCCGGATTTTGGGGCCTTGCAAATCACATAACACACCAACCTGGCGACCATGTGCACGTGCACGATTGCGTAAACGTTCTACCGTTTCGATATGTTCATCTGCACTACCATGAGAAAAATTAACACGAACAACGTCCACTCCTGCTTCGATAATTTTATCCAACATCTTTGCATCGCGGGTAGCCGGACCAAGGGTCGCAATAATTTTTGTTCTTCTCATGTAGTTTTTTTGTTTCTCTCTAATTGTTAAAAATTGTATCTTAAATAGGGTTTTATCCTAAGCAAGTGCACGTTCTTCCAGAATAGCAACGGCAGGCAGTACTTTGCCTTCAAGGAATTCCAGAAATGCACCACCGCCCGTTGAAATATAAGATACTTTATCTGAAATATTATACTTATCAACCGCTGCCAATGTATCGCCACCACCTGCAATTGAAAATGCAGGAGACTCGGCAATCGCCATTGAAATTGCCTTAGTACCTTCACCAAACTGATCGAATTCAAACACGCCAACCGGGCCATTCCATACAATCGTACCGGCATTTTTAATTACTTCGGCCAGCGCCGCTGCACTGTCCGGGCCAATATCAAAAATCATGTCGTCATCAGCAACATCGCTTACGTTCTTTAAGGTTGCTTCTGCTGTTTCAGCAAACTCTTTTGCACAAACCACATCCGTAGGAACAGGGATTGAACTACCTTTAGCTTCTGCTGCGGCTTTTAAATCCTTGGCTGTTTGTACTAAATCTTCTTCATAAAGTGATTTACCCACATTATGGCCATCGGCCGCAATAAAGGTATTGGCAATACCTCCACCAACAATCAGTTGGTCAACAATTTTAGATAAAGATTCCAGAACCGTTAATTTAGTTGAAACTTTTGAACCACCCACAATCGCCACCATTGGGCGCGCAGGGTTATCAAGAGCTTTACCCAGTGCTTCCAGCTCACCGGCAAGCAAAGGGCCAGCACAGGCAGTTGGTGCAAATTTAGCAACACCGTGAGTTGAGGCCTGTGCACGATGTGCAGTACCAAAAGCATCCATTACATACACATCACACAGTGATGCATAGGCTTTTGATAAATCATCGTCATTTTTCTTTTCGCCAACATTAAAACGGACATTTTCCAATACAACAACATCACCATCGCTTAGCTCTGGTTTGTTATCCAGATAATCAGTAATAAGCTTAACTTCTTTACCTAAAGAATCTGCTAAGTAATTAACAACCGGCTGTAAAGAAAACTCCGCCGCAGATTCACCTTCAGTTGGGCGACCCAGGTGAGACATCAACATAACCTGTGCGCCCGCTTCAATACAAAGTTTGATAGTCGGCAAAGACGCTTCTATACGCTTGGCACTTGAAACTTTGCCGTCTTTAATTGGCACATTTAAATCCTGACGAATAAGAACACGTTTACCCGCAAGATCGAGGTCAGTCATTTTAATTACAGACATGGAAACTCCTAAATTCTTTTAATACATTAAATTTTAATTTTTAAAAACTGTTTGGTAAATCATTTTAATTTAAACAGACTTAACAAATAATTTTTAATGATGCTGCTTATTTTATGTTGTTGGGCAACCGCCCAACCTACATTGGATTGAGCCTTTCCCAAAACAAACAACTACCAGTAAACGAGAGATTTGTTCTCTGACAAGGCGGAGGGGAATTTGGAGCGCGGAGCGTACACCAGTACGTGAGCACTCAAAATTTCCCGACAACGCCGCCAGAGGCCAAAATCAATCTACATAGCAGATCCGCTTAATTGTTCGCTACGTGTTCTACAAATCTCATCATATTACATGTATAACCATATTCATTATCGTACCATGAAACAACTTTAACGAATGTGCTATCCAGTGCAATACCGGCTTCTGAATCAAAGATTGAAGAGAAACCCACGCCACGGAAGTCTGTAGAAACAACTTTTTCGTCTGTGTAAGCTAAAGTACGGCTCATATCACCAGATTCTGAAGCCGCTTTCATTGCTTTACAGATATCTTCGTATGAAGCGTCCTTTTCCAGTTCAACCGTTAAATCAACAACAGATACGTCTGAAGTTGGTACGCGGAAAGCCATACCGGTTAATTTGCCGTTAAGCTCGGGTAATACAACACCTACTGCTTTAGCCGCACCGGTTGAAGACGGGATTATGTTTTCTAAAATACCACGACCACCGCGCCAGTCTTTCATTGAAGGACCATCGACTGTTTTCTGTGTTGCAGTTGCAGCATGAACCGTTGTCATCAGACCACGTTTAATACCCCAGTTGTCGTTAAGAACTTTAGCAACAGGTGCTAAACAGTTAGTTGTACAAGATGCAGCTGAAACAATTTTTTGACCTGCGTATTCGTTATGGTTAACACCGTATACAAACATTGGCGTGCCATCTTTAGAAGGTGCAGACTGTACAACTTTGCCTGCGCCTGCATCGATGTGTTTCTGGCAGCTTTCTTCAGTTAAGAAGAAACCGGTGCAGTCGATAACGATGTCTGCTTTAACGTCGCCCCATTTAAGGTTGGCAGGATCACGTTCTGCTGTTAAACGGATTTTTTTACCGTCTACAATGATTGCACCTGCTTCATGTCCAACTTCACCACCAAAACGACCGTGAACTGAATCATATTTCAGCATGTAGGCCAGGTAATCTGCATCGAGTAAATCGTTGATACCAACGATTTCGATGTCTTTAAATTCATTATATACAGCACGAAATACCATGCGTCCAATACGGCCAAAACCGTTAATACCGACTTTTATAGTCATTATAATATCCTCTTAAAGGTTTAAAATTAAATTACAAAACTGATTCAACAGCTTTCACTACATTTTCTACAGTGAAGCCAAATTCTTTGAATAACTCGCTCGCTGGAGCCGATTCACCAAAGTGATCAATACCAACAACCGCATCTGCATATTTGTACCATGCATCTGTTACCGCAGCTTCAACCGCAACTGTTGGCGTGCCTTTGCTAAGTACAGATGCTTTATAAACGTCATCTTGTGCTTCAAAAGCATTCGTTGATGGCATAGAAACAACACGAATTTTCTTGCTCGACATGGCTTCTGCTGCACCCATTGCCAGTTCAATTTCCGAACCAGTTGCAATGATTACTGCATCAGGAGTACCGTCACAATCTTTAAGGATATAACCACCCCTGGCGATATCTGCGATTTGTGCATCAGTACGTGTTTGATGAGCTAAACCCTGACGAGAGAAAATCAATGTTGAAGGGCCTTCTTTGCGTTCAGCAGCCTGCTGCCAACATACCGCAGATTCAACCGCATCACATGGGCGCCAAACATACATGTTTGGAATCATACGTAATGTAGGGATTTGTTCGACAGGTTGATGCGTTGGGCCATCTTCACCCAGACCAATTGAGTCATGCGTGTAAACAAAGATGCTGCGAATTTTCATTAACGCTGCCATACGCAAAGCGTTACGCGCATATTCAGAGAACATCAAGAAGGTTGCACCAAATGGAATTAAACCACCGTGTAATGCAATACCGTTCATAATTGCAGACATCGCAAACTCACGCACACCGTAGTTAACGTAGTTTGCATCTTCGTTGTTAATCATCGGTTTGTAACCCGACCATTCAGTCAGGTTAGAACAACCTAAATCCGCCGAACCACCAAACAATTCAGGCAACATTGGAGAGTAGGCTTCAATAGACGCAAGTGAGGCCTGACGAGTTGCCGGGCTTTTTGCTTCTGCATTAACAGAGGCAATGTATTGGGCTGATTTAGCAGCCCAGTCTGCAGGTAAGTCACCGGCCATACGACGTTCGTATTCAGCCGCTAGTTCAGGAAAAGCCGCTTTATAAGCAGCAAATTTTTCATTCCATGCCGCTTCTGCTTTGGCACCTTTTTCTTTACAGTCCCAACCAGCATAAACATCGGCAGGTACTTCAAATGGGCCATGATCCCAACCTAATGCTGCTTTGGTTAAGTTAATTTCTTCTTCACCTAATGGTGCACCGTGGCAGGCATGGCTGCCCGCTTTGTTGGGTGAACCAAAACCAATGGTTGTTTTGCAACAAATCATGGTTGGTTTATCCGTCATCGCTTTTGCAGTTTCGATCGCTTTTTGAAGTGCAGCAGAATCATGCCCATCAACGTCAGCAATCACATGCCAGCCGTAAGCTTCAAAACGTTTAGGTGTATCATCAGAGAACCAGCCTTCAACGTGGCCATCAATAGAAATACCGTTGTCATCCCAGAATGCAATTAACTTGCCTAAGCCTAATGTGCCAGCAAGAGAACAGGCTTCGTGTGAGATGCCTTCCATTAAACAACCGTCACCTAAAAATACATAAGTGTGGTGGTCAACAATGTCATGGCCTTTCTGGTTGAACTGACCAGCCATTGCTTTTTCAGCAATCGCCATGCCCACACCATTGGTAATACCCTGGCCTAAAGGGCCGGTCGTTGTTTCAACGCCTGGCGCATAACCGTATTCAGGGTGACCCGGTGTACGTGAATGTAACTGACGGAAGCTTTTCAAATCATCAATAGATAAGTCATAACCAGTCAAATGTAACAAGGAATAAATTAACATCGAACCGTGGCCGTTCGACAGAATAAAACGATCGCGGTTAGTCCAGTCAGGATTAGCTGGATTGTGAACCATATTATCGTTCCACAAGACTTCAGCGATATCTGCCATCCCCATTGGTGCACCAGGGTGGCCTGAATTAGCTTTTTGCACGGCATCCATACTTAACGCACGGATAGCATTAGCGAGTTCTCTACGTGATGACATTGAATGTCTCCCTTAAGGTTTTAAAATCAAAAATATTTGTTGTTTATTTTATTTGGCCAGCTATTTAAGTTACCGCTTAAAATCTCTGTAAATTTAAGCGAAAAGCTCAGCCACCCGACTCGCATTCACAAGCCGGCATTCAATCAATCTGGTTATTTCCAGTACTCATTCCGGGTACCAAACCTGGCTCGCCGGTAATATTGTGCGACGGCACCCTAACCCACCCAAGCTTCAATCGAAGCTACACAAAATGAGCCGGCAATTTTCCCATTTCTACCCCATGACAGCAAGCCGAAATGAACTTTGTTTCAATTTAAGTGGAAATAGTTGCCCTTATATAAGGTGTACTAAGGGCAAGATAAACGAATTTAATCAAAAAAGGCTTAAAAACAATAGCTTACAGAATTTTACCAATAAAGCCTTTTAGGCTTTATTGCTGACGTTAGGCTAATATCACTCATCTAGCCACTTGATTGAGCAGCCCATACTCGGGATCTGCTCTTTGGGGCCGTGCCCGGTTTGCGCAACTTGCTTCATGGCTGCAAATAAATCCCGCTTAACGTCACCCTCTGCCGTCTCCTTGCGACTGGCATCTAAACGACCACGATACTGTAATTCCAGTTTGGCGTTATAACCGAAGAAATCAGGTGTGCAAACTGCACCATAAGCTTTAGCAACCTGCTGAGTTTCATCCAGCAAATACGGAAAAGAAAACCCGGCGCTATCTGCTATTTTTTTCATGTTATCGAATGAATCTTCTTCATACTGATTGGGATCATTCGACATAATCGCCACGCTGTTTACGCCAAGCAACTTTAGCTCATTAGTATCACGCACAATACGTTCAAGTACCGCCTTCACATAAGGGCAGTGATTACAGATAAACATAACCAACAAGCCTTTTTCGCCAGCACAATCCCGTAACGACCAGGTTTTACCATCCACGCCCGGAAGCGAGAAATCGATAGCAGGCAAATCAAAATCGCACACCGGGGTTTCTAAACTGACCATTATCACTCTCCTTAACCTAGCTATGCATTAAGTATAACGTTGAATAAATTATCTGGCACCCTTAATCTGTTCAGTTTACAATTTTGCAATGAAAAATCGGGTGACTGTTTGCTTCGAATCTGAAAGTCTGGCGACTGCTGCCGTCCCCTTTGCTGAAAAACACGCATTACCAATCGGCCTGATAGATAACGTATCAACCCCGTTTATTCTTTATTATAAGGAAGCCTTTGTTGAGCTGATTGACCAGCAAACCAACACCGCCATTCATGTTGATTTCTTATCCGGCTCGCTGGCACACCGCCGACAATACGGTGGCGGCAAAGGCCAGGCCATTGCGAAAGCCATTGGTTTAAAACAATACAAACTGCCACTAAGCGTGCTGGATGCCACCGCCGGCCTGGCAAAAGATGCCTTTGTATTAGCCTGTTTAGGCTGCTCGCTGACTCTGCTCGAACAAAACCCGGTTGTTGCTGAACTGGTTAAAAATGCTTTAATCCGAGCAGAACATGAAGAAACATTCAGGGTAATTAAACAACAGGGATTTGAGCTTATCAATACCGATGCAGTCAAATTTCTAAAAACAATATCCAGCCAGCCGGATGTAATTTATATCGATCCAATGTACCCACATCGAAAAAAGTCTGCGGCGGTGAAAAAAAATATGCAGATCCTGCAAAAGCTTGTTTCACACGATAACGATAAAGCCAAAAATGAAACCGAACTATTAAATCAGGCATTAATAAAAGCCAAAAAACGCGTTGTAGTAAAACGGCCAAAAGGTGCGCCTTGCCTGACCGATACGCAACCCACCATGAGCATCGAAAGCAAAATAACCCGCTACGACGTGTATGTTTTAACTTAAAAAAACAGAAAAATACGGCCTATAAGTTTTGACATCACCAGCATAAGCACTATAATCACCTGAACAGCGCCGATTTGAATTCAGATTGCGGGCGCTTAATAAGTACGGCTAAAGCGGCGCACCTAACCTAAACCAGGTCCAAACTCCAAAACCGCTTTAGTCATCGCTAAAGCGGTTTTTTTATGTAAAGGAAATAAAATAATGAGTAAGTACCTGTTTACATCCGAGTCTGTATCCGAAGGCCACCCTGATAAAATGGCTGACCAAATTTCAGATGGTGTTCTGGATGCCATCCTTGCACAGGACAAAACAGCACGGGTCGCCTGCGAAACCATGATTAACACGGGCATGGTTGTTTTATCCGGTGAAATCACCACCAGTGCATGGGTCGATATGCAACAAATTGTGCGCGATACCGTTAAAGAAATTGGCTACAACAGCTCCGAAATGGGCTTTGATTACGGCTCCTGCGCCGTACTCACCAGCATCGATAAACAGTCTGCCGATATTGCTATGGGCGTTGATGAAGGTGATAACAAAGAACAGGGCGCGGGCGATCAGGGGCTAATGTTTGGCTATGCCAGCAATGAAACCGATGTGTTGATGCCTGCTCCCATTACCTTTGCCCATCGTCTGGTTAAACGTCAGGCCGAAGTACGCAAAAATGGTGCACTGCCCTGGTTGCGCCCCGATGCAAAAAGTCAGGTGACTTTCCGTTATGAAAATCATAAACCTGTCGGTATTGATGCGGTGGTGCTCTCTACACAGCATGATGAAAATATTGACAACAAAGCCCTGCAAGAAGCAGTGATGGATGAAATCATCAAACCGGTTTTACCAGCAGAATGGCTGGATAAAAACACCCAGTATTTTATTAACCCAACCGGCCGTTTTGTTATTGGTGGCCCGGTCGGTGACTGTGGTTTAACCGGCCGTAAAATTATTGTGGACACTTACGGCGGTATGGCACGGCACGGTGGTGGTGCGTTCTCTGGTAAAGATCCATCAAAAGTAGATCGTTCTGCTGCCTATGCAGGTCGTTATGTTGCCAAAAATATTGTTGCAGCGGGTTTAGCTGACCGTTGTGAAATTCAGGTTTCCTATGCCATTGGTGTGGCCGAGCCAACTTCTATCAGCGTTGAAACATTTGGCTCTGGTAAAGTTGACAATGCGCGTATTGTTGAACTGGTGCGGGAGCATTTTGATTTACGTCCACGTGGTATTGTTCATATGCTCAACTTACTGCAACCGATATATCAGAAAACAGCAGCCTATGGACATTTTGGCCGTGAAGATATCGACGTAAGCTGGGAACGCACGGATAAAGCCGATGCATTGAAGGATGCGGCAGGGATCTAGATTTTTAAGTATTGACCACCGCAACACAGCGGACATGGCAAAAATTCATTAAGATTAAACCTGGTCATTGCTTCGCTATCGCTCGCAATGACAGGTTCTTCAGTTACCTGACTTTCGCCGTGTCCGCTGTGTCACCGTGGTTTTAAAAAATGACTATTCCAAATAGCACCATCTATAAAAAGGTACTATACTTACATTTTTAATTTCTACTGTCCTTTTTGAGGGGCGCTGCAGCGAAACCGGTTTTCGTCAGGCTCAGAAAAGGCAGATCCATTTACTGGATAAACGGCGCTCATTCCACTTTGAACTATTGAAGGAGAATGACGATGAACGCCGTTCCTGACTCGTTTACAGATTATAAAGTTGCCGATATTTCCCTCGCAGAATGGGGCCACAAAGAAATAGCCATTGCTGAAACTGAAATGCCCGGATTGATGGCATTGCGTGAAGAATATGGCAAAGAACAACCTCTCGCTGGCTGCCGTATTATGGGCAGTATCCACATGACAATCCAGACCGCTGTGCTTATCGAAACACTTGTTGCACTGGGCGCGGAAGTTCGTTGGGTTTCCTGCAATATATTCTCAACCCAGGATCATGCCGCCGCTGCAATTGCGGCCCAGGGTATTCCTGTGTATGCATGGAAAGGTGAAACTATCGAAGAATACTGGTGGTGTACCGAACAAGCCTTATTATGGCCAGATGGCAAATTGCCAAACATGATTCTTGATGATGGTGGTGATGCAACCTTATTAGTTCATAAGGGTGTAGAGTTTGAAAAAGCTGGCGCTATCCCTGCAACAAAAGATGATGACAACGAAGAATACAAAGCTGTTCTTGATGTATTGCGTCGCACTATTAAACCAGGTAAAACTGTCTGGGGTGATATTGCAGCCAGTATTAAAGGTGTAACAGAAGAAACCACTACGGGTGTACATCGTTTATATGAGATGCAGAAAAAAGGTGAATTATTATTTCCGGCAATGAATGTAAATGACTCAGCCACTAAATCCAAGTTTGATAATTTATACGGTTGTCGTGAATCTTTAATTGATAGTATCAAACGTGCAACCGATGTGATGATTGCCGGTAAAATTGCCATTGTTTTGGGTTATGGTGATGTGGGTAAAGGCTGTGCACAGGCATTTAAAGGCATGGGCGCAACAGTTTGGGTTACAGAAATTGATCCAATTTGTGCATTACAAGCAGCAATGGAAGGCTACCGTGTTGTCGATATGAATGAAGCCTGCTCACAAGGTGATATTTTTGTTACCACAACCGGTAACATGAACGTTATCAACCATGACCATATGGCAAAAATGAAAAATGAAGCGATTGTTTCTAATATTGGCCACTTCGATTCCGAGATTGATATTGCTTCCCTTGAAAAATATGAATGGTCTGAAATCAAACCACAAGTTGATCATGTTATCTTCCCTGATGGCAAAAAGATTATTGTGCTGGCAAAAGGACGCCTGGTTAATTTAGGTTGTGCAACAGGCCACCCAAGCTTTGTTATGTCTGCTTCGTTCACTAATCAGGTAATGGCGCAAATTGAGTTTTATAAAAACTCTGATAACTACAAGAATGAAGTTTATATACTGCCTAAAATTCTTGATGAAAAAGTAGCACGTCTACATTTGCAAAAAGTGGGTGCCTACTTAAGCACGTTATCTCAAGAGCAAGCAGATTACATTAGTGTACCGGTTGAAGGGCCTTTTAAACCGAATCATTATCGTTATTAAATAATAGGTTAACCACAACGGACACGGAGAACACAACGAAAAACACTATAAAAAAGTTATTTTAAATATCTTTTGATTTTCTTCGTGTTCTCCGTGTCTGTTGTGGTTTAAAAGGTTTTAAATATGGACTCACAAAAGAAACATCCCAAACATTTCAGCTTTGAGTTTTTCCCACCTAAAACACCTGAAGGTGCAGAAAAACTAAAAACAGTACGTTCAGAATTAGGCAAACTCAATCCAAAGTATTTCTCTGTTACCTTTGGTGCCGGTGGCAGCACACAGGACGGTACAATGGAGACAGTACTCGATATACAAAAGGCCGGCTTTAATGCTGCCCCGCATATATCGTGCATGGGAACGAATAAAGAAATCATTATTAGCCTGCTTGAACAGTATAAAGATAATGGTATTAAGCAACTTGTTGTTTTAAGGGGTGATATGCCATCTGGAGCAGGTGCAGGCCGTCATGGTGACTTTAACTATGCCAACGAATTAGTCGCTTTTATTCGTGACAAGTATAATGACCATTTTCATATTGAAGTGGCTGCTTACCCCGAATTTCACCCACAAGCAGTAAATGCCGAGGTCGATCTTGATAACTTTAAAAGAAAAGTTGAAGCGGGTGCAAACAGTGCAATAACGCAATACTTTTTTAACGCCGAGGCCTATTTTCAGTTTGTTGATGCCTGTGAAAAACGTGGTGTTGTTATTCCCATTACACCGGGAATTATGCCCATTACAAATTACACTCAACTGGCTCGTTTTTCTGATATGTGTGGTTCGGAAATTCCTCGCTGGATCCGCAAACGTCTGGAAGCCTATGGTGACGATAAAGCGTCCATACGAAGTTTTGGTGAAGACGTTGTTACCCACCTGTGTGAACAATTACTCGCAGCCGGTGCACCCGGCTTACATTTTTACACCATGAACCAGACGGGGCCAACCACAGCTTTATGGAATAATTTAAACTTGTCACAAATTTAAATTAAAATGCGTATCCCTCGTGTTTATCTGGATCAAACACTGGATAGTGGTAGTACTATCCCGTTGTCAACCGAAGCACATCGGCATGTTGTGAATGTTCTACGCTTACGGGAAAAAGATAAACTTATCGTGTTTAATGCGCAGGGTAATGAATTTAGTGCACATATCAAGAGTATAGAAAAAAAGCAAACATCGATAACCATTGAACAACAACAACAAAACCACACTACCTCACCATTACATATTGAGTTAGGCTTAAGCCTGATAAAAAATGATAAACTTGACTTTGCTATCCAGAAATCTGTCGAGCTAGGTGTAGCCTGTATTACCCCGCTCGCTGCTGACCGTTCAACCATAAAACTCGATAGTAAACGAGAATTAAAACGCCAGGCTCACTGGCAAGGCATAATACAAAGTGCCTGTGAACAATCAGGACGTAATATTTTACCCAGGCTTAATGCACTGCAAAATATTTCGAACTGGTTAGAGTCATCTGATACAGCGGGTATTGTTTTTGAGCCCGCAGCCACAACAAGTCTGGATAAACTCATCCACTGTGAGAGCATCCGGATAATCATTGGACCCGAGGGTGGTTTTAGCAGGCCGGAGCTTGAAAATATTGTGCAACATGGATTTGAACAGGTAAGACTTGGCCCGCGTGTATTACGCGCAGAAACGGCTGCGATTACAGCTATTTCGGCATTACAATTGCTATGGGGTGATTTAGGCAGCTGAAGTCTTCAGCGCAAAAAGTTATCAGGTGTGTAAACTTTGTAAACGCTTTTCTAAATCATCAATATCAGGAATAACTAACGACTGCCCCTCAACATCGACTATTTCAGAAACCGATTGTCGATTCTGCGGTTTGGCCTCAATTGTCGTTATACTGTCATTTCTAACAACACTTAAACGTGGAATACCCTGAACAACAATCCCAACATACGGTACTGCAGCATTGCCGTTTAAAGTATTTAGAATCGCAATACGGTTACCTTTCTGAATATTCTGTGCCTCACCACTGGCAGTGATACTCGCATCTTCAAATGAAATTAATGGCACCAGACGTTCACGCCATGTAATCCGGCCTAAAAACCAGTTTGGCGATCCGTCTAAAGGTTCAGGGTTAATAAAACTAACCACTTCGGCAACGGCTGCATTGGGTAACAATATTGTTTCATTGGTTAATGCAATCATCAGGCAGTGAATAACAGCAGATAAATTATCTACTGTATTTGTAATTTCCTTACGTTGAGAATCAATATATGTCACATCGCCCATTATTCACCCCACATGTATAAGAATTTAAATTTAATCATCACGCAAATAATCATATAATTTTGCTGCTAATTTCCTTGGACTGCCGGTAAAGCTGACAAACCCTTTTTCCACAATGTTTTCTGGCATGCTGCTAATGACGCAACTGTCTGAAGATTGTGTCCAGACCATTGCACCTTTTTTATGCAACTCCTCACATCCTTTAAGGCCGTCATCCCCCATGCCACTGAAAATAATGGTACCGGTGTTTTTTCCATAATGTGCAAGCATATCACTCAATACCATGTTAATAGAGGGTGAATATTGTTGTTCCTGTTTAATCGGCTTAAGTTCAATAGCACCAATCGGATTAATTGTCAGGCGCTCGTTAACCGGCATCACAATCACTTCATTATGTCGGACAACATGCCCCGCCGAAGGTGTTAATACATTATAATCTGTTACCTGATTAAGCTGTTCTGCCAACAAGCCAATAAAATTGGCACCCAGGTGCTGGGTTAAAATAAAAGCAACGGGTAACCCCGAAGGCAGATATTTAAAAAATTCTTTAACGGCATCTGGGCCGCCTAGTGATGCACCCAGAACCCAGAGATTACTGGCTAAACTATCTTCAGCCCTGGTACCTCTGTTCAAAATACTGAGCTTCTGGCTTGATGTTTGGTTATAGTGATCAGCATAGGTTTTTTCGGCAATGGTATTCTGGCCAACCGATGATGATATTTTTTTTAATAATTTACCATACCATCGCGCTAACACCTGAGGCTCGTTCAGCGTTAGCACTGAAACGTCATTAAAAATGATAGGGGTAGAATGATTATCTAATAGTGAATCCAGGATATCTTCATAATCACTGTGTTCGTCAAGATCCAGTAAAATAACATCTACATTAATTGAATCAAGTTTTCTTACAAACGTTGGTGTAAGAGGTTCATTGATAACAATGTTCAAACCTACATTTTCGAGTGCTTCTTTAAGCTGTTTGCGTTGTGAAACAGAATTGGATACCACCGCAATACGTATCTGGCTTAGCTCCTGAGATAGCATAGAGGATATCATGGATGAATTTTTCACAGGTCGCTTAGCGTATGTGTCGGGCGTATCCATAAAATATTCTAATATTATTTATCTACATTAAGTAATGAGTGAATGTTTTCCAGTAATTCTGCTTCATTATATGGTTTACCCATATACATATTTACACCTATATTCATCGCTCGATCACGATGCTTTTGCCCTGTTCGGGAAGTAATCATAATAATAGGAACATCCTTCAGCCGTTCATCATTGCGCATATTAATCGCAAGCTCAAAACCGTCCATCCGTGGCATTTCCACGTCTAACAGCATGACATCCGGGATCACATCCAGCAGTTGAGTTAGCGCATCAACACCATCTTTTGCCTGGATGACTTCCAGATCATTTCGTTCCAGGAAGCGCGATGTTACTTTACGCACTGTAATCGAGTCATCAACAACCATCACAGTCTGCATTTTTTCTTCTTCGATAACAGGTTCAGCAACGTCGAGTTGTGCCTGTACTTCTGATTCCAGATAATTTTGTTCATCCGTTGTTAACGCTATTCGAATCAACACACCTAAATCAAGGATAAGGACAACACTACCATCACCCATAATAGTTGCACCAGATATACCACGTAAGGTACTAAGTTGTGGTCCAACTGGTTTAATTACAATTTCACGACTACCCACCAGTCCCTCGATATGCAATGCGGCACGGTAATTACCACTTCGAACCATAAGTAAAGCAGCTTTATTTCCTTCACCCGGTAAGCCTGGAGTTACACCATCCATTAATTGACCTAAATGAATGTAATGAAATTCTTCATCTAACCATTTATAAGTTGAATGTTTTTCTGATTGCAGATCAACCAGTGCTTCATGCGAAATACGTTCAACACCTTCAACACTTAATAATGGTACCGCATACATGCTGTCACCAACATAAACCATTAAGGCACGACTAACAGCTAACGATAACGGCATACTAATCGTAAATCGGGTGCCTTCACCATGTGTGGTATCAATATTAAGCACACCACCTAATTGTTTAATTTCATTATTAACAACATCAAGGCCAACACCACGGCCCGCAATCTGTGTCACTTCCTCTGCAGTACTGAAACCGGATTCCAGAATTAAATCCAGCAGGAATTTTTCAGATACTCTGGTGCCTTCCTTTATCACACCAGTCTCAATCGCTTTACTACGAATCGCGTTAAAATCAATCCCTGCGCCATCATCAGTAATCTGGATAACAACATCACCACCTTCACGACTCATATCAAAATGAATCGTACCTTGTGCAGGTTTACCCGCTGCTTTACGTTGTGCCGGCATTTCAATACCATGTGCAATGGCATTTCTTAACATATGTTCAATTGGTGGCATCACCCGATCAACAATATTACGATCCAGCTCAATATCGGCACCATCAAATCCAATATCGGCCTGTTTACCCAGCTCTTTGCAGGTTTGTCGTACAATACGCTTTAAACGATTCAACTGTTTTGCGAAGGGCACCAGACGTGTGCTCATCAGCCCTTCCTGCAATTCAGTATTTACCCGTGATTGCTGTACCAGTAATGTTTCTGATTCACGATTTAATCCGGCCAATATGCTACGCAAACTGTCAATATCGTTCATACTCTCAAGCATAGAACGCGATATTTGCTGCATTTGTGTAAAACGGTCAAACTCTAATGGATCAAAATGTTCATGCTCTGCAGATAATTTTTCTTCTTTACGTGTCTGGATCTGTGCTTCTGTTTCAATTTCAAACTTACGCAACTGCCCACGGAACCGGTCAACAGTTTCGTCCAGTTCCTGCAAGTTAAAACGGAATGAGTTAACCTGCTGCTCCAGACGTGAACGATAAATGCTCACTTCACCGGCAAAGTTAACCAGATTGTTCAAAGTATCCGCCCGAACACGAACCTGTTCCGCCGGTGCTGTTTTTTGTGGTGCTGGCTCAGCATCAAGATCAAGTGATGGCAGGCTGCTTTCTTCTGTTGTCTCGATATTTGCTACCGTACTATCTGATGATGACTCTGTAGCAGATTCAGCAAAGACCGGTTGTTCAATTACCTCCGTGTCCTCGCCATCACTTTCTAACTCAAGGTTATTTGCTAACAAATCATCCGGCGATAACGATGAATCTTCGCTGACTTCAATACCTGTAAGCTGTATATCATCCAGTTCATCTGCCAGCGAAGTGAGCTCTTCTGTTAATTCAATAGAAAGATCATTAAGATCTTTTTTCTCAACAGCATTGTCATCTTCTGAGCCTATTTCAATCGACAGGCTATTCTCACCCAGCTCGTTTATTTCCAGATTCTCAATTGAAATTTTGATTTCTTCATCCGTCGGAGAAATATTTTCAACAGAACCAGGATCTTCAGCTCCATCTGAATCATTACTTCTGTTCCTGGCTCTTTGTACCCCAATTTCATCAATAATAGCCCGCCCGGAAGAAAGGGGCTGATGCGCTTTAAGTTGCTCCAGCATATTCACAAGGCTGTCCTGTGCATGCTGAATAACAGCAAAAATTTCATCCGACATGGCTGTGGCGTTAGCCACAATATCGGTAATCAGTGATTCCAGTTGATGGCTTACGTCACCAATAGCGGTAACGCCAGACATTCTTGCACCACCTTTCAAGGTATGTAACTGGCGCTGTATGGCTTCTATATATTCATTATTGTCGGGGTCTTTTATCCATGCATGTAAGGTATTTTCGCTTTCATCAAGAATTTCTGTGCCTTCCTCAATAAAAATTTCCAGAAGCTCTTCATCATAATCATCATCCATTTGCAGTTCTATTGATGACGATATATTGCTTAAATCTGGCTCCACACTGGACTCAGCCACGTCAATATCACTGGCTTCAATTTTTTCAGCGGAGTGCTGCGTCGCTACCGACTGTTGTAATACATTGATCAATGTTTCAATACGTTGAACAAGATCTGTTGTTATATATAACTTATCACCGGGCTCGCCAAGTTGCGCGCAAATAGCCTCAATACGGTTTGCCGAATCTTCAAACAGTTCGATGCCGTCATTTGATACAAATAATTCTTCTGACTGTAGAATTTTAATATAGTGTTCCAGCTGCAAACATAATTCTGCTACAACCTGTACACCGGTGGTTCTCGCACTACCAGTTAATGTATGTAATGCCCTGAATAAAGGTTCGGTTACCTCATGAATATTATTTTCATGCCAGTCAGTTATATATTGCTTTAATGCCTGTAAGTGCGTTGCTACTTCTTTGCGGTAAATTTCCAGAAGAACTGAATCAATTTCTGGACGTGGTATTTTATCAAGCGAGTTATCAACTTTTAATTCAATAGAATCCATTGATGGCGTATCCAGAGTCGATAAATCTGGCTGCGGTATGCTCACTGATGATATTGTTTCTGTCAGTGGCGTAAAAGATTCACCCCGACGTAAAGAATCGGCATGCTCCATTAACGAAAAAATATTCTGATCGGGACGTTTGGATGATTTAAGCAAATCGTACAAAACAGGTAGAGCAGTCCGACCACGTTCCATTAAATCCAGTAACTCGGCTGTTGGTTGAATGGTTTTATCAATAACCCGGTTCAGCATGTTTTCAAATGCCCATGCAAATTCACCTAAATCGTTTGCACCAACCAGACGGCCGCTGCCTTTTAAAGTGTGAAAAGAGCGCCGCATGTCTTTAAGTGCCTTTAGATCATCCAGATTAGATTTCCATAAGGGCAACAAGCTTGAAATATTTTCATATTCTTCTTCAGCCTCTTCCAGGAATATCCCGAAAATTTCTTCATCTATCTCAACCGGTGGTGAAGATTTTGCTGGTTCATTTTCCTCAGGTATCCTTTGTGCAGAAGCAACCTGTTCCGGAAGAGAAAATTCTGCAGAGGTTTCTATAATGTTTTCTTTTTCAGGCCCTGATGGCGGAGCAACTGTAGCACTTTCATCTGACATGACTGCCGATGCACCGGCGGTATGTTTTAATAATTCATCGCGCGCCCATAGCAGGCTCTTTTCAGTGTCATCACTAAAGACTTCTTCATTACCTGCAACCCGCTGAATGGTCTGCTTCATGTCACTGGTGATTTTTAATACTGTATCTTTATTATCACCATTAAAGTTTTCTTCAATACTCCTGATAACTTCAACAACCAGACCTGCAACATCATTACTTAGCGGATCGGTAAACCATAAACCCAAAGCCTCATCCAGGCGTTCAATTTCCTGACTGCTTTCCAAATCGGATGAATCACCAAGATCCAGTTCCAGAGTACCTTCAAGCTCCAGTGATGTTAGCTGTTCCGTATCAGCAGATTTTGAATCACTGTCAGCCACTTCTGGCTCAAAAGCCAAATCAAGTTCCAAATCTTCTATCGATACATTAATATCTGGTTGAATTAAATCCAGAGAAATTTCATCCAGTTCACCCATCTCTAAATCAGGCTGGGTCAAATCAGTTACCGTTTCCGGTTCATCAAATTCTGGTTGAGCCAGATCGGTGATTGTCGCATCGACGCTATCATTCATTGCAGCAATGTCAGCCTCAGATGGAGCAGCCAGATTAATAACGGTATCATCTGTTGCTTCAACAAGAGCGTCTGCATCAATATTGATAAGATCCTGACTTGTATTTGGATCTCTTACTGTTGGCTTATCCTCATCCAGCACTTTACCAAGCTGCTCCAGACTGGTTGCCGCTACATTTAATATTGCAGTTGGCTCACCCCAGCTATCCACCAGAGATTCCATATAATATTCAATACTACTGATGGCATCGGCAAGGTAGTCAAGTGTTTCCGGCTCAGGGATGGTTTTCGATGGAATAAGCTTGTTTTCAACATAACCTTTACAGCTAAGTAATAACTCTGCCGCACGATCCAGTTGTAATATATTCAAACTACCACGTACTTTATCAAGTAAGGCAGGAACTGAACTCAACACTTCCGGGTGATTAAGCTGGCGACTAAAATCAGTCACTGATTCTTTTACTGCTGCAATATCAATTTTGGCTTCTGCAACAACAGATTCCAGCAGCTCCTGTTGTTCCGCGGTTTTAGGTTGCCTGATGGTTACACTACTATCACCCGATGCCGTATCTTCAGCCGGCCGTTGCGTCACTTCACCCATTGAATTAAGTGTATTTTCAATGCCGATAATGGCTGCAGCCATTTCCATCAGTTCATCGTCATTAACAGAGTGGCTACCATTAGTGATGCCATCAATAACTTCTACCTGTTTAAGCAGGTTTTTACGCTGTGGCCCCAGACTTAACATACCTAACGTATCGGCCATACTTGTCAACTTTTCACTGACCGGTTTGAGAATTTCAGGGTTTCGATCATCACTGCGCATAAAGACATCAAGCGAATCTTTAACTTGCTGCAAATCTTCTTTTAAAACACCTGACACAGTATCCATTAGCGCAACATTAGGTGCGTTTAAATCTGCACGGGCTTTTTCAAGCGTCTGTGTGTCTGGCATAACCTCTGCTAATTTGAATAAATCCTTAACCTGCCTTGTTTTTTCTGCTGTTGCAGAGGAACCCGCAACATAATAGAGCAGGTTCTTCAATAAATCTGTTGGCGGTTCCATTGCCAGAGCAACTTCACCACCATCAATTATCTTTTTAATCGTACGGTCAACTTTGCCAACTAAAGACTTAACCGCCACACTTGCATCAACTCCCTTATGCTTAAGACTGTCGATCAAACCATCCGCAACCCACAACATGCGGCTGGTGTTTTGCTCTTCCGAAACATTGCGTAAATCTTCAAGCACATTCGCAATAAGTCCAAGACTCTGCTTCTCGTTCTTTTTGTTAAACCAGCCTAACAGCCCACGGTGAAACTGATGGCGTTTTTCTTTTGCCAGTTCCGCTATAGGTTTTGTTATTTCACCTTGTTTGCCCGATTTAGCTTTAGGTTCAGGCGGCTCAATACTTAAGTCCGGATTAAACAATGCTGTTTCAGACAACAATGCTTCGCTACGTGCCGCCCGCATATCATTAAACAGAGGTAACAAAACAATCGGAGTATCTTTTTGCCCGGCTTGCAACTTCTCAAGATAGTCCGGTAACTGAAGACTGCCGCGAATTAAAACTTCAAAAGATTCATCCGTGTTCTTGACGTTATTACTGTGGATAGCTTTAGCAAGTAGCTCCAGTTCTTCAGCTAATAACGAAGCACCATACAACTCTACCATTTGTAAAGTACCATACACCTGATGCAAATAGTTTATACAAAACAGAATCTGGGATTTATCTTGCTGATCTTCGATATAAGACTCAAGTGAGGTGCGCGCCTGTTCCATGGTTTCGTCAATTTCAGACTTAACCCAGTTCAGTGTATTAATATCTAGCTCATTATTAACGGTCATACTACACTCAATTAATCGTTTTATTCACAGCTACGTCGAAATGCAAGTGTTGACTGGAAAGTGACACTCTCCATTTTAGGGTGATTCCAACCCAATACTTCACCTGCACCCAAAATTAATATACCACCCACTTTCAAGTGGTTAGCAAATCCATTCAAAATTCTGACTCTTAATGCCTGATCAAAATAAATCATCACATTCTGACAAACAATGATGTCGAATTCTGAAAATGGAAATGAATCCATTTTTAATAAATTTAATTTTGTAAAACATACCCTTTCTTTTAAATTATCATTAACCTTGTATTTACTTTTTTCTACTTTAGAGAAGTAATAATTTAAATAACCATCCGGTAAATTTGTTAGACGATTTTCCGGGTACAAACCTTCACGTGCTGTTGCCAGTGCAGCCAGACTAATGTCAGTTGCATGCACGCCCTGCCTGTTTTCAATACTGTTCATTGTGCAAAAATGTTCAAACCATAACGCCAGTGAATACGGTTCTTCACCGGTTGCACAACCCACACTCCATACCTGAAGGTTTAATTGTTTCTTATTAAGCAAACTGTTTTTTTCAATATATTCCTTTTGTATCAACTGAAAAATACTGTCATCCCGCCAAAAACGTGTTTCATGTACAGTCAGGCGGTCAACCAGTGTTTCCCACTCGACAACCCCACGTTGTTCATCACTAACAAATTCCAGATAGGTCTGATAGTCGGCAACTTTTATTTCTCGCATACGGATAGAAAGTTTCGATAATAAAAATGACTTTCTATTTTCAGGTATACGCATACCTGTGCGTGATTCAACTAACTCGACCCAATCATTAAATAAAGCACTGTCCATTTCAGGTAGTGACTGCAAGTGCCAGCTATTACCCTCGGCATTTTCTTCCGCACATAAACCAGCCAGATGTTTGTCATCTGCCTGTTGTGCCGCCTGCCCTGATTTCTTTAATGCCATCAATGTTTAAAATATCCAGATATTATTTTATATCTGAATCTATTCAGGCAGTTTGAAACCGGCAACCGAACGCCGTAACTCATTCGCCAATTCAGCTAAATTACCAATCGATGCCGCAGTTTCATTGGTACCGGCTGATGTTTGCGTTGTAATTTCCTGAATAACATTCATCGTGTCAGAAATATTCGAAGCCGCATTCGCCTGTTGCGATGCCGATTCGGAAATATTTCGAATCAAGTCCGCCAGGTGTTCAGATACCGTTTCAATTTGTTCAAGTGCCTGGCCCGCATCCTGTGCTAACTGCGCACCCGATACCACACCTGCGGTACTTTGTTCCATCGAAGCCACCGCTTCTTTAGTATCCGATTGAATACCTTTAACCAGTGCCTCGATTTGTTTTGTTGCATCGGCTGAACGTTCCGCAAGTCGCTGAACCTCATCCGCAACCACCGCGAAACCACGACCCGCATCACCAGCCATTGCCGCCTGAATCGCCGCGTTTAATGCCAGAATATTAGTTTGTTCTGCGATGTCGTTAATCAGCTCAACGATATCACCGATTTCCTGCGAGCTTTCACCGAGCCGTTTAATCCGTTTTGATGTTTCTTGAATGGTTTCACGAATACTGTCCATACCATTAATGGTTTTTTGTACCGCATCGGATCCGGTATTGGCCATGGTTACCGATTTACGCGCTTCGTCTGCAAGCTCACTCGCATGGGTTGATACGCCTTCGATTGAAACCGCCATTTCATTAATCGCAGTACTCGCACCGGTAATCTGCTGCGCCTGATGGTCACTCGCCTCGGCAAGATGCATCGCCGTTGCCTGGGTTTGTTGTGCCGCAGAGGATACCTGCAATGTTGTCTCGTTGATTGCCGATACCAGTGAACGCAGTGCATCAATCGCATAGTTAATCGAGTCTGCGATTGCACCCGTGATGTCCTCTGTTACCGTTGCCATTACGGTTAAATCGCCATCCGCCAGATCGCCCATTTCATCCAGCAATCTTAAAATCGCTTCCTGGTTAGCGGTATTGGTTTCTTCTTCCAGCGCACGCTGGCCTTCTGAAGATTCCAGTGTCATTTTCGAATCACGCCAGTAGACAAAACCAACCAGAACCGCAAACACTAATGATAAAACCCCGAATAATGATGCGGCTGTTGTCGTCCAGCGGGAATTAATTACGTTCTGGTAACTGTTAGCAACCTCTTTAATTTTGTTATGCAGGAGTTCACTGGATTCCAGCACTTCCTCCGCAGAAGCCGACACCTGGAACATTTCAGGTGAACGTTCTAAAATCGCACCAACTTGATTACGAATTTTATAAAACTGCTTCGCTACACGTTGCAGCTTTTTACGCGCACTCGGTTCAATAATTTTCTGGATACGTAAATTTGGATTACCACGTAACATGTCCTGTACAACCCGACCAAACAAAGCCGCATCACGACCGAACCGGTCTGCCGCTGTTACCGCTTCTTCACCACCTTCCAGTACTTTAC